>Ga0098040_1001471_pt1 | contig 10124 bp, 13 predicted proteins | sample 7_EtaG_FD_75065 | JGI IMG/M metagenome (GOLD analysis project Ga0098040, IMG submission 75065) | Marine viral communities from the Subarctic Pacific Ocean - 7_ETSP_OMZ_AT15161 metaG | ecosystem: Environmental > Aquatic > Marine > Oceanic | place: Pacific Ocean | collected 2015-01-08 | reverse complement strand
TGAATTTAAAACAGATTCTTACGAACGCCAAGCAAATGGAAAAGGTGAGATGGTTAATAGAGGTCAAAAAAAGATTCAAAATATTAAATATACACCTGATTTTGTAAGTGATTCATTTATAATTGAATGTAAAGGTAGGGCGAATGAATCGTTTCCGATAAGATGGAAAATGTTTAAAAAATATGTTAATGATAACTTAAAACATGTAATCTTATATAAACCTCAGAACCAAAAAGAATGTGATGCAGTAATAGAATTAATAATTAAAAATAAAATTAAATGAAAGATTGGGAATTAAGTTTTGGATTTTATCCAGGAATAATGTTGGGGTTTAGAAGTTATAAAGAGTTAAATAAAACTAATCATGTATTATACGTGCCTTTTGTTGACGCGTGCCTAACTGTTTATAATGACTAATGATTTAAATAAAAAAATACTTTCAGATATTATAGTTCATATGAAGTATGCTAAGTTTATTCCAGAGTTAAACAGAAGAGAAACATGGAAAGAACTAGTAACAAGAAATAAAAACATGCATCAGAAAAGATACCCAAATCTTACTGAGCAAATAGAAGAAAACTATAAATATGTATATGAAAAGAAAGTTTTACCAAGTATGCGATCACTTCAATTCGGTGGTAAACCGATTGAGATCAGTCCAAATAGATTATACAATTGCTCTTATTTACCTATTGATGATCCTGCTAGTTTTAGCGAGTGCATGTTTCTTTTACTATCTGGCTGCGGAGTTGGTTATTCAGTACAGAATCACCACGTATTAAAACTTCCACATATAACAAAACCTTTCGAAGGAAGAACTAGAAGATTTGTTATTGGAGACTCAATAGAGGGTTGGTCAGATGCGATTAAGGTTTTAATCAAGTCTTATTTGGGCTCTAAGAGATCATCTAAGATCAAATTTGATTATTCTGATATTAGACCAAAGGGCGCAAGGCTCGTGACCTCAGGGGGAAAAGCCCCGGGACCACAACCATTAAAAGAATGTTTAGTAAAAGTTAAAGGAATATTAAATGCAAAAGAAGACGGGTCGAAACTTGCGACCCTTGAAGTACATGATATTGTCTGTCATATTGCAGACGCTGTATTGGCTGGTGGTATTAGGAGAGCGGCCTTAATTAGTTTGTTCTCTGCCTACGATGAGGAAATGATTTCTTGCAAAGCAGGGAATTGGTGGGAAAAAGAACCACAACGTGGTAGAGCAAATAACTCAGCCGTATTAATGAGACATAAGGTTGATAAAACCTTTTTCTTAGATTTGTGGAAACGTATTGAATTATCCGGAGCTGGTGAGCCAGGAATATATTTTAATCACGATAAAGATTGGGGAACTAATCCGTGCTGCGAAATAGCTTTAAGGCCATATCAATTCTGTAATCTGTGCGAAGTTAATGTAAGTGATATCACAAGCCAGGAAGATCTTAACAATCGTGTTAGGGCCGCGTCTTTTATAGGCACGCTTCAAGCGGGTTATACGGAATTCCACTATCTAAGAGAAATATGGCAAGAGACAACTGAAAAAGATGCCTTAGTTGGAGTATCAATGACAGGTATTGCATCAAAGAAAGTTTTAAAGATGGATATGACTAAAGCTGCAGATATCGTAAAGCGTGAAAACTCTAAAATCGCAAAACTTATAGGTATAAATGTAGCAGCGAGAACTACGTGTGTAAAACCCGCTGGGACTACTAGCTTGGTGCTAGGAACTAGCAGCGGTATACATGCATGGCATAACGATTTTTATATAAGAAGATTGCGTGTGGGTAAAAACGAACCTATATATAATTATCTAAAGAAAAACAATCCAGATTTAATCACGGATGAATACTTTAGACCACACGACACTGCTGTTATTGAAATACCACAATCGGCACCTAAAGGTTCTTTATTAAGAACTGAATCACCATTTAATCTACTTAAAAGAGTAAAACAAGTAGCTACCGAATGGGTTAAACCTGGACATAGAAAAGGATCAAACACACATAACGTGTCCGCTACTATTAGTCTTAAGGAAAACGAATGGGAGGCTGCTGGTGAATGGATGTGGCAAAACAGAGATTGTTATAATGGTTTATCAGTTCTACCTTTTGACGGTGGAACATATACTCAAGCTCCGTTTGAAGATATAACAGAAGGAGAATTTAATAGAAGGGTCAAGTCTTTAAATGATGTAGATTTATCTCACATCACCGAAAAAACTGACGAAACAGATCTATCAGGTGAATTAGCTTGTGCCGGTGGAATCTGCGAAATAACAAGCTTATAACTAAAACAATTATTATGAACAAATTATTTTTAACACTAACTTTAGCTTTTAGTACAATGATAGCTTCTGCTCAGTACTCTGTTTTAACTACAGTTACATCTATAGAAGATGAAGCTGGAGAAACAACTTACAATGCTACTGATAAATTAGGTGTAGCTTATAATTTAAATGACTGCACCATGATTGGTGTCACGATGGACGGGGAGGACAAGTATGAGCTTTTAGCTCGTTATGTAATACACAAATCCGGAGTTTGGGTTACGTGTGTATATAATTATGACGACGAGACTAAAGAGTTGATCGATAGAATGGACTTAGGTTTAGGTTATTCTTTCAAAGTATGGGACAAGCTTTATATTGATCCAAACTTTACAATGCCATTAGAAGAAGATAAGAATGGTGAAAGAGAAGGAACATTTAACTTAAGTTTGTCTTACAAACTTTAATTATTAACTAAAAAGAAAAAACAATGGAAAAAGTAATAAATTATTTAACAGGATTTTTTGGAGGATTAATGGCGGTTATGATGTCTATTATCCCAGTAACAATTTTATGGTATGTATTAACTGGCGGAGACGTTTGGGGAATGGATGTTATAACTAATCTTACAGCACTAATTAACAACTTCGGAACCGGTGGATTCACTGGATTAGTTGTAATGTTGTTAGTGGCAGGATTTTTTGTTAAGAAGTAATCAAATATAATAACTAAAATTAAATTAAATTATGAGTTTTAATCCACTAAATAGTACCTTTGATGATTTACAAGATGCAATCAATGATTGCCAATCTGATGTAACTAAATTTATTGAAGGGAATAACTCCGCTGGAACGCGAGTTAGGAAAGCTATGCAAGTTGTAAAACAGCTAGCTCAAAATATTAGACTTGAAGTTCAAGAACAAAAGAACAAACAATTCTAATTGTATTATTAAAATGAAGAAAGGGAGCTATTAAGCTCCCTTTTTTTATATAACCATGTATTTGGTTTTACCTTTATCTTTATAGGCTTTTAAACATCTATTCCTATTGTCTTCTGGAGATACGTAGCTAATATGAACCCAATTAGGGTTGTCATCATCTCCAAACTCCCATATCATTTGATCAAAATCTAAATGCTCTTTTACCCAATGGTACATCTCAGCGTTAGTCATTCTACCAAACGTGTCGTCTATATCCATAGCCATACCCTTACAGTGCTGAGAGGTTTTAGACCCACCAATAGCCGTGTTAAGATCTGGTGATCTAAAAAAACTATTAATTTTTATAGGTCCACCAACATAAGCTCTAAGCGGTTCAAAAATATTTTCTGCAATTAATTCCATATTGTCTAATTGCTCATCGTTAGGAGTATTATCGATTCCTCGACGTGTTGCCGTGTTACTATATACACCTTCTTTATAGCTTATATGCTTACTTATCATTTTATTTATTTATTAATTAAAATCTAGTTCAAAAACTAATGTAGCGGAGATTTTTGACGTTGTACTTTGATCGACAGAGTGTTGTATACTTACACCTACCGTAGCACCAGCACTAAAAACGTTTGTACCAGAAGCTCCGGATGTAGTTAAATCTGTAAAATCAGCATTATGCCAACTCGTTCTAGCAACACCATCTATAACTTTCGTACCTAAAACAGCTTTATTTACCTCAGCCCAATGACCATCCTCAGCGACATGATATAATTTAAAGGTTACAGTATTACTACTACCATTCCAATGTTGATTAGATTTAACGTGAACTTCTAGCAACTTACCATCCGCAGGCATAATCATTGGTGTTACTACATTTGCGAAATTTGCACTTTCGGCGGTAGTAATAAAAGGAATAAAGATTTCGTCTGTTACCAAAGCATCACTAAAATTCGCGTGTTCTAAATGTATACTTTTATCTCTAGTCTGTATTGTTTTACCTTCTATAGTAGCTACGCCTGACGCGCTTCTAGCTATAGTAGTATCGCTAGCGTGACCTAATTCTATAGAGCCTATACCAAGAGCGTTAGATGTTGAAGCTGTTAATGTTCCAGCTGCGCCTGTTGTATCTTGATTAAGAGTAGGTATATTAGTAGAATGCACTGTACCAGCACTAGCACCCGCCCAATCAATATGTTCATCTGCTATAAAGTTAGATAATGAATCGTGATCTATCTCACTGGGAACACTTGCTACCGTTATAGTACCGCTACTATTAGTGACACCCACCCCATCTGCCCCTAAAATTGAAATAGATGCTGATGTAGTAGTAGTATATCTAGCGCCAGATCCGGAATCTGTGGTAGCAGTAAAACTCGTCATAGTTCCAGAATAAGTATCAGCATCTGTAGCAGATGTAATACCCGTTACGTGACCATAAGTATCTAGGGTTATATCTTGTACAAAAGCCCTCCCTGAGTTATCTACACTAGCTTGAGAAGACGTGTCATCATGGTTAACAGTAACGGTATCGGTGGCGCTAACTACGGTGGATATAGCATTTCCGCCAGCTATATCTAAAGTATTACCATCTACTATAGTTTGATCACTACCACTATCAGCTGTTAAAGTGAATTCAGTATCATCACCCGCGCCAGTGTTTTTAGTTATTTTACCATCAGAATCAACTACAAGAATATTTGTTTCGGTTGACGTATCCAAACTCTCCAAATAAACATCGTCGCGAAACCTAGATATCTTATCCCATATATACTGTCCTATCCATTTCAATTTCATTACTTTATTATTACATCTACAATTGGTGTTTCAGAAGCCGATTTAGTCAATTTTACAAATAAACCAAACCCCGTTGGTCTATTATCAAATCCAATACCCGAAACATTTAAAGAAGTTCCAGCTGGTAATTTTATATTTTTTATTATATAAAAAGTTCCTAAGTTTACTTTTTTAATATACAAATCTATAAAACAAGGAAGAGTAGCGTGTACGTTACTAAAGTTAATAGAACCAATATTTACTCCTTCTCCAGCTTGAACTAATTCAGTTGCAAATTCACCAGATACATTGTAATGTAATGTAGCTGCCATTTATTATTGATAGAATAATATATATTCTAAAGTAGTATCTGTAGTTGAACTCGGAGTGATTTCCACATCGTTACCATCACCTCCATCCCAAGGGAAGAACATAAAGTCACCACCATAAAGTCTACCTATTTCTACCGCTGTAAGTAATATTGTTACATATTTAGTTCCATCTCCTCTATCGTTCAAGTTTTGGATAAACACCTTACCCTTATCAATATCTGTTGCGTTAGCCGCTACTTGAACTCCACCAGTAGCACTACTATCTAGTAAAACCACGTTTGAGGTAGCGCTAGTAGTCACTCTAGTAAGACCAGTTGTTTTAGTTATACCAGTAGCAGTACCAGCGGTTGTTAATGTAGCAGTGTTAGATACTGAAAAATTACTATCAGCTATGTCACCACTACCTAACGTTATTGTTGCTGTTGTTGTTGCCATATTTATTTATTTATTTATATTGTTAATTACTATGATGCAGTATGCGTTAATAAAGTTTCACCGCTGTGGAACATAGCATATTCTATCGTGTTAGTTGCTGTAAAGGCTTGTATTGCTATATCTGTATCGTCTCCAGATGGATCATCAGAACCAGCTGTAGCTGTAGTAGCATTATTAAAAGGAATAAACATCCAATCACCTGCATATAAACTGCCTATAACTTCATCTTTTATAGATATTGTTACATAATGTGTTACGTCTGTGTTTTTATTACAAATGTAAACATAGTTAGCTGGATTTGTGTTTAACGCTGCGCTTTCTGATATAAGAACAAATTGAGTACCCGTAGGTATATCAGCCCTGTGATAATTCATCTGTTCTAATCCAGTTGACTCTGTACCATCTTTATATAGAGTCATTGTTGAGCTCAGAGATATAGCTTGGCTAAGTATATCAGCACTACCCAACGAAATTGTTGCTGTTGTTGTTGCCATAATTTTACTTTTTAATTAATTGTTTTGTTATTGATTTATTTTTGTATATTATTTGCAACATATACACCCCAGAACTCAATTTAGAGACATCTAAGATATTTATATTACGTTTTGATATTACCATATCTCCGATATAATTATATACGTTTATATCAACGTTTTTATTTATATTTATTTTATCACTAGTTGGATTAGGATATACAACTAAATAATCCTCTAAACTTTCTCTAGTTGGTATTGGACCAGTATAAGTGCTATCGCAATAATCGTAAGTTAATTGACATATAGTATCCCATTCGTTTTCACAGCAATAATCATCTACTGAAATCACCCAAGCATAGCAAGGATCATTTAACCAATAAGGATTTCCTGGACCAGTTACACAACCAGCATCATAATGACAGTGATCGTCACTAACGTTAGCATTAGGATTATAATTATGTGCCGATGGATCCATACAGCCGTATATAATCGTAATACAACTTTCGTTATCCGTGTTCGCAAGCGAGTCGTAATTGAGCGCAGTAGAATCCATACAACCGTATACAAACGGGATGCAACTAAAATCTTCTGTATTCGCCATATTATTGTAGTTGAGCATAGAAGGATCCGTGCAACCGTATATAAAAGGAGTACAGCTATTATTGTCAGCATTTGCTAGTGGATTATAATTAAACATAGTAGAATCTGTACAACCATAAACAAAAGGTTCGCAATTTCCATTATCTGTATTTGCATTTGGATCGTAATTAAACATAAGTGGATCTATGCAACCATAAACAAACGATTCACATGCACCAGAGTCGGTTGCAAGTGAATTATAATTATACATTAAAGGATTTTGACACCCAACTATTTCTAATTCATCACAAACGCCATCAAAATCAATATCACTAATACATTCGTTGTTACAATTATAATACGTAACAGGATAAGTACAAGATGTAGGAGTATTTACTCCCGCTATATAATTACACGCTAATTCGTCTGGACAACCAAATACCTTCTCTATACAAGTATTACCACAATTTGTCACTGCTTTATAAACAAATAATGGTTGTATAAATGGAGGTTGTACACTCATTAACGTATCACCCTCTGGGTTAATTAAAGTAAACCCACACTCTATTGTTGTTAAAGCGGCTTGATTACTAATAAAAAATTGTACACTTAATAATCTTGGAGCTGTTAAACCTATAGAATAATAATCGTTGAATCCACCTGTATGAAAATATTCTGTAGTATCATTCGCATATAGTTTCAACGAAGATCCAACCCATCCATTACCCATTAAATCGTGTAATATTAACGTGTAATTACAACTATCAATCATGTCCATAGTGTTAGCTAGTGAATCATAATTGTACATTGTGGAGTCAATACAACCATACACTTTTAAAATATTACAAAAACCAGTATCAACATCAGCTAAATGATTAAACTCTATATAAGCTGGATCCATACACCCGTATATAGATGGACAAGAATCAGACATAAAAACATGTGTAGTATCAAAACCAAAGTTAGGTTCATCGCCATAAACTAAAGTATCATTACATTGTACTAAATAGTAAGAACCATCTTGTCCCTGCCATAAAGCACCATTTAAACCGTCTCCATAAACATCATATATATTAAACTCTAAAAGACCTTTAGGTATACACACTGGTATTATTATTGTAGCATAATCTGGATTACCACTATAAGACACTGAAGAAGCGTGAACCGTTCCGCTTGTGTCTTTAATATCCCACGATGTTTCTCCTTGGTATTGATCTAAATTTATAATAACTTTAGCATCAACACAGGGTGGTGGATTAGGCATGCACTGTGGTATTACTCTATTATGTATTAAACCCGTTGTAAACGTGGGTACTGGATAGCTAACTATAGTATCGCTACACACGGATACATAATAATTACCACCTGGTATTCCATCTCCATAACTATCCCATATTACCCAAGAAATATTAGTTACGTTATCTGGTATGTATAAAGTATCTGTGTGTGATGTGTTGGCTTGGGTATAATGACCGTAATTAACGTGAGCTAACGTATCGCCTTGGTAAACGTCTTTATATAAAGTCCATTTTGTTTCACTTGGATAATTATCAGTAGTTATATGTATAATAACTTCTTTTTGTCCAAAAGTTATTAAAGGTAATAATAATAATAGTAATAATTTTTTCATCTAAAAGTCACTCATTAATTGATTATCTATTTCTTCTTGTACTTCTTCTCTTGTTGCTAGCATTTTAAAACTAAGATCGGCTTGAAATCTAGCTACCTCATCCCCGTCTTTAAATATTATAATAGTAGGTATAACAGCTATTTTATATTCTTTTTGTGTTTCTTTATCTTTACTTATATCATAATAACCAATAGTTTTACAGTCAGATAAGTTTTGCACCCAACCAACATCATTAGCACTATTCCAACCAGCGTTAAATTGTTTTACCTCTATTTGTCCAAGGGCATTTCCAACGAACAACATTAAGAAAAGCACTAGTATGTAAACACTAAATACTTTCCAAGTAACGTCTGTTTTTTTCATTTTAATTTAATTTATCTATTTTTTCTTCGATACGCTTTATATCTTCTTTGATCTCTGTAACATCTTCTTGGGTTGTCATAATGGTTTGTCTAATCATTTGATCTTTCATGTCAAATTCCATTCTAGTTACATCAGGAGCCGGTAATTCCTTAGCCTCTGTTATATCTGCTTGCAACATAAACCACATGCCTATCACTGTAGATATCGCAGCGCCAATACCTATTAGTGTTTTTATACTTACCGTAAACCCAGTATCTTCATTTAATTCTTTTGCCATTTAAAATATTGTGTAATTTAGTCCTAATTTAAAATCGTACCATTCTCTATTCCAGTACTTATTATATTTTCCTTCTACGAAATAACCTAAACTTTTATTTACTTTTATTCCGTATATTAATCCCGCTGAGTAATCATACCATTGGCCGTCAACATAATTGTGGTATGAAAACTCACTACCATCATCGTAGTGATAAGGCATTAAACTCGCCCAAGCGTGCGTCCAGGTTTTCTTAGAGTATTTATAGTAATCGAAACCTACAACAAAAGAATGTTGTATTGTTTTTTCTAATTCGTTTCTTCTCTTTTCAGTGTAATCAGATAATACTTCTGGTATTACAACTGCTTCCCAAACCTCAGCGCTAGTAGCTACAACTTCCCCCGATGGATCGTAATACGTGTTGCTATACACATCCACCGAATAACCCTCTTGAAGCGCTAAATAAGTGTAGTGTATGTTACCGTTGTCTAATATCCATTCATCTAAAGCATTATAACCATATGGTTCCGCCAAACGATGTGTAAGCCCAATGTTAAATGATAGGTTTTTATTTTTCCGATGTCTATATCTCTCTGATGCTTCGAAATATTTAATGTCTGCAAATCCATCTTCTAAATACTCTAGTTTTAAAGCGAAGAAGTTTATACACAATTCGTTTGGACATCCATCATCGGAACTATATCGGATAAAATGGTGTTGATCTATATAGTCAATACCCTCTTGTCTTTTATAATCCATCTCAAATAAGTATTCAACTCCTTTTACTTTACCTACAGTTGCCGCATCACTGTAATTAGATTCCGTTCCATCATAAAACGTTTGAGCCTTGTTTTCATACCCAAACCTCGCTATCTTACGCAAACCTATGGTAAAATTATAATCATAAGGAGTTGAAATAGTCTGTGTAGATAAACCATTATCTACAGAGAAAACATCAACATCAGAAAGTGACGTCCCACCGTTTACAGCAGCGTAGAACGTAGAGTACTTAAGCATCTTCTTAACGTCCTGTATTCCAAATGTTTGAGCTACAGTTATATTGGATATAAGTAGTAGCAGTA
>Ga0098040_1001470_pt1 | contig 10126 bp, 5 predicted proteins | sample 7_EtaG_FD_75065 | JGI IMG/M metagenome (GOLD analysis project Ga0098040, IMG submission 75065) | Marine viral communities from the Subarctic Pacific Ocean - 7_ETSP_OMZ_AT15161 metaG | ecosystem: Environmental > Aquatic > Marine > Oceanic | place: Pacific Ocean | collected 2015-01-08 | reverse complement strand
TGAAGGAGGAGGTAGCGGAGCTTAATGGCACAGAATGCTATACAACAACAGACTGTTCAGTCCTTAGGAAACTTTCTAACACCTGAAGACACTAACTATGCTCCGGGTATAAGGATTAGTGGTGAAATTACTTTTACTACTGATACAGAAGTAACTTTTAGATTTACAGATACTACCACTACAACTAATAAAGGGCAGTTGAAGTTTGCTGAGAATGGTGAGTGGACATCAGAGTTGACTTTCACTAAAGATGTTAAGTTAGATACTACACATTATGGTATCGAAATTATGATAAATAATGCGGACAGTTTTTATCAAGTAGGTGATGTAGTCAGGTGGAAGTATACCTATAATAATAGGTCTTATAAGCATATGGATACTATCCAAAGAGTAGATGATTATGATTTATTTGGATATAGTGCTACTGGAGACGGAAGAATACATTGTATACAGAATGCTAATTCTGAACAGAGTGTAATAAAAGAACTTGGTATGGTATCGGGACAGACAGGTAAGGTAGTTACGGATACACATGGACAGCAAATGTATTGGGGCTTTGGAGCAGATTCTAATGCTCCCCCTAAGTGGTCAGGCTATCCACAGCATACTCAATTTGAAAAACAAAATACTGGTTCTATTCAGTTTGAAGATGGAGCAATAGACCTACTCGGACCATATGATAATTTACATGATTTCTGTGTTGTACGGTTCTATGACCATTATGGAGGTGGAAACACTTCGGCTACCGCAGGTGCAGGAGTAGTTCGTCACTGGGGATTCGGTATAGAAAAAGGCAAGAAAGTTCTTCATGTCTTCTATAATAATAACTATAGAAATAACTCTGCTCCTACTGATAAAACTGAGAGATATGGTGCTTGGATTCATATAAAGTCGTATCAAGGGGCTGATTTAGGTCTTGAGGGTACTCAATCAATTACTACAGATGGTAGGAATCTTTTCATACTTGATAATGTTGCAATGGGTATAGTAAAGATTTTAGAACCAACCTTTAAAAAATCCACTAGTGGTAATAGTGAAGGACTACCTTGGTCAAAGGCAGGTGGTGTAAATGGCAATGCAATGTATTCTATGAGCCATCTTAAAGATTTTGAAATGCCAAACCCAGAAGATAGTAATACTAGTGCGATGCAGGGTGCTTATTGGTCTTGTATTCGTGTCAATCATTGGCATGACCCGAAAGAAACTAATGATAATGCCCAAGCTCAAAACGAATCTAAAATGGATGCCACTGACACTGGTTATGTCACAAATGGAAATTTTATTAACGATGTCTATTATGATGATAAAATCTGGATATCTAGATATAGGCAGATGCAACTTAATAGTTTTATAACTAGAGACAGTGCAGACTCTCTTATATATCTTGGTGGTTTAAGTAATCATTATACTGAAGATGTTGCTCTAGATACGCAAGCAGGTAAGGTTCATATTGTTTCATATATGCCTAATCTTGGTAATCAAGTATGCTTTAAATCAAAATTTGGTAGGTCGCCAGACAGTAGTATGATGGAAGAATGGTATTATCAAGCCGCTACTGGCTATATGGGCAAAGTAGGAGTATTAGAAGCCTATGAACAGCCATTTGTTAATCTTAACAAGAGTGGTGTTATGGGTTTTGTAATGTCAACTGGCTTATGGGAGTCTGGTGGAGATAGAGGGTCTCCTAATTCTAATTTTGCCCAAGGAATTTGGCACGAAAATTTAGGTGCTGATAATTTAAGGCATCTATGGGATGGTTTGGCTGGGGGTGGTTCATATGGTAGTGCAGAGGGAAGTGACTTTTCTGGCTTAGACCCTGCTCCTAACTGCGCAGAAACATATGTTACTACACAAAATTGTGCCTTAAAGAAGGGAGTAATGTTACCAGCAGAACAGAATTACTGGGGTCAAGATTACGATTTAGACGGTGATTCTGGTGATGCTAGTAATCAAAAAGTATACCATTTCTATGGTGATGGTATAAAAGGTATTGGTACTATGGTTGCAAATCACGCTACTTCATGGGAAGATATTGCAAACCCTTTCCCAATGCAAACAGCTGGTCGCTTTGCATATGGACCGAACTATATACACGCTTCAGAGCAGACTACTCATTGGCATTTTATTATGAGGAATCCTCAGACTCAGTTATATGTTGTTCATTCTCATAGAGCAAACACTGCTAATTCGGGTGGTCAAAGTAGTGAAGATGGATTTATGAAAGAGGCTCTTCTTTGTCCTTCTGGCACACATGGACAAAAAACTCTTCAGTTTCCTATATTAGAACCAAAGGTAAAGTGGACAGATGCTGGTACAGAGATATCAAATTATCAATCAGGATTTCAGAGTGCACATTTTATAGAGACAAATCCTTTAAACCAGAATGCTGGAAGCAAGGCACATTATCTATATGTTAGTTGTAATATTATAGGTGAAGAGACTGATGCCGATTCTAGGATATATAGAAGTGTTGATTTAAGTAATGTAGATTTTAGAAATCCACAGGATAGAAGTATCTTTACTGCTGGATATGGTAAGGCAAGAAAAGTAACAAATGCTAATACTGTCCAAGCAAATGTTAATGAACCAATGTTATTCTCTAGTGGGGCTGGTGATGATATTATAAGAACTGGAGCGGCTGATAAGGGTACTACAAATGCTACTTATTATCAAACTCCTAAAGATTATATATTAGGAAGTAGAACTAGTGGCTTTACAATAGGTGCAAAACCTGAAGATACAGCAGACTCTTGTCCTTGGTATCACGGGAATGAAACAGCTTTAGGTGTTGGTACAGGTTTATATAATGGGGGTATGTTTATCTTTGAAGTATGGGATGGTTATCCGAGTACAACTAACAACCAAATATTTCCAAGAGAAGGTGATATCGAGATGGTTGGGAGTAATGGAATATGTGTTCCCCCCGGTAAAAGAGATGATTTGTCGAATCATTTAGACAGTTATCATCGAAGCTGGGTAATTAATTTACAAGTTCTTGCTTACGATGCTGTTGCGGAGTCGACTTCACCATATAGAATAGCTGACCATTTTCCAACTACTAAGGCGGTATGGGGTGGTTCATCGTACTCATATAATGAGACCAAGCTCAACTATTTAGATGTAGAAGAGAATACTTATATACAATCAACTGAAAATCTTGTATTGATATCTGCTAATAAAGGTGAAATAAATACAATGCCAGCTTTTGACACTGATGGTGTCTTTAAAATTAGTACCGTAAGTAAAGAAGCTTCTTATTCAGCTTCTCTCTCTCAGTTAAATGAGGATGGTTGGGAGTGGGCAGTAAATGAGAAAGCTTGGTATAAGATATCCTTTATGTATGACGGATTTCAAGAGAGTCCTTTATCAGCTCTATTAGATGACCCTCATACTATAACTACTCCGGGAGGAGGAGAAGATGGTTCTCGTATAAAAATAACAATTAAACTGTCTAAGGAAGCTACTGATGTAATGAATAGACGGATAAGCCATGTTCAATTATATAGGTCTATTGGCTCTAATAGTGATACAGATGCTCCAGAGTTCTATAGATTGGTAAAATCAATTCCTTTAACTACATCTGAATGGACATATGTTGACCCTCATTGGACAAAAGATATATACGATAAGAAAGATATGTTTGCTTCTTATGAAGAACTAACTGGAATGCCAGAGACATTAGATAATACTCAGTTACACTATGGAGTATCAGCTAATCAAAGTGGTTATCTTTTTGTAACGAGTTGTTGGCATAAGGAAACTGGTGGACTTCCTAATTATATATTTAGGTCTAAGCCGGGTAAGTATAATATATTTGATTGGTCTGCTGATTATGCTGTTCTCCCAGAGAAACCTATTGCTCTTGCTGGTTTTGCAGGAAAGATATGGGCTTGGTCTAAGAATACTATGTATAGGATTAATCCAGCAAACCTTGTTCTGGAAGACATCTTTGAAGGAATAGGTTGTTATAGTGAAAATTCAGTAGTTGTAACAGATTACGGTATGTTCTGGGCAGATGATAATATGATTTACAGACATGATGGCTCAAGGTCTATGAATATTGGTTCTCCTATTGTAGCAGGAGATAAACATTGGTCTTGGAGAGCTAAGAGTAATGCTTATTCTCCTTTATTGGCTTTTGATTATGCGAATAAGCAGTTACTATGTACATTCAAACCTAATAAAGCCTTAGGTGCAAATGGTTGCTATGCTTGGGCTTATCATGTGGATAGAAATAGGTGGGATTTATATGATTTTGAGCAGAGAATAGCTGGTGTGTCACAAGATATAGATGTGCTATCACTTGATAACGCTGATGATGGAAGTATAATCTTCTCTACTCAGGGTATGGGTGTCCAAAAATTTAGAGGTGGACAGTCAAAAAGACGATGGCAGTATCTATCTAAGTCTATAACTTGCGATACTCCTACTCTTAAGAAGGTTTTTTATAAACTTAGAATAAAAGTTTTAGAAGGTATCGTTAGTAGGCTATATCAATTTGACCAAAACGCTCAAAGTTCTATGCTTATGATAGATAAAGATTCATTAGATAATAACACTTATGAGAAATTTCTTGTAGGGGGTAGTAATGACCCTAACAGGAAAGCAAGGTCACTTCAATTTAAAATATATGGTGGCATTGGTTCTATAGTAGATTCAGTAGGTACAATATTTAGAAGAACAGGGATGCCTAAATAATGCCAAGAGAACAAAAAGATTTTATTTCAAAGCTTATTGCTCCAAGATTAGAGGAAGACTCTCCTTTGACAAGGGCTTTGGTAGACATTTATGAAGTATTGAACAAGTTAGTAGACCATGTAAATGAAGCAAAAGGCGTTGGTGCTGGAGGTAGAGCTATGGATGAAAGTGCTTTACCGGGCTCTATTAGAGTTAGAAAGAACAAAGACGCAGTTTCAGTTTATATTAAAGGACCACATGGGTGGTTAGAGAATACAAGTGCTTGGCAATTAATTAAGAAAAAGGATAAATAGGAGAATATTATGGGCTCTTTTTGGGATATGTTAACGGGGAATGTAGACCCCAATACAGTAAGGAATTCACAATTACAAGGTATGAACCTTGATGCTTATACCCAAAGAGGGGACAAGTATACAGGTATAGGGGATGAGTTCCTTGATATAGATAGTGATAGAAATCAGGCTTTGAAGAACAATCTATTGAAGATGTCAATGGATGCGGCAGCTCAGTCGAATTTACAGACACAGAGGAATATGGCTATGGGTGGTCATGGAGTACCAAGTGCCATGATTAATGCGTCTGGAGTAGCTAATTCAAATCGAATGCAGAACCAAGGTCAGCAGAACTTTGTTAATGCTTTTCAGCAGAATCAAGGTATGGGTGCACAATATCATAACATGGGTAATCAACAATATGATACTCGTTCTGGATATCAGAACCAAGCTAACCAAGCCGCAACGAATCAGTTGCAACAAAATGCCGCTAATACGGCTGGAATGATACAGGGGATAGGTGGTATGGCTCTAAATGCAGTTGCGCCCGGTATGGGCAGTATGATGGGCTTTGCGATGGGAGGAGGACCACAGGCAGGGGGTCCACAGAATATGTGGCAAGCGTTTGGTCAACCTTATCAATGGCAACCACCTAATACTACAGGGGTTCCGGGGGTACCAAAATAATGGCAACACCAACAAGACATCCACTGTTTGATATTCTTCAACAAGGCAGTGCACAGAGGTCAACAGATAGACAAAGGGCAATAGACAATCAGTTCAAGGCTTTTGAGGAGCAGAGAACTAGGGATATGTTTAAGCCTAAATATGGTAGAGAGGTTGAAGCTCTCCGTCATGAAAGAGCTATAAATCCTAGTAAAGAAGGGCGTGAAGCAGAGGCATTAAGGCACGAAAGAGAACGTAATCCTATTACTGAGGATACGATGAGAGAGGATTTAAGACATAAAAAGGTTTATAATCCTCAGCTTGAAGACCGTATGGCTGAAACTATCCGACATGAGAAGACAAAGAATCCTATTGTAGAGGGTACTCTTGAAGAAGGATTGCGTCATGCTAGGGCTAACAATCCTATAATAGAAGCCAGAGCACAGGAGGCATTGAGACATGAAGAAGCTATCCATCCAACGCAGGAAGGACAAGCGGCTGAGAATCTTCGACACTCAATGAAGTTAAATCCTATCTCAGAGAGTCAACAAGAAGAAGTTCTTCGTCATGCTCTAACACAGAATCCATTGATAGAGGCTGGTAAACACCTTGAAAACTCTCAGGCTCAAGAAGATTTATGGTTCTCAAGGAAGAGGAATCCCATTAGTTTAGAAGGATTAGCTCAGAAAGTAGAACTTGCTGGTAGAGAGAGTAACACTGGAAGGTATTATGACCCTACTATGTGGAAAGAAAAGAATGAACTTAAGGAACAAGCAATCCAGACTGGTATTAGAAAGCAACAGCATGAGTATAATGAGGCTGATATCAAGTCTAAGATGACAGATGCTACTATAAAATATCTGACTCCTGAAAAGATAGATGCGATTGGTGCAGGGATGGGTATGGAGATGGAAGCAGGCGCAGAAGCTTCTAAGATGAACGTGGAACATCTTCAGAGATATAGGAAGTTTCAGCAACAGAAAGAAACCCTTTATCAACAGGGCTTAGACCAGATTCATGCTAAGTATGCTAAGGATGATTGGTACGATTTGGATGACGATAGGAGTGATTACTACGAAAAGGTAATGGACTATATCAACGCCTATGGACAACAGAATCCTATGCAACAAGCAATGCAACAGATGCAATTTAAGGGAGGGAGTAAGTAATGGCTACTAGTTATGCAGATACAGTACTTCAAAGAGCCGCAGTAGGCGGAGAAACACAGAGACTTCAACAAGCTATGATGCAGAGTGAAGATTTAAAATCAGCGTCAAGATTCTATGAAGCTGTAGCTATGTATTATGCAGACCCTAGTGGGTTTAGTAATGAAGCTTGGGATGAATTACAAGTTATGGCATCGACACATGGTATTAGAGTACCAGCTAATCCTAAAGATAAGGCTACAACCTTAGAAAATATAGGTGCGGCAACTATGGGTGTCGTAGATAGCATAGTACTTGACTTGATACCTGATTCCTTATACTCTAGTAGACGTACAGAAACTGCTCGTATGGCAGGACAGATTACAGGACTTGTTGGTTCAGTTATAGCCACATTCGGTGGAAGAGCATTATTACAAAGTGGAATGCACGGTTTATCAAGGGCTGGTGGTTATATAGCCGCTAGACTTGGTGCTAATCCAGCAGGGGCAGTCGCCATGAGAGGTGCTATGGATGCGGCTCAGAAAGTTGGTGGTAGTAAAGCTGTAAGTTGGATTGCTAATAACATGACACTACCCGGTATCCTAAACAAATGGGGACCCTCAGCAGTAACAAGTTTTGCACAGCTTGCTAAACGATTTGGGTATCCTTTAACAGGTACCTTGGTTACGAAAGCTACAGCTAGATATGCTGATGATGTAGCAGGGAAACTTGTTCAAGTTGCCAAGTCTGGTAGCGTTGATGATGTTGTAGAGGCTTCTTCGAAATACGGAGACGATGTTATTAAACAAGCTAAGGAATCATTAAGAGCGATGGGTAAGACTGGTGATGATGTCGCTGTAGATATTGCAATGCAGGGTACTAAGGTACCAAAGGTTGCTAAGAGTAAGGTTCAAAAGATTATTGATAAGGTAGGTGGAGTTTCTACTAAGGGAGCTGGAGATACATTTGACCCAACTAAAGTAGCTCAGATGAGTATGTGGGATGATGTAGCCAGTGGAGCTATGGATGTAAAGGGCGGAAGAAAATTAATTGCCTCTCTTCAAGAGGGTATCACTGGTGGAAAGAGCATTGGTACTATAATTACTGATGCTGGATTAACTGGTAAACCTGCTAAAACACTGAGAAAAATATGGAAAGACCCTAAGCAGAGGAAAGACCTACTCAAGCTAATGGCTGAGACTGGTAGGGAACAACCCGGAGCAATAGGAGATGTTATAAATCTTATTGGAGCTGGAGCATTTGGTGGCTTTATGGGCTACGATGCAGTTTCAGCTTCTACTGCTAGAGAAGGGTTTTAATGTCTCGTGACAACTATTATCCTGATACTCTAGATGGAGAACAGTTTCAACCATATTTAGATAAGGGTACTGTACAAGGACTCATTCAGCATTATAAGAATGACCCTGAACCCTTTGATGAAGATAAACTAAAACAAGTTGAGCTTCATGCTCAACATTATAAACTTCCCTTCGCTAGGACAGACACCGACCAACACGGTAGAGTTGCTGGTATTCTATCACAGGCTGGAGCTGGATTTTGGTCTGGCTTTACGACCTTCAATGTGGGCGAAGAACCGAGAGACGAATGGGAGGGGATTGCTCGCAGTATAGGGCACTTAGCTGGATTTGTTGGATTTATCCCCTCCATTCCCCGGAAGTTATATAAGTTTCTACCGAAGGCTTCCAAGTTAAAAACTATGTCAGAAGCCATGAAGAAAGTTCAGGGTAAATCTGTACCCATGCTTGGTGCTAAGGCTGTACAAGATAGAGTTGCCCCTATTGCTAATAAAGCATTGGCTACAGCAATGGCTACTAGAGGTGGAGCAACTAATACTGCGGCTGAATTTCTAAATCAAGGGTTAGTTAAAGATTTGATTGGTGGGGCATTTCATCTAGGTGTAGCAAGTTCTATTAGTACTTGGCAAGGTGGAGTTGATGAGATGATGAGGTCATTCATAGGTGGTGCTGAAACTGGTTTTGTCTTCAGAGGAATAGGTAATATTGCTCAGACGGGGAGTAAAGCGGCTGATACATCCATAAGAATGATAGCATCTAGTGCATATACTGGGTTGCCAGCTACAATGCGAGGTGCTACTACTCCTGAACAGGTATACGAATATCTCCTTGGTGCCTACTTTGGGTTTAAAGAAATGCCCTACCATGTCAGAGAATCTCGTCAATTAATAGCCAAGGCAGTTAAAGATGGTAAGGCTGGACAACCTATAGAATTAATGACAGAGTTTGGAGAGATGGATAAGACCACTCAGAAAACTACTATCGAGATGGCTGAAAAGATATGGGGAGAGGTCTCTGAAGCAGGAGGTATTACTCCTATCACTGGTAATATAATGGCTTATGAACTGATGAGCAAATTTGGATTCAAGTTCGAAGAAGCACAGAGTATAGCTAAAGAATATATGGAGCGTGGTGGGACGCTTACTGATATAGAACCATTCTTAACCAAGGAGATGCTTGATAAGGTTGAACGCTCCAAAGCAGAGAAAGGTTCCCAAGAAGACCTTGATATGGAAGTCTCCACTGATACAGAATCTTATATGTCAGTTCAACAGAAGGTTGTTAATTATGTTGGCAGGACATTGGGATATAAGTACAAAGATATGGAACCAAGAGAGCAACAAGATGCTATTCTTGAGGATGCTACTAATCTACAGACTACATGGTTAGAAATATTAAAGAAACAGAGAGCTGATATTGCTCAGGGTCGTCGTGATGAACAGCCTGAACCATACCATGTAACGCACGAAGTACTCAACGAACAACCAGAAGGAAAGTTCCCCGGTCATGGTCCATTAAGACCATCAGATAATAGAAAGATTGAATTATATGTAGACGCTACTACTATACAGGGCGACCCAAATAGTTATAAAGTTGGTATGTTTGGTAGATATGGTAACTATACAGTAGACTGGGCGGCTAAAATGCCATTCCAAGGAGACCATCCCGGTGCACAGATAGGTGGTGGAACTGGTGCACATACTGGTGCTAATTTATCTGGAATTTTAGCTACCATGAGAAAGTTTGAAGGATATGGTGGTAGGATAGAACTGACATCAGATGTTTCTTATCTTACTAGAGTATTGAATGGTCATAATCCTAAAGGAATTCTTGGTAAAGACAACATGGCGTTATGGAATCAGCACAAAGGTGAGTTCTTTAGATTAAAGAAGAGTATCACAGATGCTGGTGGTTCAATCAAATTTAAGACTATTGGTAATACTAAGAAGGCTAAAGACCCAAGAGGAAAGACTAAGGCTCAAAGAAGAGAGATAGAAGGTATAGAATATGCCCATAGGTTTGCAGGAAC
>Ga0098040_1001468_pt1 | contig 10135 bp, 12 predicted proteins | sample 7_EtaG_FD_75065 | JGI IMG/M metagenome (GOLD analysis project Ga0098040, IMG submission 75065) | Marine viral communities from the Subarctic Pacific Ocean - 7_ETSP_OMZ_AT15161 metaG | ecosystem: Environmental > Aquatic > Marine > Oceanic | place: Pacific Ocean | collected 2015-01-08 | reverse complement strand
TGGTTAATACGCCATGTAGCTTTCCCAAATATTTAGAAAAGTCAATCTCAAATTTTCTACCTTGTTGTCCGAAAATTAGCCATCCACTCAACAACTGTTTAACGGCTGCTTTGTATTCGTTTGTATCAAAGATCGGACCAGAATATGAAACCCAATCTTTTTCTGGTTCCCAGGTTTCTTTGTTTTGTTTTTCTTGAATGTAAACCTCAACTAAGTTGAGAATTTCATTTAATTTTTTATCCATGCGCCTCTCGTTAGACTTTGTTTATCTTATCATAACATGTTATTAAATTTTAATCAATAAGATTATTATTTTATTACGTCTGTGTCGCAACCACACGTAAGTTTCTTTTCTTGCCAATTTCCAATGGCCGCTTTAACAGCATCTTCTGCCAATACAGAACAATGAATCTTAACGGGAGGCAGACTGAGTTTTTTTGCAATTTCAGAATTTGTAATAATTTCTGCTTCTTTTACATGAGTGCCCTTAACCATTGTTGTTATTAACGAACTAGCCGCAATAGCAGAGCCACAACCAAATGTTTTAAACTTCGCATCTTCAATAATGCCATCATCATTAATTTTTAGTTGAAGTTTCATTACATCGCCACAAGCTGGGGCGCCGACGAGGCCGGTACCAACTGCGGGATCACTTTTGTCCAAGCTGCCTACGTTCTGCGGATTTTCATAATGATCAATAACTTTCTCAGAATATGCCATTTTACTTTGGGCAACCTTGCGAAAAAGAAGTGCCGCAACCACATGTCCTGTCTGCTTTTTGATTATCAAACTTAAAACCCGAAGAAGCCAATGTTTCAACATAATCTATAATGGTCTCGGATAACATGTTTGCACTAATAGGATCCATACAAATTTTAACATCTTGAAGTTCCACAATAATATCATTTTCTCTCTTATCTTCGTCTTCTTCGATGGCAAGAGAGTATGAAAAACCCGAACATCCTCCTGAAACAACTCCAATTCTAACATAATCAGTGGGGTCTAATGCTGTCTTAAGTTTATCTATGGCGTTTTCTGTAAGATTAATCATTTTTCAAGTACCCCCTTTAGTTGCTTCTTCAATGGGATCATAAGCCTTAATCTTCTTGCCCTTTAATGTAATCAAAGGCGCCTCTGCCCACGTTTGAACTTCGTGTCCATCTCCACTATTGGGATTAACAGTGCCAATATTGTCCTTATCAAGGAAGTCATCAGTTGTAAAAATCTTATCATATCTAACTGGCACTTCTGAATCTCCGTAGGTTTCTGAAATAACGTTTTCAATAAAACCCTTGTCAACGCCACAAATACACGGCATATTCTTCATCGGATCAAACCATTTAATATTTAAGCTACGATTGAGAATATCGCCCAGAGGCTCTTCAAAAAAGTTGCCAAGAGAAACATGCTGGTATGGGCACGGCATAAGATCCCCATATCTAGACATAGAAACCATTCTCTTAACCGCGATACAGCCAATATCTCTTCCGTAAGATGGAGTCATATGAGTGAAGATGTCATATTCTTTTTCAAATTGCTCAAGAATCTTGTTTTCTTTTTCTGTCATCATCTGATCTGTAACATTTTCAAAAGCTCCAACCGGCTTTGCAAAGACGACATAAGTACCAATTTCAGTTTCCTTTGCCCAGTCTAGGAACTTTGTCCATTCTTCAGTGTAAATTCTGTCCTTCCAAATAACTGTTGATAGAATAACGTGTAGATCTGCTTCTTTGCACGCATCAATGGCTCTCATAACTCGTTCCCAAGAACCGGGGGCCCTACGGAACGTATCATGACTCTGAGCATCGACGCCATCCAAGCTAAGCTGCATTTTATCCACACCAATTGATTTAATATGTTTTGCCCTCTCGTGATCCAAAAGCCAGCCGTTAGAGTCGCATGCGATAAAGAATTTATCAGGATCAATCGCTTCAACAAGTTGGTCATATTCTTTTAGCATAAGAGGCTCTCCACCGGTAATAACAAAGTTTCCTAAGCCATACTCGTCTGCTTCTTTAGAAAGACGCCGCACATCCTCTAGCTCAAACTTACGACGACCACTTGCCTTTTCCCAAGATCGTGGAACATAAAACTTATCAATACTACAATGCTCACAGTCAAAATTACAGTTATAATCGTACTGAAACTGAATAATTGCTATACTTTCTCCACGAGCTAGCTTTTCAGGATACTTCATCATTTTATCATAGACATGAGGCTTTTTCTTTTGCAACCAGTTCTGGCGAGCTTCAACCTCTACGCCTTCATACCCAACCTGAGTATTTCTAAGATCTATTTGTTTCCCATCCTTAATCGCCTGGGCACGCTTCATAATCTCTTCATTCGATAATCCAGGAGGCGGGTCAAACTTATTGCCCTCCAAGATATTTTGAAACATATCATTGTGTGAATTAGCCATTATTCTTTAGTTTCTCCTTTAAAGCTTTAATTTCCTCATCGGTAGATTTGGGCATTGTGTATCGCTTAGGCAACACAAGTTCTTCTTCGGCGGTGCCGTCAACCCTAACCCCGCCTCTATAAATAGGCACTGGGTCGGAGTTTTCTTCAGTATTATCTTCTTGAAACGAAAAATCTACATTGCGGGCGCCCACAAACCAAATTTTGCCGTTCTCATCTCTCACGCGGTATTGTGGCTTGATTCTTCCACGAATATCATCAACAATTACTTTTGTGCCGCTTTTTAAAACTAATTTGGTATTGCGTTTCCCTTCATGAACCTCATCTTCGATAATCACGCCCACCTTATTAACAACACGCTTCCACGTTCTGAGGAGTTCCTTTTGCCACTGTTCTCCAGTGACGTTGGATGTAAATTGTTTTTTATTTTTCTTGCTCACGGATATCCTCCATAACATTCTCTATCTTGTTGTTCCTGCGCTTCTGATGGTGTATCTAATTCTTTTATATCAACTAGCTCAACTATAATATCCAATCCTCTATTGGGGGGAGTTCTATAGCCATGAAAAGCATGAAAACTACTCGCGCCTAGATCCCCATACGCCATTTCTGGAGGGATGAAAAGTCGTTTTTTGTCTCCCACTTTCATTTTTTGAAGGGCTTCATCTAAACCTTCTATCGAATCCCCCGCAGCATAAAGAGCATCCATCTTGGTTCTCCTACCTATGACAATCTCAATCGGATCTCCAGAGAACGGCCCTGGTTCATAAGTGCTATCCACTAGGTTGTCGGTATAACAGTCCTTGTCATAATCATAGTTAGATGAGCTAACGCCGTCGCCCAGATATAAGATATAATGTATTAGTGTCATATCCCCAAAATTTGGAGTGTGGCCAGTGCCCTCTACTAGAGTTTCCATCTTTAAGTCATTTTCTTTTGTAATCATTCTTATTCCTTAATCGTTAAACACTTCTAATGTTGCTTTCTCAATCAACGCTATAGTTGGTTTTGGATTAAGATCCAATTCCTCAATACGCTTAAGCACGCTTTTATATTGCCAGCCAACAACTATTATAATAGCATCAACAGGTTCCTTTTTTAGTTGTTCACAAGGCAAAACTAGCTTATGAGATACATGTGTATACTTATGTTGTTTTGGCTTAAAATCATCAACAACGTATGGCACCTTATCCAAGCTCTCCATCATTGTCAAAAACATTAATGTTTGGTGGCCTGCTCCCCAAATTGTAGCTGAGTCAAATTGATCTATAAAATCATCCATATCTTGAATCAGTTCTTTCTGATTATCTCTAAAAGGAACTTCACTTAGTGGAGTGCGCTTTCTTACAACTGCAGATAAACTGGCGCCATTCCAAATCTCCTCGATTCGTATTACATCAAAACCACTTGCTTCACAAACAAATCTTAAAGTTTTCTCTGTAAAATAGAACAAATGATCAATAATAAATTCACCAAAGATACGATCACGAATAATCTCATCAAAATTTGGCACCTCAATAATACCCACTCCGGTGCCCTCTAGATTGTCGCGGATTTGAACCAAAGTCTGTCTTGGATCTGGAAAGTGTTCTAAATAATTGAACATCAGAAATGCATCATATTTATCCGGTTCAGGCTTGTTATCAACATGTACGATTTTTTTACCCTGTAAATTAAACTCTTTTACAAAATCATCATATTGCTGGCGCCTAAAGGGGTCCACATCCCAATCTGGTGATCGAATTGCTTCAGCATAATAATCCACTGGCACAGCAGGTATCTGAACTGTTCCACATCCTGTACATTGGAAAACTTCTAGAGGAATTCCCAGATCATAAGGTATTGTCTTGTCGTCTGGAAAGTGCTGGGCTGCACTTGGTTGTTTATTATAAGCAAGAAGCGCCTCAAGATTTTCTCCACAAATCTTACAACCCAATTCTGCTAAATAAGCGTATGTTTCCTCGTTATTGCGTTTAGCTGCTATCATTTAATCTCCATTTTGTTCATTAAGCTATCTAAATTATCTGGTTCACTGTAATCATTCATCGTACAGCCTGAACATGGTGAAATCTTGTTCTTGTTGCCGCACAGATGTTGATTTTGCAAATCTTTAAGTTGTTGTCCTATCCAAAGTTCATCAAACTTGACATCAGAACCAACAAGATCGTGATACCCCTCACCGTCTAATGCCTCTACTGATATTACCACACGTGTTATGTGTTTTACAATAGAATCTACTATTTTTCCCTTAAATGTAGTAGAGATTAATTCTGCCACAATTCTCCTCCTTTAATAGACAAATTCAGCAGCATTAGGATGATAGTCTCTATAAAAACCTATCAGTTCTCTGATGCCTTTGCTTACCGGCGTAAGCGTGAGCGGCAAGCTTTTGACAAAATCTGGGTTTCCATAATAATTCTCAGTGCTGCTTGGTGCTCTGCTCACTGTCGAGCTTACCCTGTTATGTGAAATGATAGCTTTTACAGGTGAAATGTCTTTAATGTAGTTTATTATTTGCTCTGGCGAAAGTACGTCACCGGAACAAATATCAGAACTCTTAGGCAAGTCTCTATAATTCCACATGTAATGTTCTACTATCCGACATAAATCTTGTACGTGTAAATAGTCACACTTATTAATGCGGGGAACTTTTATTGGCATATCGAGTGCAACTTTGGCACACGCATTATTGATGAATCGATATCTCCAATCTGTCCCTATTCCATACACAGAATACAATCTAAGGTTGTAAATATTGTTTTTATTTCGAGCGATCTGATCCATGGCATATTTTGATAAGCCATATGGCTTTTCTCTCTTCCATTCGGCACCAGATCCAAAATATAACATTGCATTATAATCATCTTCGCATTGCGCTAAGTTATCAAACATACGAAGATTATACTCTAGAACCTTATCCGGATCATTGGTGGAAAATTCTGGTGCTGCATCATATGTCGCAGTATGAATGATTATATCAAATTTTTTATCTTTTAAGTATATAGCAACTCTATCTCTGTCTAATAAATTTAGTTCGTTTTTAGAACACCCTGTGATATCATGTTTTGAAGATAAAGCCTTTTGTAAACTCTTTCCTATAAACCCATTGGCGCCAGTGATAAGAACTTTACTCATCGATTACCTCAATAAACATATTATCTCTGAATTCTTCTCTGTCCAAAAACGGTGCCAAGTCTTCCATCGGTCGAGCGGCAAAGCTACCGTCCGCTTTTTTATATACAGATGTCTTAGGGGCTGTCACGTGAGTTGGAAGCAACATAATCTCACAAATAGCGGGACCTTTTGTTTCTAGAAATTCCCTAATCTTCTCATGTAAATTATCATGACTTTCTATTCTAGAATAAGGAATCTCATAGGCGGCAGCATTCTTCTTTAAACTAGGAAGCGATAAGCCACTGCTTTCACCACTAGCGACCAAGCGTCCCTCAAAGTGTGTATTTTGAGTGTTTCTAATCGACACATATCCATTATTATTGAGAACGAAAAACTTAATTGGCAAATTCAACCTTTTGACGACTTCAAGTTCTTGAATATTCATAATAAAACCACCATCGCCATCAATACAAATCGTTTCTTGTCCAGAAGCAGCAATGCAGCCGCCAATAGCTGCTGGGATACCAAAACCCATCGGCCCAAGGCCTTCGCTATTAAACATTCGCATCCCCTTCTTCATTCTGAAAGCCTGCATGGTTACCTCGCTACAACCGCCAGAGCTACCAGGAACAACTAGTGTTCCTTCCGGTAACACATCCGAAAGCGCATCGATAAATACATAATTATTAACATACTCCTTTTGTTCCCAATATTCTGGCAATACAACAGGATATTTTTCTTGCCATTTCTTACATTGCTTTAGCCAAGCGCCAGAATTTGTATAAATCTTGTCTTTCTGTCGCAACATTTCTTCAATAAATTCGCCGGCATCAACAACCATTGGATAAGTAATATCCATCTCCAGTTTATTAATCTCGTTCTCGTCAACATCTACAATCACTTTAGTAGCTTCGCGAGCAAAGAATTTGTGCTGGTATGCTGTCTGACCATGATCGAGACGGGCGCCGATACAGATCAAAAAATCTGAATTCTGCTGGGAGAAGTTTGCGCCGCGCTGACCGACACCGCCGGGGCGTCCAACAAATAATGGATGTTCTTCCTCCATAAAGTCAATGGCTTTCCATGTCAGCAATACTGGCACCTGTAAGAGTTCCGCTAATTCATTGAATTCATCAATGCTATCAGCTAACCGAACTCCATTGCCGGCAAGCATCGCTGGTCTTTCTGCTCTATTTAAGCCTTCGATTATATTAGACACCTGTTCGCTAATATTGGTTCCAGCTTTTTTGTCAGGAGTGAATCTGCGTAGTGTGGTTTCATCAATTTCTACTGCCTGCACGTCCAAGGGAATATCGATCCAGACAGGCCCAGGGCGGTCGTTAGTAGCTAAATAAACCGCTTTTTCGAGATGATAACGAATTTCTTTAGGATCAATGACTGTCGCTGCATATTTCGTCAGCGGAGTGGCAATGTTTACCATCGGAATCTCTTGAAAACCAATCTGTCTAGTTCCTCTGTTGTTAATCATATCTTTCTTTTGCACCTGACCTGACAATACAAGCATAGGAGTTGAATCAAGCCATGCTGCAGCAACTCCTGTCATTGCATTTGTTCCTCCAGGTCCAGTGGTTACTAAACATACACCTATGTTGTTCGTATATTGACCATAAGCATCAGCAGCAATACTAGACGCTTGTTCGTGCAAATTGCATACAAAGTTAATATTACTTTTACCTATGGAATCAACAAGGTGAATACATCCACCTCCAGGTAAGAGAAAAATGTCTTTTACACCTTGTTGCTCAATAAAATGAACAACATAGTCAGATAATTTCAATCATGCCATCCAATACGGAATAAATGTCTTTCTGTTTTGGTTTTGTGATATCACCAGATCAGTATAATAAGAATCATCTTGATAGTGTGTAGAGGAAACTTCTTCGATTACACAACCATCAGTTGATTCAAATTTGTGCCGAACGCCCGGCTCGATAGTAACAACATCTCCTTTACAAAGAAAACTAACCGCATCATCCAAGTATAAAATTACATTACCATGCAATACAACAAATGTTTCTTCCTTCTTCTTGTGATACTGCTCCGGGTGGGTTTGGCCGGGCAATGTAATAAGAAGCTTCTTGCAATATTCCCTGTTAACTACTGTAATCATTGTTAAGCCGACTTCATAAAAGCTATCTATACCATAATGATGAGAAATCTCTAAATTAGCATCCTTTGGGAAAACAACCCCACTATCTGATAGAAACGATTTCACATTTTGTACTATTTCATACAACTTTTCTCTCAAGTTATTAGCTATCACATTATGGTTGTATACCGCCTCATTAACGTTAAAATCCTTTTGTGCAGTGAACTGTATGTATTTAGACATGTCATTGGCCAAAATTTGCTCTTCTTGACACGGAAAGGCATAAAACACATCATCTCTGCTAATCACCTCTCCCTTTTTGATATTGCGCTTGACAAATACGCCGCGCTTAAATCTTCTCAAATCCGATAATTCCTTTTCAGAAGCTGGTGGGCGCCCTGTAACATCGCCACAAACTTGAAAAGCAGTGCGGGCTGCAGCCAACCAATTAGCAATCTGGTCGGGAGTAGCTGAATATGCATTCTTTGGAAATTCATCGGTAACAACTGCCACATGCTTTTCAAACACTTGAGCACCTTTTGCAATTGCCAGAGGAATAATATTAGGATCATTTGGATCTTCGTGAGTAGAGTATCCAATCTTAACATCTGGATGGCGATCTACCAACATTCCAATTTGATTAAGTTGCAAGTTTGTAGTTGCTGTTGGATATTCTCCAACGCAATGCATGATTGTCAAGTCTTTATGACGATTCGTAAAAAATGCAACGACATTATCAATTTCTTCTATCGTTGAGCCGGCTGTCGATGCGATAATAGGCATATTAGTTTCAGCAATGCGAGTCAATAGCGGCCAGTCAGTAAATGAACAACTAGCAATCTTGATAATGGGAAATCCCATTTCCTCAATCAAATCTACAGAATCCTCATCAAAACCAGTACAAACAGTTAAAAATCCAAGATTTTCTGCCTCTGTTTTCATAGTTAGGAATTGCTCGCGTGTCAAACGAGTTTCTGTAAAACGCTTGACATACTTTAAGTCCATTCTGTCCTTATAATCTGGATGAATGAAAGTGTCGATATTCCGAAATTGAAACTTGATTGCAAAATCAAATTCATCATATCCCCTTTTCACCTCTGCGAACTCTCGGATTAGCTTGATCCCGTGCTCCAAACTACCCATATGGTTGTTAGCCATCTCAAAAATAAACAATTGTTTCACATTAACCCTCTTTGTTAGTTATAATATAACATATTTTTTTTATAAAATCCACTTTTTTTTCCAATATTCTTGAATTATTTTATCATAATCAACATCTTTCTTACTTTTGTGAACTTTCCACGTAGCTTGGTCCTGGTGCCATCGATAATAATAGCCCAGGTGGGCCGGAATAGGATAAATGAAAATTCCTTGATCCGCCATATAACAATACGTATCATAATCTCCACCACCAATACAACTAAGCTCAGCTGCATCATGTGCCTCATGAACCCTAAGAAGACGAACCAAGCTCTTATGCCACACAACCGTTGGTGTGTTAACAGGACTTTTATTTAAGCACTGCTCCTTAAACTCATCGAGATTTTTATAAGAATGAACTTGATAGTTTACTATTCGTCCATTCTGCACTCCATTAATAGCGCTTTGAATGCATTTGATTTTTTCTGAGTCATGTAATATGACTTTCATACAATTAGAAATATAGTTTGGTTCTATAAAATCATCAGAACCTACAAAGGTCACATAATCACTTGTAAGATTTTCAATCACGTGCTCTTGCGCCTCTCCATATCCATTTGGATATATATTTGGCACCTGAAACACCGTTAATTTTGGATGCTTTTTTTCCAACTCAAGTAAATATTCATATGTTCCATCTGTGCTTTCATTGTCATATGCCCAAACATCATAATCTTCATAATCTTGTTCTAAAACCGAAATAATACACTGTTCTAGATATTTCATCGAATTATAACAAGGCACAACAACAGTAATTTTCATTCCCAATCTCGTGTATTCATATTCTTATCATCTATAAACAAGTCATAAACTGGCTTTCCGAACTTAAGGCCGTGACATTTAACCCCCCATTCTTGAAACTGGTTTTCTGTAACTTTTGACCAATCTATTCCTGTTCCAGATCCCCTTGCTGTCCAGTATATAATCGTATGTCCTTCATCATATAATTTATTAGCTTTTTCTATATTCTCTTTTATAGGGATTGATTTTGTATAATCGCGGCTTTCGGGAGATATACAAATCGTTTCATCAATATCGATATAAACCATCATAAGGATAAAAGCTGCTCCACTCTATTCGTATAACAATGGTTATCTAAAATATTTTGTCGATTTTCTTCTTTTATATTATTCAACTCTTTTTCAGTTAAAGATAAATATTCTTTCGTAATCCTCACTAATTCTGTCGGGTCATTGGATGTTTTTGTATTTGGAAATATGTCTTCTAATTGTGTCACCTTGTCTGATATCATCAGACCATTTAAGCCCAATGATTTGAATGTTCTTTCGTTTG
>Ga0098040_1001461_pt1 | contig 10178 bp, 11 predicted proteins | sample 7_EtaG_FD_75065 | JGI IMG/M metagenome (GOLD analysis project Ga0098040, IMG submission 75065) | Marine viral communities from the Subarctic Pacific Ocean - 7_ETSP_OMZ_AT15161 metaG | ecosystem: Environmental > Aquatic > Marine > Oceanic | place: Pacific Ocean | collected 2015-01-08 | reverse complement strand
ACATGTTGATACAGCAATCACAAATTTATTAAAAAATTACGAGAACAGAAAATGTAAAATCTATTTGCTGCACGGAGACATGACAGACCAAGAAATACACTCTTTGTATAAGCATCCAAAAATTAAAGCATTTATTTCTCTTGCTCACGGGGAAGGATTTGGATTACCCCACTTTGAGGCCGCATATTCTGGCCTCCCAGTGATCGCTCCGGAATGGAGTGGTTATGTTGATTTTCTTTGTGCCCCAAGAAAAGATAAAAAGACCGGGAAAGAAAAAATTAAACCACATTTTGCATGTGTAGATTATGATATACAGCCCGTTCAAAAAGAAGCGCATTGGGACGGCGTTATCCAACCAGATTCAATGTGGTGTTTCCCACAGCAAGGATCATATAAAATGAAACTTCGCGAAGTATATAAAGATTATGGGAGGTTTAAATTACAAGCCACAAAACTTCAGAGTTGGGTTCTAGAAAATTTTGCAGAAAAAAAACAACTTAAATTATTAGCAGAGCACATTCTAGGGGAAAAGATTATTGAAGTTCCAATCGAAGACCTTCCCAAAATTTCTCTTATAACCTCGGTTTATGACGGGGATGAATTTATCAGACCCTTCTTAGAAGACATTACTAAACAGACAATTTTTGAAGATAAATGTGAATTGATTTTAATTAATGCCAATTCTCCCGGAAACGAAGAAAAGGTCATCAATGAATATTTAGAAAAATACCCAGATAATATAGTTTATAAAAAACTTGATCTTGATCCAGGAATTTATAGTGTATGGAATATGGGCGTAGAAATATCAACTGGAGAGTATTTAACGAATGCTAATTTAGATGATAGAAAAGCGCCACATTCTTTAGAAAGGCACGCCAAAGAACTGTATAGCAATGATGACGTAGATTTGGTTTATGCAGACATGTTAATAACAGATAAACCAAATGAGACGTGGGCAGAGAATTCTGCAAATGAAAGAAAGTATAATTTTCCAGAATTTTCTTTTGAAAATCTTAAGATGGTGAATATGCCACATGCATCCCCGATGTGGAGAAAATCTATACATAGAAAATATGGCTTATTTGAACAAAAATATAAGTCAGCAGGAGATTGGGAGATGTGGCTACGAGCCGCATCAAAAGGATCTAAATTTAAAAAAATTGGTTCTTCCCTGCTTGGGTTATATTATTTTAATCCTGCTGGAATTTCTACAAACCCTGAGAACTTTTCTTGGAAGAGGAAAGAAGAAGAAGAAATATACGAAAAATATAAAGATCTGGAGATTTAAATAAAAAATTAGTTAGATTATGGATCTCTGCACCGTTATAAGCGAAAATTTCATATACCAAGCAATTAACCTCATACAGAGCTATAAGGTTTGTTCTTACAACAAAAAAATATATGTTTATTACTTTAATACAGATCAAGATAAGTTAAAAATTTTTAAAGATTTATTTTCTGAACAAGTAGTATTAAAAGAAGTTTTACCAATATGTGCGCACGCATTAGAACCCAGAGCATTTTTTTATAAGGTTTATGCCATTAACGATTGTTTGATAAATAACTCTGATTCGATGATTTATTCTGATTCCGCAAACTGCTTTATAAAACAAACAAATGAGCTTGAAGGTGATCTAATTGATCAATCTCTATTTATGCAATATCGTCATCCTGGCTTATCAAATCAATATTGGACGACTAAAAAATGTTTCGAAAAGATGGACGCAGTAGGAGCCGCGGCTATGCCACAATATTGGGCAGCATTCCAAGTTTATCGAAGAACGCCCGACAATATTGACTTCGTAACAGAGATGTATGATTATATGAAAGATTCCGAGATAGCACTTCCAGATACAACAGTTAGGTACCCGGACGGAAAAGATAAAAAATGTATTGAACACCGGCAAGATCAATCAGTATTATCCATTTTAATACATAAGCATGATAGGCATCAATTTTTTGACATGAGGAAGAACGATAGATATGGAGATTGGCAAACAATTGTGCATTTTGACAATTCTTACGTGCACAATTTCAATAAAATGGTGCTTTCTCCCCGAGAGTCAAAGTTTGGAAATTTTAGATTTATTTCATAGAGGGGTATATGAGAATATTAATACTGGGCGGAAATAGATTTTCTGGAAAATTGATTGTAACACAACTCTACAAGTTAGGGCACAAAATAACAATCATGAACAGAAGCGGCACAGGCCCTGTGCCGTGCACTATTCTCAAGGGAGATAGAAACAACGCAGCGACTTTAAATGAGTTATTTGCTAAAAAACGGTTTGATTGTGTTATAGACATGTGTTTATACAATCTTGAACAAGCAAAAAAATCCTTACCAATATTTCAAAAAAACGCAGATAAATATATTTTTATTAGCAGCGTGGCTGTATATCGCAAAAATAATCTTTTTCCTATTAAAGAAATAAGTCCAACGGGCCCATGGCCAATGTTTGAAAATTATGGAGTCGAGAAGCAGGAAGTAGAACAATATATAACTAGTTTAAAAAACTTTCCGTACATTATCTTGCGGCCCACTTATATCATAGGAAAAAACAATCATCACAACAGGGAAGGATATTATTTTGATAAAGTTTTAAATAATGAACTGGTAGATTTAGATGGAGACGGATCTGCTGTAGTATCATTTGTGTTTGCTGAAGATCTAGCTAGCATTGTTATTAAGCTGGCTACATCAGACAGCCGAACACGCCAGCTATATAATATTTGTAATGACGAATATGTGACAATAAAAGGCTTTGTTGAGATGATTTCCTCTATAGTAAACAAGCCTGTAGTTTTTAAGAACGAATCTCCACAGGCACCATTTAAAAATGAACATTGTTTTTTTTCAAATAAGAAGATCAAAAAGCACACAAACTACAAGTTTAAGACTTTAAAACAAGGATTAACAGAATTATATGAACACAGTTATAAAATATCCTAGAGCAAAGCCGTATTTTTCAAACGAAGCAAAAGAAAAAGCGGTTCTTTATCTTAAAGAGATATTAGAGACAGGTAATTTAGTTCAAGGGAAATATGTAAAAGATTTTGAAACTAGATTCGCAGCGTTTATAGGTACAAGATATGCTGTGGCGACCAATTCATGCACGTCTGCATTAGAAATAGTAATTAAGTCAGCCAGCATAAAAAACAAGAAAATATTGGTGCCGTCACAAACATTTGTCGCCACCGGTAACTCTGTTATTTCATCCGGCAACATCCCAGTTTTTATTGATATGAACGAGGATACTTTGTGCATGTCATTAAAGTCTATACAGAAAAACATGTCTAAAGATGTTGCAGCAATTATATTAGTACATATTGGAGGATTAATAACACCAGAATATTACGATATTAAATCATTTTGTGATAAACACAACATATTGATAATTGAAGATTCTGCTCATGCGATTGGGTCAAGCATTGATAATCAAAAAGCCGGCTCGCTAGGAATTGCAGGTTGTTTTTCGTTTTATCCGACAAAAATTATGACTACTGGTGAAGGAGGCATGATAACCACCGACTCTAAAGAGTTAGCAGATTTATGCAGACTATACAGAAACCACGGCGGTGTCGGGCAAAATTTTTACTATAGTTCATCAAATTATAGGATGACGGAGGTTAATGCGTGTATAGGATTAACACAGATGGATGAATTGAATTCATTTATAGAAAATCGAAATAGAATTGCCTCTACATATAGTAGGCTATTGGCTGATGTGAAAAAAATAAAAATGCTTCCCACTTATAATAATATATTTAATTGTTATTGGAATATCTATTTTGTTTTAGAAAGCACTGTCAATAGATCAATTTTCGTATCTAAACTATTAGAATCTGGGATACAAACAGGCGATGCATATTCGCCGCCCTGTCATAAACAAGAAGTATTTAAGAAATATATATCATCATGCCAAGATTTTTCTGTTACTAATGATATACTACAGCGACATATATCTTTACCAATGTATGTTGAATTAAAAGAAGACGAAATTAAATTTATTGTCACAAAGATAAAGGAAGCATTGAAGTAATGAAAATAGCTATTCATCAGCCGGAACATTTTCCATATATGGGCTTTTTTCAAAAAATGCAATTAGCTGATTTGTTTGTAATATTAGATGATGTACAGTACACAAAAGGAGGTTGGCAGAATCGTAATAAATTTTTAAATACAAACGGGGTAGAAGAATTTTTCACTATTCAAGTAGAACCACGTGCTAACAAAAAATTGATTAAAGATGTTCAAGCTGTAGACGGTTCGTGGAGAAAAAAAATAGTAAAAAAAATACAACAAAATTTTAAAGTAAACATGTCGAACATTTATAATAAAAAAAAATTGATTGATATCAATTTAGATTCTATTATGTGGGGCCGTAAAAAGTTAAATATAAAAACAAAGATGATTATGAGTAGCGAATTGGGTATTAATACAACACAAACTCAAAGAATATTAGATATTTGCAAAGCAGTTAATGCGTGCGAATATATATGTGGCCAGGGCGCCGTTGACTCAAATTATGGAGCCTATTTAGATACTTCGATGTTTACAGACATTAAGTTATCTATACATAAGCCAATATTAAAAAATTATTACTCTGTTATCTACAACGTACAATGAAATTTTTAGACTACAAAAAAGTGCTATGTTTGTCACCTCACCCAGATGATGTTGAATATAGTATGCTTGGCACTATAATAAAATGCCATGAAACGTCCTTTTCCGTACTCTGCATGACAAAGGGGGGCACAAAATGTCTAAACACTGTAGATGACAATAGACTCGTCGAGGTTAAACGGGCATGGGAAACTGCCAACGCCTCTAATGCCACAATATATTTTTCAAATTGTAGCCTGTTTGAAGATAAAGATAGAGATCCCGGCTGGGTTAATTACATAGAAAATAAATTTATTAAAGAAGGCAACTATGATTGTATACTTATACCAACAAAAGACGACTCCATGTTTGAACACAGATTTGTAAACGGCCTCGCCGCGGCCCTGGCAAGGCACTCGCCCATATCAATAATAGAATATCGCACGCCAAGCACTCTTAATTCATGGCAGCCAAATTTGTTTATTAATATTGGCAATTTTTACGATAGGAAGCTAGAATCCCTTGACTGTTTTACGTCTCAGCAAGATAAAAGATATTTTACTAAATCTGCTTTAGATATGTTTCATATGAATTTTCAGTGTGGCAAAAAAGGAATTGATGTTGTAGAACAATTTAAAATAATAGAAATATATGATATTATAGATAAATGAAAAAGTATTCAATATCCTCAGTCAACGAAAACCCAGAATATTTATTTTTTGTGCCAATATGGTGTACATTTTGGAAAAAAATAGGCTATCAACCATACGTTATAACAGTTAATAAAAACATTTCTAATGAATTGATGGAATTAGTTTCAAGTGCCACTGAAAAAGCAGAAGGGATTCTTAAGCGTTTTGAACATATTGATGGGTATAAAACATGCAATGTAGCACAAGTTTCTAGACTTTTTGCCGCCGCGGATCCTCTTTTTAAAGATGATGATTACATTATAACAGATGATATAGATAAATTTGTTATTTCCAAGCCATGGTTTAACCAACAAGATTTTTCGAAAGATATTCATATTTTTGATCTAGACGAAACAAACTATACACGGCTCAAAATTGGTTATATTGGGATGAAGGCTAAACTTTGGAAAGAGGTTATCGGCATATCAAATGAAAGCTTTCGAGAAAATCTTAAAAAGTGCCTGGATAAAAGCCTTCTTAAGACTTCGGTTCGCGATGATTATCGTTATGGATCTCAGCGAGAAAAAGAAGTGGACGAAGCCTGGAATCTGGACGAATCGATTATAACTAAAAATGTTTTTAAAAGCCAATATTACCCTGATAAATGTCAATTAATTGTAAGGGGCGCCAATCAGTATGGATTGAGGAATGGAAGAATTGATCGCACCGCTTGGAAGCAAACATTCATGCAGTATATAAGTAGTCGCATAATAGATGTACATTTGCATAGAAATCCCTACGAAGATGAACTTTGGAAGGACATTAAAATAATAATGTCATTGGTGTTTACGACAGATGAAATTAAATACTTTCAAGAATATAGAAACAAATTTATTAAGCTATTATAGTATGGAAAATTTTTTAGAACACAACATTAATATCCAAGAATATATCACTGGGAATAAGTTTATTGATATATGTGAGAAGTTAAATGTTACTTTTTGTAAAACTGACTTTTTAGATGACTATTCTGGAACAGAACAATCGATCTATGTTACTCATAATAGTGATTATCATATTGACAAAGCTCGCTTCCTTAAAAAACCTAAAGGCGTTAAAAAATGGTTTGCGCTAAACAAAGACGTTGAAGATGAAAGAATAATCTCGCTTCCTATAGGTTTAGAAAGCATGTTTCTCAGGGTTAACCGCGCTAGTAAGCTGGGAAAATATTCGTCTCCCGGCTGGCCAAATGCAATCGAAAAGGCAAGTTATATTAGCACACTATCCAAACAAAAACTTAAGCATGATAAATTAATATACCTTAACATAAACCCAGCTACATATCCAACAGAAAGACAAAAGATTTTAGATACATATAAAGATAAAAGTTGGATCACTTATGATGAAAAAGTGCATTGGAAAAAGTTTTATAGAGATATGGCCGAGCATAAGTTTGTTTTTTCTCCACGAGGAAACGGTGGCGATTGCCACAGAACATGGGAAGCACTTTATTTGCGAACAATCCCAATAGTTAAAGAGAGTACAGTTTTGAACGAATTCAAAGATCTTCCTATTTTATTTATTAAAAGTTGGGAAGACATAAGTTATAATTATTTAAACGAGAAATATGAAGAATTGTCAGCCAAGGTATACGATCTTTCGAAAATGAAAATATCTTATTGGGAAAAAATAATTAAGGAATGTATAAATGAGTAATGTATATGTAATTTCTACGGGTAGAAATGCAGATAGGTTTGTTGTTAATTGTGTAGAGAGTGTTTTAAACCAAACAATGAAACCTAAATCTCACATTGTTGTAGACGATATAAGCGATGATGATACTGTTTTATACTTAGAAAAATATCAAAACACAAAGGGCATTGAAATAAAAATCAACAAGGAAAGAAAGTATAGACTAAAAAATATTTATGAAAATGCCATAAATAAAGATCCTGAAGATATTATTTGTATTGTTGATAGCGATGATTGGCTAGCAAGAAGCACAGCACTAGAAACAGTATATAAAGCATATGAAAAAGATGATAAGCTAGAGTATATTTATAGCAGATATATATTAACCCATGGCGAAATCGGATGTAGTATGCCAATCCCTAATGATAATTGGAATCCCTATGCGGAGCCTTGGATTACAAGCCATATGTCTACTTTTAAAGTTAAAGCACTCCAAAATGTTTCTATTAATAATTTTTTAGATTGGAATGGAAAATGGTTCCAAATAGCTACAGATCATGCGATGACGTTACCTATTTTATATAAACTTTGGAAAAGAGATGGTGATTATTCTGCTGTTAGTTTTATAGATGAAGCATTATATATGCACACGTTTTATGGGAACCCTTCAAAACCGCGGTCAGGCACGCCGGAAGCTGAAGAGAGATCTTCTATGGCCGTTAAATGTTCAACATTTATTAAACAAAGGGGGTATATTGAGTGAAAAAAATATATTCTAAAATCGAAGATAATAAATTATTACACATTATCTTAAGAAGAGATGATATTCAAGAGGAAAGAATGAATATTATTGATGACGATCAGTTTTTACAACTTGCGGTTATGAAACTTCATAAAGGAAAAACTTTTAAACCTCACAAGCATCTTTATGGCGATAAAACCACTAAGATCACACAAGAATCTTGGGTTGTCATTAGGGGCAAAGTTAGAGCTTTGTTGTATGATTTGGACGGTAAAAAAATCGCAGAACCTGTTTTGGAGGAAGGTGACGCCTCCATTACTCTTTATGGAGGTCACACATATGAGATTTTGGCAGATGACACCTTAGTATATGAGTATAAAACGGGCCCCTACTTGGGCCCAGAAAAAGATAAGGAATTCATATAATGGTAAAAATAAACATGGGATGTGGTTGGAGAAATTTTGGCTCTGAATGGATTCATATCGATGGTGGAGACTACAAACATCTAGATTCAAAAGATATAACTAAATTGTCGTTCGAAGACAACTCTGTTGATTTAATTTACGCCTCTCACATATTAGAATATTTTGATCGGGAAACAGCTTCAGAAGTTTTATTAGAATGGAATCGAGCCCTTAAACCTGGGGCCGTTTTAAGACTGGCAGTCCCAGACTTTGAGCCAATGGCACATCTTTATAGTATTGGTGATTATTCTCTAGATTCGTTTTTGGGCCCACTTTATGGCAAAATGAATATGGGTGATGCTACGATATATCATAAAACTGTATATGATTTTGTGAGTTTAGAGTCTATTTTGAGGCATGTTGGTTTTGAACAGATCGTCCGGTATGATTGGCAAGAGACTGATCATGGGCATATTGATGATCATTCACAAGCATATCTTCCACACATGGATAAAGAGAGTGGCACATTGATGAGCCTGAATATAGAGTGTAAAAAAGTACGGAAGATATAATGGAGGCAATAAACATAGTGGGGTATAAAACATGGTATTCTGAACAACCATGGTGCCGCGGCCTCGGCACGCCAAAAAAGTCAAAGATAACTTTTGACCAGAAAAAGAATAATACTCTTACATATTTCATTAGAGATGGGATATACAAAGTCGATGAGTATGAGTCCCAAACGAAAGTCGCCCTATTAACAGAGTGTCGCCCATTTGATATTCAAGATAGATATGGATATATTTTAAGAAATCAACAGAAATTTGATTATGTTGTAACTTATGATGATCAATTGATTAAAGAATTGCCGCTAAAAACCTGTCCGTCGCCAGAGGGTGGCACCTGGGTCTGGCCCGCGAACAGGCAGAAATTATATGACAAAACCAAATTGTGTTCTTATATTGTTTCAACGAAGCAAACCACGGCAGAACAAAAGATGAGAGTAAAGCTGTTGCAATTGTTTTATAACTTTAAAGATCGATTCCCAAATGTTGATTTATTTGGGAGAGGACATAATCCATTTCCCGAAGATCATGATAATGATTTTGACGGAAAGGTGCACATTTTGAAAGATTATGCGTTTTCTATTGCGTTAGAAAATTGGGTTCAAGACAATTATTTTTCTGAAAAATTAATAGATTGTTTCATGGTAGGTACTGTGCCTATTTATATGGGGGCTCGTAGAATAGGAGAATATTTCAATACGGATGGTATTATTCTCGTAGAATCTATAGACGACGTACTGAGTGCGCTATCTACGCTTTCGTTTGAGAAGTATAACCAGATGTTGCCGGCTATAAAAGAAAATTATGAACGCGCTCGACATCATATTGATACAGTTAGTTATTCGTATAATAAATATATTAGGAGAAAATAATGAGACTCGGCAATCTTGTTAATCGGCACTTGGGAAGAAGGGTGTTCATTTTTGGTAGTGGCCCCTCTTTCTTAAAATTCTCAAAAGATCAAATTAAACAAATTGAAGAAAATGAGATTTCTATAGCTGTCAGTCTAGCACTAGTAGGAATAAAACCAACATACTGGACCTCCTCGGGCCACCCAGTCAACGCTGCCTACGCGTTAGAACACGCTGATCCAAGGACAATTCTTCTATTTGCTCAGGCCCCAGATGAGAATATTTTTTTTAAACAGGAGCCGCGGCTAATTAAAATTTATAGCCGACCACAAAGAGACCACGAACTCCTGTCACAAAATATAACAGACAATACTCTTCTTGGCTCCCACAATGTGTCGCTTAATGCCATTCATTTGGCTTATATTCTAGGAGCGACGGAAATAGTTTTTATTGGGTTTGATTATGAAAACAGATTGCATTATTATTCACAATGTGCGGAGCTAGAGGGTGATTATTCGCATATAACACCTAAAAAAGAGATTATTAATCGTTTACATATGTTGGCCGAGAAATATAAACATGATACGACCAGAAATTTTGCTGGTTGCGATACAATCTCCGAAGGGTGTTTGAGAGCAATAAACACAGATGAAGACGATAAGGATGTAGATTCAGCGTGTCAATT
>Ga0098040_1001460_pt1 | contig 10181 bp, 3 predicted proteins | sample 7_EtaG_FD_75065 | JGI IMG/M metagenome (GOLD analysis project Ga0098040, IMG submission 75065) | Marine viral communities from the Subarctic Pacific Ocean - 7_ETSP_OMZ_AT15161 metaG | ecosystem: Environmental > Aquatic > Marine > Oceanic | place: Pacific Ocean | collected 2015-01-08 | reverse complement strand
CTGCTGTTAGAGATAATGCTGCTACTAGTGGTCAATTAAAAATTGTAACTATTAGAAGTCGTGGAGTTGGATTAGGTACTGCTAATGCAACTTACACTAAAGTTCCTATTGAAGGAGATGGGAGCGGGGCTGAAGCAACTATTGTTATGAGTAATGATTCTACAGTGGACTCTATTACTGTATCTAATGGTGGATCAGGATATACCTATGGAACAGTGGATTTAGCATCTGGTGGTGTTCCTACAGGAACTACATCTCCTACATTTAATGTTATTATTCCTCCTGATGGTGGTCATGGTAAAGACATTTATAGAGAGTTGGGAGCATATAATGTTTTAGTTTATGCTAGATTTGAAAATGATAGTGAAAATCCAGATTTCATTACTGGAAACCAATTTGCCAGAGTAGGTCTTGTAGAAAATCCTCTTCAGGATGGTACTACTACATTATTACAAGGTAATAGTGTAAGTGCGTTATATGCTCTTAAATTAACTGGTATTGGATATAGTACAGCTAGTTTTACCGCAGATAATAAGATTTTACAAACAGTGGGTGTAGGTTCTACTGCAGTTGGGAGAGTAGCTTCTTATGATCAAACTACTGGTGTTCTGAAGTACTGGCAAGATAGAACTAACAATGGATTTACTTTTGCTGGTGTAGCCGGTGTTACTACTACAGGATATAATGATTTTCCTTTTACAGCTAGTCCTGGTAGTGGAGGTAGTGTAGCAATTACAGGTGGAGACATTTCTTTAAATATTGAGACTGCTTTTACTGGTCTCTCGACTGAAATAAATAATAGAACATATTATCTGGGCCAAAGTTTTACAGAAGGTGTATCACAACCAGAATCCAAAAAATATTCTGGAAACATCATTTTTGTTGACAATAGACCTTCAGTAACAAGGTCCTCATCCCAAAAAGAAGACGTCAAAATTATCTTGCAGTTCTAAAAAATCATGCCACAGGAAACTAACCTTAATATTGCTCCTTATTTTGATGATTTTGAATCGGATAGCAATTATTACAAAGTACTCTTCAAGCCAGCTTTTCCAGTACAAGCAAGAGAATTAAATAATCTTCAATCTATTTTACAAGATCAGGTTGAAGATGTAGGATCTCATCTTTTTAAAGAAGGATCTATGGTCATACCTGGAGGGGTGGATTATATTGGTAATTATCCTGCTATTCAGATTGAAGAAGAATTTCTTGGTATTCCGATTTCTTTATATTTGGATCAATTAGTTGGAAAAAGGATTAAAGGAGAAAGTTCTGGAGTTACCGCTAAAGTTGTAAATTATATTACTAATTCACAATCCGAGAGAGAAAATTATACTTTATATCTGGAATATATTAATACATCTATTTCTGGCAATAAAGCTGTTTTTGGTGATGGTGAAGTTCTTTTATTAGAAGAGAGTATTTCATATTCCAATACATTTATTGCAGCTAATGAGGGGTTTGCAAAAGCATTAAGTGTTGATGCAAGTGAGACGGGATCTGCTTTTGCAATCAGCCAGGGTGTTTATTTTTTAAGAGGATATTTTGTAGATGTTGATACCCAACTTTTCATTCTAGATCAGTACGGTAATAAGCCTAGTTATAGAATTGGATTAAAAGTTCAAGAAACTCTTGTTTCTTCGGATATTGATCAAACTCTTAATGATAATTCTCAGGGATTTAATAATTTTACTGCTCCAGGAGCTGATAGACTTAAGATTGAAGCTGTTTTATTTAAGAAAGATACTGATGATTTTAATGATCAGAATTTTATTCAATTAGCTGAAGTTTACGATGGTGTTCTGAGGAGTATTCAAAACACTACCAAGTATAATCTCTTAGGTAATGAATTAGCAAGAAGAACTTATGATGAATCTGGTCATTATTATATTAATGAATTCGTTACTTCTGTTCATGAGAGTTTAAATAGTGGATTTGGTAATAGAGGACTTTTTGATGCCAATCAGACTACTCCTAGTGGAGCTACTCCATCTGATGATTTAGGTGTTTATAAGATTTCTCCAGGCAAGGCTTATGTGAGAGGATATGAAGTTGATGTAAGAGGCCCAACTTTCTTGGATTTTACGAAACCAAGAACTACTAAAACTTTAAAAACTCAACCAGTTAATTTTGGGTTTGGTCCCACAGTTGCAGTTAATAATGCTTATGGTTCTCCTACTATAGGATTTAATAATACAAATACACTTAGTTTAAGAGATGAAAGAGTAGGACTTGATAGGAAGACAGCTCCTGGAACTGAAATTGGTATAGCCAGAATTTATGATTGTGCTTTAGAAACTGGTACTATGGTGGCTATTGGAGGAACTCTTCCATCTTCTAATGTGTGGGATCTCTCTCTGTATGATGTTCAACCTTATTCAAAATTTACTCTTAGTGATTCAGTCGATTTAACTGTTCCAGTTCATATTAAAGGAACGCAGAGTGGAGCAACTGGATTTGTAAGAACGAATGTCGTTGCTGGTACTGCAATGACTGCTTATGATGTTAAAGGAAGCTTTCATGTTGGTGAGAGATTAGAATTTAATGGTATTAGTACTCACACCAGAACTGCTATAGGGGTTACAGATTATAGTATATCTGATGCTCAATCTGTTTATGGGATTGTTGGTAGTGCTGCTACGTTTACTGCTGACTTAGTTCTTGATCCTAGTACCTCGGTAGGAATTGTTTCTGTTATGGGAACATTTCAGGGTGGCATTGCTACAGTAACCACTAATGTTGTTGGATTCTCAAGTCAGTTTGGTGTTTCTGGAACCTGGCCAGGTATTGCTACTGTAGGAAATTTGGTTAGATTTAGTAATCCCAGTTCTAGTGTTTTTGAACCCACTTTAGCTAAAATATCAACAGTCAATACAAATTCAATTGAGATAGTAGGAATTCAAACTGTTCCTGGAGTGTATACTGGAAACCTTCCAACTGCTGCTGAAACAAGAGTAACAGATTTTACTATTGTTGCTCCACAAAGAACATCTCAGACTGGAAGTGGAAATGCTGCTGGAAGTGGTACTCTTTACAGCATTTTACCTAAGAAAAATATTTCAGACGTAGATCTAACAGATGCAAATATTGTTATTAGAAAAGCATATGATACAACTATAACTGCATCTGATGGAGTATATTCTACTGGGTCTCTGACTCCAGAACCTGGTTGTACATTTTTACCATTTGACGCAGAAAGGTATACTGTAATTCGTTCTAATGGACAATTAGAATCACTTTCATCGGATAAGCTTTTCTTTGAAGCTGGTGGTAATGTTTACTTTAGTGGACTCAGTGTTGATGATACTGATACAGTGGTAATTACTACACAACGTAAGAGTAGTGTTACTGCAAAATCTAAACTTAATAATGTTATACAATCTGTTGTAATTGATAAGTCAAATAATTCAGCATCTGGTATTGGTGGTACTACATTAAATGATGGATTAACTTTTGGTAATTATCCTTTTGGAACAAGAGTTCAGGATTCTTCACTTTGTTTGAATGTTCCAGACGTGTTGGTGATTTATGCTGTATTTGAATCACTTGATGCTTCAGACCCAGTTACTCCATCCATGAGTACTCTAGCTATGAGTGGTGCTACTGCTACAACTAATGATGTTTCTGTTGGGGAAGAGATTAAAGGAACTTCAGGAGCTAAAGCACTTTATATTGCTAAAAAAAGTGATACAAGTGTTGAATTCATTTATGAGACTGATGCAGTCTTTGAAAGTGGAGAAACAGTTACTTTTACTGATTCTGGCGTAACAGCAATAGTTGCAAATATTAATTCGGGAAGTGGTAATATTATACAGAGATTTAAATTCAATAACGGACAGAGGAATACGATTCTAGATTATTCTAGACTAGTGAGGAGAGGTGATAGTGATACTCCTTCTAAACGACTGAAGATTTACTACCAAAGTGCTTCTTATGATGCTGCTGATACGGGAGATATTACTACTGTAAACTCATATAGTAATTTTGATTATAGTAAAATTTTACCATTAGTAGATGGTATTAGAGTGAGTGAGATTATTGATGGGAGACCTAGAGTTAATGATTATGTGGTAGCTGAAGATACAGCTTCTCCATTTGAATTTGATGGAAGACTATTTAATGATGGTCAAAATAGCTCTAAGTGGGTTTTGGCTTCAGATGAATCTATGACTGTAGATTATAGTTTCTATCTTGGAAGAATGGATAGAATCTATTTGAATGTAGAGGGAAATTTTGTAGTTAATTATGGTACACCTGCTGAGAATCCAACTCTACCAGGAGAAATTCCTGGAGCTATGAATATTGCAAATATAGGTCTTCCTCCTTATTTGTATCAGGCATCTAACGCAAGTGTATCCTTTATTACCCATAAGAGATATCAAATGAATGATATTTCTAAGTTGGAACAAAGAATTAAAAACTTAGAATATTATAGTTCACTTAATACAGTTGAGTCTAATGCTTTAAGTCAACAAATTGTTGATGCCAATGGATTGAATAGGTTTAAGTCTGGAATTTATGTAGATGATTTCTCTAATCCAGGACCTCAAGATACTAGTGTTGGAGTTAGAAATGCTATTGATAAACAAAAGAATATTCTAAGACCAGCACTTTATACCACTCAGTTGAATATGGATGTTGGGAATAATAGTATAGCTGGTCTTGGTACTACAACAGTGGCTAATCAAGATTCTAGATATGCTGATATTCTTGGAACTAATGTAAAGAGAGATAATGATGTCTTAATGTTAGATTACACTGAGGAAAGATGGTTAAGACAACCCTTTGCCACTAGGTCTGAAAGTGTCACTCCTTTCCTTGTTAGATTCTGGGAAGGATCATTGGCATTCAGTCCAACTACTGATGTTTGGATTGATGTTAACCAGATGCAGGTACGTGATGTATTAGCAGAAGGTTCATTTACTGGTGTTGCTCAAGCCATGAATGCTACTGTGAGGGATACGGCTGATGGGTCAAGAGTAGGAGTAAGTCCTATGGATTGGCAATCTTGGGAAACTGTTGGTGTAAGTGTTGGCTTAGATTTAAGTATTGATGCTACTACTAACACAACTCTAGCAACTAGACAAGGAACTGCTAGTGAATTTATAGACATGATGCCTGGTAGGCAAAGAGCTAATGGAACATTCTGGTCATCAGCAGATGCACTTCGTCACATTCAGAGTACAGGAGAGAATGGGAATAATCCCTCAGGAAATGTTCCTACCTCATTCACGTTACAAGAAGCAACAGATGCAACTACAACAACCATTGGTGGTAGAGCTAGTGTTGGTTTAAATCAGAGAAGACGAGGAACTCAAACTACAGTAAATCAAACCATTGATACTTCTTCTATGGGGAGTAGGATTGTTAATAGAAATATTGTTAGATTTATGAGATCTCGCAACATTCAAATGACCGCGAGAAGGATGAAGCCTTTTACTGAAGTTTATCCTTTCTTTGATGGTGTAAATGTTTCTAGATTCTGTATGAGTAAATTGATAGAAATTACTATGGTTTCTGGCACATTTGTGGTTGGTGAAACTGTTACCGGTGTAATGCCTTCTGCTGTTACTACCAGACAAACTGACAGACAAAGAGTTCAACAATCAATTCGTTTTAGAGTTGCATCTGCAAATCATTTATTTGGTCCTTATAATAATCCTACTGATACTTTTGATAGAAATCCCTATGATAGGGAGAATACTCTTCCCGCCTCATATTCAGAAACTAGTACTGTTTTGAATGTAGATACATTTAGTTTAGCTGATGAAGCAACCCCTCAGTGGTTTGGAAACGTTCAGACAGGAATGCGTCTAACTGGTGCAAATGGAGCTCAGGCAACAGTTTCTAATGTAAGACTAATAACTAATAGATTAGGAACATTAGTTGGTTCCTATAGAGTTCCTAGTTCTGCTAATCCTAGCAATCCTACTTTTGAGACTGGTAGAACCAGAATGAGACTTACAAGTAGTCCTATTGATAGTAGGATTGAGGGTGTTGCTACAACTGCGGCAGAAGAAATCTTCTATTCACAAGGTGATCTTGATAACACTCAAGAAGTTACTTTATCTTTGAGAAATGCCAGAGTAAGTCGTAGAACAGAAACACAAACCCGTAATTTAAATGCACAGTCAGATCCAGGTGCAGCAACTGCTAGCGCTGTTACTTCAGTGTCTACAAGATTGACAGGGGTATATACGGACCCTCTAGCACAATCTTTCTCTGTAGATGATGAAACTGGAATTTATACTACTAGTGTAGATATTTACTTCCAGGCTAAAGATACTGCTGGGATTCCAGTTACTCTGCAAGTTCGTGAAATGAAACTGGGAATTCCTAGTGATGTTATTTTGGAATATTCAGAGGTAGAAATGGATCCCGAGAGGATTACAGTATCTACAGATGCTAGTGTAGCTACTAACTTTAAGTTCTCAGCTCCGGTTTATTTGGCACCTCAAAGAGAATATAGTGTAGTTCTTCTTTCCACCTCTACTGAGTATAGAGTATGGATTGCTAGAATGGGTGAATCTGATATAGGAACATTGGGAAGAGAAGCAGGACAGATTATTGTTTCTACTCAACCTTTACTTGGATCCTTATTCAAGTCACAGAATGCTAGTACATGGACTCCAAGTCAGTATGAAGATTTAACTTTCCAGGTTCATCGTGCTAACTTTAGATCTACTGGTTCTGTTCAATTCTTTAACCCAGGTCTTCCAGAAGATGATAAATTACTTTCAACCAACCCAATTACTCCTTTGGCTAATGAAGTAAGGATTGGTTTAAGTAGTATAATAGAAGATGCTGATATTCGGTTAGGAAGAACAATTATTCAACCAGCATATTCAGCAGTTAGTGGTGATCTTGTTGGATATGGTGGATCCATACAATCTGGATTTGATGGTTCTAGTATTTTCACTCCATCAGCTGGTATTACTACTATTAATGTTGGTACTGGATATACTCCTTTAGTTGGAAAGGCTTCATATACTGGAGTAGAACTTATTAGTGTTAGTGGATCTGGTCTTTATGCAACTGCTAATATTAGCATAGAAAATGGTGTTGCAACTGCTTCTACCATTGCTATTGGTGGTACTGGATATGTTGTGGGTGATGTATTAGGCGTCACTACAATGGGAAGTAGTCAATTAGGATCTGGATTAAGATGGAGTGTTGGAACACTTGAAGGTAATAATCTTTTGGTTCTTAATAATGTTCAAGGTGATTTTACAACAGTGGCTGCAGGTAGTTCTGTTTTCTACTATACTAATAACGCAGGAACAGCATCTACTGAATTGAATGCAGCTGATAGTGTTGGTGGAAATGTCACTATAGATTCAGTTACTAGTGTTAATGATGGTCTTCATATGAAGGTCTTCTGTAGAAATCATGGGATGCATGCTACAGGTAATATAGTAACCTTAAGTGATGTTGGATCTAATATAGCTCCTACTGTTCTAAGTAGTGATTACTCCAATACAGGTACTGGAAATATTACTGTGGACAGTGTATCTAACTTTACAAATTTTGAAGGTGTTAGTGTTGCATCTACTAATCCAGGTTATATAAAGATTGGTGATGAGATTATTTCTTATACTGGAACTTCTGGTTATGATTTAAGTGGTATTACTAGGGGAATTGATAATACTGTTACTGCTTCACACACTGCAGATGATTTAGTCTATAAGTATCAACTAAATGGTGTTTCTCTGAGGAGAATTAATGCAACTCATAATCTTAATGAGGTGACTATAGATGATCCAATCACTTTAGATACTTATCATGTTAAGATTGATATGAGTGATACTACACAGGGTCTTAATAGAACATCTGGTACAAGCTTCCCTCCATTGAAATTCAATTCAGGAATAAGTTGTGGTGGAGTAGAAGCTAAGTCTACTTATAATATTCCTTTTGAATTAGTTGTTCCTAAGTTCAATACAACAACTCCTACTGGAACTTCTCTCAGAGCTTCAGTAAGAACTACTTCAGGGACTAGTATTGATGGTAGTGAAGGTTCTTTTGTAGACCAAGGATTTGAAGATTTATCACTAAACCAAGAGAATTATTTTGATTCTCCAAGAATAGTGGCTTCCAAGGATAATGAGGATCAATATCTTACAACTCTTCCAGGAAATAAATCTCTTACTCTGAATTTAAATCTTACTAGTGGAGATAATAGACTATCTCCTGCTATTGATATTGATCAGACTTCAATGATATTTGTTTCTAATAGGGTTAATTCTCCTATTGCTAATTATGCAACTGATTTTAGAGTTAATAGTACTAATGATGATCCTAATAGATTCTTCTATGTTACTAAGAATGTGGAGGTAGAAAACCCAGCAACATCATTACAAGTTTATCTTGAAGGGTATGTTAACAATTCTGCTGATCTTAGAGTATTTTACGCCATTAATCAAGATGTGGAAGCAGATGAAACTGTGTTTACTCCATTCCCAGGATATGGAAATCTTAATCCAAGTAGACCTGGCATTGTAGTTGATTCAGCCAACAATAATGGAACAGAAGACATACAAGTGTCTAAATCTGATAATTTCTTATTAGTTCCTCAAGCTCAGAGTTTCCAAGAATATAGGTTTAGTGCTGATAGATTACAATCTTTCAGAACATTTAGGATAAAAATTATTGGTGCTTCTACTAATCAGGCTTATCCCCCTCAACTTAAAAACCTTAGAGTATTTGCATTAGCATAATGGATTTGATTCCAGTAAAAGACCAAAAAGGTTTTTATAGAGATAGTCAGACAGGTGCGATTGTAAATACAAATACTACTGACTATCAATCTTATATTGCTCATAGAGATTCTCTTCAAGCTGAAAAGGAGAGGCTAGACCATCTTGAAAATGAAATAGGTGATATTAAACAAATGATTCAAACCCTACTAAACAAGTAAAATGGCAAATAACACTATTACTTTCGATCCCGATGATGGAGTGGCTTATGGTGTTAATGTAGTCATTAATACAGGAGCAAACTTTCAATCCAGTTTTCAAATATTACAAAATGATAAAACAAATTTTGATTTTTCAACAGCAAATGCTGTAGGTATTGCTACAACTACTGGATGGACTGGTTCTTCCCAAATGACAAAAACTGTTGCTGTAGGATCTTCTGCTTATCCTGCAGCTACTTTTACTGTAGGGTTCACTAGTGCTGCAGATGGTCAATTTAATATATCTTTGGGCTCTACCGCTACTAGCGCTTTAAATAATGGAAGGTATGTTTATGATATTTTAGTAAGTTCTGGTGCTACCATTTATAGAATTGTAGAAGGAAATGTATTGGTTATATCAGGAGTATCATCAGCTCCTTAATGACCATAAATATAAAAATAGTAGTAGTATAAAATGGCGAAGCCAACCTCGCGAGACGAATTAAAGCAGTATTGCCTCAGGCAGTTAGGAGCTCCTGTACTAGAGATTAATGTTGCTACAGAACAATGTGAGGATCTCATTGATGATGCCATTCAAATTTATAATGAGAGACATTATGATGGGGTTTCTCAGGTCTATTTGAAGTATAAAATCAGTCAAGGTGATTTGGATAGGGGAAGAGCAAAAGCACCTACTGGAACAGGTATTACTACCACTACAGCCACATCTGTGGATACTGGCACTGGAACTTTTACATCTACTTATTATGAGAGTTCTAATTTTATACAGGTTCCAACAAATATAATAGGAATTAATAAAATATGGCAGTATGACGATGCTCAGTCTATGAGCATGTCTAATATGTTTAGCTTTAAATATCAGCTATTTCTTAATGATGTTTATTATTGGGGTAATGCTGATGTATTGGGTTATGCAATGGCTATGAGTTATATTGAGACTTTGAATTTTCTTCTCAATACTCATAAAGCATGTAGATTTAATCAAAGAATGGATAGGTTGTATATAGATGTGGATTGGGATAATGTGGAATTGGGTGATTATTTGATTATTGATTGTTGGCAAGCATTAGATGGAAACACTTATAGTGGTGTGTGGAACGATACATTTTTAAAGAAATATACTACTGCTCTTATAAAGAAACAGTGGGGACAAAATTTAATTAAATTCCAGGGAGTTAAATTGCCTGGTGGTATTGAGTTTAATGGAAGACAGATTTATGATGATGCTCAAAAGGAACTTGATGATATTAAATCTCAAATGTCT
>Ga0098040_1001458_pt1 | contig 10197 bp, 1 predicted proteins | sample 7_EtaG_FD_75065 | JGI IMG/M metagenome (GOLD analysis project Ga0098040, IMG submission 75065) | Marine viral communities from the Subarctic Pacific Ocean - 7_ETSP_OMZ_AT15161 metaG | ecosystem: Environmental > Aquatic > Marine > Oceanic | place: Pacific Ocean | collected 2015-01-08 | reverse complement strand
GAAGTATTATGAGCAGCTTGAACTTCAAGGGCAACCATTAGATATTATTACGAATCTTCAAACGTATCGTGATATTGATTTTTATGAGAATAATCTCTTAAATCAGAGTACTACGGTAAGTGGATTGGTTAATACTGCTGATACTACTATAACTGTAACAGATGCCTCGTCGTTTCCGAAGAATGGTGGATATTTTAAGATAGATAATGAGATTTGTTTCTATAAGAGTAGAACAGATACTCAATTTAAAGAAATTAGTCGTGGCGTAAGTGGAAATACGCAACTTGGAGATCTTTATTCCGCAAGTACATTTGTTACAACACAGGCCTCTAGTCATGTAGACGGATCTATCGTAACTAATATTAGTAATCTCTTCCTATATGCATTAATAAAGAACTTTGAAAATGAATATCTAACAGATTTTCCAGAAGAATATTTGAATACAGCAGTTGACAAGAGAACTCTTATCAAGAATATAGGTTCTTTTTATCAACAGAAAGGAACTGATAAGTCTGTTAAATTCTTATTCAAATGTTTAGTCAAAGATGATCCAGAACCAAAGGTTGAATATCCCCGTGATTTTACTTTAAAGAGTTCAGATTCTGAATGGATTAATAATTATTCACTTAAAGTTAAAGTTCTTTCTGGTACAGCAACAGATCTTATTGGTAAGAAGATAACACAAACCAGTGGTACATATGCTTCTGCTGTTGTTGATAATGTACGCTATGACGGTAAGTATGATGGGGAAGATCTATATGAGATTATACTTAATGAAGCAAGTGTAAATGGAGAGTTTTCCACAGCTGCAAGAACTAAATTAACAGAATCTATTCTTACTACTGATGATGTAGGTGATAGGATTGATGTAGAGTCCACAATGGGGTGGAGTAAGAAAGGTGAGTTTACTGTTGGTAGTGAAACATTTACGTTTGAAGATAAGAATGTTAATCAATTCGTTATTAAGACAAGAGATGGTACTACATCTTATCCTATAGGTACTGCTGTAACATATGGTGCAAACGTATCTGGTTCTAATGTGACCTTATTGGTTTATGGTATATTCTATAATGCAACTAATAAGACAGAAGCACCCTATTCTAATCCAGGTGATATTCTTGAAATATCAGAGCCTGGTTTCACTACAACTGATGTAAGACTCTTTGATGCCCAGAATAACCTCAGATGGATTCAGACTACTGGATCAGTACAAGTACCTGCTCTAAGCGATTTAAACACTAATATAGCAGCGATCTATGAGGATGGGGAAGGATACTACATAGCGTCTTCTGGATGGCCTGCACATGCTGTTCCAGCAAACCCTCCTGCTGATGTATCTGATCAGAAATCATTAAAAATTATTAGAAAGACTCCTATCTCAACTACTGAGACATATGAGACTAAGTATAGAGATGTTGGTATTGCTCTTAATGGAATACCTTTCTCAGGATATAAGGATTCTGATTATGTTTTAGATGGACCTATCACAAAAATTACAGTCAATGCTAAAGGTACTGGATATAAAGATGATCCGTTTGTATTAGTTGGTGGACTTCCTAATCGTGCTATTGCAACACGTTCTGGTGAGACTATAGAGTCTATAATAGTTACTAATGCTGGAGATTATACCTCTGTACCTACAGTAGAGATTGTATCTGGTAGAAATGCTACTGGTACTGCTGTTGTTACTAATGGAGTAGTTACTAGTATTACGATAAACAATGCTGGTGAGTATTATTCAACTCCTCCTATTGTAAGAATTATAGATTCAGCAGGAAAGGGTAGATTTGCTGAATATACTACTAGTGTTAATACTGCTGGTGCTATTATTTCTTTTAACAAAATTAATGGTGGTAATTATTATACACAAGAAAATATAGTTGTTGATATAATTTCTGTAGGATCTAATGCATCATCTACTGCTACAGTTAAAGAATGGAGAAAGGACAAGTACTATAAGAATAAGAATTTATTAGATGCTGAGAATGGATATTGGTTCCAAAACTTTGATTCCGCTAAAGGTCATGGATATTCTTATTATGCATCTCCAACTACATTAAGAGCTAATGACACTGGATCTACTCATTCACCTATCCTAGGGTTTGCATATGATGGTAACCCCATATATGGTGCTTATGGTTATACAGACCCACTAGACGCTACTAGTGCTATCACACAGATGACTTCTAGTTATTTGGGTAATACTACTAGACCCGATGGCCCCTCTACAACAACATATCCTGTTGGTACTTTTATACAGGATTGGGTCTTTACAGATGGAGCTGGTACATTAGATCATAATAATGGTCGTTTTTGTGTTACTCCAGATTTCCCAGATGGAACCTATGCTTATTTTATTACAGTAGATTCTTCTGGTGATCCAAGATTCCCATATATTTTGGGAAAGAACTATTATTCATTGCCATTAGATTCTAACTATAACTCTAATATATCTCAAGATGATTTACCAGTTGGTGCTAATAGATTAAGAACTTCTGGTATTAGTAAAAATGGTGTTCAAACACTAGCTAAAATTGAAGATGTAACAAGAGGTACTGTATCATCTGCTATAATTGTTAGTAGTGGATCTAATTTTTCTGTTGGTGGTAAATTAGTTATTGATAATAGTGATACAGATGGATCTGATGCTGTTGGAGAAATAGAATCTGTTAAAGGAAAAACAGTATCATCTATTGAATCTCAATCTACTAAAGCACTTTATATTGAACTTAGTAATACTGCATATCTTTTTGATGGTGGTACTATTACACAAGCTAACACAGGTGCTACAGGAAAAATAGTTGGTAATGTATTCTCTGCTAAGAAATTTGCTTTACGTGCAGTAACAGGAACATTTAATAGTACAGATGTACTATCATCAGATACTAAAGTTATAAATCTGATATTGGATCAAAAATCTTCTTATAGTAAGAGTGCTACATTATCCTTTAGTGATGGTGTTAATGCTCCTGTTGCTACAGGAACAGTTCTTGAGACAACTATAGCACAAAATAGTGTTAAGGTTAAAGTATTGACTGGTAATTTTACAGTTTCTGGTACTTTGTTCTTAACTAGTTCTGATTTAATCAATACTACTGGATCTAAGATAGTTTCTTTTAGTTCTTTAAGTGAAAGCTTAGTTCCATTCAAAGTAAAAGATAATGTAGCACTATTAACAACATCTGATGCACATGGTGTAGCTATTGGTGAAAATATTAATGTTGATATTAATCCTAGTGATACTTCATCATTAACAACATATTATGTAAGAAAGAGAGTTTATCAAGAAGCAGTCCTTAAGAACCCAGTCATATCAACGACTCTCAGCGACACTGGAGTTGGTAGAGTTATTATTTTAAATGGTGGTGGAGATTATACTGCTGGATCATATGCTGATGTTGCGTTATCTGGTGGGGCTGGTGATGATGCAAAAGCGACTATAGTTGTATCTTCTGCTGGAGTTGTTAGTAGTGTTACTATTACTTCTAAAGGAACTGGATATAAACAGTTTGATTCTTTAAGTGTTTCTGGTACTGCTTTGAGTAAAGCAGGGTCATCTACTAAACCAGATCTTAATCTAAGTGTAGATCATGTAGGTTTTGCCCTTCAAAACACATCTTTGACTGTTGCTAATGCTGATAAGATTACAGTTAATGATTTTTTGAAGATTGGTAATGAGATTTTAAAAGTGTCTTCTAAATCTGGTACGGTATTAACTGTTGCAAGAGGACAAAATTCAACATCAGTAGTTGATCATTTTGATGGTGCTGGAATTTCTGTTTATGAATTTGGGTATGCCCTCCCAGTTGATCATCCTACTGGTAATGCTGCTACTGATGCAAAGATAGTTTCATATGATTCAAGTACTCAGAAGGCAGTATTTGCATGGGATTATGATCAGTCTATTTCTACTATTACTAAGATAGATCTTAATACAGTATTTTATGATAATAGTTCTGACAAGAAACTTGTAGAAGTAGTTTCATTTACACCACCAGATACTTACTTTGAATTTTCTTTAGATAATAGTACATTTACTAGAAATCAAATTATTGATATTAAAGAGTACTATAAGTATAAGTTTGATATAACTCATACATCAATGAGTGGAGTGGGATTTGATATTTCACCAAGTAAGAATTTCAATCTTGTTACTCCTGAAAGAACTATTCATAGTGGCAATCAATGGGTTGATATTAAATTAGGTTTTGGTTCAAGAACATCTTTAAACACATATTCAACTAAAAAAGATATATCATATAGAAAATATTATTATTATGATAGAGATGGTATTGTTAATTCAGAAAAGTCTTATTTGAATGTGATTGAAGATTCTCTTCAGGGAGAAAAGACTGCTTCGTATGTTACCTCTACTAAAATTCTTTATGATACTGTTACAGCAGCTTCTAATGATGGTACAGGAACTATAACATATACATCTAAGTCGTTATTTTCTGTTGGAGAAATTAATTCACTTAAAATTACTAATATAGGAAAGGATTATAAAAAGATTCCTATTGTAACTGGCATATATGACAAGGATGGAAAGATTGATAAGACTGTATCTTGTTTCCTGAATAGTCTTGATATTGGTGTTCCAAAGAGTATTAGGATTGAAAATAATGGAGGGTCTTATCATAATGATCAAACTTTAAAATCTAGTGTTAGATCAAATTATCTTCTTGAGTTATCTGGATTTAACATTGATGCTTTTAATCTTGGTGAAACAATAGTACAAAAATCTGGAACAACTGAAGTTGCTCGTGCTAGAGTTACTTCTTGGAGAAAAGGATCAAATATTCTTGTTGTTGATAGAGTACAAGGAACCTTTAGTGAAAATAAAGAGATATTTGGATTAGCAAGAGGAAAAACAGCAACAATTGAAAGTATTAATTATACTGAGTTTACTCCTGTCATTAAAACTTATTTTGATAATATTGGAAAATATAAATCTGATTATGGTAAAGTTAGTGATGCTAATCAAAAACTACACGACTCTAACTATTATCAAGATTATTCATATCTTATAAAATCAAAGACTCCTATTAATACTTGGAGATCTTTAATTAAAGAGACAACACATCCAGCTGGATTTAAATTATTTGGAGAAGTTCTTATTGAATCTTCTGCTCTTATTCCTATGAGCGAGAATTCAAAGACAGTTACTTCCAGTATTATAGAACTTGGTCCAGTTGATATTAAAGTACAGAGTACTAAGAAGCAAATAACCCAATACATTTTATCTTCACAATCTCATGTTGTTGAAAATGGTGTTGGATCCGTATCTCTTGATTCTGCAAATACTTCTGAAGTTAAATCAAAGAATATAAAATTAACTACTGCTTTTGATGGTGCTTTATCAAATAAAGGTAATTTAGCAGGAACAAAGACATTTAATATAGTTGATGATCTTAATAATTCTATTACTCCATATAATGCACAAGCATTGATGGTTACTCTTGATGGTATATTCCAAGAGCCTGGTGTTGCATATACTGTTTCGGGTAGTCAAATAACATTTGCTCAACCCCCTGTCGGTCCAACTACTAAGAATGCTCAGGATGTTCCAGGAGTTAAATTCTATGGTAAAAATTATGAATTTAAGACTAGTTCTTTAAATTCAAGATATTTAAAGAAAATAAGAAATATATTCCAGAGAAGTGGTAGATGGATTGATGCTGCTAATCAACTTGAACAGAATAAAGAATATATTAAAGGAGAAACTCTTGGTTATACAAAGAACAAATTCCCAACATTATCATGGGGAACTCTTTCAACGAAGTGTGCTAGAGATATCGGATTTATTGTAGATGCATTATCACATGATTTGAGATTTGGTGGCAACCAAAGTACTGTAGAAGCAATTGAGAAGTATTTTAATAATGATATTCTTGATTATATTCAAGGAGAGCAAGAAGAGACATTAGAAGCATATGAGTATGCTGTTGAACTTGCTAAGAAGGCAATGATTAATAGTTTGCCTGTTGGTACTTATACTACTATAGCACCTTATGCTAATATTAATATACTAGCAGATAGTTCTCCTAAGTGTGCAGATGTTGAATCTGCTTTGACGACTCTTGCTGGTGTGATAAGATCAATATTTAATGGTGGTGTAGGATCAGTACCAATATCTTATCCAGACTATATTGATGGTAAGAATACAATATTTGACTTGTATTATGAGGATGGAATAGGTGTTGCAACTGATCCTAATGAGGATTTAATAATTGCTATATCTGGTGTTATACAGCATGATTCTGCGTATAGTATTGATAGATCATCTGTACCTAATAAGGTTGTCTTTACAAGCCCACCTCTTTGGGGGCAAGGAGCAAATACTAAAACTTTAGGTGAACCTTTAGCAGTAGATAAGTTCTTTGCTTATAGTGTTGGTAATTATTATAGATGTGAAATTGATAAGTCATCTATTTCTACAGGATCAACTGGTCCATTCTTAATATTGAGAACAGAGGACAAAGAAGTTATCAATATTTCTGATTCAAGATTTCTTTTAGTCTTTATTGATGGTGTATTACAAAAAGATGGAGAATCTTATATAATTAACGGACCTTCAATTACATTTAATAAAAACATATACAAAAAGAATAATATTGAGATTGTTTACCTTTATGGTAAAGATCTCTCACAAAGTATTACTTTACATGATTACGAAAGGAATGAATATTATAATAAAATTGTAATAACATGTGATGCTGGATCTGCCAATAATTTCTCTGCATGGAAAAATTGGTTTGGAAGTTGCCGTGATCAATTACAGGTTGCATATCAAAAGATAGGTGGTGTTAAGAAATTCATTGGTAATGTAAGAGATTTTACAACCACTAGTCAAGAACTTATTATTACTATCGCTGGTATTAATCCAGATATGGATAGTTCTAATATATTTTTCTCAGGTACATCTGATTTTAGTGATGAATATGAGCTAACAGGAACCACAGATACTGTTGTTGTTACTAGGGATAGTGATAATAACTATAAGATGCAGAGAGATACTTCTAGTTGGTTATATGGAACAAAGAGAGCAGATGAAGCATTTTATGTTAGAAAGAATGGTATTGCTAATCTAAATTCTGGTGATCTTATTAAAATTAGTGGTGAAGACGAATATAGGACTATTAACGAGTTACCACAGTATTTTACAAGTAAAACTTACATACCAGGAGATGATCCTTCAAATAGTTTCTTTGGTTCGGTTGCTACTACAAATTATAATGGTGAAGAACGGGGTGTTGGGTTTGCTGTAACTTGTACTATATCGGGTGGATCTGTTAATACTATTACATGGGATAAGAATCTTCCTACTAGTGGTTATGAGAAAGCACCAATTTTACATTTTATTCCTGAAAATCAAGCAGGTGGTGGAGCAAGAGCAGAAGTTATTGTTGTTGATGGTGTTGTTGTAGACATAGTATTAACTAATGGTGGTTCTGGATATACAAAAGCACCAAAAGTTGTTGTTGCTAAACAATACGATCTTATAAAGAAACGTGGTAGAAAGATTGATCCATTTGTTAATATTACTATTAACACTCAACTTTCCAATGTTGCTCAACCTGGTCCTGTTTCTACTAGTAGTAGTATTTCTTTTGCAACTGGTGTTGGTGGAGTTACTCCAGGTACTTCTATTACAAGTCAGGTATTTGCTCCTGTGAGAATATCACAGGTTCCTGATAAGTTTGTAATTATTCTTGATTCTATTGGAGTTAATGCAAGTACTTATACAGTTTCAAATGAGATATCTTATGCTTGGAAACCAAGTAGAGGATCTGCTGATGCTAAAACAACAGATGCTGTTGTTAAGATACACCTAGAACTTGATAGAAGTGCTGCATCAGTACCAACTCTTTCAACTCAGGTTTGGAGAGTATTCCAATATCAATATGGATTCACAGATCATCGTAGTTGGAATACTGTTCCTTCTGGATTTCCTAATATATCTTTAAGACCATCCTTCCAGATGTGGGAGAATGCCAAATTTATGGATACGGGTGACATACTACATAATGGTGTATCAGTTTCCGCATTAACACTTGAAGAATTTACTCGTTGGGGATTTGACCTAGCAGACTTCGCTAACTGGGGTGGTTCGGGTATATCTGATGCTGGATATGCATTTAACGTTGGATATCCTTCAATAAATAATTATATTGGTATACTAGATACTGCTGACTTGGCAGCTAATAGTGGCAATCCTGGCAGTGATACTGTATACGCAGCATCTACTACTAATTTTGCTTCATCAGGAACAATATTAATCGGGAGAGAACAGATTACTTATACTGGTAAGTTAAGTGATCGTTTTACAGGATGTACAAGAGGTGCTAATGGTTCACCTATTGAAGCGCACTCCATAGGAGATAACTTCAAAAGTGCGTAATAAATACGTATAAATAAACCAGATTCAGTCTTATAAATCACGGCAATTAGACAATGGCAGCTATAATCTCAGAAAAGTTTAGAATCTTCAATGCGAAGCAATTCTTAGAGTCGCTAGACGAAGCGGCTCCAACCAACATGTATTTTTTTGTTGGGCGACCTCAAAAGTGGTATGGTTATCTTGAGATTCATAATCAAGTAGGAACTTTCCAGGTTGGAGAAACAATTACAGGAGGTGGATTAACTGCCACAATCAATGCTATTCATACCAACAGTTTACTTGTTACTGCAACTACCACAACAGCGGCTCCAGCAGCAGGTAGTACAATCACTGGTGGTACTTCTTCCGCAACTGCAAAGTCTAAGACATACAGATATGCAACTGAAGATGCTCCCCCTGCTCCATTAGACAATAAAACTGAGAAACAGGCTGTTTATGACGATTTAATTGCTGCCAAGCGTATTACTAATTCTTTTGCTCGTCTTGTTGCCCCTCGTTACAATTGGAGTTTATCAACAAACCCTAAGTTTGATATGTACCGTCCTAATTACTCGGTAACACCAGCTGGTGGTGGAGCAATTGGTGTACAAACTGCATTAGGTAGTTCTGCATTATCTGGATCTAAGTTTTATGTAATCAATTCTAATTATGAGGTATTCAAGTGCCTTTATAATGGACAGACTCCTGCTAATGCCACAGGACAGAATGCTACTAATGAGCCAAAGACTACTCCAACAGCAGGTCAAGGAACATATGCTAATGGAGTATTTACAGAAGAATCTGGAACTGCTGGTTATATTTGGAAGTATATGTACACCTTGACAACAGGTGAAGTTATTGCTTTCTTGTCTAGTGATTTCCTTCCGATGGGAACATATGCTGGAACTGCTGCTGTTGATGGTGCAATTCATGTTGCTGTAACAACAGATGGTGGTGTTAATCTTCCTACATCTGCAACACTTTATGTTCCTGTTGATGGTGATGGAGCTGGTGCTAAAGTTAAGATTACTACTACTGCTGGTGGTGTTATTAATACTGTAAGTATGGAAGCAATTGGTTCTGGATATACTTATGGTAATGTACGATTAGTTCAGGGTAATGTTTACACTGATTCTGGTCTTACAACCACTGCTACAGTGGCTGCAAATGCTAATGGTAAAGTTGAGGTTGTATTATCACCTGAAGGTGGTCATGGTTCCGATATTTCTGCTGAGTTCTTTGCTAAGAGAGTTATGACGAATATTCGTCTAACTTATGCAGAAGGTTCTGGAGACTTTCCAGTAGATAATGATTTCCGTAGAATTGGAATCATTCAAGATCCGTATAATTATGGCACTACAACTGCTGCTACTGCAAGTACTCTTCGTGGTACTGCTGCATTTAAGTTGACAGGTAGTGGTGATTATACCGTTGATGAAGAGATTACTCAAACCGTTACTGGTGGTACTGCTAAAGGTAGAGTTGTTTCTTGGGATGCAACCAATGGTATTTTAAAGTATTTCCAATCCCCAGATCTCCATACCCATAATGGTAAAGTTCTAGCATTTGATCATGCTACAAATAACGTGACAGGTGCTACTTCATCTACTGCACGTCCGATTGATGCAAACCAAGATACAGCACTTGCTGACATCTCTTTCACAGATGGAAAAGCAAACCCTGAGATTGCACCTAACTCTGGAGATATCGTATACATAGAGAACAGAAGACAGATTACTAGAGCTGCTGACCAAATTGAGGACATCAAACTCGTAATTGAATTCTGATCTTATCCAAAACTAGAGATAAAGTGAGAT
>Ga0098040_1001457_pt1 | contig 10200 bp, 12 predicted proteins | sample 7_EtaG_FD_75065 | JGI IMG/M metagenome (GOLD analysis project Ga0098040, IMG submission 75065) | Marine viral communities from the Subarctic Pacific Ocean - 7_ETSP_OMZ_AT15161 metaG | ecosystem: Environmental > Aquatic > Marine > Oceanic | place: Pacific Ocean | collected 2015-01-08 | reverse complement strand
GCGATGGCATCATCTCGCGTGGCCGCAGCGATCGCGAGGGCATGGTGGGCGTTCTTGCCCTTGTTGTCGCTCTTGTCGGTTCGCTGCCCGCACTCAATTGGTCGATCCCGGTATTTCACCTCGACGCGCTGCGTGGCGCACCCCGGGCGAGTGTCGCCATGTCCTTCCATACGACGGCCACCGACATGGCGCATTTCATGATCGAGGTCATGGACGGCCATCAGCTTGATGATCGTATGAAGGCGCGCATGCTGGGCGAGCGGGTTGTCGTTGGCGGGCCCTTCTATTGGTCACTTTTCTCAGGCGTCCGCACCGATGGCGCGCATGAGACCTTCTGGACGCGTGGCTCGGCCATGGGCTTTGAAAGCCTGATGGTCATGGACCCCTCGCGCAACGCCGGCGTTGTCGTGTTGACCAACAGCCGTTCGGGTGGTGAGCTTGCGCAGGATATTGCGCGCAACATCTTCGGTGTGGAGGCCGTCTGGTCTCTTCCCTGAGGCGCATGAGAAGGGGGAGGCTCATGGAGACGTTCAAATCGATCCGGGCGCGGGCTGTCAAACGGCAGGGCGGCGAGAAGGAACTTGCCTCCCGTCTGATGAAACCCAAATCTGCTGCCGCCTTGAAAAAGGTTCCCGACGACCGCTGGCTGGCCGCCATGACCAAGGCCGTCTTTCAGGCAGGCTTTTCCTGGAAGGTCATCGATACGAAATGGCCCGGCTTTGAAGAAGCCTTCGATCACTTCGATCCGCATCGCGTCGCCTTCTACTCGGGCGACGATCTCGGACGTCTGGTGTCGGACAAGCGCATCGTGCGCAATGGCGCGAAGATCAAGGCCACTGTCGAGAATGCGCGCTTCGTCACCGATCTCATCAAGGAATATGGTTCGGCAGGCGCCTTCTTTGCAGCCTCGAAGCCCGAGAATTATATCGACCTGCTGGCGACATTGAAGAAGCGTGCCAGCCGCCTATCGGGCGGATCGGCGCAATTCTTCCTGCGTTTTCAGGGCGTCGATGGTTTCATTCTGTCGCCCTCGGTCGTTGCCGCTCTCGTCAAGGCAGGCGTCGTCGACAAGGCGCCCACCTCGCAAAAGGCGCTGCGCGCCGCGCAGGATGCTTTCAACAAATGGCAAAAAGAAAGCGGCTGCTCGTTGACCGAGATCAGCCGCGTTCTTGCGATGTCGATAGACGCTTGAGCGTCAGCTTTTCTTGGCGTTCTTCGCCGCTTCGATCGAATCCATGATGATCTGGCGCGCTTCGGCGGCGTCGCCCCAGCGGTCGACCTTCACCCATTTGCCTTTTTCGAGATCCTTGTAGTGCTCGAAGAAATGCGCGACGCGCTCAAGGAACACTTCCGGCAGGTCGGTGTAGTTGAGCGTGTTCTTGTAGTAGGGGTTGAGCTTCTCAACCGGCACGGCGAGGAGCTTTTCGTCCAGTCCTGCTTCGTCGCGCATGATGAGGACGCCGATGGGACGGCAGCGCACGACCGCGCCCGGCACGACGGGAATGCGACTCACGACGAGCACGTCCACCGGATCGCCGTCGTCCGACAGCGTGTGCGGGATGAAGCCGTAGTTGGCCGGATACTGCATGGCCGTATGGATGAAGCGGTCGACGAACATGGCGCCGGATTCTTTATCCATTTCATATTTCACGGGGTGTCCGCCGTGCGGCACCTCGACGATCACATTCACATCTTCCGGCGGGTTTACGCCGATCGGGATGGCTTCGATACGCATCAGCCTTGAGTCCGTTTGTTGCGCGCTGCCAGAAGACGCAGTCTCAGCGCGTTAAGTTTGATGAAGCCCTGAGCATCCTTCTGGTCATAGGCGCCAGCATCGTCCTCGAAAGTCACATGGGCTTCCGAATAGAGCGAATAGGGGGAGGTGCGGCCAACAACAGTTGCGTTGCCCTTGTAGAGTTTGACGCGGACGGAACCGGTCACATTTTCCTGGCTCTTGTCGATCAGCGCCTGCAGCATTTCGCGTTCGGGCGACCACCAGAATCCGTTGTAGATCAGCTCGGCATAGCGCGGCATGATCTCGTCCTTGAGGTGCGCTGCGCCACGGTCGAGCGTGATCGTTTCCATGCCGCGGTGGGCAGCGAGCAGAACCGTGCCGCCGGGCGTTTCATAGACGCCGCGTGACTTCATGCCGACGAAACGGTTTTCGACGAGGTCGAGACGGCCAATGCCGTTGGCGCCGCCAAGCTCGTTGAGCTTGGTCAGCAGCGTCGCGGGCGACATCTTCACGCCGTCGATGGAGACCGCATCGCCCTTTTCAAAGCCGATTTCGATATAGGTCGGCTTGTCGGGGGCTTCTTCCGGGGAGACGGAGCGCGAATAGACATATTCGGGCGCTTCCTGCGCGGGGTCTTCCAGCACCTTGCCTTCCGCCGAGATATGCAGAAGGTTCGCATCGACCGAGAAGGGCGCTTCGCCGCGCTTGTCCTTGGCGATCGGGATCTGGTGTTTCTCGGCAAACTCGATGAGCGAGGTGCGCGAGCTCAGGTCCCATTCGCGCCAGGGGGCGATGACCTTGATGTCGGGGTTGAGCGCGTAATAGCCGAGTTCGAAGCGGACCTGATCGTTGCCCTTGCCGGTGGCGCCGTGGCAAACGGCGTCAGCGCCCGTAAGCTTGGCGATCTCGATCTGGCGCTTGGCGATCAGCGGGCGGGCGATGGAGGTGCCGAGCAGATAGACGCCTTCATAGAGCGCATTGGCGCGGAACATCGGGAAGACAAAGTCGCGGACGAATTCTTCGCGCAGGTCGTCGATGAAGATTTCCTTGATGCCGAGCATTTCGGCCTTTTTGCGCGCAGGCTCCAGCTCCTCACCCTGGCCGAGGTCGGCGGTGAAGGTCACCACTTCACAGTTATAGGTTTCCTGCAGCCATTTCAGGATGATGGAGGTGTCGAGCCCGCCCGAATAGGCAAGGACGACCTTTTTCACTTCTTTGGTTTCGCCGCTCATGTCGATCCCCATGTCAGAGAGGTCCGCCGGTTTCGCGCCGGGGCCGTATTGCGCCGCACTATAGGCAAATAGGATGTGGCGGCAAGGGCTGGGCCGGGCCGAAATCCCCAGGTTGAAAAGATTTCATGGGGCTCGCGAGCCGTTATAGTGGAGAAGGCCTGATGTCGGGGCTGAAATCGGGTTTCCGGAGGACCTCATGAACTTTGTTTCCATTCTGTTCCTTCTGCTGCTGGTCGGTCTTGTCGGCGGATATGGGTGGTATGTGAGCCTGATCACCCGGCGCAATTCGGTCCGCGAGGCGATGGGCGCGATCGACGTTCAGCTGCGGATGCGCTTCGACCTGCTGCCCAATGTGCTGGAGCTTGCCCAGAAGTTCATGACCCATGAGAAAGAGCTGCTGACGAGCCTCACTTCGCTGCGTTCCATGGTCAACCAGCCCTACAATAAGGACGATCCGGCAGAGGCTGGCGCGCATCTCGAAGCGACCCGCCAGCTTGATCTCGGCATGTCGAAGCTCTTTGCGGTGGCCGAGAACTATCCTGAACTTCGTTCCGTCGAGACCATGACACGGGCGCAGCAGACCTTCGAGGAAGTCGAGGCGAATATCGCCGCCGCGCGTCGTTTCTATAATTCCTCCGTCACCGCGCTCAACAATGCGGTCGAGGTCTTCCCCGGTTCGATCATCGCCGGGATCGCCAATGTACAACCCTTCCCCTTCTACGAGATCACGGAGGAAGCGGCCCGCCAGCCCGTCCGTGTCTCCGACTACATGAAATAGTCCGTGACGGAGACATCTTCCTCCGGTTCCGTTCCGTCGACCTCGATTGAAGACGGAGAAACGGATTTCGACCGTTTCTATGAGCGTGACATTCGTCCCTGGCTGGAAGGCGAGGAAGAGCGCCGCCAGGCGCTCGTATCGCGCTATTGGCGACTGTTGCTGCCCATAGTGCTTGGTGCTGTCGCTCTCTATGTGGCGCTGATGTTTGTTGTGCCCTCGATCGTCGAGGTCTGGCCCTTCTATCTTGCCATTGCCGTGATGGTCGCCCTTGGCAGCGGCTATCCGCTCTATCAATGGTCAGACAAGTTCAACGCCGAGCTTGCGACGCGCGTCTTCGGGCATTTCGACTATGTCTATAGTCCGAGTGCGCCACGCGAAATTCTTGTTGCCTTTTCAAATGTCGGCATCCTGCCGTCCTATAATCGCGAGACCTGCACCGATCATATCAGCGGCAAGGTCGAGGATGTACCTTTTGAAATCATCGAGGCCCATCTCATTCATCGAAGCCGCAATCGCAAGAATGAGACGACCGACACGACGGTTTTTCGCGGGCTGCTGGCGCGGTTCGATTTCCCCAAGCCTTTCAAGGCGCGCACATCGGTCATGGCCGACCGTGGCGCGATCTTCAATGTGCTGGGTGGGCTCTTCGGATCGGACGAGCGCGTGCGTCTGGAAGATCCGCGTTTTGAAAAGGCCTTCGAGGTCTATAGTCCCGACCAGATCGAGGCGCGTTATCTGCTGACGCCCGCCTTCATGGAGCGTCTTCTGTCACTCAAGGCGCGTGTCGATTGTTCGCTTTGCGTAGCCTTCGATCAGGGGCAGCTCTGGCTCGCCATCGATGGGCGACGCGAATATTTCCCGCGGTTTTCGGTCTGGCGTGATCTGCGCCGCGCCGACCAGATCCGTGGGCTCCTGCGGGATATCAATCTCATCAGCGATATCGCGCGGCTCCTGCGGCTCGATGGCGAGACGCGGGTTTGAAGTCGCGCAACACCTGTTGCGTGGATTGATCTCGACAGAGAGTCCGCCAATCTCGCAAGCTCATCACAGCCATAGCGTTACGGGAGCCCATGATGACCGTCGAATTCTGGTTCGAGTTTGCCAGCACCTATTCCTATCCCGCCGCCATGCGGGTCGAACGTTTTGCGAAACAGGCAGGCATCGATCTCGTCTGGCGTCCCTTTCTGCTCGGGCCGATTTTCGGGGCGCAGGGATGGAACGATAGTCCCTTCAACATCTATCCCGCCAAGGGCGCCAATATGTGGCGCGACCTCGAACGTATCTGTGACGATGAGGGGCTGACGTTGACGCGCCCGCCGGTCTCCTTCCCGCAGAACGGTCTACATGCGGCGCGCATCGCGCTCATTGGGGCGGATGAGCCCTGGGGTCCCGATTTCGTGCGGGGCGTCTATGTTGCGAATTTCGCCGAGCAGAAAGATATTTCCGACCCCGCTGTCCTTGCGGCGATCCTCGCTTCGCTCGGCGTTGATGCGGATGGCGTCATGACGCGGGCTGTGACGCCTGAAAACAAGGAGCGTCTCAAGATGCAGACCGCCGAAGGCATTGCATGTGGTCTTTATGGCGCGCCGAGCTTTTTTGTCGGTGACGAGCTTTTCTGGGGAAATGATCGTCTCGAAGCCGCGCTCAAATGGGCGAAGCGCTAGTCTTCTTTGTGAAAACGTTTTGGTAATTCAGCTTCCGGGATCAGCAGATCGTCGGTGATCGTCAGCCAGGTTTCCTCGATGAGCTTCGCCTTGCCTTCACCTTGTGGCGTCGTATCGTGTCTTTCCTCGGTACGCGCCGCGAAGGCCCTGTCGCGATCTTCTCTGGTCGGCCAGCGAGCGTAGGCAACCCAGTCGCCGTTTTCCGCCCGATGCAGACGCGAGCCGCCACCACCGTGATTTTTCAGAATGTCCTGCGTGATTTCATGCCAGCGGCGTTTGAAGTCGGCTTCGTGTTCCGGGGCGACACGCCAGCGATAGATGGCGGCATGCATTTGCGGCCTCCCTTGTCGTGGTCTGACAACAAGGTCACGCGCATCGACCGGTCACGTCAAGGAAGAAGCTGCACCAGTTCGAATGTCAGCACGGCAGTGGTGAGAAGTGCACCCGAGACAGGCACCCATAGGCCTACCGTGAACTGTCCATCCGCCACCGGGTCGCCGCGCCATTTGATGCGGATGAGCGCTAGATTGACGAGCAGGAAGACGCTGAGTGCGGCAAAGGTCGTCGTGCGCGCAAGGCCTGCGAGCGGAAAGGCGAGGGACAGGATCAGCACGATAGCACTTGCCACCACTGTCGCGATGACGGGCGTGCGCGTGTTGGCGTCTATCTTTCCCAAAATGGCGGGCATGGTGCCCGAGGAAACCATGCCGTAAAGCACGCGCGCGGCCATGACGACCTGCACGAGCACGGTGTTGACCGTCGCAATCACCGCAATGCCGGCAAAGAAGGCCGCGCTATGTCCTGTCGCATGTTCGAAGACCAGCGCGAGCGGAGCATCGCTCTGCGCGAGCACCGAAGGCGGCACCACGGAGACGGCGATGGTGGCAACGCTCAGGTAAAGCAGTGTCGTGATGACAAGCGTCCAGCCGATGGCGCGCGGCATGGTGCGTTCGGGCTCGCGCACTTCTTCGGCCATATTCACGAGGTCTTCAAAACCGATGAAGGCGAAGAAGGCAACGAAAGTGCCTGAGATAATGCCGATGACGGAAAGCGAGAGGCTTTCGGGATGAAGCAGCGTTGGCAGCGGCGGCAATCCGTTGAGGTCATAGGTTCCTACCGCCAGAATGAGCAGAAGTCCGCCCATTTCGATAAGTGTCAGCAGAACGGTCAGCGCCACCGATTGCACGACGCCCCAGGCGGCGACAAGTCCGAGCGATCCGACGAAGAGGATTTTCGTCAGCCATACGGGAATGGACAATATCTGTTCGATATAGCCCGCCGCGCCGTTGGTGACGGTGGCCGATGAGACGACGCCTGCAAAGACGACGGCAAGTCCCGTCAGTTGCGACAGGCGCGGGCTCTTGAAAGCCTCAAGCACATAGACGGCTTCGCCCGCGCTCTTCGGCAGACGCGCGGAAAGTTCGGCAAAGGAAAAGGCGGAAGGTGCGGCGATCATTGCGGCAAGGAGAAACGACAGCGGCGCAAGCGTGCCCGCGAGTCCCGCCGTCACGCCGACCAGCACATAGATGCCTGCCCCCACGGTTACGCCGACGCCATAGAGGATGAGCGGGATCAACCCGATGCTGCGTCGAAGGGTGGGCGCGGCTTCGGATTTCATGCTCATCGTCGAGATGTCTCGCTTCGTTGGCTCTAGAGGCTGGCTTCGTTCTCAGCAGATGGCTTCTTGAAGCGTTCGCTGGCGCGCGCCTTCACCGTCTCGCTTTTCAGCTGCCCGCAGGCGGCCATGATGTCGCGGCCGCGCGGCGTGCGCACGGGGCTTGCGTAGCCCGCGCGATTGACCACATCGGCGAATTTTTCGATCGTCGCCCAGTCGGAGCATTCATAAGGGCTGCCCGGCCAGGGATTGAACGGAATGAGATTGATCTTCGCCGGAATACCGCTCAGCAGGCGGACGAGCGCCTTGGCATCGGCCAGGCTGTCGTTGACGCCTTTCAGCATCACATATTCGAAGGTGATGCGGCGCGTGTTCGAAAGGCCGGGATAATTGCGGCAGGCCTCGAGCAATTCGGCAATCGGATATTTCTTGTTGAGCGGCACCAGTTTGTTGCGCGTTTCGTCGTTCACAGCGTGAAGCGAGATTGCCAGCATCGAGCCGATCTCTTCGCCCGCGCGCACGATCTCCGGCACAACGCCCGAGGTCGAAAGCGTGATGCGGCGCTTGGAAAGCGACAGGCCTTCGCCATCCGACACGATGTCGAGCGCGTCGCGCACATTGTCGAAATTATAAAGCGGCTCGCCCATGCCCATCATCACGATATTGGTGACGAGGCGGTCATCTGAATTGCGATTGGAATTCGGCCATTCGCCCAGCGCGTCGCGGGCGACGAGCAACTGCCCGACGATTTCGCCCGGCGTCAGGTTGCGCACGAGCTTCTGCGTGCCCGTGTGGCAGAAGGTGCAGGTGAGCGTGCAGCCGACCTGACTTGAAATGCAGAGCGTGCCGCGGCCTTCTTCAGGGATATAGACGGCTTCGACTTCGGGTCCGGGCAGGCCGGGTTTGGGCGACGCCAGTCTCAGCAGCCATTTGCGTGTGCCATCGACCGACTTCTGTTCGGTGACCACTTCCGGTCGCGCCAGCGAGAAGTTTTCAGCGAATTTTGCGCGCAGGTCCTTCGACAAGGTCGTCATTTCGGCGAAGTCGGTGAGGCCGCGCGTATAGATGCCGTTCCAGAGCTGGGTCACGCGCATCTTGATTTCGCGCGGCGGCAGCCCGAGCTTTTCCAGCTCTGCGCCCAATTCCGCGCGGCTTAGCCCAAGCAGATTCACACGTGCGGCAGGCGATTGCGTTGCCGTCCCGTCAGCGGGCTTGTGAGCGATGTCGAGGCTATGCGCCATGAGTACTGCCAAAAAACATAGGGTCAAACACCAGATGGGCGGGCTCATGGCCCGCCGCAAGTGGCGCTCTCATAGCATATATCGGTTGAAACCTGCCAACAGAGCCAAAAAACGGCTCATTTATGCGGGTTCGGCCTATTTCGGGCAGGCGCTGTCGATCTTGGTCAGCGCGTTCGACGAGCCTTTCAGCGAATAGGTGTCGGTCGTCAGCGTATTGCGCGACGAGGTGCCCTTGATGATCATCTTGGAACCCGCGCGGAGCGCCTGCACCATCTTGCCCTCGTCCTTGGCATTGTCGAGCCAGGCCCAGTTGGCGTGTTCGCCGCCTTCGGCAACGCCCGAGAACATCTGGAAGCGTTGCTTGTCGATCATCGCGAAGGGCTTCGACTTGGGCGAGAAGGGATAGCCGATGCGCATGCTGACTTCGTTGCGGATATTCCGGCCCGGACGGTGCGTCACCATGAAATAGACGTCTCCGCGTGTGGCGCCTTTGGGCAGCTCTTCCTTGGGCTCGGAGAGCACATAGCAGATGCGGTCCTTGCCCGTCCCATAGGTATAGGCCGCCCAATCGTCATATTTACCCAGCAGTCTTGGCGCATCTGCCGCCGCTGCATAAGTGAAACCGAGAAGGGTGAACGCCATGACCGCCAATGGGGCCGCAAATAAGCGCGTGCATTTCAGCATCAATTGAGACTCGTTTGTTTGCGTTGGGGTGAGACACCATACCGACCTTGGACCTCAAATTCCAGCGGCACTTGGGAAAATGCCAGAATTCGGCCCTCGCGAGCGAGCATATATGGCAAGTGGGCTCCTGCTCGTGTTAAATCTCGGTCAGGAAAATTCATCCAAGAAACTGACCAACCAAGATAGGGAACGCTTATGAAAGCCGTATTGTGCAAGGAATATGGACCGCCTTCGAGCCTGGTCATCGAAGAGGTCGCTTCGCCTGAGCCGCAAAAGGGGCAGGTGGTTGTCGAGGTCCATTCCGCAGCCGTTAATTTTCCCGATGTTCTGATCATCGAAAACAAATATCAGTTCAAGCCGCCGCTGCCCTTTTCGCCGGGTGGCGAAGTCTCGGGCATCGTCACCAAGCTTGGCGAAGGCGTCACCAGGGTGAAGGTCGGCGATCGCGTCATCGGCTCTTGCGGCTGGGGCGGCTTTGCCGAAGAGATCGCCATCGACGAAGCGCGCGTGACCCCGATCCCGGACGAGATGTCCTATGTCACGGCTTCCGCCTTCCTCATGACTTATGGCACATCGCATCACGCCTTGAAGGATCGTGCGAATATCCAGCCGGGCGAAACACTCCTCGTGCTGGGAGCGGCCGGTGGCGTTGGTCTTGCCGCTGTCGAACTCGGCAAGGCCATGGGCGCGCGCGTCATTGCGGCGGCTTCGTCTGAAGAAAAGCTTCAGGTCTGCCGCGATCACGGCGCCGATGAAACGCTTCTCTATCCCACGGGCTCGCTCGACAAGGATCAGCAGCGTGCGCTGACCGATCAGATCAAGGCGTTGACGGGCGGCCAGGGTGCCGATGTCGTTTACGACCCGGTCGGTGGCGACTATGCCGAACCGGCGCTGCGCGCCACCAACTGGGAAGGCCGTTATCTGGTCGTCGGTTTTGCCGCCGGTCCCATCCCCAAGATCCCGCTCAATCTTGCGCTCCTCAAGGGTTGTCAGATCGTCGGCGTTTTCTGGGGTGCCTTCACGGGCCGCGAACCGGCGCGTCATCAGGAAAATCTCAAGGAACTGATGACATGGTTCAAGCAGGGCAAGCTCAAGCCGCATGTCTCGCGTGAGTACAAGTTCTCGGAAGTCGCTACGGCTCTCGATGACATGGCCGCGCGCAAGGTCAAGGGCAAGATCGTTCTGGTGCCTGAACGCTGAGGCATGGGATACGATTTCTACCTTGAGTAAATTGGGTCATATGGGGGGCGG
>Ga0098040_1001455_pt1 | contig 10204 bp, 12 predicted proteins | sample 7_EtaG_FD_75065 | JGI IMG/M metagenome (GOLD analysis project Ga0098040, IMG submission 75065) | Marine viral communities from the Subarctic Pacific Ocean - 7_ETSP_OMZ_AT15161 metaG | ecosystem: Environmental > Aquatic > Marine > Oceanic | place: Pacific Ocean | collected 2015-01-08 | reverse complement strand
TCTTCCAAAATCTTTTTAGAATTACGCGTAACACCGCTAAACACAAGATGAGTATTATAACTATCAAATAAGCCCATAGGAAGAAACTCATATGTAACACCTCCACGTTTAAAGAAATCCATTTTTTTAAATCCACCAACACCACATCCATATGGGTCTTGATATCCACAATAAGGATTATACTTCAATTCTAACTCATAAGCAAGTTTACATATATCATTATCAGTCATCATCACATTATTAAACATATTACATGCCTTAATGAGACTGATAGTATATGATGAAGATGATGCCAACCCACTCCCTTGAGAGTATGTGTCTGATGTAATGGTTACATGGCATGGAGGCATGTTATAATGATCCAATACAGTTCTTATAACCTCATTCTGTATATCATCTATATTGTCAACTTCTTCTCTCTTAGAATAATTAATAATATACTTATGATCCTTATTTAAACCAAACCTATCCTTACTAATAATAGCATAGGTTTTTAAACTAGATGTAAAACTTATAACAGAACCAAATCCATAAGAATCTATGAATACTGGATTATCTGTAGATCCACCAAATAGTGAAATCCTCAATGGACAACTAGCAATCAACATACTTTTTCAAATACTCCTGGTTAGAATAATACTCTTTTAATTGTTCTTTATTCATATTACAAAGTCTAATCCATTCATGTTGATTATCTTCCATATGGGGATTACTAAACCAAGAATTCTCACCCCTCGAATGTTCTAAGTGATAAACATAATCATTTATCCTACCAATATTATAACCTAAAGTTTTAAATCTATAATGGATCTCTTTATCCTCTGGTGCATATGCTTTAAAATTTTCATTATGCATACCCATATCAATATAATCTTGTTTTTTAAAAAATTGCATCCAACCAAAATCTGATGTATGTATTCTAGAAACAGAATCTAAATGAGAATAATCATTTTTATCTAAAAAATTAGAAACAACTTCATCTGTTGCTTCTACTTGTTTTTGATACATTCCATTACCATATGGATATACAACATCAAACTTGCCATTAATAATATCATCATATGCAAGCTTATATGATTCCTTTGGAAGAATTGCATCACAATCATAACTGATAACTATATCCGTATCTGCTTCCATTATCATTTCATTTAAAATTTTAGTTTTATGAAACAGAGGCTCATCAGTTTTTTCAAAAGTAAAATTAAAGTTCTTCCATATAGTACCTTCTACAATATCATCCAATATTGGCATTGCTTCTTCTTCAAATACTGATTTAGAATTAACCTCCTTTACCATTATATTAGTATCAAAGTTCTCAACAAGAAATGCTATAGTTGTAATAACATTCTTCAATCTATCAGAAGATTCTATTCTTATTGGGATAATAAATGTTGCTTGAGATAAATCAATTTTATTCATTTCACTTTTCCTAGTTTTTAATAATCCAACGATCAGGAACTATGTCCGATGTATCTAAATGTGTCATTGCTGAACCAAACCATTTAACGGGATTAGGAGCAATAACCTTTCCACGATCATTCTGCAACCAAGCACCCCACCATGAGAATGAACTATTTGCTATTATAGCACCAGAACATAAAGACATCAAGCATAAGTCAACTTGAGGAAGAAGTGTATTTTGTGAACTTCCACTTCCATCAACAGTTGAATACGTATATCTCTGATTACTTTCATTAAAAAGAAACCGATCATCCTTAAAGAACTTATGAGATTTACACCATTCCAAATCATCTGTAAATACAAAGCATAAAGTATCATCTGGAAACTCTTTAAGACAATCTCTAAAATATGAAATAGGTAAAATAGGATGATACTGTTCTCTTCCAATAGCATCTGTTCTTCTAATATGAAGAAAAATTGGATGAGAATCTAATGACTCAATATAATCTTGACATGGTTCTAAATAACCTTTCTTAAAAGTAAAGTCATCACGAATCTGATTAGCAATATGATCAAAATATTTTTCTGTTTGAAAATATCCTTCTAGGTTTGAATTATCTGGACACTCTGTCAATATATCAGGAATAAAACAATGATGATCTTCTTGAACGGTTTTCCCATCAACAAACCCTATATTCTTTTGTTTTAAATTTGTTAATTCAAATGTTTCAAATAATCCATAATTATCCTTATGTGGATAATCCTCTGGAGGAATACACCAATCATATCCTCTTTTAGCAGCAACTCCTCTGAGTGCTGCATACTGAAACATCTGATTACCCAAACGACCATTTGATCCTAATCTATTATATCCAATCATAACTTAACAGGGAATACATCTTCGGTAACATGACTCTCATCATATACAAATATGATACGACCAGGAAACTTACTTACTATTTTATCATATATTTGATCGACAACACACTTCTGTTCAAAAACATAAACCTTATAACCAAGTTCTAGAAGATCTTCACATAATCTTAACTGCTGACTCTCAGTTATAATATCTGTTCCTTTCTTATAAGTAATATAATCAAAACAGAAAGGTAAATTATCCACATTTCGTTTAACAAAATAATCAACTAAGAACTTTGCATGTTCATTATTAAAATTATCCGTTGTTTCACCTATATTAAACTCTACTCCAACCTTACTAGCATAGGCAGCAAAGGCACGATTGTCTCTAGGGAAACAAGGACCACCAAATCCATATCCAAACTTCAAATATTTAGAACCAATTCTACTATCCTTACCAATTGCTTCCAATACAGAATCCACTTCGTCTGATAAATCAGAACGAATAAGAACCTCACCAAGAACATTAGCATAACTAATTTTAGTCGTTAGATATGTATTGATAGCAATCTTAACTATCTCAGCAGCTCTAGTACTCATGTAATGAATAGATGGAATTACATATCCCAACTGAATCCTTTCATACATTTTTTCTATTACTGGTACACGGTGACCATTACCACCAATCAATACAATATCAGCAGTTTGTAAATCCTTTATAATAGAACCCTGTGCAATAAACTCTGGGTTATAATAAACATCCATACCTAAGGATGATACTTCCTTCTGAATTTTATCACAATCTCCCGGATTAGTTGTACATCCTATAACAAGAGACTTACCTTCAAAAGGCAATTCACTCCTAATATCATCAACAACTTTCCATACTGCACTTACATCATAACTACCATCCTCCAATGATGGTGTTGCAACAAAAGTATAAATGATATCACATTCCTTAATCACTCTAATATTATTAGTTGTAAATTCTATATTAGTAGAATCCTTAAGATACCTCTGAACTTCTGGTTCAGTTGTATCAATCTTCTTATCATTTAAATCTCTAATATAAGACTCGCGAGAATCAGATGCTAGAATATCATATCCACAATTCTCAAAAAGAAGAGCAACACAAATACCAAGTCTTCCTACACCAATAACTCCAATCTTCATTTTAATCTCGCAGTGATGAGTAAATGCCAACCAAGATTTTTCTCAAGAACCTTAAACATTTTATCAGGCATCTCACTAAACCAAGGTTGTTTAACGTAAGCACCTTTCTTATAGTATTCTACATTATAAGGGAAAATGTGATCTTGGTCAATAGAAAGAATTTCATATCCTTCCAACAAGTCCACAACATCTTGCTTAGTATATATATTAGCGACAGGACAACCATATTGTGCTTCAGGTTGATCATACCCCGATTCAATCATATAATTCTTCCAAGAGTCCTTTGCATATAACATAATCTTAAGAATACTATCCTTATTCATGTACTTCTTAATCTCAGAAAGAATCTTTTCTGGATGTGGACTATGGTGAATTACACCAAATGAATACACCAAGTCATACTTTTCAACTGGGACAAATGTACTAAGTTCTTCTGCATTTCCAGAATAAAAGATTCCTTCTTGGTCATACAACTGAAACCTTTTCTTAGCAAGTTTTAAACTCTCTTCTGAAAGTTCTACACCAGTATAATGTGCATCATTAAATGCAAAATTAACTCCTATTGTACCAAGACCACATCCTATATCTAAAACCTTCTTACCACTCCATCTAACAAAATTACTGAAAGAAATAATATGTGGTTCTACATAAAATTTTTTCCTTGTTACTTCATTAAAATATTCAAGTGTTCCGATCTCTTTATCAGAATGACGAATGTTACAGGGTCTATCATCCCAATACTTTTTAACTGCATCTATAGTTGTCATAATTTAAATGTTGGAATAGGTTCCATTTTATGATTATTCTTTCTATTATACTCATCAAGTATATCAAGTGCAGGACCTCTTCTATACTCCATTGCTTCCTCCAGTTCTTCATAAGAAGCACCAATCTGATCTTCATCACATCGTCCATCATCCCAAAGTCCATCAGTGGGTATAGCATTAATAATACGTCCATCTACCCCAAGATGCTTTCCCAATTCCCAAACTTCTGTTTTATAAAGATCAGCAATCGGAGCAATATCAACACCACCATCACCATACTTAGTATAAAAACCAATTCCATAATCCTCTACCTTATTTCCTGTACCAACAACAATACCCCCAACAGATCCTGCAATCTGATATAAAATAACCATTCTTAAACGAGACTTTGTATTAGCATTCGCGAGTTTATTATTAACAAAATCCTTATCTATATTAAATAGAAGAGTTTCATAAGTTTCAGATAAATCAATATTAACAACTTTTACATTAGAATACTTCTTGATCAATGCATTAGCATGTGCATCTGATAATCTAGTGTTCTCTTCCTTTGAATGAAGAGGCATTGTCAAAATGTAGGTAGGTTGTTCTGTTTCCGCACATAGAGTAGATACCACAGCAGAATCAATTCCACCTGATACTCCTACCACAAAGGCCTTTATCCTATGAAAATAATAGTAGTCCTTTAACCACCCAATAATATCATACTTAAGTTTACTATAATCTTTAATTCTATTCATTTTTAATGCCCCAAAAAGAAATATTCAAACCCAGAGTCTTTATCATCCCAATATTCTCTTAAATTTTTATTATAAAAAGTTCCATTGCCACCCCAAGACTTACATTCAAATCCATTACTCTCAATATATTCTTTCAATTTATATGGATTTTCATCTGGATTATTATAATGTCCAGCTGTATTTGTCTCAACACTAATATATAACATCTTTTTAATATATTCACCCATACCCAATAAGATATCATAATCTGCAGATTGAGCATCTATTTTTACATGTTCAATAAAAGGAAATCTATCCCAAGGAAACAATTCAAATAATTCCTTTAATGAAAATGTAGGGACTTTTATTTTCTCTCTTACCTTAATTGGAGAATTAATTGATGGTTTATATAAACTAGAAGTACCAGGATCATCAGTAGTACAATAGAAATCAGAATACCTTGGTTTACATGAAGATAATGCAGTTTCAATTAAATATACTTGCTTCCCTAAGAGGTTAATATCCAATCGATAATCTGGTTGATCAGATGGGGCATATGATTTTCCTTCCCATTTTCCAGATTTTACAGCATTAATACAAGTAGGATTTGGTTCAAATGCAAAAACAAATACATCATCATTACCTCTAGTCCAAACTTCAGAATGTGGAGCAGCGTAGGAAGTTCCTATATCAAATAATATTCTTTCTGCTTTAGAAGGAATATTTAATTTACCATCAGCATTTAAATAATCTGATAGAGTTTCTTTTACAATTTTATTCATGATCTATTCCATTTAAATTATTGAAATCCAACTGAATTATTATACCTCATATTTTTATTTGAATCAACCCTTGATTGAATAAAAATGTCTCCACCATGAGCAGCTCTCCATACTAATTCATAATCTAAACTATAAATTAAATTTAAAAGATCTTGACAACTATGTCCACATTGCTGAATATTCTGCTCTTCAAATTCTAAAAGAATCTTTGGTTTATATTTCTTAATTGTTTCCAACCCACCCATCAATATATCATATTCAGATCCTTCAGTATCAATTTTTATAAGATCTATTGGAGTATCTAAAAATAAATTATCAATCGTATTAGTTTTAACAGAACATTCAATAGTATCATCTTTACTAAATCTAATAAGATTATTACCCAAAGTATTAAGACCTCTATGAGAAGAACATATATTTAAAGTTTCATCACCAACTTTATTACTAAGTGCTTCTGAAGATGTTATAACATTATTAATATCATTTAATTTTAAATTCTCAAGAAGTAATTTATAATTATCAGGATCTGGTTCAAAAGAATACCATTTACTTTTTGGATAAAATTTTGCCGATAAGGTGTAAGCCCCACTCTGTGCTCCTATATCCAAAACTATAGAATCTGATTTAATATCTTCCAACCATTGCTCAATAATTCCCAAGTGATATACTTCACCATGTTCCCATGTATATTTATTTTGAATTATGGAATTATCAGAAACTTTGATTTTATTATCAAAGACATAAGGATAAATTTTTGACATAATTAATAATTTAAAAACTCAGAATTAATAGTATCTATTCTATTCATAATAACACCAGAAAAACATGTTCATCCAAATGGTCAAACTTTATTCTACTATCACACCTATCTTTTATTCTATCATCATTACCTCTAGTCCAAACTTCAGAATGTGGAGCATTAATTGAAGCTCCAATATCAAATAATATTCTTTTTGCTTTAGAAGGAATATTTAATTTACCATCCTCATTCAAATAGTCTGACAAGGTTTCCTTTACAATTTCATTCATTTAATCATTCCTCATAATTGATATAAAATATTTGATCCATCAATTGTCGATTCACTAACTTGATTTTCACAATATCTATCCTTATTTAACTCCACAATTTTAGAAACATATTCCATATCAACCAAATCTGGATGTACCCACCAATCCTCAAATGGATTACTATATTCCTTACTATCATTAACATCAGAAAAAACAAGAAAATATCCACGACTTTTAAATATTTCTCTCGATCTACTCCTTACTGTATAAAAATTATTAGAATCATATGGTGTCCAACCATTCCATGGCCCACCTACATTATACTTACTATTTTTCTCACCACAATAAATATCATGCTCAAAAGTAATAGTAGCAAATTTATGGGTGTCCATTACCTCCTTGTTTAATTTTTCAAGTAAAGTCAATGGAGTCAACATTCCAGCCTCCAAATCAATTTGTAAATAATCTATATTTTTAGGAACTTTAAGTTTAGAAAAAATATCTACATAATCAAGTTGTGTAGCATCCGCAATAATATAAGTAGTATCTTCTGACCTATCTTTCTCATAAAGTGGAACATACTTATCTTCCCACTCAAACATCAAACCTTTCCAATTATATTCACTCTCAAGTAAATATGTGTTATTCTCATTTGTTGGATGTTGAGATCCAAATTCTAAAAAATATCCACCAGTTTTAAATTGATTTGTATTAAGAGCAAACGCATCTTGCCCTGCAGCACCATTGTATTTAATAGTTGTATTCATAATATTATCTCCAGTTAATTTTTTTCAATAGTAATTTGAGACTCATCAAAATTTCCTTCATAGTCGGTATAAATTGCATTATATGGAAGTCTACAAAAATAATTATTTCTAACAATATTCAAACCACCACCATACAATGCTGCCATATAACTAAATGAACTATTAGAGAGAACCCTAATATCAGAATCAATAAGATGATATAGAGAAATTAATGGATGCTCATCAACATGAAATTTAATTGGTACTCCAAGTTTTACAAATGATTCAAAATGAGAAGTATCTCCTGGTATTTGTGATTTAGAATAAATATGAAATTCCTTATCAAACGACTTAAAAATACTATCAAGTTTTTCAATTATTTTAATATAATATTTCTCTTTGGAATTTCCTTGAAGATTAAAACATTCTCTATATTGTGTTGTATCACAATCTCTACCTTCAATAAAATTAGATATATGAATTGATATATTTAATTTATTATCATCAAAATATTTTTTAGAATCTTCAAGAGAAACTCTTTTTGAAAGATCTGGAATTACATCCTTCCATTTTTCAGTATTTGAGATTGCAAAACGAATTAAATCTTTATCAGATATCTCAATGTACATATCATCTTTATTAACATTTGTATTAATAAAATTAATAAAATTATTATCAATATGCTCAAACTTTACTGATTTCTCAGGAAGATCAATTAGATTTGGAAAATTAAAAAATTTAGTTACATCATTACAAAAATTTTCTTGTGTATCATGTTCTTGATAGTGCTGAAGATTCTTAAATTTATTACTTACAAATTCAACTCCAAGTATCTTAGATAGAGTATATGTATGAATTTGGTTTTGTGCTATAGCACCAATACCTTCAGTTTGTTTTCCATCAGCATTTGTATAAAGAAAAATCATAATTTTTATAAAAGATTCCAACCAGGATAATAAAGATCTTTAGTGTCTTTGTCTTTGTAGTCTGGGCCAAACCACATCTTTGGTGCAAATACCATCTTATCTGGATTGGTTTGCAACCAAGCACCCCACCAACTCATACTACTATTTGCTATTATAGCATGAGAACATAAAGACATCAAGCACAGGTCAATGTATGGTGTAAAAGAACCATCATTATATTTCTCTTCTGGTTCTGAAATCATAAATCGATCTGGTTTAAAGAACTCTTGTTCCTTTACCCAATCAACTGAATCAGAGAATACAATTACTGGTTGATCTTCTGGAAATGCCCTTAATGCTTTCTCATAATATTCAAGAGGTTGTGGTGGATGTTGAGAAGAACATTGTGTATAAGACCATTTAAATCCACGAGGATCTGTAAGATTAGGATCTCCTCTACGAACATGAAGCATTATAGGTTCTTCTACAGATGCTATCATCTCCTTACAAGGTTCTAGATATTCAGAACGAAACGTAAAATCCTTTCTAATTAAATTCTCAATCCTAATAAAATATCTCCAAGATTGAAAAAATCCATATAGACTTGTATTATCTGGACAAGTAGCAAATAAACTATTATTAAAATGAAAAGTTTGTTCTAGAGAATAGTTCTCATCTTTTATAAATCCAGTTTTTATATGATCTAACTCAAAACATTCGTGAAGACTATAATTTTCTATTCCAATATGATCTGCAGGAGGAATGCATAGATCATACTGATGTTCTGCTGCTATACCTCTAAGTGCAGCAAACTCAAACATCTGATTTCCCAATCTACCAAGATTACCAAGATGATCAAATCCTATCATCATTCATCTCCTCAAATACTTTAGTAATGCCATCAGTTATACTAGTCTTTGGCATCCACCACTTACTAATATATAAATCTGCTTCATTCCTCTTATCCATTTGAACACTATCCTTAGCAATCCCAGGTTTAATACTATTATATCTACCAATTTTGTTAAACAAACCTTGAATAATAAAAGCAACTTCTTTAATGGTAGTGGAATTAAAAGAAGTAATATGTAAAGGATCGGTTGATTTAAAATCTGAATAACACTCCATCACAGTCTCTAATGCTTCACAACAATCTTCTGCATATAAGAACTGTCGTTCTTCTGTGCCATCGGTCAACATCTCGAATGACCCTTCTTCAAATCCTTTACGGATAAAGTCTGTAATGACATGTGCCTTCTCCATATCCTTTTCTATACCATATACATTCCAAAACTTAACAGTCAATCCTTTAAGTGTCTGTGTATATAATTCACCAATTCTCTTCAGTACACCGTAAGGTGAGTGGCTCATGTTACTCATCTGAGATGATGCAAAGACAAACGGTTTATTGTACTTCTCTATAAGTCCAAAAGTATTCACCATAATCCTTGCATTATTATTTACAAAGTCAAAGGTATGTTGATACTTCTTAAGATATCTAGAACCACCTACATCAAATGCAAGAAAGAATACAAAGTCAGCACTCATTACCTGTCTATGCAATTCAGGATTAGGAATAATCCTCATATCCTGATGCTCACCATTAGTGATATCAAATTCTCGAACATCATAATCTTTCTTACGAAGATAATCTGTAAGATATGCTCCTATCTGTCCACCTGATCCTAAGATCAGAACTCTTTTATTAGTCATGATTTAAAATTTCCTCAGTATATAGAATGGTATTATGATCTCAAATACGAACCAATACCTTGTGGATATCCATCCAATATCCACTTAACAATCCTTTCTTTTAAATTAGAAAAATCATTTATCCTGTTCAAG
>Ga0098040_1001454_pt1 | contig 10207 bp, 8 predicted proteins | sample 7_EtaG_FD_75065 | JGI IMG/M metagenome (GOLD analysis project Ga0098040, IMG submission 75065) | Marine viral communities from the Subarctic Pacific Ocean - 7_ETSP_OMZ_AT15161 metaG | ecosystem: Environmental > Aquatic > Marine > Oceanic | place: Pacific Ocean | collected 2015-01-08 | reverse complement strand
ATTATTGGGTTTACCTGATGCGCTTGTTGGGCCAGTATACAGGTTGCCGTCAAAATCATAAAAATCAGCTCCTCCTTGCATGTTTAAGTCTATTTGCATAGACCTGCCGCTATCTCCAACGGGGTCTATTTCTATGTCAGAACCAAATACGTTTCTAGTTCTTATAGAACAAAACCAATAACCATTATGGTCTGTATAACAATAGCTGGAGCTGAAATATAGCCCTGAGTCTAATTTTGACTCAGGATATCCAGAGGCTACTGTTAGATGAGAAAACCCAGCCGCTCCTTGTCTTATGTGTATTCCTGCTTTTTCTATTTTAGGCTGCCTTATTCTGTCTGTTCCTGTTTGTCCTGTGTTTTTAACCAAATAACCAGACAAAGCTTTTCCAACCGTTCTATGTCCTGTATCAGCAAAACTTGTTAAATCAGCAACAACCCCTGCTTCTGCTAACCAAAGGTTCGCTCCGTTTACTGTTAGAATGCGATCGCCTGATGTTCCTATAAGGTTTGTGCTTTGATTTTCATATTCCTTAGTTAGACTGTTTAAATCTGCCGATGTAAGCCTGTGGCTAGAAACCCTTAACACGTATGTTCCATCCGGAACATTACTAAACGAAAAAACTTGCCTAAATCCCCCTGCTACGTGCGCTAAATACTCTCTTATGTCGTCTCTATTTGAAGAGCTGTCTCCTAAAGGTATTCCGTTAGAACTGTCAGGAATTGACATAGTAAATGGAAGAGATGGGTCATTTGTCTCTTTCCACGATCCTGCGGCATAATCATAAACCTGCTGTCTTGTTTGAGCTATATGGCTAGTTCCTGCTAAATATAATGTAAATCCATTAAGAGGAAGTGTTTGTCCGTAATCTGAAAAAACATTATTTACATTCCAGCTATCCCCGTAACAGGTAGGTCCGGATGTACATCTGTCCTTTAACCCTCCCCATTGAGCTCCATCTCCTGAATCTTCTATATAAATAGGCTGCCCTATGTTGTCTGAAAAAATATTATCCGATAAATAATTTTTAATTAATAAGTATCCGCTTACTTCGTAGGTTTCTAGCGCTGTTGTTTCTTCATACGTAACATCAACCTCAGCATCTACGCAAACAGCATCAAACCCTTGTGTGTAGTTCCCATGAAAAAGTCTGTTTTTCATAAACTCCTGGGTTTCAGACTTTCTTGGAACTGTGTCATAAAGCTTAAATGCGTCTGCGTCTGATATTACAGTATATATTCCGTCATTATAAAACCTATACGTATTATTGACTATTCCAAAATCCCACTGATCTAATGTTTGTGCTATTTTAAATTTTCCATCATTTCCCTCTCTAACCAATATGTCTATTTTCTTTATAACAGCCAAAGATGATCTGTCGCCTAACCTTGGTTCTGAAAAGTCAATATCAATATAGTTAGATCCAGAAACGGCTACTCCACAAGTAAACTCATAAGCTAAACAGCTATATGGGCTCAATACAGTTATTTCGTAATCATCAAAAATATATCTTACTGCAAACTGAAATGTTTTTTCTTCTAGTGAGTTTACATCCCTGTCAGTATCTCTTCCATAAGAAAACGTGGGATTACATGGGCTTGGGGCTTTTATTTGATTAATTACGTCAAAGTTATAATCTATATAAAAATTTTGTGGAACCCAATCTTGAATAGTGCCGTAGCTAGATCCAAAATCTACCACATTTTCAAGAGAATCTGTAAATTTTATGCCAACGTAAGGTCCACATCCTGAGGCTATTATGTTTGGAGCAACAGGAACTCCTGTCCAAGTCTCTATTAAGTGGTTTATATAATAAGCAAATCTCTCAGCCACTTCGTCTCTACTGGAACTACCGGGAGTGCTAGGTCCTGCGTTTAATCCTGTAATTGTTTGGATTCCATTTATGGTTAGAGTGTAAGTTACATCTGTTGTTTTCCATATGTCTACAGAACCAATGTCAAAATAAAGGTTTATCTCTCTAGGCTTGTTATTTTTAGCCTTTTTAATGTTGATTTTTCTTGGCTCATTGTTGTTGTCTGTCCAATAAAGCTTGTCGCTATCAACCAAGTCTAGTCCGTGTATTATTTTGTTTTCTTGAAAATTAAAGTCTGCTTTTGCTATTAACTCTATTGTTTGAGTCTTTTCGCTAAATTGATAAATCTGATCATCGCTATTACTATTCCAAACAAGATATATTATTGATTGTGTTGCTTGATCTCTGGTGGTTCCTACAACTTTGTTTGTCCCGGCAGGAAGAGAAACGCTTATTAAGGTGTTCCCTTTCATGTTTACTATGGCTCCTTTGTTCCCTCCCTCGCTTGATCCGGTGTGTATGTTTAAAGCATATCTGTAGTCTCCCTTAGGTATGGCTCTATCTTCATCATCGGAATTTAATCCGGCAAATATGTCGCTTTCTAACTGTTGCATTATCTACTAGGGCTACTAACTGATACACTATACTTGTTGTCAAGATACTCATCCATTGTGAACGATGCCTTAAGCTTATGTAATTTGTTATATTCTATATAATATTGTTTTTGTTTTTGTTCTTTATGAACAGCAGGAATACGATCGTTATACCACCCTAGCTGCCAATGAATGTAAGCTCTTAAGGCTTCAACCACCTCTCTTGGGACAACAGTTGAGCCATCCTCGGAAACACCGCTAGATTTGTATTCTAATATTACTTCCTTGTTGGGGAAAAATCTACTTATAGCTATTTGTCTATTTGCTTCATCAATTCTAAACTCAGCAACACTCACTCCTCCCCCCATTCCATACATCTCTCCTACATATTGCCCGTTTCTGTAGTGTTCTGCAAAAAAATATCCATCTCCTGGAACAAAATAATCACTTCCTAAGACACTTATGGTTTCAACGCTTTGTCCATTATCACACGAGGGTTCTGGATCACAACAACACTCCTTTAAACAATCAGCTCTTTCGTGAGAAATATTTTCATTTAAAGAAAATGTTACTATTCTTCCGCAAACCTCAATTCCTATTTTGGTGTAATAAATATAATCATTAGGTAAATCAACAGTAAAGTTTTCGTTTTGTTTTAGATACGCTACTTTTATTTGTGGCATTAAGTATAAATTAAGATTTTGATAGCCCAATATTGCATATTGCGTAACCTTCTTCCTTAAAGAAGTTGTGTAGCTATCTAAGTCTAATAAAACTAAATTTACTATATAATTAATATTTACAAATCCTTGTGTGTCTTTAGCCATTTGTATTTATGTTATCATCGTTGTGTTTGTCTTGTAATGTTACTATCTGCTCTTGGAGAGATTGTTTTATTAACTCTAAAAATTGTAATTCATATTCTGCCGGAAGAGGTATCATCTCATCGTCATCTAAATCACTTATAGAAGAAACCATCCTTACCAACAGCTTACAGTCTGTATTATCAAAGTTTCTAAAATATAACCTCTCTCCTTCTATATACGTTTCGGGTCCTCCCATTGTGTCAGCTTCAAGACCTTTATAAATTGCAGAAGAGCCAGCTTCTACTATATTAAACGGATTATCCTCTTCGTACATTGGAGATACCGACCTAAGCCCTCTGTCGTGAGGAAGAGAAATTAGTCTCGCAGGCATTGTGGCGTATATTCTTTTTGTGTCACAGTCTTCATATAAATCAACATTTTCATAAGTAGAGTAAAAGTCTCCATTTATATATGTTCTTCCCACTCCATACCCTTGTTGAGACGAATAGCTTCTGCTCTCATTGTATGCTGTCTTAATTAACTGGTTTCTAGCTAATTCGGCAACCTTATATACTATGGTTGGATGAATCTTAGCCTCTGAAGAGGCGTCTCCACCAAGCTTTATGTCTCTTACTAATTCTGCTATTTCAATCTTAGTTAACGGCATTATACTCCTTTCATTTTAATAACTTCTGCATATTGCATTAATTCTTGTTCTCTTAAATTGATTCCCATATATCCTAGAATAATACGAGCAAGATCGTTTAATAATATCTCCGGCAAATCAACATCTATTGAAAGTGAAGAATCATAAACAGGAACCTCATCTATAAGGGTATACCCCCAAACGGCTGTAGCCATTTCTCTTATATACGAAAATTCCACGCTTCCTAAATCTTTCGGCTCAAACAAAACGTAGTCTTTGTCATAAAATATACAAACCGGATATTGCTTGGTTGGTTTTTTTATTGTAGAAGACAGTCTGTTAGCCCACTTATCATCATCTATTCTTTCTACTGGTCTAAGAGTTTGTTCTGCTCCACAATCTGTATTCTTTATTTCCTTGTATGTTATTGCAGTAACATACACATAGTCGCTCGGTATAACCATTCTTCCGTTGTTGTCTACAGGGAGAGTTGGGTTTTCTTTTAGCCACCTTAAATCGTCTTTAACTTTTTGAGTAACCTCATACGCTACAGCTGGTGCTGGATTTCCTGGCTGATATAAAGCTTCTAGCCCTATTAACCATCTTTGAATGTCCTCCACCCCTCTCTTGACAAGTAAATTAAACTGCCAAGGAGTGTAGTTGTTTCCAGACTGCTCTTTATTAGAGATGTAATCTATGTATATTTTTAACTCATCAATGTTTATCATTACTTATTCTTTTAACTCTTTGATACTTACACAGATACTTTGCTTATATTGTCTTTAATAGTTATTTGTTACATAATCATCTATAATTCCTTGAATACTATCTTTCATGACCTGATTATAAATCCCTGACAAAGATAATGAAGAATTAGTGTTTTGCGCAGTTAGCCACCAACCATTGTTTAATTGGTCGTATAGGTCTTTTATATGGCTCTCTAAAGCAAATACTTCTGCTTCTGTATAAGTACTATCTAACACATCAATATATCTATCAGCCGTAAAATCTAATACAAAATCAACTCCCTCTCTTTTTCTTTTTTTATATTGTCTAATATACAATCTTTTAATTTCAACAGGGTCTGTTATTTCTGTAAAACCAGCAGGTTGTGTTAGTTCAAATAAAATTGCATAACCACCTACTTGATCTTCGCTATAAAATTTTCTTGCCATTTCTTTGTTTTTTCCTTATTGCTAAATTTGATTTGTACTTGTTCGCCATCTATTTGCTGCGTAAATTAACCATATAAAACTAGACCCAGTAGCAGTTCCATCTAATCTACAATCATTACCATTAGCATTATTAATTCTTTCAGTAGTAGCCCATGATCCACTCTCTTCATGCTCTAAATCTATATCTCTACCGAAACTTCCTGTTGTTCCATTTATTAAAAGTAATCTTTTACCATCACTTGTTGGAGCAGGTAACCAACTTATATCCCTATTACCTGTTAAACCCGTAATTATTATCACTGATACATCGTCAATTCCTGTAAAACAATAATCTGGGTCAGCTGGGTTTGTTTCGTCTAAATCAGATTGAGATGGAGCATTAATAGTTAATATACTAGTACTTATGTCTTCTAAATAAGATCCTGTATATTTTCTGTTTCCGTTTGCACTTATTTCATATAATGTTCCCATAGTTTTAGTTTTATCCAAGTATTACCCAAGATGTGCCATTATAACCCATCCATTGTTTAGTTGATGTATTAAATATCATTAAGCCTTCTGCAGGACTGCCTATAGTAACCATTTGTAATGTATTCATTCTAGGAGGTAAGAATCCCTCTGAAGTTGAGTTAAGATCCAAAATTGCAGAAGCATCTGCTGCAATTGCTCCTATTGCCATTCCTAAACTAGCATTAGTAAACCCTAGGCTTTTGCCGTCTAGATCTAATCTTCTATTTCCTGCTAAAGTTAGGTTATTAGTTCCTATGTTAGTATCTGCACCTAAGCCATCAAGCTTAGTCTTATCTGCAGCACTCATTGAACCAGCTGCTCCTGTAGTTGCAGCTGATATAGATATATCAGGGGTTGCACCTCCTGATGAAGCTATTGGTGTAGTGCCCGTAACAGAGGTAACTCCTCCTCCTCCTCCGGCTGAATATCCTTGTACCCAATTTGATCCGTCATATGCCCACCATCCTTCTACTGTAACGTCTCCTGCTCCTGCGCTAGTAGCATATACCTGTAGCCCTGTAGCGGGAGTTGCTATCGCCTCTACTTGTGCTCCAGTCATTCTTGGAACCAAAAACCCCTGGTCTGTAGATTGTAAATCAACTAAAGCAGACACATGTGGGGTTGCTCCAAGAGCTCCTAAAACTAACTGCCCTAATGCATTTATTCTAAACTCTACGTCTCCAGAGGCTACCGCGTTGGTAAGTTTTATTAAATATTCACTTGCTGATAAAGGAGCTCCATCGGAAATCCCAAAAGAAAACCCACTTTGACTTACATTAAATGTTTGAGAATCTATCGTTGCTCCTCCTGTAAACTCATAAGAAAATCCATCGTGATCGTATAGGTAGTTTCCAGACTTTCCTGCTCCTATGTCAACTAAAACATTAAAATTTGATAACCCATTAAATCTTAAATAATAAAGACCAGCTCCCCCTAAAATTCTATCGCCAGCCAAGTCTCCATTTGACGCATATAAAGTAGCGCCTCCTAAAAGCGCGTCTTTCCATGTGGTTCCATCATAAACAAAAAGAGTGTTTAAGTCATCGTCATAAATAATTAATCCATCAGCGGGTGTAATAGCTCCTCGTTGAAGTGTTGTCATTCGTGGCGTCAAGAACCCTTTTGTTGTGCTAGTAAGCTCAAGTAGTGCTGAAGCGTGAAGTGTTGCCGCTGTACTTCCTATTCCTAACCCACTAACTCTTTCAAATGTCATCGAATTATTAACAAAGTCATGTATTCTATTTGCGCTAAGGACTAGGTTATCTTCTGCGAAGTTTGTATTTCCTACAACACTTGTCGATATCTCTGTCCAGGCTGCGCTATCCCAATAAAAAAACTTATTAAAGTCATCATCGTAAACAATAAGCCCTGTTGGTGGCGCTGCTATACCTGTTCTGCTTGCAGTAGATATCCTGGGAATTAAAATACCTTTATCTGTACTAACAATATCCAACATAGAATCAGAGTCAGGAGTATTGGTTCCAATTCCAACTCTTCCTTGTGCATCTTTTATTGCAGAATGAATAAAATAAACTCCCCACGTTCCGCTAGCTTTTTGATAAAACTTGCCGTCACTTGTGTCTACAGACACGTCTCCGTCTATTCCAATAGTATCAGACGGAGGTAATCCGCCATAGTCGTCTTTTCTAAATGTAGTTCCGCTTCTTCCTGGTATTCCTGGAGCCCCGGGGACTGGAGTACAAGTACATTTGTTTTTACATTCTTTTGGTTTACAGCAAATTGACATAATAGTTTATTTATTTTTTTATAAAGCTACACAGGTGGGACAATCATCACTTGATGAGGTTACTGTTAAGATTAATTTTTCTACTAACCAACATTTTGTACCAAACTCTTCTATCCTAATAAACTTTCCAACATAATCTTCCAGATCTTGGCAAGTAGTAATTGTGTCTACTGCATCATCATCTTGGCAATTTGTTAGTCTATATAAAGTAGGGCAGTTTGCAAAAGTAGACGCCTCAATAATAACAGGAAGACCATCGTCACAAGTAACAGTACAAGTAGTACAACAACTTAACACTTTTTGTCTATAATTAAGCGCATCTTGTGTCTTTCCACAAGATTGAGCAGCCTTATATAAATCATAATACATTTGTGCTTTTACTAAACTCAACCTTGCCTTCTCGGCTAAAGTCGGGTTATTACACAAAGCATTTGAATATTCTTTTTCTAGCGCCTTTAAGCAGTCGTATATTTCACACTCTCCTATGTCACAAACAACGTCCACGCTATCGTGTCCTTTTATTGTTATCTCAACAATGTGCCCATCAGGATATGTATACGTGCCTATATTAGTAAGAGTAGTCTGCCATGTTTTTGTCGAAATAGGAGTTGTGGAATGTGATTGCCCACCTCCATCAGGGACTGTTAGTCCAGACCCAGCGGGGGGAATTAGCTCTATTACTCTTTTTGTGGATGTCCAATAGCTTCCATAAACAGTGTTATCTATAGATGTTATTTCTGACTCTAAACAATTATATGATAAATCTAAAACAACACAAGGCTCTGTGAATTGATAATCATAAGATTTTGTTAATAGATATTCTCCGGGCTGAGTTGCGCCTATTACTTTTATTTTATAATCTATTGTATAGACTCCTTTTATTACCTCTCCATCGCTAGCTAAAGGTAGCGGAACAGTGTTGAAGTCCAAACTAACATTTGCGTCTATGTCTGGGTGTGCAAATGCAGTATCCCATCCTGCATTTTGGTATACTACAGTTCCTAATGGGTCCGTTACTCTAAATATTCCAACAACATCAGCTAGCGCAATACTTTCTCCTGCATAGTCTGTGTCGTCTGATATGTTGAAGTTTTTAGGGCTACTGTCGAGGTTAAATGTGGTTTTTATGCTAAGTGCGTCTGCTATCGCCATGATTAATTTTTTTATGTAAATATAATAATAATAAAGCTACCTTCCATTTGAAGAAGCGTAGCTTTATAAAAAAATTAACCAACAAGAAGCTTTATGCCACTTGCTCCTTCATAAGCTTTGCCTCTTCTAACTTTGTTTTTAAATAACCCTTAGTGTTGGTTTCATCAAACTCTACCAAGTAAGAAGCTAGGCGATCAACTGCTTTTTCTCCTGGTCTAACTGAACAAATCTTTTCGTCTTTTTGCCCTGTATCAGTTAACATATACCAGGAAGCTTTGTTCCTTACTTTTTTGTTGGCGATTATTTTGTAATCAACACAGTCAGCTATTAGCGTTAATACGCTTAAATCTTTTTTAGCTCCAGCTCTTTCTAAAAATAAGTCTGGATCTTTTTTAGCTATAGGCTCCATTGATACTCTTATTTGGTCTATAGTCATTTTATCAACACCAGAAATTTCAAAACTTTTAGCAACGTCTCTTATTTTTTGTATTGAAAGACCGTGCTCTTCGTTCCATAAAAGAGTGTCTACCTTGTTTAGTAGTTTCTTTTTGATAGCCTTAGCTGAAGCGTCCTTAGCTAGGTCTTCTAAATAGAACCAAGCCTTTTTTTGAGGATCCCTATATTTGCTTTTAGCGTTTCTCTCGTGTATTAGTAGATAATATATTAAATCAGCTTGTTTTACTGACAACATAATATCTGCTGTATGCCCAAAAACAACTTCATTTGGTAAATAGGTCATTTTTTCTCCTATGCCATTTGTAGTTTTATAATATCTTATTTCAAGAGACCCCTTGTCTGAATCGTGTGTTGTAAAAAACGAAGGGAATGCAAATGATTTTCCATATCCGGACTGCTCTCCTCTTTTTAGGATACTTGGGTTTTTCTTTAATATTTGATTAGTCAATCTAAACCTTACTGGATAGTTTTCTATATCAAATTCTTTTTTTAAGACCTCCTTTGTGATCTTTTTTTCTGTTTCGTTTATAAGTAACATTATGTTCTGTTTTAATTGTTAACACATTTGCTAATATAAAGCCCCCTGAGGATAGGGGGCTTTAATTATAGGAAGTTATAATTAACTCTTCCTTATTCTTATGCTCTATCCCAAAGTAACATTTGGTTCCCGGCAGCGCCATGGAATCCAATATCACATCTTAAATAGAAGTTATGTAGATCCTCAGCAATAACTTTGGTTCCTTGTCCCGCTCCATTCACGTTCCAAACCTCCATCATTCTGTCATACTTTCCTAACTTTTTGTAACGCATACCAAAAGTTGGAACTTCATTCATTGTTTTCTTGTCTTTAACTTTAGACATTGGAATAAGAACTCCAAGACCAGCGTTATTGTAGCCAGTAGCTCCGTAAAGCTTGTCATGACTAAATACGCCCATTCTTTTGAATCCAAATGTTCTTTGTCCTTTCATTAAATAACGGAAACCAACTGAAGCAGCTAATCCTTCATTTCCACCTAACAAAGCTTTAGCCATGCCTGATTGAGCATAGTTAATGTTGGTGTCTTTGAAATAATCAACTAAAGCGTCTTCGATTTCAATATCTAAATCAATACCATTTAAAGCACAGATATAGTTAGGAGCGAACTCCTTATCTAGTGTTTTAACCGCATCGTTAAAGTTTTGAACTGAAAATGCTCCTCCTGCATAAAACTTCTGATGTCCTGTTCGTGTAATGAACGGAATTAATCCCTCAGTAGTTCTAACTGCTCTACCAGAAAGATCACCTGTGTTAGTGATAGCAGCAGTGTTT
>Ga0098040_1001451_pt1 | contig 10221 bp, 20 predicted proteins | sample 7_EtaG_FD_75065 | JGI IMG/M metagenome (GOLD analysis project Ga0098040, IMG submission 75065) | Marine viral communities from the Subarctic Pacific Ocean - 7_ETSP_OMZ_AT15161 metaG | ecosystem: Environmental > Aquatic > Marine > Oceanic | place: Pacific Ocean | collected 2015-01-08 | reverse complement strand
TGCAATCTCCTTTGCAAACTCCGGACAGTCGATCTTCGGCTTTGGGTTGGTATACCTTTGGCCACCCCATACGGGATCCGGCACGGCGGCTTCTGCTACTTTCTGTAACTCTTCTTCTATGATTTGAGTTAGTTGCGCTTTTGTGATTTTCATTGTATTCTCCTGTCTGGGTGGTATGCGACTAGGGCATATCCCACTGGTTTGCGTCGTCAAAGTCGGCGTCATAACCTTCGGTGCCACCGATAGGAGAATTCTCGTCTTCTTCTATCATCCTGTTGAGAACCTCCCTTAAGTCCGTCAATGACGTACCGTACTCCTCTACAATTGCATTTAAAGAATCTTGGACCAGAATATCCACGTCGCTTGAGCCCCCGGGAATCCCGGCGCCCATTTCCATTACTTTTCCCATCTCTTCTTTGATGATTTGCGTTAGTTGTGTTTTTGTTATTTTCATTCTCGAATCCTTCTTGTAGCGCGCTATAGGTCGCTCAAATTTGGTCCCGTCGGGGGATCCATAACCATTCTCACGATCTCGATAGCTACATCTGCAACCCGCTGGTCTCCGTAGGCATCTGTAATTGCGGTGACGGTGTGACCGAAACGCTCCATATCCCGGGCGAAATCGGCGTCGAGTTGAGATCGATTTGATGGTCCGTATTGATCTCCAAGGGCGTTCATTACTTCATCTCCGGTTGATTCATTTAGCTCTTCTAAAATGATCTGTTTAAGTTGTTCTCTGGTAATCTTCATTTCGCTTACTCCTGCGGTGGTATACCTTAAATAGTCTGGAAAATTTTTGGGGGCATTTTTTAGATCTGCGAATTTCTTGGCGCTATTGCGAACGGGTATAGCGCGCCTGACACATATAATACATATATAGAGACATACATTCTGGGTAGGAGGGGGGAGGGGGTGGCACCCGTTAAATGTATTATGTATCATGCAGTCTCAAGCGCAATGCATATAACATTAAATATATTTATTATAAGTCTCGCGCATTAAAAGTCTATCGGGTCATGCGATGGCTTGGCGGTCTTCTTCCCTAGCAAGTAAGGGATGCATGATACATATACTATACCGAAGATGATCACTGTGGCCATGGCTGTAGTTGATTGGTCTATAGGTTTATGTATTAATCTTTTTATTCTTTCTCTTAATCTCATTCGATTCTCTCCTGTTATATAATATATTTATAGGACGCACACACATGCTAACACAAATAAAGCGACAGCCGCAAGGGTCGCTAGCATAATATTATCCATTTATTATTCCTTTATCTTTAGTCTCGCGCAAAGTCTTGACACATTAATACTTTTATTCCTCTCCCTATAAGGGAAACCTTAATCAAAACGCATGCAGTCGAGCCTGCCGATTATTGCGCTAGCGTTACAAAAAGTCTTGACGTAACGGCTCAAAGCTATGATGAGTAAGCGACAAACGCCGATAATGCGATAATAAGTATAACATATAACACATCAGGCGGCCGCATCTACTTTTAATGTATCCCTGCACTGCTCGCGACAATGCTAGCATCGGCTAGCGCGGCGGCTGTCCATAACACATAAAAGGCGGCAACCGCCATCACAATCGCTAACACATCTTCCATCTTCTCTCGCACTGTCATCAATCTCTCCTCACATGCTGACACATTTATTAATCTCTCTCTCTACTCTCTGACACATTTAATGCAACGCAGGCATGCGGTTAGCATGCTATACATTTAATACATTAATAGAATGTGCTTGACATTGTGGGCGTTGTAGTACTAAGACCCACCACCGTTTTAACACATTTATATAACAATATAAAAAACAAACGACATTTATCTTATAAGTATACAGTCACAGGGCAAACGCCCACAAACCACTGCACACCACTTTACACCACAATGCACCACTATCTACTACTCACTACAACAAACAGCAATACAAATAATAATATAACCATTAGCTGATACCTTCTATTAAATGAATAAGTGTATATCTGTTCTCCCATACAATAATGGTAATCAATGCTGTAATAATAAACTTCATTAGTCTTCTTCTCTTTTTATTTGTTTGAGTCTCGCGAGGATCTAATCCAGTTCCATCGCTTTCGAGTTAATAAATAATCTTCATCATTCTCGTTATTATATGCTTCAACCTCAAATGGATTATTGAAGTATGCCAACAGTCCGCTCCTATATCTAACCAACGCTATAGCGTAAAACAAAAAATATAAAACCCACTGTACAACAAACAACAGTTCTAGCTGCTGTTGATAATGTATTGTTTCGTGTCTCTTGTCTCGTTCGGTTAGTGTGCCCTTGCACCATACAAACGGGCCAATGCTGATCGCCCATATATCAATCGGCGCGACCTTCGATAGCGCGGTGGGCAATCTGCTGTTCTCATAGAACCATGGCTTCCAATGTTTCATGTCTTAATGTTTTCCTTCTCTCTGTCTTTCCATGGTACAAGGTTCTGGCTCCATGCTTCCACCTCTTTACCGTTTAGGCTGACTATCCAAGTGTCCCACCTATCCCAATCGTTATTGGTGCCCTTCCTTAATAAAAGTACAGGCACACAACTATGTGTCAAGTAACACGCTAAATCGCCCGCTTTCATCACAACGCTGTGGGTGTTTCATCTTTTAGGTCTGATGACATGATCTTTTCAATCTCTCTTTTAGACATCTTTCTGACCTTGTTTCTTTTATTCTGCTCTCTCAAGAGTTTGGAGTAGCGTTTATGGTTAGGTTCACACAGGAAGATGTTCTCAATGCCAATCGCTTTAAATCGCGACAGGCTAGACGTTGCCATTCTATGACCCGCTATCTTGCTCTTTGATGCTTCGGGCACCGTCAGAACGCTCTCATAGCCCTGCAAACGCCCTTCAGCATCAAGGCTTATCTCGATTTGGCTCACATACCAGTTGTCATATCGTTTAGCCATATTTAGTTATCCTCTTGTTTGTTAGTTGTGAGATCAGTACAGATCCCTTCTTCGATTAAATGAGTTGCTGTTCGCCCGAACCAGCCTTGAAGTGTCCAAGCCATGCCAGTATCGATCAAGTGTTGCCACGCTTCAAGCTGTTGCTCTTCAGTCGCATCAATGAACCCTTCGGCGCGTCCAATCGCTGTATAATTATCCATTTGTGTGTATATCTCCTAGTTGGCTGTTTTCTTGTGAGTTTGCGGGACTTCCCCTATCATTTCATAAGGGTCAATGCGTTGAGCCTCTGTGGGGTCTGTGCTCGTGGGTAGACTCTCGAAGGGCTCTCGACCCGCATTCAGGCGAAGAGCCGCTCTAGCGGCGAGGTAAGCGTCGTCAGTGATGACTCCCACACCATCCGTCAGATAGAGGTAGCTATCAACAATCTGCGCTAGTGCCTCGCGCAAGGCTTTGACTTCGCTCATGCTTCAGCCGCCTCCATGCGCTGGGTTGCTAGCAACAGGACAGTCTCTAACGTCGAGCCAACCTGATCGACACCATCAAGTTTAAGCTGAATAGGGGAAAGCGGATCGGACAGTGCAGCGGGATCCCGAAGCATTGCGAAGAATACAAGTTGTGAAACGATGTTCTCGGCTGCAAGCTGGGATAGCTCAAACTGTGTTGTTGATGCTGAAAGTTGGGTTTCCATGAAATACTTCCTTTATTTGTTGATTATAGTAACTAGAGTGAGTAATGGGTTATCGGCGAATCTTAAGGTAGCGTTCCTCAACCAAGCAGACCAAGGCAGACCCCACAGGAAGCACCTTGTAGCGTTTACAGCCCTTGGCAGAGCTAACGATGGGCTCATTGACGCTGATCACCACACAAGCCGCTTGTGGCCCCATTGTGCGCCAAACGCTAGCGGGCGCATTGCTACGCAACGTAACCAGTGTTCCCACGGGATACTTTGCTGGCGCTTCCCAAGCAGTGATCACCTTTTGGGCATACTTGTTATTGACTACCTTGTCGTAGTGTTCTTTAGTAGGCATATAATCCTCATCGGCAAAAAAGCGAGAGGTAATAGTAGAGTAGTAACCACTGCGTCCATAGTATTCACAAGCCAAGCGCATGCGTACGCGCTCGGTTGCCCCATAGCCGCCGTTGAGCCACGCCTGACGCTCCGAGAGAAGCTCATCGGTATGGCGAGCCTCGATCTTCTCTAGAGTCTCCACCTGACGCGCAGAAAGCTGGCGTTGAGCCTCTTGACGAATCAAGCTCTCAACGAAGCCAGCATCCCAAGAGGATCGATCTTCAATGCGAGAATCGAGCGCCTTCAAACGCGCGCACATTGTGGTTTCACCCAAAGCGGCGCGTTCGGCGATGGCGACAGCCGCCGCATCGGTGCGCTCCTTAATGATGTAGAAGTACGACTTACGCCCAGCGGTCAACGTGCGCGCCCTCTCATAGTGACCCTGTAGCGATTTGACGACCCCGCGATCGCGATCAGAAAGCGCAGGGTTGGATAGTAACTCTGCAAACGCAGATTTCCAGCTTGTTCGTTTGGGGGCATTGGCGGGCTTTGGCGGATTATTAAAGTACATAAGGTTCCTGTTCGTTTCAATGTGCGTACATTATACCACAAGATTACAGGGGATGTCTATAGGTAAGTTGTCAAGTGTTTGTCAAGGGGGTCATGTGCCCTTGCCAGATGTGTAGGATTATGCCGTTAGTAAAGCAAACTCTCCACATGGTTCTCGATTCCCTCTCGATCACCAGACCGACCATTGAGTCGGGCATGTCGGACTGATAGGTTCCCTCGATTCTCACGAGGTCACCGACCTGCACTCTATACGTCGATGGCGATGATTCTTTCATTGGTCGAAAAGTAGGGGTTGTCAGCATACCGCTTTGTGGTCATCCACATGCGCTGACACTTGCTTGGAATCGGTTTAGGGGCCATCAGGTCAGTCAGGATAATGTGCCCGTCAAAGCTGTTATCGTTGACGTAGCGCGTGGGAGCATCGAAGCATGTTCCGCCGTGAAGTACGCGCTCGGTACGGCGGTGTGATCCTTTCTTCCAAACATATACGGTACTCTCTATAACTTCAGTATCGAAGGGTACGACGGTGAACTCGGCAATCGAAGCCAACTCGTTCAACTCGGAGAAGAACGCGGCGAGCATTTGGTCATCAACAGAGCCCGATTGATCGATGCTGATAGCGATGCGAGCGTGACGACGTACCCGTTTTCCAGGATGTATGCGGGGAAAGCGCCGATTGAGGCGGCGAGGAGTCGAACGGCGATCCGCGCGTTGAGAGGTCTTGATGAAGTAACGCAGGACTTTCTTCCAGTCAACATGTGTCGCAATGCGATCTAGGATCTCTTCACGCATCGAGGAGGAGACAGAGCCCCAGTTACGCGCCTGTTGAGCCTCTTCAGCCGCCTTCTTGACAGCTTCCTTAAGTCGCTCCTTGGCGATCCCCTGCGTGGTGCTGTCGCCCTCTCCAAAGCTCTCATGAGAGTCAAACGAGTCTGCGCCATCGAAGGGATCCCCATCTTGCCCACCTTCACCAGATTCATTCTCTTGCTGGTCTTCACCCATCTTCTTAAGAGCCTCTAAATACCATTCGTAGGTCATGCTAGGTGGAAGATGAGCAAAGGGCCCTTCTTCAGGAAAGACACCCTTCATAGGCTCCGTAGAGCCCTCTATGATAGGGCCAGGATTTGCCTCATTGGGAAGCATACCGTTCATTTCGGGCAAGCCATTGATCGCGAGATCCATCGCGATGTTGTCGATCCGCTTGAGTCCATCGGCTGGCTTGCGACCCGTCACATGCTCAAAGATGATATGATAGAACTCGTGCATCAGAACGCCCAGCTTGTGCTTATCACTCAATGCTCCCATAAAATCAGGATTGTAGAGTAACTCAAACTGCTGGGTATGAGGGTTGATTCGTACGCCCGCAGTCGGCACTTGAGTGCTAGCTGTCTTGTCAATCCGTCGCGAGAGCGCGGCGAAGAAGGGCTCGCGCATCAAGAGGCGCGCCGTGTGCATGTTCAAGTTAAAGGGTTGGTCGGTCATTGAAGGCTCCTATCGCTGAATACAAGGGTATTATACCATAGAATCAGTACGACTGTCTATAGTTAAGTTGTCAAGTGATTGTCAACTGACTATTTCCCACGAGTCATAGCGATCTCGTCTGGTTGTCCAAGTGCCAGTAGAGCCCTTGGCGTAGGGCTTGAGGAACTTAACCTCAAGTCCACCAGCGTATCCATCCCACATAAAGTGTTCGATCACTATTCCGACAGGGTTATCGATAAGGCGCTTGTGGCGCACCAGAGAGCCCACAGTCATAGGTTGGGGGCGCTTTGGGGTATTGGGTGGTTGGGACATTTTGATGCTCCTGTGGGGTTAGTCGCAGTCAATGGCGATTACTCGCTCATTGGTCTGGAAGTATGGGTTAGCGGCGTAGTGCTTAGTGGTCATCCACATGCGCTGGCAGTTGCTTCTGATGGGCTTAGGGGCCATCAAGTCGGTCAGGATGATGTGACCGTCGAAGTTCTGTTCATTGACATACTTGGTCGGTGCGTCAAAGCACGTTCCGCCTGTTAGGACACGTTCGGTCTTGTGGGCTCTGCCCTTCTTCCAAACATAAACCTTGTCCTCGGCGACTCGCGTATCAAAAGGCACGACAGTGAACTCTGCGATCTTCGCCAGCTTGTTAAGTTCCGAGAAGAACGCGGCGAGCATCTTGTCATCAACAGAGCCAGATTGGTCGATGCTAATCGCGATGCGGGCATGACGACGAACTCTCTTGCCACTGTGGACGCGAGGGAAACGTCTGTTGAGCTTCCGAGGGGTAGAGGTCTTGTCGGAGCGTTGCGTGGTCTTCACGAAGTAGCGAAGCACCTTCTTCCAGTCAACCTTTGGAGTGATGCGCTCAATGATGTCTTGGCGCGTTCCAGATGATACTGTGCCCCAGTTGTTTGCCTTCATCGCTTCTTCAGCCGCTTCTTTAACGGCTTTCTTGAGACGCTCCTTGGCGATCTCATTACTTGCGTCAGATCCATCACCCTCGCCGAAAGCACTGTGATCATCAAACTCGCGAGGCAGTCCGTCGCCGCCTTCACCGCCTTCACCCTCTTGTTCCTCTGGTTGTCTGTCTTTCAACGCGGCAAGATACCACTCGTATGACTTCTCGCAAGGGAGATCCTCGAACGGCTTCATCTCAGGCATGCATGCCAGCATAGGCTGACCATCTACAAGTGGGCCTTCATCGCCTTCACGTGGTAGAATGTTACGCATGTCTGGTAGACCGTTAATCGCGAGATCCATCGCGATGTTGTCGATCTTCTTCATCCCACCAGACGGGGCACGACCAGTTACATGCTCGAAGATAATGTGATAGAACTCGTGTTTAAGGACACCCAACTTGTGTTCGTCTTTCAACGCACCCATAAACTCAGGGTTATAGAGAAGCTCGAATTGAGCGCGCTCCTTATTGATCCTCACACCTGCCGTTGGGATCGCGGTCGTTCGTGTCTTGTCGATCCTCCTCGAAAGAGAGGCGAAGAACGGCTCACGCATAAGAAGGCGCGCTACATCGGCGTTAAGGTCATATGTCTTTTTGGGTGAGTCGGTCATGTTGAGGGCTCCTAAGTGCTGAATACGAAGGTATTATACCACACAAATCGTGTGGTTGTCTATAGTTAAGTTGTCAAGTGAATGTCAAGGAGTGGGGAGTCTGTACTTTACGGCGATCTCAGTATCTTTGATCCACCGTGAGGTATCGCTGGCACCGTCTAGGAGCCTGTAGACCTTCCTGTATTCGACCGTATTGCCGTACTTGGGTCTGCGGCTCACCAGAACCTCGGCGACCAGCACAGGGCGATTATCGCCATGCCTGATCAGGAGGTCGCCAGCCCTTAGATCCCTCACTGGCTTATCCTTGCCCCTCAAGGATTTCGACAAGCGCATCACTCACAGAGCGACCACTGGCTGACTCTGCCTTGTGAATCGCGATGACGTTCTCGATGCAGTCAGCCTCTCCAAGCACAGCCCAGAGCTTCATAGCCGCCTCAGATGGCAGGCTACAGAAATAAGTGGCTACGTTCCTAACCTGAGCCTCTGTAAGAGTCTCGGACAACCGACCGCATGCCTCGATCTTCTCGATCATAGCGCAGTGGTCGTTGATGCCCCAGTTTGTGGTGCGCGCAAAGTCGCCATCGTCAAGGAGATCCTCAACCGACACTTGCCACTCGTAGCGTTCAACGAAGTCCTTGAGGGCTACAGCACCCTCGAAGCCAACAAACGCGGTAGCGAGGTTGTAGAGGAGCGCGCCATTCTGACCATCTTGTGTGAAGGCTCCTGTAGGGACTGCAACGTCATTGAAACGCTTCCAGCTACGGCGTGAAGGGTAAACCTTGTTAGGCTCAAACTCACCAGCATGCTCCAAGTGGACGCGGTTGTGGTTAACGAAGTCCCAAAGAACCTCATCGACGTTATCCTTCGCCCAACCAAGCCAGTCTTCAACCGAAGGCTCGACATCAAACACAGTCCAGCGGTCAAGCTCGGCGGGATCCATCTCGCCAACTTGGTATTGCGCGCCATGCTCGCCACCGTTAACGGCTGCAACAATGAGAGTCTCAGGGTGAAGTTTCCACCCGTTGATCTTGCGGCTGTCAGTAAGCTCAAAGAGCCCCTGACGGACTTCCAAAGTCGCGCGGTCTACTTCATCGAGGAACAGAAGAACAGGCTGCTCGCAGGCAGTTACAAGCCAATCTGGAGCATTCCATGTGGTGGCCTTGCGCCCACTGAGAGCAGTATCACACGTATCTGGCAAGCCGAGAAGATCGCCTTCGGTCATCTGTGAAGCACGACGCTCGACGAGTGGTAGATTGCGATCAACCGCAATCTGATAGACCACCTCAGATTTACCAACACCGTGGCGGCCGCGAACTAACACGGGGAGCTTCTGGTCGAGAATGTGAGGGGCGATAGAGAGGAATGTCTTAAAATCAACTGACATGTGATGTTATCCTTGGATTGGGTGTGTGGTTCTTTGTGAATACGAGAGTATTATACCACAAAATAAGTAGGGTTGTCTATAGCTAAGTTGTAAAGAGAATGTCAAGGTCAGATTTGCTCGACTAAACAAGTGTTCTCGTCTGCCTCGTTGGACACCAGAACACCATAGGTGTCTTCTTCTTCTTCCAACTCTCCGAGAAGCTCTTGCTGGAACTCAATCAAGCGATCAAGCAGATCGCTAGGATCAGCGCCGTGGGCTACGATGTCGAATGTTAGGCGGAAGGTGTCTTGGGCTGCTGTCGGTTGGTTCATTTTCTCTTACCTCGTTTGAATGTGACCACATTATACCACAGGATTATGTGGGTTGTCTATAACAAAGTTGTCAAGTGAATGTCAAGAGGTCTTTTTCTTCTTGGGGGCTCTCACTAGCTTCAGATCCTTGCGCGTGAAGTAGTTCTCTCTGTGTCTCCCTCCGCGCCCATTGGGGATCAGCCTTGGGTCAGGCTCATTGAGCCAGCGAACACGGAAGGGCTGCTGTGATGGCTTGGCAATCCAGATCCAGTTTACCTCTTCCACGATGATACCCATCAGCGGTTTCTTGTTGAAGTATTCGGCGCGCCAGAAGGAGCTATACACCTTAAGGTCTATCAATCCCTCTGCATAAGACGAGAGCGCGACTAAATCACCGACTTTCACTTATCACCTCCCAGCCATCGCGAGGATGCCATTGCGTTCTATCACTCTTACCGTGGGGGCTCCAGAAGTGTGCGCCCACCAACAAGATGCGAGTCTCGGTACATGCTGACACAAGAAATGCCTTGTTAGTCCAACGATTGGGTGGGCGTGTGTATTTAAATCTTACCAGATCACCGACTTTCGCTTTCATTTATCACCTCAAGATTTGTCTCGTTCCAACGGGTCACCTTGCCGTCCATCAAAATGTCGGCGATGATACTTTTATCGGGATAGTGGTGAACTTTCACAATAACCCCAACAGCCTCGCGGTATTCCCCGTAATAGTTTGGGTTTGTCTTGCTTCTCCATTTTACCAGATCACCGACTTTCATGTATCACCTCTTTATGCGCTGGTGATAGGACTTCCACGATGCTACTGGGCGATCTGATTTGGGTGGATCCGTCAAACATGAGGATCTCCACAGTCTCCATTGGAGAGTCAACTCTACCTCTCCAGATAACAATCCCGTTGTATTCAGGGTGGGTGCTTTCATAAAATCTAACCAGATCACCTACTTGCATTTTCTCTCCTTACCAATCAATCGGG
>Ga0098040_1001450_pt1 | contig 10223 bp, 6 predicted proteins | sample 7_EtaG_FD_75065 | JGI IMG/M metagenome (GOLD analysis project Ga0098040, IMG submission 75065) | Marine viral communities from the Subarctic Pacific Ocean - 7_ETSP_OMZ_AT15161 metaG | ecosystem: Environmental > Aquatic > Marine > Oceanic | place: Pacific Ocean | collected 2015-01-08 | reverse complement strand
TTAAGAATGTAGCTGAGCCTGTACCCATAATAGCCCTAACAGGTGTTTTAGGACCACTCAGGATGCTATTAACCATAACACGTTCCCATTCTCTAATTAGAAGATTAGTGTTAGGTTTACCTTCAAAATCTCCACCTCTAAGTTTTGTACGAACCCAGTTATCAAAGTCTTTGATATTCTCGATTCCTTTGGTCATAGAAACTGATTCAAATATAGCTTTAAATAAATCATCGTTATCTGATTCACTAGCTACCTTTAAAGCTAAGCGATAAGCATCTATGGATTCATCAACTCTTTGGTTCAGTGTATTTTCAAACCATTCTTTCTGAGGTGTTGCACCTTCAATTGCTTCAAATCTACCAGCTCCAAGGTTTCTAAATTCAGTTGATTGTAGTAGTCTTGATCTATTAACTTCAGTTGTAACGGCTAATAACTTTTCAAATAAAGCTTGAGCAGGTCCATCTTGACTACCTAGATCAACAATATCAAACATTTCTCTACCAGCAATACCTAAATCTCTTATCTCTCGCATGAGAGATCCAATCAAAAGGTCACCAGCAACAACATTTTTAGATGTCCATGCAATCATTTCATCTGGTGTATCAGCAAAATACCTATGAGCACCCTCAAAATATTCAGCTAAATATTCAGCTGCTGATTGTTCTGCGGCTTCTCTACCTAATCCAGTGCGTTGGAATTGCTCTACAGCATCGCCCCAGACTTCCATCATGGTTCTACGACCAGCTTGTACAGCAGCCATTTCAGCGTTGAATCTAGGTTCACTAACTAAATCCCTAAAGATTTTAGTTACCATTTCATCAGTAAACCCACTTGTTTGCCTGATTCGTTTCATTTGAACAGGTGTAGTAAGAGAACCTACTGACCCATCTTCTGCTCCTAGTTCGCTTCTAATTCTTCTTAAAGATTCTCTAGCCTCATATGGGTTTTCTAGTGATGTATGGGCAGCTTGTTCTATATTAGATACAGGTTTATTTTTATTAGGTGCATATTTATTAGGACCTACTTCAAATAATTCAAGTTGTGCTGCTTCTAAAGTTTGATCATCAACACTTTGAGTTCTAGCTACACCTTTTTGTACAGCTTCATCTGCAAGATCTACTGCTCTTCCATCAGGTAGTATTCTTTTAACACCTTTACCCATAACACGGAATAGTCCGTTAGCTATTTCACCTATACCTATACCTTCAGCTACGTTTTTAAACGTTTTAACGACAGGATGATCCATATCGTTAGTAGTAAGAGGGGTATCAATAAAACCATATCTATCTCTTAAAACTTGTAACCCATTAGCATCTTGGGAGTATTTAGAAGCTAAATCAGAAGCAGCACCAACTGCAGCTGCTCTAGCCCATTGGTTTGTAACTAAACCACCAACAACTTGTACCGCTCTACCAGCTCCTACTGCTGTAGCTCCTACTGCTGCTACTGGAGCAGCTTTAACAATAGCTAGACCCATAGTACCGAAGTGAGTGGCACTACGTATAAGTCCTCCCCACCATGTTTTAGTCTCTATTGGGTTTTTATTATCAACAAACCAATTATCCCATTCAGCATCATAGCCTTCATCAGACTTCATTTCCTCTTGCATTTCACCAGTTAAGATATCTAATCCACGTTCTGGTAACGTTGCAATAGAAGAGGCAGTATCTTGCACACCTCCTAAGAATGCAGATTGCAGTTCTTTTACAACACCACTAGCACCCCAATTCTCTTTGTTTCTAGGGTCGTTTTGCTCAGCTGTTAATCTTTGATCTTCAGCAGCTAAAGCTTCTTCCCTTTGCCTTTGAACTTCTTCACCTTCCTGAGCTTGCTCAAGCCATGATGTTGCTTCATCAGCTACTTGCCTAAAAGCATTAGCATCATGTTCAGTGAATTCACCGTTATTTAGATTTTCTGTCATTATTAACCCTCTGGAGTCCAGTTAATGTTTAAGTTGGGAATAGTTACTTCGGATGAACTATAATCACCTCCAAGTTTATCTTCGACAACTGCTCTGGTAATGGTTTTTTTAGAAGGATAACGAGTCATGAAGTATTGAGTAAGAGGAGATTTAGACCGTAGTCTTTTAATCACAGAAGGTTCACTTGGGAAATCTTTACCTGTTACAGCTTTATACTGCATAGCAGCAATATCATAACCTGTTGTACCATCCTTATTATAGGTCCGTGCAATTTGATGGTAAATTGGTGGTATTTTATTATTTAGTGGATCTCTTGCATAAGATTCAAGTCGTTTGAAATAAGTTTCGGTTCCAGGTAACATACCACCCGTTATTGCTGAAGTACCATTATTTGCTATAGCGTTAAAAGCAAGTGCTTTACGTTTAGAATTAGACTGAGTAGTACTGGTTGTCCATTCTGTTTTTAATGCTTTACCACCATCAGTTCTGATAGCATTAAGAACTTTGTCTCTAGCATAACGATGGGCTTCTTTTGGATCATCGAATTGATCTTTGGATAGACGGTATTCCGCAGCATATAAAACTTTAGCATTAGTGGTCATAGTGTGGTAAGTAGGAGTCATGGTTTGACTAGTACCCATTGTTAACCCTAATACATCCTTAACTTCTAAGTCAATTTCTTTATGCATGCCGGTCGAATATTTAGGATCTAAACCCTGACCTTCAGCAGTAAGTGATCTTTGCCTCCATGTTTCACGTTCTGCAGGATCACCTTTAATACCACGCCATAAGCCTGCTATAGATTCACCCCTTCTTAATTTATCTTCCATGTCAGCAATAATATCTGCATCATCTACATCTTCCATCGTTTTAGATAGCAGACCGTTTAAATAATCAGGTACGTCGTAATTTGATCCAAACCTAGCTCGAAATGTTGCTATCAGTTCCTGTGCTTCTTTTTCAGTTACAGGCCGATCCATTGCATCGATCTGTCGTCTTGCTTCTATCTCAAATCTTTTGCTTTCAAGTTCATATTGAGTCTCCTGCTTTTTAATTCCTGCAAGTTCTGCCTTCTCTAATAGACCGTAAAGATCACTATTTTTTTCTATATTAAATTCATCCCAAGCATCTAAACCGACTAACTTGCCATTCATTCCTCTATGTTTTATACCTTTATAGATATAAATAGATTTAAATTCTTCTACAGTTACTTGGCCCTCTTCAACCATTTTCAGCATTAGAGCTCTTGCTTTTATCTTGGCTCCATACTCACCACCATATGTACCTCTATTATTAACAACAAAAGCTTCTACAGCTTGGCCGGAAGAATTCCCACCAGTCTTTAAAGCCTCTAATAACTTTTGTTTTTCAGCCGCTTCATTCTCAGCTAGCTCAGCAGTTTTTACAGTTTGATATCTTTCTCCAAGTATCCTTTTTTCTGCAGCCTCAACTGCTGGCCAATAATGTTTAGCTAAGAATTCATCATTAAGTCCACCAATATTATTAACATCAAGACCGTGGTCCCTTTGCCATTGGTCCAGAACCATTTGTGCTTCTGCTGTAGTTTTAGCACTAGCCCAAGTTAGAGGTGGTAGCTCGTTACCATCTTCTTTACCACGTTTAACTTCAACTTTATCAATGGTTTCATTTACATTATCAGGAAATCTATTTGCAGCATTTAAAGCTAATACTTCCTTAAATACCTTACCTCTTCTACCTGTTAATTGTCTAACCCTTTGTGCTAACTCACCTTGACCTTCTGTGTCTAACTTTGCTGCTAGTACATTATAATAACCAGTGTCTTGGTCATGTTCAGAATCTGCTTTATTAAATGCAGTTAACTTTTTAGCTTGTCTATCATGACCAGCTAATCTTAAATCTCTAACTAATAATTTATTCTCATTAGTTAGTTTCTTATGTTCTTTCTCTCTTTGTACTTCCCAGGCTTTCTTAGCTGTTACTGAAAACTTACCAGCTTTATCTATAAGACTTTGAAAGCTTTTAGCATTAGCTTCCTGAGCCTTTTCATTTGCTTTTAATTGTTTTCCAACATCACTCCAAGCATCCATATTTTTGACTTCATCAAAACCTTTTGCAAAGTCAGGTGCTTGGAAATATTCAAATTCTGAGAACTGATTCTTTTGGGCTGTAGTCATTTCACTACCTCCTTAAATTCTACGTCGATCTTGCTATAATCAACACCGAAGTATCCATTAGGCATTCTAACCACAGCTTCACGTTTCTTAGCGTAAACTTCTTCAGCCATAACGCCGATATATTCAGTTTCTTCGTCAAGATATTTAAATTTATAAATATTATGACCTTCTATTGATTTACCAATTTTCTTGATATCTTTCTTTAGGCGACTATCTGACGTGCTTGGTAGAATAAAGGATGCTGCTGTACCAGCAACACCTAGTACGTCACCTAACAATGCCATAGTAGTATTCTGACGAGCTCCTTTTGGCTCTTTAATATCTGGTGTAGGTGTAAAGGAAACATTAGCAAAGCTTTTCCACATTTCATTCTTAGCCATATCACGTGAATATTTCATGCCAGCTTTAAATTGTTGTTGTGCATCAGTCAATGAACGAACATTAGCCGCATAATAACGACCTAATTCACCAGCTTCCATAATGCCAAATCTAGCAGAACTTTTACCTAAAGCTCTTCCTGATGCTTGAAGGCTTGCAAACTTACTAGCTTGCATAGCTTTAACAAAAGCACCTTGATTCTTTGCCCAAACTTTATCTTCTATTGCGTTTAGTTTTCCTTGGGCATTACTCCATGCTCTGTGTAAACCTCTAGTAATATTAGAGATTTGAATTTGAGAGGAGATTTTTCTAAGATTATATCGACTGTAGTTTTGTGTGGTTTTATGAAACCGCTGCCAACCTCGATATCTCTCTTGTATTTTCGCATTTGCGTTAGCAGTCTTCGCTGCTGCATATCCTGCGCACACGGCAAAACTCTATAAAGGACAGGTTGTTAGGTCCAAAGGGTAGTTCTCGTAAGAATTTGAAACCTAGAAATTTGAGTAGTTTTAAATGAACTATATTGCGCTTATCTACAACATTCCAAAGAAGCTCTTCTGGTCTACTCTCTACCCAGCGTTTAGCTTCTCTTGCAAATGTAAGTGGGTACTCATGGATAGCTGGTGTACACAACATCCATACTTGACCTCCAGTATCTACTCCGGCCATACCGGCAGTCTTGCCGTTAGGCACTTCGAAATAAACACACTTACCACTTTGTGCCTCATTAACTAAATAAATGAATGGATCTGCGCCGTGACCTTCTTCGACCTCTCTCCGGTCCTCTGGACGCAACGTAGAGGCCACTTCAATAGCAGCCTCAAGTGTAATAGGGTGGATGTATTTAGACACGTTGATAAAATTTGGTGTTATAATCTCCTTCCCATGACATAGAATGTAATGTAGCTGGAGATGGGTGACTTGATTTCAATGTTATTGATAAATTAGTGTTTTTTTCATATGTAGGTATAACTTGAGTTACTTCTTCAAGGAAATCAACTTGGTTTGCATGATAGGTATCAGCTTTTGCAGGTTCCCAAGTTTCTGTATAAGTAGGTTTACCAGTACGTTCTATAATTGTTTCATACAATCCTGAGTTTCCTAAATTAAATCTAACTCTATGAACTACTAATGAACCTCGAGTTATTGATCTAACAGCTTTACCCTCTTGCCTTGTATAATGTATGGTTGGGAATTTCACTTCATAATCAAATAGATAACCTACAATTATATCATGATCACTCCAATCACCATCCCATTCTATATTCGTACCAACAACACTAGCTAAAGCATAAGAACCTATAAGGTCTGAATCTTGAGCATCTGTTGATGGATCAGGGTTTGGTAGACTTGTATCCGCCTTATGACAATAGACAACTAACTGTTTAGAGCTGTTGAATCCATCAGGCTTTGTAAATCCTGTTCTACCAGAACTTGTAGAATAACCTAATTGAGAAGCTGTAATAATTTTACTATTATCTAAGTGTACTCTATATGTAATATCATCAGCTGTATCAGTTGTATCTAAGTCATCTGTAACTTCATGACCAACACTATGCTGCCTGATATCAAATCTTTGTAAGGTATCTTTATTATTACTCCTGACAATAACATATAAGGCATCATCTAGTACAGTATGGTACTGTGCATTACCACTTAAGGTCCACTTAAACCATGACTGCATGAGCCTTTCATTTTGATTAGAGTGATACCTATAACAATAAAGAGTATCACTATCTCTTTCACTAAAGAATACCGTAGAATTCTCACGTGAATTAGATATTACATTTAAATCTTTGTTAAATAATTTAGATACTACTTTACTCTGTTCTAATACACTAGGTTCACCTTCTCTTCTTATATCACTAGTTTCAAAGAATCGTGAATGTTTACCTGCATTATCTAAGAATCCTACTGTTGTCCCTAATGAAATAGGACTTGTTTTAACATTAAAATTATATGTAGATATTGCATTTAGTTTGGCTGTTTGAGGACTTAGGACATCACTATCTGTAGTCAGCATGAACTGCTGGTTTTTAGTAAATATTAAAAGTCCTGCATTAATCTGTAAGCCATCATAAACTATTGCAGGTGTAGTTGAACTAGCAGAAATATCTATCACATCAGTTGCAGAAAATGTGATTGCAGATTTTGCCCAAAAATTAAAGAAGTCTCCAGGTCTAGATAGTATAACATTCTCATCACTGAGCATTACTAATCTATTTCTAAAGAAGATCATCTTGTTGATTTTGTTTCCTACAAAAGATGGTTCAGGATTAGTTAGAGTATCACCAACTAAAGCATCCTCCCAGGTAATTTGTTCTACAGTAAAGGTTCCGTTAGCTTCCCTTTTGATTTGAATAGGCATAGTCGCCTTATCAAATTCTATTTTCCTACCAGGTTCGGCACACTCTTCCCAAACACCTTCACCATCCTTATCATTGTTACCTTTAAATTCAACGAAATAATCATCTTGATCTGTTGAATCACTGTTAGATACTTTAACAATATAACCATGTTTACACTGTCTAGGTAGATCTTGGATATCTTGTATGGTACTACCAATGACAGTCAGCAAATCCTTGACAGGAGACGTAGCATTAAATGCTCCAGATGATCTAGTAATATATAAACCGTTACCTATTAATTGAATATTAGCGTCTGTAAAATTACCATCAGCTATGATACCAGATTCAATATCACCTAGTATTCCTTCAGCAGTGATAGTCTCTGAATTATCAAATGGTGTTGGTTGAGGTCTAACTTTAGCTAAATTAGCTTCTATTTGTGTAGTGCTGTGAGATGAAACTGTTACTTTATATCTAGCATTCTTCATCCAAACATAAACTATATCACCAGTTCTCCAACCTTCTCCACCATATAGTAAATCATGTGTGGTTGTATATCTACAGTTATAATCAGGGTTACTTATATTACCACCTTGAGGTACTGATTGACCAACTGTGGTTATACGAAAATATAAATTCTTTCTATCACTTGCACTACCACCATTTGCAGATACACTGTATGTATGTGATGTGCCATTAGCATCAGCAGAGTCTCCACTACCACCATTAGTAATAGCAAAGACACGTGTAGCTACATTAGGACAGAATGGATCTTGCATATAATATGAATCCCAACCCTGCTGATCTCCGTTCACATTTTTGCAGTAGTAACCACCTGTTGGTAAATTACCAGCACTTAATTTTAATCCATTACTATCGCAAGCAGTAGCACTATCGTAATCTCTTTTAACTGTTATTCTAGTTGCTGTATAAGTAGTAGTTTTATTTGTGTTATCGAATAAATTTAATGAATATTGGCGAGCATACTCAACCTTACTCATATCAATATAACATTCAGGAGGCCTAGCAGTTTTAACTGTGTTACTCATAGCCACAGTTTTTGTTCTATTTGTTACATATGTAAAATCATTTAGAGTTAAAGTCTGAATATCTTGCTGAGTTGTATGAGTTAAATAGGAGGCTAATGCAGATGCTGTACCAGAATCAAAATTAACAGTCTGTGGAGAACCATCGCTACATTTCCATATATTAACATCCCCTGTTCTAGTAATTTGTCCTATATATTGCTCATCTTCATCTCTATAATATGAAAACCATCTTCCATCAGAAGTAGAATTCAAAGCCGGAGTTCCGTTATCACTTAAAGAAGCTATTAATCTACCACCAGGTCTTTTTAATAAACCTTGTGTAACATCAGGTAATACATTTACCGCATCTTTAAGCTGCCCTGGATATTTTAATTCATCAGGCTGTTGTGATATACCACCTATATAAGATGGTATTGTTTGTGTAATAGTAGACATTAGCGTTGTAATACAGTATAAGGTCTGTAAGATCCATAAGTACTTTGATGAGGCCAACCCATAAATGAATGGTCCCCATTGTTACATTCGTATTCCATACATGTGGCTCTAGCTTGTTGCTCTTGTAGTTGTAACAATCTAACTAAAGCAGGGTTAGAGACCAATTGAGCTGCGGCTCTACCAGAAGCTCTATGTGTTATATATCTTTGGAATGAATTAGGTAAGTCAGTGAATGCATAAAGTGTTACAAGATCTAAATATAAATCCCCTGTAAATACGTCAGTATGATCGACCAAATCATAAAGTCTTCCGTTACGGACAACAAGATCTTGCGCCTTATAATCATAGTCACCATTTAAATCATATCGTAATGTGTTAGTAGGTAGAGATATATAACCATCTGAATCAGGTGTAGTTTTCACATGGTATTCGGTATTGAAGTGCCATCCCTCATTCTGTACATCTTTATTAACTTCAGTTAATATATTGTAAATGAAAGATACTTCAGGATTTTCATAATTGAGAGTTGTGATTGGTGACTGACCGATAGCTCCCAGTATTGAATTCACGGCGGATAGTTCGGTATCGGTGTCAGTAGTGGTAGCCATAGGTATAAATATTTGTGAATAAAAAAAAGGAGGGTAGTGAAACCCTCCCATGTGTGAATAAATATATAGGTTAGAATGCAGCGTTGTTTCCTGCACCTGCAGCAGCACCCGCAACGAGTTCCACAGCAGCAGCTGGATTAAGAGGTTTTGCACCCATAGCCAACCTACCTAGAATCACGTCTCCCTGATAAATCACGGATACATCACCTGAAGTAACTTGGACTTGAGGACCAATAGCCTCTACACAACCAACGGCTTCTTTCTGGAAGATAAGTCCACAAGAGTGGTCGAACTTAGCCTCGGTACCGTATTCGTTAACTGTCTTCTGACCGGAAGGAGTCGTTGAAGCCTCCTGATCACCCATAGATTCAGCAACGAATGAACCAGTATTTCCAGGGTCAGTTACGCCAGGAGCAGTGGCTGATGCAGTACCATACTTAGTACCGAACTTACCGAAGAATGGAATGTTCATTGACTTGAAGATCTTGATGCCTGCAATTTCAACGATACCGTTTCCGGACTGTAAGGCTGTACCTTGTGTGTCACGGTTGATGATATTAACACCTGTAGATCCTACATCTTGGATTAATTCGTAGTACTGTCTTGGGTTAAGAACAGCTACTCTACCTTCACCGCTTACACCCTTTTCATCTAGAGCCGCTGCGGCATCATAGAAGGCGTTTACCAGTGAGGCAGGTACATAAGCATCAGCACCACTGTTGTTAGTACCAACACGGATTTGTGTTCCGCCTGGTTCTACGAAGTTAGTCTTAAGAATAGGAGATGCTTGACGTGCAGCCTTAGTGACAGCACGGAAGATCCTTCTATCATAGTTCTCGGCTAGTGCATAACCGATCTTCCTTGAAATCTCACCACGTAGATCGTAGTGTGCGAGTGTTTCATCTAGTTCATATACGAAAGCTGAACTGATTAAGAGGTCATCGCATTCGATTGTAACCTCTGCTACTGGAGGAGCACCATCAGTGTTACCTAGTATGTTCTGTCCTGGGACATGGAACTCACTATTTGTGCGACCCGTGAAGATGAACTGCATTGATTTGCCGTTCTTCAAGGTACGCTTGGTAATTAGATCCCTTGCAATTGTATTGCGTTGGAATCCTTTGAATAGTTCTCCCGAAAATAGCTTCAGATAAAGTTCTCTCCTATGCGCAGTTGTAGTCGCATCGGGAGTACCTTTATTAGCTTCAACACCACCCCAGGTAAGTGAGGTGTTGTTATTGTTATCTTGATGTGCCATTTATATGGGATAAAAAATGTATTGTTAACTGTCTTACGCGTAATTGTTTGATCAATTGTTGTGGTCTTTC
>Ga0098040_1001449_pt1 | contig 10225 bp, 7 predicted proteins | sample 7_EtaG_FD_75065 | JGI IMG/M metagenome (GOLD analysis project Ga0098040, IMG submission 75065) | Marine viral communities from the Subarctic Pacific Ocean - 7_ETSP_OMZ_AT15161 metaG | ecosystem: Environmental > Aquatic > Marine > Oceanic | place: Pacific Ocean | collected 2015-01-08 | reverse complement strand
TCCAGTAAAAATACTTTCCGATCTTGGATATGAAGTCTGGGAGATGGAGAATGATGCTGATATGCGCAGTGCTTTAATAGAAGCTATCAATACTCTTACTCTTACAAATCCAAGTGATGGTAGAATTCCAGTATTACATGACGCAGTAAAAAATATACAAAGACCTAAGTTCAAGACTAAGAGAATTAGTGCTGGTAAAATGATGGGTCGAAAGGCATCATCATCTCAAAAAGTAGCACCACAAAAACTTTTACCTGGTACTAGTGAGGGAGATAGCGTTAATAAGAATGCCCTTGCTTCTAGATTAAATAATATTTCTAAGTCTTTAGATAATTTAGGGAATGTATTAAGACAACAGTTAGGTATAGAAAAAGCTTCTGCTAAACAGAAAAAGAAGAGTAATGATGAAGCAAGTAAGAAAAGACGTGAAGAAGAATTAGAAGAGAAGAAACAAAAGAAAGGGGGAAGTGCATCTGGTAAGGTGGTTAATGCATTAAAGGCCCCTTTTACAGGATTATTTGGTGCTGCTAAGAAATTTTTTGGTAATATTGTAGCAGGATCTGCTATTTTGGGGTTGATGAAGTGGCTTAAGAGTATGGATGATGCCACATTTGGTAATTTTATAAAGAATCTCCAAGAGAAAGCTGGATGGGTGCTTGCTGGAATAATAGGTATTGCTGCGTTAGGTCTTATAGGACACTTATCTTTAGTAACTTTGGGATTAATTGGAGGATTGACATTGCTTGCACCTGCTATACCCCTCTTACTTAAAGCGATGGCGATAGCTGCAGCAGCAGTTGGAACAATAATGGCAGGTAAATGGTTGTGGGATAAAGGTAAGGAGGCTGTGCAGGGAGCTGCTGGATTTATCCATTCTGGATTTGCTGGTGGTGATGCATCAGCAGCAGGAGATATTGCAAATGAAGCAGAATTAAGAAAATCAGGTGTTTCTCAGAATTGGGTAGATAGAAGGTTGGGTAGGTATAGGGTTCATACAAGGAAGATAGATCCAAATACTGGAAAGATGAGTGGATTTGTTGAAAGTAAAGGTTATGATGAATTGAGTAAAGAACAAAAAGCAGCAGTAGATAAATTTAATGCAGAAAGTAAGAGGATGAATGATCTTGAGAAGGAAAGAAACCGGAAGATTAAAGAACTTCGTAAGTCCTTATGGGAAGGACCTGAAGGTGGAACATGGAAATATGCCGAAGGATATTGGAGGACACCTTGGAATAAAGTGTTAACGGAAGAAGGAAAAGAGAAACAGAAAGAAATTAATAAAAAGGCTAGACAAACCTATCTGAACTATGAAGGTAGAATATCAGGTAATAACACTACTCCTCCTCCCGCTAATTTGGGTAATAAGAATGTTTCTTCTCCAAATATAAATCAACCTTTACAGGGAGATCAGAATACTAATTTGATAAATCTTGGTGGAGAAGGGGGAGGTAATCAAGGGAGTTCTGGATCAGCGGGCGGTAATGAGACTCCTTCTTTTTCCTCTAGTAGTGGTAGACTTGGTAATGAGATAACCATAGGAGCAGGTAATAACTAATGGCATTCTCGTGGGGATCTGTTATACAGGGAGCAACAAGTGCTGTTCAAGGAGCAGTTAAGAGGAGAGCAGACAATCGTAAGGCTAAATCTGGAAAGGAGATGGCCGCCGCTATTACTAAGAAAGAGTCTAAAGGAGGTGCTATAGTTAAGAGTAGACCTCAGATTCAAGCTATTACTAAAGTAATTCCCACTCAGAAGTTAGTGCCTTCTTTAAGTTTGTCTACTGAATCTACTGGAGTTTCTTCTATTGATAAAGTATTGGATAGTATTGATAGCAGAATTGTTAGTATAACTTCCACAATAAAAAATACATCTAAAATTCAACAAAAGAGTGTAAAAGATGAAGCGAAGCAGATAGATAAGAGAAAGAAAAGGATGAGAGAGAGTATTCTTGAAAATACCTCTAGGTTTATTAATACTTTAAGATCTAAAGTTCCTTCTGGAATGAAGAGTACTTGGGATAGTATTAGAAAGTTTCTTACCAATATAGTACTTGGATCACTAGTTCTTTATATTGTTAAACAATGGGATACTATAGTCGCTTGGTATGAGAAGACTATTGAAAGGATAAAAGAACTTTGGACTAAATTAGATCCTGTTGTTTCAACTATTTGGAATTTCTTAAAATGGTTTACTAGATTTACTGTTGATTGGACTGCACGGTTAATGGGGATTAAAGAGCCTGATACAAAACCTATTTCTGATAATTTAAAAGAGATTGGTAAGAAGATGGCTGGTATTGGAGAATTGTTTAAAGGTTTTACAGGAATAGTAGATAAATTGAGAGGTGTTGAAAAGTCTGATATAATGGAGGAAGGAAATATAATGCCTAGTATGCACCATGATGCTCCACCTCCAGCAGAGGTTAGAAGTGAAGAAACTGTTAGTCCTAAGAAGGTATATGATTATCTGATAAACAAAGGAGTTTCTGATAATCATGCAAGAGGAATGCTTGCTAACATTCAGGCAGAATCTGGATTCCGTTCAGGTGTAATGGGAGATAATGGAACTTCTGGAGGATTATTCCAGCATCATGCTACAAGATTTGATGCTATGAAATCCTTTGTTGGAAAGGATTGGAGAACCAATTGGAAAAAACAGATTGATTTTGCTTTACAAGAACGGGAAGGAAAATCATATCTTAAAAAGCAATTCTCTTCTCCTCAGGAAGCGAGTAAAGATTTTACTTTGAATTTTGAAATACCTGCTAATGCAAATCAGAAAGCAAAGGATAGGATTAAAAATTTGGGAACTTTTAAACTTTCTCAAGGATTGGATAGTTTTACATCTTATGAGGGACAATCTGCGAGTAATACTATTATTATAACTAATCCTGCTTCATCATCATCTGGTGGTAATGGAGAGGGTAAGGTGGTTCTTCTTCCTATTCCTTTACAAAATTCGGCATTAGACATGGCTTCTAATTTACATCAGTATCAATTACAAACAACTTAACGAATTATGAGTAGCGGAACAGCAGATACTAATACTAGAGCAGGTGATATCACCAAATTTACAATAGGGGATTCTCCTGATTTTTCTGCTATTGTACAGGAATTAAAGTATTATGAGAGTGTTTTTCAACCAAGCACAGAAGTGCGAGTTGTTATACTGGAAACAGGGATGACCGATACTGAGAAGATTGGACCCAGAGGTGTATTGGATTCTCTTCCTATTCGTGGAGGAGAGGAAGTCCTTTTAAGTATTGAAGACAATCAAGAGAATCCAAATAAATTATCATTTAAAAAAGAGAAATCTTTATATGTTAATAGAATAGGTGGAATAGAGCCTGGAACACAAAAAGATCTCTACACAATGGATTTTTGTTCAAGAGAATATCTAGCAAATAACCAAACCAGAGTTGTTAAAAGATATGATGGTCGGATTAATAGTAATGTTGTAAAGATTCTCACAGAGAATGGGGGAATACAAACAAAAAAGAAAATTGATACTGATGTAACAGCAGTTCCTTATAACTTTATTGGTAATGATAAGAAACCTTTTCATGTGTGTAGTTGGTTAGCATCAAAAGCAATCCCTGCGATGGTAGTAGATGGAAAATCTAGTATTGGTGGTGCTGCAGGATATTTTTTCTTTGAGACATATGATGGATATAAGTTTAAGGCAGTAGATAAACTTTTAGAAGGAAAACCTCTCAAGAGATATATTCTAACTGGAAAACCGGATACTCCTCCTGCTGGATATACGGGGAAGTTAATATCTGCTAAGATTGATAGGTATATTGATTTAGAAAGGAATTTAAATTTAGGAACCTATGCCAACCGTAGTATATTTTTTGATCAATATGGATTTAGTTATCAAGTGAGGGATTATAATATTGAGGATAATCAGAAGGATAAAGTTAAGAATACTGGTAAACATGATCTAGGGTGGGTGCATGAGGCATTTACAAAAGGTCCATCACGATTGATGAGTCATATATTAGATGTAGGAACACTCCCTTCTGGTAGGAGCACTGAGGAACAATTAAAACATTGGAAAGATCATCCAGATACTCCCACATTTGATGCAGCTAATTCTATGGTTCAGGGAATGATGAGGTATGACCAGTTGTTTACAATCAAAACTGATGTTATAATTGCAGGAGACTTTAGCTTGCGAGCCGGTGACTTAATTTATTGTGATTTTCCTACTTTAACAGTGGACCATAATAAAGAAACAAATAAGGAAACTGGTGGCATATATATGATAGCGAGTTTATGTCATCGATTAACTAGAGGAGATTGTTACACCAGTTTGACTCTAGTACGTGATACATTTGGAAGAATACCATTCAAGGATTAAATTTATGTCAGAAATCAAACACGACCTAGACCATGAAGTCTACATCGAGGCCGATGGTAAAGAGCATGTTAACCACGGTAAGATGGAATATAGCAAAGCAGACTTAGAATCTGCTCATGCATATTATGATGAGTATCATAAGGATGATGAACCTGAGCAAGGTATCAATGATTATCATCTAAGACATCAGGACAAGAAACTTGAAGTATATTGTGATATTCATCCTGATGCAGAGGAGTGTAGAGTATACGACGAATGATTGAACAAGGACTATTTCAGAAGAAGATTGTAGGTAGAGATGGGTTTATCTGGTGGATAGGCCAGATTGCTAGTGACTCATGGAAGATGAATGTCATTGGATCTCTTCCTCCCAAGGATGCACCGTCTTTGGCGGAAGATCCTGGATTTTCGGAAAGATATCAGGTTCGTATCATGGGATATCATACTGCAGATCCCAAGGCATTATCTGATGATGATTTGCCTTGGGCTGGTGTAATGTATCCTGTTACTGGTGGTGCTCACTCAGGTAGTTCTGGATCTACTGCTAATTTACGTGAAGGAAATTTTGTCTATGGTTTCTTTTTAGATGGTGAAGATGCTCAACAACCTGTTATTATGGGTGCATTGGGTTATAGTCAATACACTTCTATCTACAAAAGTAATCCCAAAATAAAACCTTTTGTTCCTTTTTTAGGTTACTCTAAGGCTCCTAGAAATAGTGTAAGGACCAATAAAGCAAGGATAGCAGAGTTAGCAAATCCTGCTCAACCTGGGATTAAACCTGTTAGCACTCGTATTTCTCAAGGTCCTGGAAGTAGCAGTAGTACTGAAACTGCTGAAGATGCTCAACAAGCAAAGGATGGAAGCATTGAAAAACCTTTAGCATCTCCTTATTCTTGTCCTAAAGGCAAACAGGGAGTAAATGGAGTTCAAAAAACGGTTAAGAACCTTATTCAGGACGTTGAAAATGCTAAAGCGGGATTAAAAGATTTTAAAAAGAGTATAATTTCTCCTACTTGGAGTCAGATTGATGGTAAGCAGGTCGATATTGATGCATATATTGAAATTAAAATGCAGAGAGCTTCTAAGGCAATATCTGGTTTTATTAGTGATAAGATAAAGGCAGTTCAGAAATGGATTGAGAAGAAGATTGAAAGTGCTCTTCTCAAAGTATATTCATTCTTATATCCACCTCAACAGCAGCAGGTTGGGGATGTAACTAGAACGGCAATGGATATATTGCAATGTCTTTTTAGAAAGATGATTAATAATTTAGCGAAGATGATCTATCAATCTCTTACCGGTATTATTGATAAGTATGTTAATGTTCCAATTTGTGCTGCGGAGAATATTGTTGCAGCAATCCTTGGTAAGTTGTTTGGATTGATTAATGGGATAGTAGGTCAAGTGATGGGTCTTATCGATGGTGTTCTAGGTGCAGTAGGTCAAGCACTTGATATTGTTGGAGATGTCTTCCAATTCCTTGATGATATTCTTGATTTCCTTTTATGTAAAGAAGAGCCACAATGTCCTGAAGTTGAAGATTGGGCTATTTGGTTAGGATCTGAACCAGAATCTACTACTTTAGATGCACGAAATCTTATTAATAAGATTAAGGGATTTGCAGGTACAGTAAGTGATGTAGTTGATCCAGATAATTTTGATTTTGATACTGATTTAGATTTTAGTAATATAGTGGACGAAGCATTTGATAACTGTGATACTAATCCTATACAATGCGGTCCTCCTCGTGCTGTTTTTTGGGGTGGATCCGGAAGTGGAGCATCAGGAAATGTTATTGTAAGTGCAATAGGAGATATTCTTGGAGTTGATATTATAAACAGTGGAACGGGATATGATAATAGACCACCTTTTCTCACATTTAAAGATGACTGTGGTAATGGAAATGGGGGATCAGGGATTGTAGTAACTGGACCTGTTTCTGAAGGAGATTCGGGTGAGTGGTTTTCTGATCCTGATGGAACGGAGATCGGAGTGATTGGGGTTAATATTAATGATCCTGGATTTGGATATATTCCTGTACCGAATGGGAGTAAAGGTGGTGATGGAAGAACATGGTCTGATTATGATCAAACAACTGTGGTTCATCCGGGTGGAGATTGGGATGACCCTTGGGATCCTGGGGAAGTAATTCCTGTTGGACCTGGGGATACTGTTAATACTCCGATTGGCACACAGACTGTAGTTTATTGTATGAATGGAGATACTCATGATGTGTTTGGCGGATCAAATCATATAGTAAAATGTGAAGGAGTTTTAACGGCTCCAGCTGCAGAAGAAACTGCAGTTCCTGGAGGTCAATATCCTGCAATTCTTTATATCTGTGAGGTTGACATCATTGATCCTGGTTTTGATTATGAACCAGGAGATAAGGTTGTTATTACTCCTGACGTGGGTGCAGAGATTACTCCTACCTTTGGACCATTTGGAAATCTGATTAAACTTGAAATTATTAATGGTGGAGAAGGATTTACTGAATTTCCTACTATTACTATTGAGAGTGAGACTGGATTTAATGCAGAAATTCGTGCTAGGTTGTGTATTGATAGGATTACTGATGAACTTAAGCTTCCTGGAGTTCAAGATAAGGTCGTTTCTGTTGTTGATTGTGTAGGTAAGATCTAATGGCAAAACCAGTTAATAAGTATTATCATAAGATTTCAGAGACTCCTGATGCTGCTGTGGAGTTGGGTAAGATTAACAGTGATGGAATTAATTCTGCTTTTAAAGTAACTTGTTCTGAAGAGGGTGGAGGAATAAAACCACATTATTTCCAAATGGATAAGAGTGGTGATTCTTTAACTAAAGGAAGAAAGGGTGGAACGATAGCAAGAGGTGGCGGTTCTTTTCAAGTTAGACATGGCGATTATGTAGCAGAAGGGATACCTGGAGTTTACATTGATTCTGGTAATGGAGATTTAGTATTGATAAGTGAAGGTCGTATTAGAATTATTGCAGAGGATATTGATTTAATTGCTAGTGGGGCTGCGCAGAATGGAAATATTAATATTAATGCTAGCACTAAAATTAATGTGAGTTCCAATGGTGGCATTGCTATGAATGCTACTGAGGATATTGTTATGGTTGCGCAAGTGGGTGCATGGTTGGAAGGGCAAAATTCAGTATATGTTTGTGGGAAGGATGTTGAAGTTGTTGATGGTGCAACATCCTTTAAAGGTTCTACAGGTATTATTCCTGGGATTGGAACCATTGAGGAATTAAAGAGAGCAATTAGGAGTTTGGTATAATGAAGGCACCTGATTTATTTGTAGGTAAACAACTTTTTGTAGGAACTTTTACTCCTGATCCTAAAGGACCTATTGCTATTGGTATTGGACCAGCAGCAATAAGAGGTGCAATGTATTGTGCTGGACCTGCTGTGTTTGGTAATGCAACTACTTTTATAGCTCCTGAAGCAACAATGATGGTAGGTCGGTGTCATAATCCAGACACGGCCGGACTTGTTCCATCTATCTTTAAAGTATCCAGTAGATTTAATCCTCCTACTCCTATTGATGTAGTGGTAGGTAATCTTGAAGGACCTGTTGGTATTCTGGTTAGTGCATTCGTTATTAATGCGACTGTGAATACTGTTACTAATTATGTTGCTCCTATTACTAACTGGGTAGGAAAAGTTAATTATATTGGGTTGAAGAGTAAGGTTGGTAAGGAGATTCAATTCGGAGTAAAGTCTCTCTTTGGTAAGAAGTCCCAGTTTGGTGCTAAAGTTACTTGTGGTGTTGATGCCACTTTTGCTAAAAAATTAGATGCTGGAGGTTCAAATGCTCCAACTGCCATTGCCCCGGTCCATGTTGGTAAATCAACGGGTGATAAATCTTTTGATATTGCACATCCTACTCGTAAAGGAAAGAGAGTAAGACATGTTTGTGTTGAAGGTCCTGAATCTGCTATTTACATTAGAGGAAAACTTGATGGTTCTCATACCATAGATATCCCAGAGTATTGGCAAGGATTGGTTGATTATGATACAATTACTGTAAGTCTTACACCATTTGGTAGAAGTGATACTTCCATACATGTAAAAGAGATTACTTCAGATAAGATTATTATATCTTCGGATCATTTAGTGCAAGTCAAATGTTTTTATCAAGTGTGGGCTAATAGAGTGGGACCAGAATTAATTGTGGAGTATGATGGAGAATCGCCAGCAGATTATCCTGGTGATAATAGTAATTTCTCTATTGCCGGGTATCACTATGATCTTAGGGAGGAACAATAATGTCATTAACGGATGAAATTAACGATAAGTTAAAGAATGAAACAGAGGGAGTTACCTGGTTAGGTGACCAGATTGTCCTTCTTGATGCAGAAAAAGAACAATGGGATGCTGCCATTGATAAAATGGATAGACCTCTTGTAACTGAAATTGATGCAGTTAATCAAACTTTAGGTGAAGTTAGGGCAGCATATCAAGATAGGATAAATGTTGGGTGTAGAACTGATATGTTCTGGAGAGTGGTGGATAAGACTGGAACGCCAGATAATAGTTGGGATGTTATTTGTACTAAAATATCTGTGAATGGATATGATGCTCTAGGTGCTACTGGTTTAGGAACATGTCTTGCATGGTTAGTTCCCAGTGGGACTAATGCAACAGGCATTCAATCATTTCCTCTTAATCCTTTGAATACAGCTAAGATAGGAGTTACTTCAGATAGTTTATATGGGATTAAGTATTATAATGAACCTTATACTATAGATGTTGGTGATACGACAGTGGGACAATTTATTGGAACAATTGGAACGGGTTCTACTGTTTTAACTATAATGGAACCTTATGCTGATAATCTTTGGGATAGTTTTGAGGTAGGACAACTCATAACATGTGAAAAGGATGGGGTATTAGCAGATTCTAGTGATACTATTACGGGATTTGGTTCAGCAGTTACTAGTCTTGTAGGACTTACTACTACTGCATATACTTCTAATTTGGGAGTAGGAGTGACGGTTGTTCCTACTATTTTATTGGCAACACAAGCAGTAGGATTTGCAACTGGTCCAGAGAGTGATGGAGAGTGGGTGACTTTTAATGTATTGGATGATCCGACTGGTATCACTACTGAAAGTGATTATGCTATTCCATTTGATACGAATCCATTTTCACCACAAACTGTTGGAATTATGAATGCAGATAGGATTGGTATTGGAACTTGGGTTGAATATAATAATGCAGGATTAACTTCCGCTCCTCAGAGTTGGAGACCGGAATATGAAATATTTGGGTATACTGATAGGGGTATTCCTGATGTTGTTTCACCACCTGTGGCTAGTGGGACAATATATTATAAGGATGGATGGACAGTTACTCCATTGAATGCAACTGAAGGAACCGCACGAACTCTTAGCTCATTGAGCAATGTATTTTCAAGTTTAGGTTCTTGTTCTACTGAAGATGCGGCTGTAACTGCGGCTGAATCTGCAAGAAATACTGCGGAAAGTAATTTTGCCACTGGTTTGACGGCATTTAATGATAAACTTACTGCTACTAATGCTTTGAGAAAAGAAAGAGATGAACTTAATGGTAGAATTTGGATGGCAAGAGGTCAAATAGGGGCTTCAATCAAAGATAAAGAAAGACTTGAAGCACTTCAAAGACATATTGATGATCAGGGATTAGACACATGAAAATGAACATTAAACACCCTACTCTTGAGGGTTATAGTTTAAATCTAGCAGGACTTGCTGGACCAGAGAATGCTGTATTTTATAGGGGAAGACTCATTAGTCAGAATGAGATCAAATTGCCTAATTATTGGGAAGGTTTGGTAGAAGAAACTTCCATCTCAGTTCACTTGACTCCAGTTGGTGCTCATCAACATAT
>Ga0098040_1001445_pt1 | contig 10240 bp, 10 predicted proteins | sample 7_EtaG_FD_75065 | JGI IMG/M metagenome (GOLD analysis project Ga0098040, IMG submission 75065) | Marine viral communities from the Subarctic Pacific Ocean - 7_ETSP_OMZ_AT15161 metaG | ecosystem: Environmental > Aquatic > Marine > Oceanic | place: Pacific Ocean | collected 2015-01-08 | reverse complement strand
AGGCTTGCGAGAAAGGCAAACCCGACGATTGTGCTGATGATGGCGGCGATCCAGCTGAATAGAGAAATCTGAAAGGCGCGACGCCCCGAGGCGTCAAAGAATACAGGCCTGTTTGCCATGATATGAGACTTGCAATGATCGGCTTTTCAGGAGCCTGCGTCTGTCACCCCCCAGTGATTGGAGACTTTTTACAGCAAGTCTCGTCTGTCGGCGAGTCAACTCCGCATACATGTTCAGTGGCTGAATACCGCAGGCCGTCGGGCCAAAATCGCGACGCGCCACCATCGAATTGCCATAATCTTTCTAGCGCATTGAGGTGGCGGCCTCTGGGTGCTCCGGAATGAGGTTATGCAGATTACCAAAACCTGCGCCCGCTATGTTTGTCGACAAGCCCGCCGGTCTCCGTTCATGCAGCGTCATCGGGAAAGACGAGCTTTCGTATCTCCGAACGCTTGACCTTCTGCATGCCCGCTTCCGTCCGCGGGAACCTGCTCATCATTTCGAAACGCAGACGCTCGAATTGAGGGAAGGTGGCGGCAAGCTTTTGCATCTCGTCTCGTGACGGCGCCCGATCCCCCTCGATTACCACGACCAGTTCCTCAACGCCCATCTTGTCGAGGCCCGAAAAGAGGCAGACCGTTTCGACACCCAGATGTTCCTGCGCGCGTTGCTCAAGCGGGGCAACCGCGAGTTTGGAACCGCGGACATTGAGGACGTCGTTGCTGCGGCCAAGAATTCTGATGGCGCCGTCGGCACGTTGCACGCCCAGATCGCCCGGATAGAAATAGCCGTGGCGAAAGAATCTGGCGGTCGCATCCGGATCATTGAGATAGCCATTGGCGTCGACATCTGTCAGCAACACGCGCACGTATCCTTCTTCGCCAGTGAGGCAGGGCACATCATCATCGTCGACGATCTCGACGACGCTTCCTGCTACCGATTTCAGCCAGTGAAGATCGTCGACCGTCCCATATTGGCTTTTCAGCGGCACGCGAATGAATTCCGTGGCGCTGTAGGTTACTTGCAAATCGGACGTGAGCTTCTCGACGACACTGTCTGCCAGGCGCTTGGTTATAAAGCCGCCCGAGTGGCTGATCTGAAAATCAAATGACGGTCGGTGATCGCCGATGCTGGCATCCTGATGTTTGATCAACCGGTCCATGGCGATCGGTAAAATGCCGGTCTTCGTAAACCGGTGATCGAAGAAATGGTCGATCGCGTCGGGCCGTTGATCGATGATCTCTGTGCCGCCGACATGCCAGATCGCCGATGGTTGCTTGAAACCGGCGCCCGACCAGATGCCAAAGTCGAGCCCGTGATCGATAGAAGCGATGTCAAAGCCTTACGAAAGAGCCCTTGCCTCGTTGCGTGCGTCTTCAATGCGCCCCTCCATCAGGACCTTTTTGAAGCTGCCCGTCGTTCCTGAGGTATAGAGGATGTGACCGCCGAGTGACGGCGCATCGACCGGTGGCCGAGGAATTTCGCCCGCAAAGATGTTGGCATAAAGGGCGCTCGGCATGACGATGAGCGGGATGCCCGGCAGGTCGCTTTTCTGGATGTTGTGTGAGTGCTGCTCCACCTCTGTCGTCACGATACAGGCGACGTTTCTGATCTGCAGGGCACGCGCGGTGGTGATGTTCGGCACGCAGATCGTGGTCAGACCCAGTGCTCTCAGCGCATGCGCATTGACCCATGCGTCCGCAATATTCTGCACGACGACGACCGTCACCTTGCCCGCCGGCGGACTTAGTCGTTCAAGGAAGCGGCGCGTAGCCTCGATCCCGCGTGCGAGCGTGGCATAGCTGAACGTCTGACTGTTGTAGATCATCGCAGCCTTTTTAGGCTGCGACGTCGCCCAGCGGTAGATATCGTCGAAAGCCATGCCGGCTCCTGCGGGAAAGTTCTCGGAACTGAAATCCTAGCTGAATTTCAGTCCTTCGAACGCACCCGAATTGCGCCATTTATCGAGATATTCGAAATAGGCTTTGGCGCCCGCCGGATAGCCGACATTGAGTTTCGCTGCCGGTCCAGGGTCCTGACCCTCGTTGTTGTAGTAACCCGGCGTGCAGTCGGGCGAGCCGATCATGCGGCCGATGCCGGTCAGCAGAAGCTCGACCCATTTGTCCTGCGCTTCCTTGGTGACCTCGACTTCCTTGAAGCCGCCGTCGCGTGCGTGTTTGACGATCGCCGCAATGGTCAGGCCCGCTTCCGTCAGATTATGCGGGATGTTCGAGATGAGGTTCGCGCCCTGCGTCGGCTGCACGATAAAGGCATTGGGAAAGCCGTGCACGTGGGTGCCATGCTTGGTGCGCATGCCCTCGGCCCAGGCCTGCGAGAGCTTCAGCCCGTCGCGCCCCACCATGTCGAAGCCTGCCCGTCGCGTGAATTCCGTGCCGACCTCGAAGCCCGACGCATAGATGATGCAGTCGACCTCATATTCCTTGCCGGCAACGACGAAACCTTTTTCCGTGATCTTCTCGACGCCCTTGCCGTTGGTGTCGACCAGATGCGTGCCGGGCGTGTTGAAAGCTTGCAGATAGGCGTCATGGAAGCAGGGCCGCTTGCAGAGCTGGCGATACCAGGCCTTCAGGTTCTGGGCCGTTTCCGGGTCCTTGACGATCGCATCCACGCGGGCGCGGATTTCTTCCATCTTTTCAAAGTCGGAATCTTCAAACGCCAGCAGCATGTCTTTGGGCGTGCGCTTGTCGCGCGGCAGTTCGTTGATCTTCGCGCGGATGCGGCGCGAAAGATCGGTCCAGCCGTCCTGTACCAGATCTTCTTCCGTCGTATCGCCGCCCTGATTGGCCGTGAAGTTTTCAAGCCAGCGTTTTTGCCAGCCGGGGGTTGCGATTTCCTTGAACCAATCGGAATCGATTGGCTTGTTGGCGCGCACATCGACTGACGAGGGCGTGCGCTGCACGACATAAAGCTCCTTGCAGGCGCGCGCGAGATGCGGCACGGCCTGAACCGAGGTCGCGCCCGTGCCGATGATTGCAACGCGCTTGTCGGCGAGTTTTTCCATCAGCGCGCCCTTGGGGTTGCCGCCCGTATAGTCGTAGTCCCAGCGGCTCGTGTGGAAAGAATGACCTTTGAAGTTTTCGATGCCTGGAATGCCGGGCAGTTTCGGCACATGCAGCGGGCCCGTGCCCATGCCGAGGAAATCGGCGGTGAAGCGGTCGCCGCGATTGGTTTCGATCACCCAGCGCGAATGCGCCTCGTCCCATGTGAGACTTTTGACTTCCGTGTGGAAGAGGGCGTTGTCGTAAAGCCCATATTGCTTGCCGATGCGCTGGCACTGTTCGAGGATTTCCGGCGCATGCGCATATTTCTCGCTCGGCATGTGGCCGGTTTCTTCGAGCAACGGCATATAGATCATCGAAGCCGTATCGCATTGCGCGCCGGGATAGCGGTTCCAGTACCATGTGCCGCCGAAGTCGCCGCCCTTCTCGATGATGCGCACATCCTCGATGCCCGCTTCCTTGAGCCGCGCACCGGTGACGAGTCCGGCAAAGCCGCCGCCGATGAAAGCGAAGGTCACATGATCGGTCTTGGGCGCTCGCTCGACGCGGGGCGTATAGGGATCGTCCAGATAATGCGCGAGCCGACCTTTGACCTGCAGATACTGGTCGTTGCCGTCTGCCCTCAGCCGCTTGTCGCGCTCTTCGAGATATTTGGCGAGCAGCGCCTTTTTGTCGATTGCTGGGCGTGCCTCTGCCTTTGTCTCTGTCGTCGCCATTTCCTCACCCTGATTTTGTAATATGACTTTTTGTCAGTTTATTATTGTGATCTTCGCCGCCCGTGCAACCTCATATTGAAAAAAGGCAGAAATCTGGGGTTTTTCAGGACCAGCCACCGGAAACAGAAAGCACCTGCCCGGTGATGAAGCGTGAATCCTCAAGTGCGAAGAAGGCGACAGCGCGCGCTGCTTCCGACGGATCGCCAAACCGTTTGATGGGGACGCGGGAGAGGATTTTCGCACGCACGTCCGGCTGTTCGATCAGCGCCTTGGGGAAATAGGCTTCCGTGGCGACGAAATTGGCGGCAATGGCATTGACCGAAATGCCCGACGATGAAAGTTCCATCGATAGCGATCGGACGGCGCCGTTGAGCGCCGCGCGCGCCGCGGCATAGGCCGTATAATTCGGAATGCCGCCAATAGGCCCCGACGACGAAAGGAAGACGACGCGACCATATTGGCGCGCCTTCATGCCATCGACGAGATGCGAGAGATATGCGAGGGGTTCCATCGCGAGATTTTCAAAGAAGGAGCGAGTCACATCCTCCTGCAACTGCGCCGCCGTCGTTTTGGTCGCGGGATGCGCGCCGCCAACACAGAGAATGTCGATCTCCTCGCGATGATGTTTCGCGCGAGCCACCGTTTCGGCAGACGTCGTCTGGATAATGGGAATGACATTCGGATTGTCGCCCTTGAACGCCGCCGCCGCCTTCTCGTCGCTGAAGCTCGGGTCCGCCGCAAGAACGGTCGCGCCCCTGGAGGTGAAAAGTTCCACGACCGCTGGGCCGATGAATTCGGTTGCATCTGTCAGCAGGGCAACGGGATTTTTCTCGCTCATATTTCTCTCCCGGAAATTGCGTTTCGTTTTCTTATTCGCCAGGCGCGACCAGCAAGCGCTCGTTAAGCGGTTGCACTGGCCGTGCATTCATATGCAGTACGGCACTGAGCGCCTCGATCTGTTCTTTCGATGCCGTGATGTCCGTTGAAAGCACATGCCAGTTGACGCCTTCCGAACAGGGCGGTGTCGTCAGCGATCCCATGTAGCGATACATCGCCATGCTCGCGGGCAGCAGATCGTTGGCATCGATCGTCACTCCCTCGATGGGCGTCGCCGGCGTCACTTTTGTCGGCAGATATTTGATGAGTGTCGCAAGCGCCGGATTGGCCTTGCCCTCGACGATGAAGACGCCGATCACCGACAGCGCGCCATCCTTCGAGCGATGCACGAAATGGGCTTCCAGCGGCGCATGCTTGCCGTTGACCACATGTTCGCTCGGCGCATGAAAATGGACTTGCAGGAGATCGTAAGTCACACCTGCTTCGTTCAGCGTGCCGCCACCCTCCGTGTTGAACTGCACCGTATGACCATTGTTCAGCACCACCAGCGGAACGGGTTTGTAATCCGTCGCGATTTCTACTGAGCCCGTCGCCTCGGCGTCAGCGAGATCGACAGGCGATTGCATATGACCCGTGCCGCAGGTGGCATATTCAGCCGAAAGATCGCCCCAATGCTGTGGTCCCTCTTCGCCCGTGTAGGTCCAGTGCGATTTGGCTTCTGAGGCCAACGATGCGACCGAGCCAAATCCGGCAATCAGCAGTGCAAGAATGGTAGCGTGCAAGATTTTCATCCGTAGCCTCCAATTTTGGCGCGTCGTTTGATCTCGGAGCACCCCTGTGTGAGGTGAACCTAGCAAGTTTATTTCACGCGAGCGATCTCCCGCATCCTATGAATGCAATCATTCTTCACAAGGTTTGAAGCATCGTCGGTCTTGTCAATCAATCCAATGCCGCTTTTGCCGCGTAGAGCAGGGAAATAAAATGGGAGTCTGCCATGCGCCTCGCCGGTTTCTTTGTCTACCCTGCCTTCCTTGCCATCGCCGGTTGCGCGACGCCGCCACCGATTCCGGAGGGCACCGGGGCCAAACCATTTGTCATCGAGCAAGCCCTGCAGGGGGACACGGTCGCGCGAGGCGAGTTTCGCTCTATTACCGGTGTTCAGCGCGGATTTAACGTCCAATTGCACGGCAAATGGGACGGGCGCCACTTTACGCTGGTTGAGGATTTTGCCTATGACGACGGGGAAAAGGATCGAAAGACATGGCGGCTGGAACGGGTCGCGCCAGGCAAATATATCGGTCATCGCGAAGACGTTGTTGGACAAGCCATTGGTACTCAAGACGGAAACGTCTTTCGCCTGGAATACGATGTCGTGTTGCCCGCAAAGAAGGGCAAGGGAACTCAGGTGCATTTCCGCGATGTGATGGCGTTCAACCCTGAAGGTGCGGTGGTCAACAATGCCGTCGTGAGCTTCTGGGGATTCCGGGTCGGTCATGTTCATCTGGTCATCCAGCGCACCGGTCCATCAAAAGACTAAATCGCAATAGCCGCCTTCATCTCCTGTCGAAAAAGTCTTTCGGATGTAATCTAATGGCCAAAGGTTGGGCCCGTCCGGGTATGCCTGACCCTCCATATAGAAAACATCAGGGAGAGAATGGATATGGGCGTTGAAGTAGCGAAAGACGGGATCGATCTGGGGATCGTCACGACGAATGGTCCTGCGATGCTCGCTTTCTATCGCGACGTGCTCGGCTTCCGCCATGAGGGCGACGTCAATATGGAAGCGGCAGGCATCAAGGTCATGCACCGCCTCTGGTTCGGCAACAGTCTCATCAAGCTCGTCGTTCCCGTGCGCGAGCCCAAGGCCGAAGCCGCCCCCGGCGGCATTCCCGGCGCCACGGGCTATCGCTACTGGACCATGACGATCAAGAACCTCGATGCAGTCATGAAGGATATCGAAGCCGCCGGCCACAAGATCATCCGACCGCGCAGCGAGATCCGTCCCGGCGTCGTCATCGGCATGGTCGCGGACCCTGATGGCAACTGGGTCGAATTCATCGAAGCCGCCTGATTGAGTAAATCCCCGGTCGAGTAAATCCATGTCCATATCGCCTGAGATGAGAGAACGCGCAAAAGCCATGATAGAGGCGGAGCGGACCCGCTTTGCCGAACGTCATCCCCTGTCGAAGGCCATGGCTGAAAAGGCGGGCGCGCATTTTCCCGGCGGTGTGCCGCTACATTGGATGCTCGATTGGGAAACGCCTTTCCCGCTCTTCGTGAATTCGGCATTGGGCTCGACCGTCGTCGATGTCGATGGTCATACCTATGTCGATTTCTGCCTGGGCGACACGGGCGCCATGTTCGGCCATTCGCCTGCGCCCGTCGCCCGCGCCATTTCGCAACAGGTGATGAAGGGCATGACGACCATGCTGCCGTCGTCACTCACGGCAGAAGTCGGCGCGCTTCTCGCGCAAAGGTTCGGGCTTCCTTTTTGGCAGGTGACGGCAACGGCGAGCGATGCGAACCGCGCTGTGGTGCGCTGGGCGCGCGCCATCACCGGGCGACCCAAGGTACTGGTCTTTGATGGCTGCTACCACGGTCAGGTCGAGGACGCCTTCGTCAAACTTGACGGCCACAAGACGGTGATGAAGCCGAGCCTCTTGGGTCAGGCAACGAACATCGCCGCCACCAGCATCGCTGTGCCATTCAACGATCTCGATGCGGTGGAGAACGTGCTCCTGCACAACGACGTCGCACTGATCCTCACCGAGCCTGCTCTCACCAACACGGCGATGGTCCTCCCGCGACGCGGGTATATCGAAGGCCTCATTGAGCTTGCGCGCCGTCACGGCACGCTCATCTGTCTCGATGAGACCCATACGATCTCAACCGGTCCCGGCGGCTTCACCCGCGCGCATGATCTCGATCCTGATTTCTTCGTGCTGGGCAAGCCCGTCGCCGGTGGCCTGCCCGCCGCCGTCTTCGGCTTCACCGCCGAGATTGAGGCCGACATGCGCCGCGTACAGGCCGAAAAGACGCCGGGCTATTCCGGCATCGGTACGACGCTTTCAGGCAACATTCTGACGCTCGCCGCCATGCGGGCCTGCCTCACCGATGTCATGACGCACGCAGCCTATGCCCATATGACCTCGCTAGCCGAATATCTGGCCGAGGAGCTGCGCCTCGTCGTTGAGCGGCACAAGTTGCCCTGGACTGTTACCCAGATCGGCGCCCGGGCCGAACTCGTTTTCAGCGACCGCCCGCTCGAAAATGGAGCCGAGGCCGCTGCTGCCATCGACCACATGGTCGAACGCGCCATCCATCTTTATCTTCTGAACAGGGATGTGCTGGTGACGCCATTCCACAATATGACATTGGTCGCCCCGACCACGACGCGCGCAGATGTCGACCGGCTGGTCAGCCGCCTCGACGACGCCCTGTCGCTACTTTGCGGGCAAGGAGACATCTGAAAAATGGCGCGTGGTCACGAAGACGAAGCGGCGGGATTTCTCGCCGCAAACCCTGAAATCGTCCAGATACAGGCGATCCTTACCGATCCCTCGGGCGTCGCGCGCGGCAAGGTCCTGCGGCCTGAAGAACTGGTTCCCGCCTATCGCGATGGCCGTCCGCTGCCCTGCTCCATCCAGTCGCTCGACATTCTGGGCGAGGACGTGCTGGAGACAGGGTTGGTATGGGAAGAGGGCGATTCAGATCGTCCCTATCATCCTGTCGCGGGCACGCTCACCCACGCCCCTTGGCATGAGGTGCCGACCGCGCAATTCATCATGGAATCATGGGAGCGCGACAGCTCGGCCACGCCGTCCGACCCGCGTCATGCGCTCGCCCGCGTCGTCGACAAGTTTACCGCGCAAGGTCTGACGCCCGTCGTCGCCATCGAGCTTGAATTCTATCTCATCGATCGTGAGGCAGCGCTCTCCGGCAAGCCGACGCCCGCCACTGCGCCAAACGGCTTCAAGCCATCGCACCTTCAGGCCTGCCTCATGCAGGATCTCGAAGATTTCTCAGGCTTCCTCAACGACGTCTATGCGGGCGCAAAGCGCATGGGCCTTCCTGCGCGCACGCTGATTTCCGAATATGCGCCCGGCCAGTTCGAGATTGTTCTGGCGCATGGGGCAGACGCCATGCGCGCTGCCGATGACGCCATTCTCTACAAGCGTCTCGTCAAGGGCATGGCGGAAAAGCACGGCTATGTCGCCACCTTCATGGCCAAGCCCTATGCCGATCTGTCAGGCAGTGGCATGCATGTGCATGTCTCATTGAGTGATGACAAGAACGACAATCTTTTCGCAGGCGAGGGCAATGACTTCGGGCCGATGTTGCGCCACGCCATAGGTGGGCTCGAACAGACCATGGCCGAAAGCATGGCGGTCTTTGCGCCCAACGCAAATTCTTTCCGCCGCTTCCGCAAGAATTCCTATGCACCGCTCGCGCCCGCCTGGGCGGTGGACAATCGCACAGTCCCGATCCGCGTCACTGCGGGCAAGGCTTCATCGCGCCATCTCGAACATCGCGTCTGTGGTGCAGACGCAAACCCCTATGTCGCTCTGGCGACGGTGCTCGCAGGTGTCGCCGAAGGTCTTGAAAAAAAGATCGAGCCCAGCGCACCTGTCACGGGCGATGGTTACACCAGTCAGGAAGCGACCCTGCCGATGAACTGGTGGCGGGCGCTTGAAGTCGCGCGGCGTTCGGATTTCCTCAAGAACCATCTCGGCGAAGGCTTCACCAATATCTTCCTGACCATCAAGGAAGCCGAATGTGACCGTTTCTTTGCCGCCGTCAGCGATGTCGATTTCGACTGGTATCTCAGAAACGCATAAGCCATGAAAAAAGACCGCGCTTCATCGGCGCGGTCTTTGTCTTCGGAACGTCGCCTGAATTTATCTTCAGGCTTCGGCGGCCTTGCGCGCGGCGTCCGCGTCCGCAGGCGTCAGGCCGATTTCCTCAGCCACGCGATGCACCATGATGTCTTCCAGACGGTCGAGGTGCCCGTCGGCCAGCGCCACCTTCCAGAGCATCTGCAACACTTCCTTGCGCTCTGCTTCGCTGAAGCTTGATTCAACCGTGCGCGTGAAAATGCTTTCGCCATAGGGAAGCTTCTGGCGTTCTTCCGCCATATCCACCAGATGCTTGGCGTCTTCATCGCCCAGATGGAAATTCTTGGCCACGACCTGCACGATGGTATTGCGCTCGGCATCGGCAAAGTCGTTGTCGCGCCGCGCCGCTTCGATCAGAAGGGCGGCAGCCGCCAGACGTTTGGCCTCTTCGGTCACGGGCTGATTGGCGCCCTTTGAGAGGTTCTTGAGTTTCTCGACAATCTTTTCCAGCATTTCCCTGCTCCCCTTCGGAACGGCCTCTTGGCGGGCGCTCCTCATATTTTCTGTTTCGGTAACCGAGTGTAATCCGGCAAAAAGGGCCTGTCTCCCCCATCATGGAAGGTCAATTGGCCAATTTCCTCATGATCTGGTCGGAGATTGCTGCCCTCAGGGCCGCAGGATGGTCCATCCCTGCTCGTTGAGTTCCAGCAGGGCGACGGCGCCCGACGGCACCACCCTGACGCCGGGCAGCAGGGGCGGCACCTTGCCTTCCTTTTTCGCCATGCCCTGCAGCGTATTGTTGCAGGCATCGAATTCGACGCTCTTGTGGGTT
>Ga0098040_1001443_pt1 | contig 10253 bp, 10 predicted proteins | sample 7_EtaG_FD_75065 | JGI IMG/M metagenome (GOLD analysis project Ga0098040, IMG submission 75065) | Marine viral communities from the Subarctic Pacific Ocean - 7_ETSP_OMZ_AT15161 metaG | ecosystem: Environmental > Aquatic > Marine > Oceanic | place: Pacific Ocean | collected 2015-01-08 | reverse complement strand
TTTTTGTCCAAATCGAGCACATTTATGGTGATTTTGTTCGGAGATTTGGTTATTTGATAGAAAAAGTCTTCCGGACCCTTTGGGCCCTTTGTTGTTTCATCCTCTTTAGCAGGAGATTCTATATCGGAGACACGATAGTCCCGCTCTGAATGTCCGAAATAACGAATCTCGACAGGGATGTGAGTTAAACCTGCCTCGTGAGCGGCGCGGATTCGATGATTACCCTCGCTTACCTTTGGACCAATACCTGGGTCGCTAACAATAAAGATGCTTTCACGTGGGCTGAATCCGTCCATTTTAATGGACCTTACAAGATTGTCCCACTTTTCCTGATCATATCGCGATGCGTGCTTACTATCTGGATTCCTAGAGTATGTTTTGCTAGTGGGATCATAAATGAATGCCTCATGCTCACCTCTTTGACCTTTTAGACTAAGTAGATCTTCGACAGGCAACACACCTCTTACAGTTCGTGTGATGTGTCTTTTATTACCATATTCGCCTTCGTAGTCCTCTATTTCCAAAGGATTTGTATTTTCATTTAAAAATCTACGCCAATTTTCAAGTAGGAGTTTCATTTAATAATCCCCTCCTCTTGTATTTCTTCCGCATAAGAAACTTTACGAACATCAAATTTAATTTCTGGATATTTATCTTGTAATTCTTTTACAGCCTCAACGTTTTTGCCGGAATCGTCTAAAAACAATATATCGTCAGCACCGTTTATTATTTTATTTTCAATCCAAGAGCTTTTAGCTTTAGGATCCGCGTTCCCCAATAAAACAAAAGTAATTTTAGATATATCCACTCCAATATCTTCAAGATAGTTTTTTATAGCACCTTCAGATTCGGGTGCGCGCGCAGTTAATATCACTATTTCTCTGCCATCGGTACCGGCATTTACCATGTTTTTTAATATTTTCGTAACTTTTTTAATTTCGCGAGGGTCAATAACAGTTTCGAATTCAGAATAATCATACTCATAATCTGGGTTTTCACCTTCTTGGGCAAATTCTGCTGGTGTTAGATATTTTTCTGTGCCCGTCATATGCGTGGCTTTGATTCGCGAATCAGATTTAACTAAAGTGTCATCAAAATCAAATACCCTAAGCTTTTCTTCATTTAAATATTGACGCCAATTTTCAAATAGGAGTTTCAAAATGTTATTCCCTCAACATAATCACCTGGCTTAACACCATTAGATTCGAACCAGCCCTTGTTTGTTTCTATAGCACATTTTGCTTTTCCTTCTGAATTTACGCCATTTGTATCGTGTGGGATCATCTCTTCAATATTAAGTATTTTATTATCTTCATTTATATATGCTATAGAGAGTGGAATATCTGTATTTTTCATCCAAAAAGATCTTGGGGCGGCTTGTGAGAATACGAATAACATTCCTGAGTCCGGTTCAAGTTCTTTTCGAAACATTAATCCCTTGTTTATACTTTTTTCGTCTGATACCACTTCTACCTTTAAAGGAGCACCACCAACTTTTATCGATAAAGGAACAGATTCATTCAAATACCGACGCCAATTTTCAAATAGGAGTTTCATTTTGGTGATCGTGCCTGTAATTGTGCCTGTAATCGTGCAATTTCAGTAAATTTCTCTCTAAGTTTGAGTGCGCGATCTCCTAATTGAGAAAGAATCTGTGTTTTATCTTCGGGCGGTTCCGGTGCTGGTTTAGGTTCTGCTGGTTTAGGTTCTGCTGGTTTAGGTTCTGCTGGTTTAGGTGCTGGTTCAGGTTTTGCTGGTTTAGGTTCTGCTGGTTTAGGTTCTGCTGGTTTAGGTTCTGCTGGTTTAGGTTCTGCTGGTTTAGGTGCTGGTTCAGGTTTTGCTGGTTCAGGTGCTTGAGTATCAAAAATGTCTGGGGCTCTAAGGAACTCGATAAAGCGCTTTTTCTCATCTCCTCTACTTATAGTTGATTTATCACAGTCCATCAAGTCACACGCCTTTTTACCTTCTTTTTCGGCTTTTTTGAATGTACCTTTAATCATCGGAAACAGCATGGTCTTTTGGAGATCTATCGCCACTTTGCTCCCTGTTGCGCGCGGAACAAGATCGGCATTCACTTCTATATTAACCTCCCGTTTATTTTCAACTTTGGCGATATAAGGCTTACCCTTGGTGAAAAGGGTTTTTTGTGGATCTAATGGATAAGGTATGTCCTCTTTAAATATTAACTTTAACTTATCTCCCGTTTTTGCGTTTTTTAACCCTTTAACAACATCTTTAGATGTAATTGGTTTTTCTTCTTCTTCTTTTAAATATTGTCGCCAATTTTCAAATAAAAGTTTTTCTTTTTTAAAACTACTATAACTCATTTTTTAATCTCCAAAGCCTGTTTGTTCATAATATTCAGACCAATAATCATCAAGCGCCTGTTCTAAATAGTCATCATAAAACTTGTTATACGCTTTATTATAATGTTCTTCGCCTACGCCACTGCGCATTTCATTAAGATTTCGCATTGCTTCCTGCGGTTGAAGCTTTTGTTTCGAATATTCAATACAAACTAAGCACATAATTACTCCTTACCTTCTTTAAGATTGATTTTGATAATTTCACTACCAATTCCACCATTCACAGACATCATCTTATCATATGACATAATTTTTAAACTACTTAACTTCTGTAAATAATCGCTACGACGCAATACTTTAAAAGCTAAATTTTCAACTGAGTATTCACCACCCTTTTCTAAGCCAGTTTTTCTAAATTTACGAATTCTTGCTTTCATTCTGTCTGCTTCGCCGTATGATTGCTTATATTCTTTATATGCAAATAATTCATATATCTCATCAATATCATTCATTAATTTAGCTGCTTTTTTCTGAACATTGGCATAATCTATTGTTGGGTTGTATTTTGTAGGTGTTTTAACCCATCTATCATTTTTTAGAGAATATACTCCTGTAGAATGATGAGTTTCACGAGAATCTTGTACATATAATTCTACTTCGTGGTCTTTTACTATTATTTTATGTGTTCTATTCCAATTCATTGTGGCATTTTTAAAAAAATCTTTAACTAATTTCTCATTATTATCGACGTCTCTAAAATCAACTAATATATGTAAATCAATATCTGAATAAATTGACCAATTATAATTTGCTATAGAACCCGTAAGAATAACATCTTTAACTATTTTCCACTCTAAATCTAAATTAACAAAGAAATTCTTGGCAATCTTATATAGATGTTCAGCAATGTAATCTTTTAATCGTTGTTCGTTTTGCCAAATATCAGGATCTAATTCATCTTTTACAGTAAACCCTCTAATTGGCACATCTTTAACATCGATTATTTCATCTAAGTGTTCTCGCCATTTATTATCTAATTTCACTTTGTTTTATCCTTTTAATCAAACGGTGATTCGGCGCCCGGGATTTTCATCCTTTTTCCTCGGAAGGGCGAAGGTTCTTCATCGGCCGATCTGACACCAAAAAACGCATCATCGTGCGGGATTAATTTAATTGTTTCCCCGGGAATAACGACGCCCGTTTCGGCGCCTGTGGGTGCCAGTTTCCCGCGCAACAATTTCTTTAACTCTGGGGCCGGATTTCGACCATAATCTGCAACTAGTTCCCTTATTTTTTTCTCTCGCCCAATCTCGTCGGCCAATCTCTTATTAACATGTTTTGGGTTGAATTGTTCATAATACTTTGCCCTTTGTATTTCTTCTTTTGTGCAGGGTCGGATACCTTTTTTCCCAACAGTAGTGTAAATATGCTCACCAACATCCAGCGCGGGCTGAAGTAGTGCCCCGGGACCGGGCAAATCAGATTCCACTTCACCAGCTGGATGAAATGGGATAACGTCCGTCTTATAAATCTTCCCCTTTCTTCCCCCCTTACAACGATTTAGTCCAGTTTTTTGGATTAAATCCCACATAATTTTATTAGTAGTTTTCAAATTTTTTCGCGCACCAGCTAAGTCATTATCAATAGTTTTCTGGCGTTTCTTTAGTTGATCAATTGTCCTCATTACAGCAGTAGGATCATAAGTGCCTTTTTTTATCTGGCCTACAAGAGCGGTGCGCTGCGAGAGCCACGCCGATGATGCCTTAAGAATATTTCTGTAATTTTCTAATAATTCTGTATTCTTTTTTATAGCTATTTCAATATCTGTTTTATATTTTTCAGCTGTTTCTGCATCAAACCAGTGTGCGTCGTATATATCCATCGCCGTCCATTCGGTTAAGAGAAACAAAAATTCCATTTCCCACCACACTTCCCACACTAAAACACCCCCTTGCCACACCCATTGTTTGAGCGCGAAGAAGGTAAATATCGGTTCCACTGCAAACCATGCAGATCGAAGCGCGAGCTGTGCCATGGCGGCCTCCGATGCTCCAACGGCGGCGCCTGTTAACCATGGCGCTCCCGCAGCCCAATCAGCCCCGTAGCGGACGGCGACAGACCGAGAGGCAGTACCGCCTAGGCCGAGTGCTCCAGCGGCAAAACCACCCCCAAACCACGCCAAAACTGCGCACACAAAAACACACTCAGACTCAATGCCCGGGTTTTTTTCTATCACCCGCGCTGGCAGCGGCACATAATTGATTTTTCGTACCTTTAAGTGGTTATATCTAATTATTTCTTTCTCACTAATTTTATAAGCTTGATATCTACAATTCACTTTGCGTATCTCGTTAACAGCGTCCCGCTCCTGAATATCGGGGATTTCCTTCTCAATGTCGTTTATTTTTTTAAATTTGCCTTTAGCTTGTTTTTGGATCCAATGAAAATCACTCCTTGCTACCCAACCCTTCCAGCCCTTATCAAATTCCATAGGATTTTCGTAATCCTTTACAACTGAATTATCGGGTTTTTTAAGGCGCGGATACCATATAAATGTATCCACCGCCTTTGCAAACCACTGATCTTCTTCGAGACATGTTTTATATCGTCGCATAACTGGTTCCATCTTTTCCAACCAATAAAAATTTATCTGAGATATCAGATCCCATTTCCTCTTCTCGACCATGCCGCGATACTTTTTAATCTCATCAATCTCTTCTTTATGTTTCTTTTCCCACCGGCCGCGACCCTCGGGCGCATACGGCCATGAGGGACCAAGGTTAAAATCCCATTTGTGCCTTCTTTGTTCTTCCTGCTCTTTTAAAAGTCTCTTTTTATTTTTTCCTATAGAGATTTTAAACATTTTTTTGTTTTCCTTGATGGCGCTTTTTCCACACTTAGGGCCTTCTAAATCTTTTAATTTTCTGAAATAACGATGATTTTCGCCCCCCGGCTTAAAGTCGCGCGGCCTTAAATCTGCACATATTTTTGCTTCTTCCAAACACATATTCGGATTATTTATCATTAGCGCGCCCGCTAATACGGTGCTTGACCTGTGCACGCCCCATTGACAATGTATATAAATACTACCCTGGGTATTTAACATTGTAGCTAATTCTGTAAAATCATGCCAGCGCGCATGAGTATACTCTATATCAGTGATACCAAATTTATCTTTAATATATTTTATTGCTCCCGAAACTCCTCTATCCATTTCCTTAGCTACATTAAAGATGCGTTTTACGTCATGACAGTATAACCATAATATTTGCTTAATTGCTGCATGTTTGTTCCAGGCGCCGTATCTTCCATTATAATGTTTTCCTGGCGCTGGGCCCTTATAAATAGGGTACTGAGTGCAACGTCGACTTACAGAAATAAATCTATTATTGCCGCTCCCTTTGTTCACCATTTCTCCAATTGGTAGAAGGTTTCCGGATGCGCATGCATTTGCAGTATCTAAAGGCAGTCGTCTTATTTTAATGCGAGTTCTTTTGCTGACTCTGCCAGTGCCACTAGGATCCATATGCCCTGCACCACTTAAATGCACATGAAAGTGGTTTCTATGTCCAGATGCATGAAAAAGTTTTCTTTTTGTAAAAAGTGCATCTAACAGCTGATTTTCTCCTGCACTTTCCAAACGCTTTTTTATTTCAGAAAAGTACATATCATCTAAAATAATTTTTTTAGTTTGAGGAGCCGTATATTTTAAAAATTCTATAATTTTATCAAAATCAACATCTTGTAACGATGGAACAAAAAAGCTTCCATATTTATCATCGCTCATCTGCATATTAATGCGACCATCCTTCAGCGGAATAGATATATCCGCGTTAAGACCACTTTGATGGGCCCCATGTTTCCAAAATTTGCCCCCTCCCCTTTTCGAAACATGCTGCACACCCCATATAGAGCCGCCCGTTGCAGCAGGTAAACCATGTAAATAATCTCGCATAGAGGTAGTACCGTAAGATCCTTCAGGTCCACTCGTCATAAATACTTTATCTGTACTATTAATTATTTCTAAGCCAGGCGTGTCAACCTGGCCTGGAATTGGTGTAACATGTGGAATATTTAAATCTTTTAATATTTGTACCCAAGCATTTAAATGTTCTGATCCAAAAACATAGTCCTTTCCGCGATGGGGTAAATATTTGTCTACCCCTCCAGGCATCTGTTCAACTACCCAATAAAACTTTTTAAATGAAAATTTTGGATAAACATTCTCAAACCATTTATAGCCTTTTAGAAATTTTCCTGTTTTCTCTTCTTCGACGTCTAATTCTGGTTCATCTTCTGGTTCAGATGGTTCAACAGGATATTCTCCAGGTGGACTAAAGGGATGTTCCTCCTCCGATGTATACGGCTCTTCTACTGTCGTTTCTACATCTTGTTTTTTCTGCAAATCGCCAATCATAAACCCTGCGGAGCCATGGCTTCTTGCAGTACCTTTACTCCAATTTGGGTTATTATCTCCATCGAATTTTTTCCAATGGTTTTGTATATTCTTTTGGACTTTTGGTACTTTGCCTATAAAATGCACTTTGGCGTTAGTGGCCTTAAGGTTTTCAAGTAATGTATCAATGACAGACCATCCATAATCAGCATCTCCAAACGTCACAGAAGCCTTATCTAACATATATTTATATTCACTTGCATAAACCTTATTTAAAAAAGAAGCCATGCTTCTTCCACCAGCGCTATGCGCATATGTTTCTAAATTACCTTCTTTCAACGACGCGCCAACTTGATCATATATGGCTCCAATGATATGAGGGTCTGGCGATTTACTTTTTTGTGGATTTCCAAGATGAGGAACAGCTAAAATTGTATTGCCACGAATTTTTGGAGCTAATTTTTCAGCCCTTTTTTCAATATCTATACCGCCTTTCCCTCCATGAAAATAGATAAATAAATTTACTGGCTGTGTTTCATCTAAATTTGTAGGAACATATAACGCAATATCTCGCTTGTTATTGGAGTCAAAACCGGTTAAAGTTCTTATTATTAGCTCGCCATCTTTTTCCTTTGGGAATAATTTTTTTATAGTGTCATTTATTTCCTCTTTTAGTTTTTCAGTTAGATCTCCTCCATAGACTGGAAAATATTCCATAACTTTTCTTATATAAGGTATATTCGACTTGTAAGGAATTAAATTTTTCTTCATTCTTGTCGAATAGGGACCGCTGTGATAACCAGCAAGGGCTAGTGCATAATTTCCTTCAAATTTTTTTAATAGTTTAGAAAGATATTTTGTACCGCCCATAATATTTTGTTCAGAGTCAAAACTATCTTCAACCTTTAAACTTCGCGCTGTCCCGGGCATTAATTGCATTAATCCCTGCGCGCCTTCGCCACTTACTGCTCTGGGGCTAAAGTTGGATTCAACTCTTATAACAGCCTTAATTAATGGAACTGGTACATCATATTTATTAGAAGCTCTTTTAATAATACCATCATATTTTTTAGAACGATCTGTTTTTTTCTCTTTTAATAATATTTTGAATTTTTGCATGTGCTTCCTCTAATAAACTTCACACATATTTTAAATAATAATAGCACTATAAGTAGTTTATTTGAACAGAAAAGGAAATTCAATATTATAGTGCGAGATCATTTTATCAAAAGAAACATTTTAATGGTATTAAAAAACTTTTTTATTTTGGAAGGAGGAACCGGTTCATCAACGAAATATTTTTTCATGTACCATTTTAAAACGAGAATTTACATCTTCAACAAGACTGTTATAATTTCGCTTAAGCACAGCGACTTCATCTAAGAGGTTTGAATTCGCAGCTGCTAACTTACCAATTTTTGAATTTAAATCGCTCACTTTTTGTTCGAATCCTTCATGTTTGTGTGTTGCCATAATAATATATCTCCTTTAAAGCTTTATTCGAGGCGTATAACCATTATAATATAAATTTATAAGAATTTTAAGATTTGTCAAGTTTTTATGAAACTTTTCTATTAGTACATTCCTTCAAATGAACCATGTTCAAGGAATCCTTTGGCCTCCGGATGACCCTGGTCAGCTAAGTCTTTTATAACATGTTTATAAAACTGTGGTTTCGCGAAAGCCAGTTTGATTTGTTCTTCACTTTGACGATAGTGTTGACCAGCTGGGCTCTTTTCAGGCGCTTCTCGCTCAGTTCGGGCTTGTTGTTTCAGTAAAGATTGTAATTGTTTGATATATACCTCTGCCATCCATTCATAATATTCAAGAGTTTCATCAATTTGTTTAATTCTATAAGCAGCCACGTTTTCATATTCCGATGCGTGCAAAACATCTATTCTTTCTTCTTCGGCTTCTTCTGGTTCGGCGATCCGCTTGGGTCTTGGTGGAGTTGGCTCATCATCCTCATCCTCTGGTTCGAGCGCGTCTGGATCGACACACACCTTATGGTCCGGATCACACTCAAGGTCGTCCGCGCACATGTGCTCGTCGCAGGGATCACCTTCTTCACCGGGTTCTTGCTCTGGTGCTTTCCCCGGTTTGAATGAGTTTTGAGGATTCCCCGTCGAATTAATTAGTTCTGCATCCGAAGGCCAAGCTCCATGATCGCCAACCGCAATGGTCTGGTTCGGGGTTGTTATCTCAACAGTATTGTGGTACCATTCCCTTACTTCATAATCATCGTTGTCAAGCAGATCTAAGCTGTCCGTGGTTAGTGAATATACATTTCCTTTTTTTAAAGTGTGTCCGGCCACCTCCTTGGTAACTTTCATTTTTATCTGTTTGGTCTCTTTTTGTGGAGGCGGCGCCGCCTGTTCTTTTAAATAATTTTGCCAGTTTTCAAATAGGAGTTTCATTCTCTGACCCCGGATTTATGAAATTTAATAGTAGGATCTGTGTTCATCTTCATCAATTGTTGTTGTGTAGTGTAAATCTGAGCCCACTCTTGTTCAAATTGGCCAACAGCGCGCATTAAATTAATCAGCGGATCACTAGTCGCTTCACCACCACTTGTTGCGCCGGCTGTCATTCCTTGTGCAATTGCGCGCGTTGTGCCGGGAGAAGCGCGCCGCGCCAGGGCTTTTTCAAGTTCCAATGCATTTAGTTGCTCTACTCTTTCTTTTTCAGACGGTCCCCTCTCTTGAAAAAGTGTTTGAATATTAAGAATTTCTTCCATAATCAAGTCTTTAATTATGTTTTGGTTCAATTCCACAAGAGGCTCCTTTTATACCACGATACTTATGTTTAGTCGCGATCGCGTCTAGGCTTGTCACCAGGCGATAATCCCGGTCCGCCCAGCGATGGATGACCCTGCTGCCACGCATCCCTCATCGCATTGAGAAGCTCCTGCTCCGTAACACCAAGCTTCTGCAGCCAAGTCATATTTTGTAGCATATCCTGCCTGTATTGAGCAATCATTTGCTGCTTCTGCGCCTGGTTTTCCGGACCATGGTAACGGGCTGCACCAGCTTTTTTTAGTCTGGCGCGCTTAGCGGCGTAGGGGCTTTCCGGAGCCGGTACCTCTGGAACTTCGCGCCCGGGCTTGTCTTCTGGCCGAAGTTGTTCCGCCAGGGTCGCCTGTAGCTCCTCTTTAATCATTCGTCGTAACTTATTTTTTGTTAGTTGCATAGCTATTTTCTCCTTTAAACTTGCACAAAACAACTGTACTTATTTAAATAGTTTAGTACAGTCTTATTATCCTTTTTGAAACATAATCATTATTATAAATAGTCGTATAAAAGTTAAAATTTTATTTTTTTTCGCGTTCTTTGGCACGAATTCCTGCTTCGCAGCTGCAATGTACTCGCTTGACTTTTCCGCCGAGATAAATTTGTATATACCCAAATCCATAGCATTTAGTACAATCTGGGCGCCTATAGGCCATCATTTAGTTACTTGTCAACGTAACCAGCAGATTCTCCTAGATCGAGAATCACGTCATAAACAGCATCAGCGATTTTAAAAGCAGGACTCTCTTTATCTTCTATTGC
>Ga0098040_1001441_pt1 | contig 10261 bp, 8 predicted proteins | sample 7_EtaG_FD_75065 | JGI IMG/M metagenome (GOLD analysis project Ga0098040, IMG submission 75065) | Marine viral communities from the Subarctic Pacific Ocean - 7_ETSP_OMZ_AT15161 metaG | ecosystem: Environmental > Aquatic > Marine > Oceanic | place: Pacific Ocean | collected 2015-01-08 | reverse complement strand
AGAGACACTAAACTTGGAACGCCTATCAGGAACGCTTTTGGAGATGCTACCCTCCTTAAGGCTTCTCTCAAAAAAGTAGAAGACCTTGGTACATATCCAGATGTTAAGAAGAGCCTAAGTTATCTTTCTAGGCAAGCTGCTAGCATTGACCAAGGCGCAGGCCTTTCCGGAAAAACAGGTGACGTGTTTGGTAAGGCGCTTAGGTCTCAGGATTTAAAGGCTTGGTCATACATAGGTGATAGTTTAGCGTTTTGGCGTGACTTTTTCAGGTTTAATCTGTCTCCTGTTTTTGATGCTTCTCGTTATTCTGAAGCAATAGTGCTTGGCCAAATAGCTTCACCTCTTGAAGCAGGGAAAAGTTTACGCTTTAATCTTTCTCCAAGTAAATGGAGAAAGACAAGGATGCAAGATCTAGCGAAAGCAGCTGGCCATGATCTTAAAGGAAACAAAAGTCTTAGAAATTACTACAAACAGCAAGCTTTGGAAGAATGGAACGAAGTTCAAACAAGGTACAGGAACGCTGCAGTAAGGTATCAAGATTTTGATTATGATGCTTTGGAAGCAGCTACTGCTAGGTTCTCTCAAGTAGGTATTTTAGGTTTTAATACTTATGATTGGGAAACTTCTATGTTCGCTGACCTTGTGTTGTTGCACGGCATGGATGATATAGAGGCGTACAAGGCAGCTAAACACATGTTTACTTATGGCATCAATCCTAGGTCCCCAGCTGAAGTTACGATGAACGCTATCTTTTTCCCATTCAGCTTCACAAAGAAAACCATGGGTCACGCCGTTAAATTCGCAGGTCAGGATTGGTCTAGGACAGCTATGATCCATAATTCTTTGCGTACATATTACGAACTTGACGATAAATACAACCTTGACGACATGTACGAAGCTTACCTTCCTGCTTTTGATAAGGTTTCAAGGCTTAACTTGTTAGCTGCTGGCGTTTCTTTGGGACAATTTGGTGGCGCTAACAGGCCTTTGATTGACACAATGTTAGACCTTCCTCTTTTACCTGAGGGAACTATTCAGCCGGTAATGAAATCGCCTTTGTTGAATGGTTTTATTCCTCAGGTGTTTGATATAACTGACAGTAACAGTATGAACGAAGCTTTTGATAGTTTCCAACGAACACTTCCAATTATTAACGACATAAATGACATGGTAGATCACCTAGGCCAGCAATGGTACATGGGTAAAAGCCTTGCATCAGGCGGTCATGGTGTTGCAAGAGCCACTGAAGAAACTATGGGATGGGAAGCAGCTGAGGGCATTAAGATTGCTTTGACTGCTATGATTGAGGAGATCCCTAACAAAGACTGGGGCAATAGGTATAGCGTAGGGATGCCTAAAGACCATCCGTTTTCACATTTGTCGGTTGGTGAGTATTACGATATGGAAATAGAGAACCTTTATGAAAAGTATCCTGCATATAAAGATTTAGTTGATTCTGGTGTTGGTGTTCAAAGAGGTGTCGCTCTAGCAGCTGAACAAGAAGATCTCAGGAATACATTTAAGGAACAAAGAATCCCAATCAATGAACCTGCTAAAACTTTTCAAGACCCTGAAAGCGATGCTTTTAAGGCTTTGGATTACGAAGGAAGAGTAGGGCTGATGCTTGAGTGGAGTCAATTTAAGATAGAAAAGGAAAGCTTCTCAAGGAATCCAAGTGATAGAGAGAAGGTGCCAGACATTAACAGGGAAAATCCAGCTACTAATATAGATGCTGCTACGGTAGATGCTATTAGAAGACAATACATATCTTGGGTTAATGCTGACGGTGCTTTACTTGCTGCATATAATAGGCATTTGTTGCCGATATGGGGCCCTATAACGACAAGACACATTTCGGGAATTGATTGACATGGATCAAATTTGGATTAAACTTTTTACATATGAATATCTGAACCTTAAGTCACGTTCTGGTTCAATTTTGTGGGACCCAGCCGTCCTTCCAAGGGTTGAAGGGTTTGTGGCAAAAGCGTTAGCCAACATGGAATGGGAAGGTAAGTCTCCAAAACAAATAGCTATCGCCCTTGCTCAAGACGTAAATTTGAATAACGACATTAGAAACGATATTGAAGGCGATTCAGTTGGCTATAATTTGGCCACAGGAGATCTGCTTGAGTTCGGCACTAGTGCATCAATAGAAGAAAAAGCAGGTAAGGTCTTTGAACTGAAAGGATTTGTTGGATCCTCTGCAACTCCTGACTACACAGTTGGCGACTCTAATATATCTGCATCGTTTTATGATTATGAGCTGGATGCTCGGCCTAGTGAAACTACTGTAGAAGGTGCATCAGATAAAAATACTACTTTCAATGTAGTGGAATCAAGTCTTGATGTTTTAGACACTCAAGAGACTTATCTTCGTGAGGTCGCTAGGATCAATAAATTAGTTGAGGTTCCTAGATTTTTTAGAGACAGGCAAACTCTTCAAAATTTAGAAGCAGATGGGTGGATTGAGAAAGTCAATCCAGTAGAGGCAGATGAGCAAGTTAGAATCTCTGAAAGTACTGTTGATTTTGATGAGGGGGATCCGAGAGATCCTAAAGAAGTAGAAAAAAGCTATATAAAAGGGGGACGAGAGTTAGCTGGCGATGCTAGAATAATGGAAACTGCGTTCTGGGTTTTTACAGAGAAAGGCATTGCTGAATTTGAAAAGGCAATGTTGAACAGTTTCTATCCAGCGGAGTTGGCTGCACGGGGTTTTGAGGAGGGATGGCTTACAAGGGGCGATGCAGGTGGCTTAACTGATGAGGCATATGCTTTAGCTAACCAAGCTGTGACTCTGCTAAACAATAACAGGGACCAAGCGGACCTTCCTTCATTTGTTTTTGAATGGACTGGAGATGACAAAATGTCTCCCACTCCAGAAGGTCAAGTAATTGAAGGAGCTAACTTTAAACAGTTTTTCTCAAACCATGACCAAAAGATGATAGCTGACATGACAGGTCTTTCTCCCTATCAAGTAACAGAACTTCAAAAAGCTGCATTAGACGTATTCGGGAGTAACCCACCATGGCAATTAATAGCTTTAGCTATTGACCAGAACAATGATTACGTTGATGCTTCTACTGGTTTATCTATTATTGATAACCGTGCTGTCCGTCAAGATAAGTTCGCTGAGTATATCAGCCACTATGATGACGCATTGAACATTTATCAAAACAGTAAAAATGGTGATGTTTATTACGAGCTGGCTTATTTACATTTGATGGATCCTGCTCTTGCAACCAAAATTTTTAATGGTAAACATTCTGAATTGACGGTAGGTGAGACTAGGGTTTTAAGGGAAGCTTACAATACTCTTAACAGATACCATCAAACTGGGGATTTTTCTCCGGGTTGGTCTGCAGATATGCCTATCATGAACTGGCTTCAGAAACTTCCTGCTGCTAGCATGAGCACAGATTACTATAGGAATATACTGGGTGATGAGATCCTTGAGGACGCAAGATATGGCTCTTGGGCTAACCTTGTAAAGTATCAAGCACAACAAGAGCTTGAGGAAGCAGCCAAAGATGAAATAGATGACACTATGAAAGCTACGACAAGGGAAATGTATAAAAGCGTTTATCAGTCATGGTTTATGGAAGAACCTACTGACGCTGAACTGGACAAGTTTGAGGGTTGGTTCGCTGGGAAGGAATCTAATTACAGAAGCGAAATTGCACTTTGGAGTCCTATTACTTCTAACTCTTTCCTTAACCCTGACCTTGATCCAAACGATCCAACGTTGTTTAAAGATAGGGCTAACATGGCTGTGACTAATAGGTTGAGATCTGGTAGTAAGTATCAAACGTTGTATGGTCGTAAGCCTGCTGGCATGACTGAGGAGGACTGGAAGAGTACGTTTGAGCAGCAAGCTCAGGCTGATTATGGTGCTTCTGCTGGAAGCCTTAACATTGGGTTAAGGAAGCAAGCTATGGAAGCAGGCGATCCGGGTGTGATTACTCGGCATGGTATTTTGAGCGGTGAGGGTTATGATAATTCTCAGTACATGAGAAAGATTATGTCTTTGAGGAATGCGTTTAGGAGAAATACATAATGGATTTAAGTGCGTTGGCAGGAGCCCCTGAAAATATGGAAGCTGTCGATAGGGAAACGTTTGCTATTTTGGTTTTGGATAGGATGGGCATTACTGTCGGTCAGAATAATAAAAGGATTCTTGTTCAGTGGATGCAAGCAGAGTTTTCACAGGGCACACATGGACCTTCAGACACAGGCAAAAAGAAGGCAGCTAAGTTCAACCCTATGTCAACGACTCATGGCTGGAACGGTAAGGGTTTACCGGGTCATTCTCCTGATCATTTTAATTACAACCATGGTCAACCTGTTCAGAACTATGCGACTTTGGAGATGGGTGTTGAGGCCACAGCTAAAACTTTAATGAGCCATCATTATCCAACAGTGTTGGATTTGTTAACTAATGACAAACCACCTTCTGAGTGGGCTAGGGAAAATGCTGACCCAGACAGTGGCCTTAATAATGAGTTGAGAACATATGGTGGTCTCCTTGAGATAGGTAGAGACTACCAATCTGTCTGGGAGCTGGGTGCCTTTACTGATTACCCAGTTATGGCAGAAGCTGAGCCTCACCAAGACACAAGCTTTGATTGGAATACTATTGAAGGTGCGTCAGGTTCTCAGTCAGGGGCCCAGACTTATAGTAGGGTCCCTCGAGGGTATGAAGCGTTTGATGTCAATGGGAAAACATATGTAGTGTACAACATGACACCTGCTGGCACTAGCAAGATCTTCTTTGAACATGATCAATCTTGGGGAAGAGTAGACACTAACGTCTTGTCAGAGGGCGCTTGGCAAGAGCGATCTCAAGATTGGATTAACGGTGGAACTAGCGGTGATAGCCTCTTAGGGGATTCTGCCACTAATAACGGTACTAGGTCATGGGATGACATAATTGAAACATTGCTAATGGAAGCAGGCCTCTGGGGCACTGAAGCTTTAGAGAGTGACGAAGTTTTAGGTGTTATAGGTGAGTTTATTGCTCGCCCTGACATGTCCGATGAGGAACTTACTGCACTCTTGCAAGAGACTGACTGGTGGGATCAGACTACAGCAGAGTATCGTGCGTGGAACGACCTTTCTTCGGCTGACCAGATTAAAGCTATTAAGGACAATGCTCAAACTATTTCAGGTTTGTGGACTGCTTACACTGGTGAGCAAATGGATTGGATGGGCTTTGATACTGATGGTGATGGCACTGTCAGTGTTGATGAAATCAACGCTGGCAATTCAGAGCTTGGTGAATGGGCATTAAAACTGGCTTCTGGTGAAGTGAGCCAGCAAACTGTTGTTTTAGAATGGGTACGTCCAGCTGCTCTTGAGATAGAGGGAAGCCCTGCTAATAGGGTTATGATTGAAGAGGAGCAAGCTCGGAACGAGCAAGGCTTTACTGTTAGTGAAAACAAGCAGCTGGTAGCTGACTTGTGGGAGCGTTATGGTTTGGACATTAGTGATGCTGATGCTACAAGGTACGCTACTCAGCTTTACATGAATCAAGTAAGTTTGGCTGAACTTGAGGGTTCAACGACGACAGGTGAAGACGGTGAGATGGACTCGTTAGAGAATACTGCTAGGCATTTATCTAACGTCAGGTGGCAGGGTAAGCCTGAGGATGTTGATTTTGAAACATGGTCAAGTCCTTACGCAGATCAGTACGCTAGTACTCTTGAAGTTGGAAAGCCAACTTTTAGGGATGGTCAATTTAGTACGTTCTTAGATGAGGGTGTTGGTTCTGAAAATGGATTTAACATGTATGACTTTAAGAAAGCTTTGAGGCAAGATGCTCGTTGGAAAAACACTGAGAATGCTAAAGCATCTTATTCTCAAACGTTAGGTTCTCTAGGTAGAATGATGGGGTTTGGTTAATATGTCTACGTCAGTTGATGAAGTTCTTGCAGAGTTTCCTTGGGCAGATAGTATCGGTGTTGTTGACATCATTAGTGATGCTATTGTGAATGGTGACACATTGGATATGATCATTCAAACCGTGAGAACTAGTGAGCCTTACAGGAGGATTTTCCCTGCTATGGACTTTAAGGTCTTTGAGAACGAACGCAGGTACCTTGAGCGTGTAGAGGATTACAGGACAGTGCTGAAGCAAGCCGGCTTCTATGATCCAAGTACTGAAGATCCCCAAGATTATATTGGTTTTATTCAGGGTGGGATAGACGCTGACGAATTGCGTAACAGAGTTACTACATACAGGCAGCTTGAAGACGGTAGTCAAGAAATGCGTGACCAGTTTTATGTGTATGCTGGCATGGATATAAGTGTTGACGATCTTTTTGAAGCTGTCGTTAATCCTAACTTTGGGCAAGCGTTAGTTGAAGAGTATGAAGCTGTGGTTCAAGGCAGTACCCTTGACTATCAAACGTATATTGAGAGAGCCACTGAGCGTGGTTTAGAGAATGTAGCTACTTTGCTTGAGGGCATGGTAGATCAGGGCCTTGCTACGAGAGAGGCTGTAAGCCGTGTCCGTGGTATAGATCCTACGTTCGCTAGGGAAATTATGGGAGTCATATCTAATAGTGGTGATACCACTTTGACCTATGATCAGCTTTCGTATGCTTTCCAGTATGCTTTGATAGGTTCTGCAGCTTCTGAACAGGGTTTACAAGCTCCTGATAAGGAGATGGTAGCTAGATTACAGCAGGCTGGTGTTGATAGGTCTCGTGCCATGCAAGCTTATGGTAGGTTTTCTAGCAATGAAGACGCTATTCAAGGGATGGTTCAAAGAGCTACTCAAGGTGAGGTGCAAGAATTTACGCAAACTGACTTTGAAGAAGGTGTTCTTTTGGGTCAGTCAGATAAGGTTGATTTGCTTCAGAGGGCTCAGGCTATGGAAGAAGCATATGCTAGAAGGGGTGGCTTTGCCACCCAGCAAGAGGGCAAGAGGTTCACTCAGAGGGGCAGAACCTATTAGTACACACTCTGTGGGGTGCTAGTAGATCCTTGTTTTGTTTCCCCCAGCAGGACAAGCGTACAACTATTGGGGCGTAGGAGAAGAGCATGAGTATTTACGCAGATGACGACGGTCAGGAGCAAGAATCAGGCTCAAGTCTCAGGCAAAAGCTTGAGACAACATTACAAGAAAATAAGGAATTAACCTCAAGGTTATCTGGTTACGAGGCAGGTGCTGTCATTAGCGATAACGGATACGATCTGGTGAAACCTCAGGATCTTGAAAATGTTAAGCCAAGTGAAATGGCCGACAGGGCTAAGGAACTCCATGAGGAGCGACAAACCCAACAGGTTGAATTAGCTAGGCAAATGCTTAGTCGTAAAGGCTTTGAAGGCGAAGAACTTGATAGAGAAGTGGAAGCTTTTCTTGATGTTCCAGCTGGCCGAGATGTAGCAGCCCATGCAAGGGTAAAGGAAACTTCATCGGTAGGCGGTTCTACTGCTCCGGTAAAAGATCCTAGATCTTTGTTTGGTCTTGACTCCATTGAAGCTGCATTGTCCAAGCAGACTAAGTAGTAACTATTAATCCTACAATACAATGAGGTAATTATTATGGCTTCAGGGAGCCTTTCACTCCTTGAGTCTGCCAAGTACGGTAACGATCAGTTAGCTGCTGGGGTTGTTGAGACTCTTATACAAGAATCACCAATTTTAGAAATGCTACCTTTCACTGCTATACAAGGTAACGCACTCAAGGTCAACGTTGAAGATACTCTTCCAGCGCCTGCCTTCCGTAATGTAAACGAAACCTATACCCGTTCCTTTGGTGCGGATACAGAACGTTTCTTCGGATGCAGTATTCTCGGTGGAGAAGTATTTATAGACAACTACATTGTTCGTGTACAAGCGAACCAAATCAGTGCCAAAGCACGTCAATATGCGAAATTTGCTAAAGCAATGTCTCGTACTTTTGACAAGTACTTCTTTGACGGTACTGGAACAGCTAAAGACTTTAAGGGTATCAATGCTCTTATTGACGAAGGTCTGGGCCAAGAAAAAGAAGTAGCTACTAACGGTGGCACACTAACACTAGCCTTGATGGATGAGACAAATGACCTTCTAAGGGGTCAGTCATCTCCAGATGCATTGCTAATGAATCGTACGCTACGTCGTAAGATCACAAGCCTTGCTCGTAACACCAGTGGGTACTTTACCCTTCTGGACGTTGGAGAAGATATGCTCGGCCGTCAGGTATCAACCTACAACGGAGTTCCAATCCGAATCATCGGTGATGACAAAGATGGCGCAGCTATTCTAGACTTTGACGAAACTCAAGGTTCTTCAAGCGTGTGTGCTTCTATCTACTCAATTTCCTATGGTACTGACGAGAATGTTTATGGCATTCTCGGTCTTGGTGGAAGCTTTGACGTTGTAGACTTCGGAGAAACAGAAGCTAGCCCCGGTCACATGGGACGAGTTGAATGTTACCCCGGAGTTGTCGTAGCCAATTCATTTAGCGTCGCACGCTTAAAGGGAATTACAAACTCGTAAAGGAGTAAACATGGCACAAGCAACAAGAACACCCGGTCCGGGTACAACTATTGAAGATGCAAATGCAGTTGAACTGATTGATGCAGCAAGCAGCAAATCAGCCAGCGTCACTGCATCTTGGAAACAAGTTGACCGGCCCGGTCACGTCGTAGTGGTAACTACACTTGGCACAATCGGCGCAAGCGTTACAGGTTTTGACATTGAGATTCAGGGTGCTGATGATTCATCAGGCACTAACCCTGTTTCCTATGGTTTCTTTGACAAAATCACTGGGTCTAGCGACAATGAAACTCGCTACCTAGAGACAATGGTCCATAAACCATACATGGCAGCTGTAGCTACTTATGCCGGTTCAGGCTCAGTCGTAGTCGGAACCAAAGTTCATGCAATACCTCACAAGGGTCGCACGGACGACGGTACTACTAGCGGACAACGCACAGCCTAAGGTTGTGCTCTATTGGTGGAGGGGCTTCGGCCCCTCCACTATAATGAGGTACTATGCAAGATACTATTGATTCAAAAACATGGAACGTATTAGCCACTTGTGAAAAGTGGAACAAAACTGAGGACTACAAGTCCGGCAGTTCACCCGATGAAGTTCTTGAAGTAGAGAACAATCTTCTCCTCAATGAGGGCATCACTGCTCTTCTTAATCTTCTTATCGGTGCTTCTGAAACAGCTTTCAATAACAGCAATTCATATATTGGTGTTGGTGATAGCTCAACGTCAGCAGCTGCTTCACAGACAGCTCTTCAGGCCAGTTCTAACAAAGACTATCAGGGCATGGAGTCGGGCTTTCCGTCTGTCTCTGGCCAAACTGTTACATTTAAATCTGAGTGGGGTTCCTCTGAAGGTAACTTTGCTTGGAATGAATGGACGATAGCGAGTGGGAACAGCGATTCAGCTGATAACCTTAATAGGAAAGTGGCTTCTCTTGGAACTAAAGGTTCAGGATCCACTTGGACCTTAACCGTAACGATTACAATTTCCTAGTATGAAACCTCAGATAGAAATTCAAAATGTCGTAGACAAGCTCAGCCCTCAGGGCAGGCTTGAATGGGAGAATGCTGCTCTGAGAGCCCAGATTGAAGTTCTAACTGAGAGACTAACTGAGTTGGAGCGACAAGATGGCAACGAACTTCCCGAGTAGTTTAGACACTTCCACACAACAACCTACTATCTCGTCTACTGACGAGATGGATGATTCTGGTAAGGAACACGATGTTGTTCATACCAACCATTCTGGTGCGATTATTGCTTTGGAAACAAAGCTGGGTACTGGTGATTCTAATGCTACAGCTAATGCTGTGCTTATTGGTACTGGTTCTGGCACGTCTGGGTGGGATACGTCTCCTACGTTTAAAGATGCGGTGACTATTGAAGATGACACGCCGGTTCTAACGGTGGCAGACACTGGAAACAACTACGCACAAGACGATGTTCAGTGTACAATTCACATGTCTGGTCGTTATCATTCTGGAACAGCCGACCCTCTCGCTGATGCTTATTCAGATGCTAAGATTCAGTTATTCAAAGATAATTCGGATGGTTCTGGTGGCTCAGGGTTGTCGTTTTGGACTTCTGCTGATGGTGTTGGTGGGCTTACTAGAGCTTTAACAATTAACAGCGGTGGAGAACTTGTGCTTGGGGCTGAGACTACGAATGGTCCTAAATTGTATGATGGGGGTTCTGATGATTTGATGGTGAATACAGGCGATGGAACATGTAGTGTTGGTCCTAAAAGCACTAGCGGTAACCACTTTTATACTAGCTT
>Ga0098040_1001440_pt1 | contig 10263 bp, 4 predicted proteins | sample 7_EtaG_FD_75065 | JGI IMG/M metagenome (GOLD analysis project Ga0098040, IMG submission 75065) | Marine viral communities from the Subarctic Pacific Ocean - 7_ETSP_OMZ_AT15161 metaG | ecosystem: Environmental > Aquatic > Marine > Oceanic | place: Pacific Ocean | collected 2015-01-08 | reverse complement strand
TAATACGTGTGATGAATTAGTTGAACTAACAGCACTATCTGATGATACTCCGCCGATATAAGTTTGCAGTGTGGCACCATTAACGGTAATAGCATCTGCTTCTAGTGTACCGTCGAAATCTCCATTATTAGCGTCTACATCCCCTACTAAGTTACCTGTAAATGTAGTTGCTGTTACGTTACCAGTGCTCGGATTATAATGAAAATTACCATCAAATTCTAATCCAACATTACCTGTATTAGTAGTAGCGTTTTCAACAAAAGTGATTAAATTGTTTTCATTAGTACTTTCATTATCAGTTACAGTAACATGAGTTGAGTTAGTAGAATTAGTAGCACTAACTGCACTATCTGTTGAAACACCTCCAATATAAGTTTGTAAGGTTGCTCCATTGACAGTGTAAGCGTCTGCTTCTAGTGTACCATCAAAGTCACCATTATTTGCATCTACGTCTCCTACTAAATTCCCAGAAAATGTAGTAGCAGTTACCGTACCGGTACTTGGGTTATAATGGAAGTTTCCATCAAATTCTAATCCAACGTTTCCTGTATTAGTATTAGCATCTTCTACGAAAGTAATCAAGTTATTCTCGTTTGTACTTTCGTTATCTGTAACTCTAACATGAAGACCAGCGTCAGATGAAACTGTTCCTATGTAAGTCTGTAGAGTAGCACCGTTAACAGTATAGGCATCGGCTTCTAAAGTCCCATCAAAGTCTCCATCAACAGCATCTATATTACCTTTAAATACCGTAGCTGTTACTGTACCTGTACTTGGATTGTAATGGAAATCCCCATCCATCTCCAATCCTACATTACCAGTATTAGTGGTAGCATCTTCAACGAATGTAATTAAGTTATTTTCGTTAGTACTCTCGTTATCTGTAGATGTAACATGAGTTGAATTTACTACTTCATCAGACCATATTAGTAAATCACCTGTAACCGCACCTGCTCTAAGTATCTGATTAACTGCTGGTGGTGCAGCTGGTAATGATAAAGTATAACTATCTTGAGTGCCTTTATCTGTTGCACCTTTAAGACCTACATATGCGGAACCGTTAGCATCCGCTTCATTAAATCTTATCTCCTGATCATTATCATATGTCTGAGTAGCTGTAAAGACATTAGCTTCAGATAATCTAATTGCGTCTGCTACATCATTCTCTGCTTCTTGAGTAGCATATAAGTTTTGTGTAAAGTTGTCGTTTAAATCACCAGATCTAATAGCAGAACCTGGGTAAAATGTTGATGATAACTGTGAGCTATCTGTATCTCTATAGATTTTAATTGCTACGCCAGTACCTGGAGCAGATCCAAATCTAATTGTCGTTGCATTATGTAAAGTATAATGAGTTGTAAGTGTCTGAACTACTTTATCAAGGCTTACCTTAACATCAGTAGTTTTTAAATATGGGAATGTGAAGGAGAAGTCAACGGTGGAATTGTCTCCTGTATATGTATTTGCAGTTGTTGCCATAATGCTTTATTTAGGCGCTTGTTGTAATTGCTGTATGTAATCTTGTGTTTTTCTAGCTCCTGTAATTCTACCTTGTTTCAACTCTTGATTTCGAGTCTTAATCATTCTTCCTATAGGAGTGTATTGATGGTTATAAGCATCTAATGCATTCCATGCACCATCAAAAGCTCTTTTATGAATTCTACTTAACTCTTTATGGAGTATCATCTGTTTGATAGGGAAGTCATTTTGAGTTTTTAAGCCTCTAGCTTTTTTATATTCCTTTAACTTCTTATTCCAGAATCCATCACTTTCAGTCATTAGCTTAAGTATTTGCTGTTTAAGACCAGCATTCTTAGCTATCCAGTTATTCATAAACTGTCTATCACCTGGATCTAATGGTAATCCAGTATGCTTATTCTTCCTTATCTTTTGAAGACCATCCCATCCTGTAGAGAGTAACCATTGCCTCCAGGGCTCCAAATCACCATTCTGTTTAAATACAGGTAATACAGCATTAAATGCACTGGTAAGTGGATCATGATATCTAATAGGTTTACCTGTATAAATATCTAACATATCTGTCAAGCTATCACCTGACATAAACTTATTAGCATTTAACATATATTGACCATAATCATTCTTAACATCATTCAATTGAGGATGAACAATGTTATTGAGAACAGTTCTCATACCTTTATAAGGTATTAACATATCAGTTTGTTGTGCCCAGAATCTAGTCCATGCACTAGGATCACCAGAAATAAGACCAACTAAAGGTTCGAATCCACCTAAGAACGTATCATTAGTCATATTCATACTAATAGAAAATGAGATCTTTCTAAAGAAGTCTTCTGTTATAGACTGATCTGCTCTATTAGCTTGATATACAACATCAGCAGTTAAACCCATTAATGTATCAAAGGGTTCAAATCCTTTATAACTACGCCATTCACCAGTGATTGGATTCTTAATAGATAACGGTTGCCAACCCATAGCCATCATGCGTCGTCTTTCAGCATCATCTTGAGGACCATTACCAGTAACATTACCTTCTAATGCCCATAAGCCAACACCCATAACCACGGTACTACCCATGATTTGTCTGCCAATGTATTCAGACTTAAGAGTTGTAAAAGCAAGATCAGCATTCTGTGTAGCATCAATACCATGCTCAGTTAAAGCAGCTAGTTTTTGTTGTCTAGTATGAGCACCTAATACTCTACGTGCTCTAGTCATAGCAGGACCAAGGTTACTCATTGGATTATAAGACCAACCAAGTTCTAATGCATTTACACCAGTTCTAGGGAACATGAATAAGCCTTTAGCAGCTGGTACATGATCTAAGAACCTATCAAGTTGTTGTGTTACTTTATTATCTAAGTTTAATGCTATCTCTTGAGAAGCGAATTTAGCAGCTTTATCAGTTAATAAACCTGTTTCATCAAAAGCATTAGCATATAATTGACGTTGTTTTACATTGAATAATTCATCAAAGTTTAAAGCACCTCTATGAGCATCCATTACTTCATCATATGCTCTAGCACGTGCCATACCACTAGCCATAAAGGAGTTGGTAAAACCATCAATAGCATATAATGCATTAGTACCATATCGTACAAATGGCTGTTTATTCCACCAAGTAAGACCTTTAGCCATATTCCACATAGCTATCTTACCATTCTCTCCATCTCTTTTCCATACTTCAGCCATGGCATCTAGAGCTTCCATGTTTTCCATCTTAGCCATACGCATATCAGCACGACCACGCATCATAGCTTCTTCAGGATACTGCATAGCTAGATTCCATTCCTTCTGCATCATCTTTAAACCACGCCTAAAGTTCTCACCAATACCACCAAAGGTATAGCTAGCACGTTTAAGTATTGCAGCATCGCCTTGCATGGCAGCACCAGCAAAGATTGAAATAGGTTTAGCAAATGTAATTACGGAGTTTCCTACAGCAGCACGTAAAGGAGATAATCCAGATAAAACACTATTAACTCTAACACCGTGTAACCCTTTAACAATTAAACTAGGTATTTCAGGATCTCCATCAATAATACCTTTTTTAAGTAAACCTATATTCTTTTCAGTCCAAACATGTAATTTATGTAATTCATCTACATTACCATTAGTAGCATAATAAGCTTCTTTTAATGGTCTATAATAAGCAGGATCTTCTTTAGCTATTCTAGTTAATTCTTCAGTGAAATCATCACTAGTAGCTCTTATTTGTTTTAATGTTCTATCGAATTCATCAGATTGTCTGGTTATCCATGATACAGTAGCCTCTGGATTACCTGTACCAATCAACCTCTTATATTCACCAGCTTTACCTGAAATATACTTATTAACCCTCATTTCAGTATCAAGTAAGTTTAATTTCTTAAACATTATTTCAAACTGTCTTGAAGTATCAACATTATCACCTAACATTTTAGCAGCAGCAGCAGCATCGGTAACAGTATCAGCAGCTTGCTGTGTTAACATAGCAGATGCTCTCATTTGATTAGGATCAAACATAGTTTCAAGTCCTTTTCTAAATGCATGCGATGTAGCTTTCCATTGATCTTCATCTAATATTGCACTAGAATTGAATACTGATGATTTCATATCATCAACAATAACTTCAAATTCTTTGAAACTTATATCTTTTCCAAATAAAGCTTGAGTCAGGTTATCTACAGACTTATTCATCTGCTCTGCTGTTATTCTAGTTTTACTTCCACCATTAATTATAGCAGCATCAAAATCAGGTTTAAAGGAATTAAATAACTGATCTAATTGTTTAGCACGCTCATTACTATTAATAGACTTCATTAATTGTCTTTGTAAGTCTTCTGATGCTACAGGTGCAGATCTACCATTATAACTACCTATATTATTCTGTATCTGTGTTTGATGTAATTTAGCTTGTAATGGATCAGCTTCTAAATCAGTAACAGCTCTACCAGCATCATCAGGTCCTAAATCATTAACAAAAGCATTATACTGTTGACCTGCTGGATCAGCTTTAATAGCTTCTATCATTTCTTCACTCTGAGCAGCAGCTCTTGCATTCATACGTGGTTGAGTTGCAGCTGATACAGGATCTTCAAATAGTTCTAATTGAATATCACGATTTCTTATTGCTTGTTCAGCTCCAGCATCACGTGGAAATAGTTTAGCTTTCTTACCAAAAGTAAATGCTGCTCCTATTAATTCAACACCGGCAGCTAAGCCAGCAGCTTCCATTACATTCTTTTTCCATCTAGTATCAGGATCGTCGCCAGGTCTAGTAGCCCAAGGTATCCCCCAACCTAACCAGTTATTAAGAGTACCTGCTAGATTATCATCTGTCTTTGAGTGAGATGAGATCATAGCTACACCAGTATCAACACCAGTGTAAGCAGCTATAGTACCTAAAGTAGAAGTATACTTAGGTAAGCTAATAGCTCTTGCTGCAACAGCAGCTTTAGCTCCACCTACAAGCCAAGTACCACCAACTAATGAAGGTATAATAACAGAAGATGCGTCTCGTATTAGTTTATGTGCAGGAGCATCAGATCTTGGTGAATTCTTGTCCCACCAATTATCTATAGGTTTAAGCCAAGGCACAAGTCCTATAGCATCTGCGGCAAAGTCTCCTACACCTAAAGCTGCTGAGTCTAAAGCCCATTTTGCTTGTCCAATTACAGGTATTTTATGGGACCAATCACTTAGAGTATCAGTAGACCCTTCATCATCATGACCTGCTTGATTCTTAGCTTCTACATTCTCAATCTCATCTGGAAGCTCTGGTGCATTAGTATCTTGAGGATTATAATCTTGTTTTTCTGCATCCACTAGAGCCCTATGCTGAACGTAATGCTCAGGTAATTCAGGGTTTATTTCTAGATTTTCTAGATCTTCAGGATTAAGCGGTGGCATAAGCTGTTCCTCCTATAGGAAATCCGTTTTCTAGCATATATGTAGTAGCTTCTGGTCGAAGCCAAGATACACGGTAAAAACCAGCATTTGAATCAGAATCCTCTTGTTCCATATTCTGTGTATCATCTAATATCATTTGATCAATCTCTGAATCGACTTGTATTGGGTGATACTGTTTACTTCTGTATAAAATTTCAAATAATTTATCTTGGTTATCTTTATTGAATCGTGTAGTATAAGGTATACCACCCGCTTCAGCTGCTGATTTCAATTGATCAGATGTAAATCCATATGCTCCAGCTGCTTCTATACTACCATTCTCAAATAGTTGTAATATTTCTCTAAATGTACCACCTGTTAATGTGAAATCATAAGTATCTATACTATTTACACCAGGTCCTATAGAATTATAATCATTATTATAAGGTTTTCTAGCAATAGATCTAACCTTATCATATATAGGTTTTTGGTATGGTATATTAGACATACTACCATCTTCTTTTGGTGAAGCAGCAGCTTTGTTTACATCAACAAAGTTCAGAGTATTAAGCAAGCGTCTTACATTAGGACTAATTTTTTGTATTTCATCAGAAAATCTTTTAGTATAGTTCTCTGGTAATGGTTGTATATTTGATGAACCTTTTAATTTAATTTCAGCATCAATAGCTCTTTGAGTTTGAGCTACCATGAAATCAATTGCACTGATTTTACCTCTTGTCAGTCTTTGCACTTCCATTGCCATTGGAGGTAATTTAGGATTTAAACCTCTATTAGCTGTAGCTGATATAGAAATCACCTCTGGAAGTGATATATATTGTTGAGTAAATATATTACCTGGATTTGCAGAAAGATCTTCAAGTAATTTTTTTTCATCAGGTCTAACATGAGTAGCTGTAGAATCAGCTTGCCATTTCCAAAACTCTCTTGTACCATCAGGTTGAATTTCCCCAGCTCTGTATTCCCCGTCTGGGTTTTTAATCCTTTGAGTAATAATATCTACAGTCTTTTCATAAGACGCTTCATGGCTTAATCCTTGTACTCTATAGTCCCTATATAGACCAGATGCTTCTGAAAGAGCTGCTAATTCAGCATCTTTACGTGTAGCATTACCAGCACCAAGATTATTTTTAGGTATAATTAGATTTAATTCTTCAGTTATTCTGTATTTAAGTTTTTCTAATGTACCATCTTCACCCCGTTGAGGTAAGAGTCTATTCCTTTTATTAACTTCAGCTCTTACTAATCTATCTGTTTCTTCACTAAAGTTCCAATCTTTGATGTCGTTATCAGTAATAACTTCATTACGTTCAGCTCTAGCAAATAAAGCGGCAGTACCTTCAGCATCATTAATTGTAGTTCTATGGGTACTTAATCTTCCTGTAATATGGGTTGCAGTTTTAGTAAGATTGTTTTTTTCAGCAGACTTCAAAAGATTTATCCATTCTTCTGTATTCATATCTTCTGTCTTTTCTAGCCTGACAACTTCATTTAACATTTCGTTATCATGTGCATTTCTCAAATGAGCCTGTGCACCAGAAATTTTATCCCTTTCTGTTGCTGCTTTATTATAAGCCTGTTCAATTTGAAAGAATTCTTCTTTAAAGTAATGTCCAAATTTTACTTTACCTGCTTGCCCTTTAACCTCCATTTCAAGATTTTCTAGATCATTAAGATCTATTCTATCTATATCAATTAAACCGTTCTGTAACGCATATGAAAAGCCTCTAACTAATTTCTTTTTAGCTCTTTGGTTTTGATACCTTCCACCTTCAGGGCCTGTATAATGCTTTAAGAAAAGCTGAGCAGCTTGTCCAGAATCACCTTTCGCTTGATCCAAGAAACCAGAGAAGACATTAGCTTCATCTCGATCAAACTTATTAATATTACCTTGCTCTTCTTTTTTTACTCTTGCTTTTATATATGCTGCATCAGCCTTTTCTGCAATTTCCCAGGCACCTGAAGTCTCCCAGATATTAGCTGAAGGCCATCTCTCACCAAATTCATCCCTTTTTTCCCTTCTTATTAAACGAAGGATTTCTGTAAGTTGTTCTGAATTAGATGCATTTAAAGTTACTTTAATACCTTCACCGTCACCACCAAGATCAAATTCATGGTCTTGATATTCTTCATATATATTAGGAAGGTTTCTAGCTAATGCAATTGCAGACTGTTTAGCTACCCTTAAACCTCTAAATGCACCATTATTTCTTATTCTATGAATAACATCTAATGGTACACCGTCTAATTCTAATTCAGCTAAAGCAGCTTGTCTAGATGACTCCTCGTTAAAAATATGATCTTCAATCTGTCTTACAGCATCATACTTTTTCCAACCGATACCATGCTGTTCTTTAAGATCTTTAGCATAATTATTAGCGTCTTTATCACGTTTTGTATGCCAAGCTTTAGCTACTTTTGCACCGCTATCTGTTATATTAAGTAAAGATTCCCAATCTTTTTGATGTTGCTTAGCTTTAACACCTTCATTATTGATAAGTGTTTCAAACTGTTTCCACTTAGCACCAGCTAATTTATCAGCATAACCTCTTCTTAACTGATGATTAAGATTGGCGTTTTCCTTTTCTACTCTAGCATTGTTTTCTAAAGCGTTGACAATTCTATCTGATTGTCTGACATTTTCAGCAAGTTCGCGCTCCATACCCCTTAGGGCTTCTACGCCTTGCTCTCTAATCTTTTTACCAGGATCTGGTATGTTTACAGGGTCAAACCCTTTTGTTTCAGCGTACGAATTATACATTGAATTTTAAGTTAATTTTTCAAATTCTACGTCCAGCTTACTGTAATCAACGTAGTAGAAACCATCTTTTTCAGTTGTTCCAACGGCGTCTTCACGACCCATTTCTATTAAATCTTGAGCGGATGTACCTATATAAGTAGGACCATGTTTACCATCAAATCTGTACTTAAATGTATACTTGGGTATGCCTTTCTTAGAAGTACCTACACGTGTTATATCATATTTAAGTCTATCATCAGAAAACAGACTAACAGCACTAGCAGCCATACCTACAACACCTGCTATCTTTTGGAACATGCTAGGTTTAGATACAGCACCTTTAATAGGTGCAACAGAATCCCATCTCTCTTGACTTGGTGGTCCTGGTGGTGCTTTTGTTTCTGGTTTAGGTATTTCAAATGGTGGCGGTAAAGATGGTTTTTGAATAGGTTTACCCATTTTTTTATTTTCAGCTGCTAAGTCAGCACCTAACTTCTTAAGACCTACTGCTGCTTGATCAGCTTGTAATTGTTGATAAGCACTATACTGACTATGCTGTAATTGCTTTTGTTTGTAACCTGTTGCTTTAGTAGTTTGAACTATTTCGTTAGCTATTTGAGTATAATTAAGTTGACCTTTATCTTTAGTAGATGCTAATTTTGAAGCTACTTGTTCCATCTTTAACCCATATGCTTCTTTATCGCTAGTAAGCATATCAAGAAGCTGAGTTTGCCCTTGACCTTGTTGGAATAATACTGCTTGTAAATTCCTTCTAGCAGTACGTCCTGTCTGACCCGTAGCTCTAGCAGACCCAGCCTTTTGTAGTGCATTTAAATCAAGGTCTCTTCTTTTACCAGCAACCTTTTTCTCAGCTGACTCTAAATCAAATAGTAAACTACGAGCACTAAATTGAGCATCTTTAGTAGCATTTCGTAGATCTTGAGCAGTACTTACTTTCTTTATACCTGCTGTTTCTTTCTTAAACTGAAGATCCATTAACAGGTTTTCATTTTTAAATCCAATATCCTTTAATCTTTCATTCCACTTTCTATTATTATCGCTGACAGAAATCTCTTGAGCTAAACTATTATAATCAAGCTGTTTATCATAAGCTTTCTGACTAGCATTATAAGCTGCCATTTGATTAGCATAATCAAAAGTCTGCATCTTATCCTTATAGTCCCATTGATCTTGAGCTTGTTTATTCTTAACCGTTCTTACAGCCTCAGCATTCTTAACCTGCAGGTCATGCATATCTACTTGATTAGCATGATCAATATTCATCTGGTCCCATTCATACTGATGCTTTTTAGTATCATATTCAAATTGCTTTTTAACCTGCTTTTTATTGGAACCCCCACCTCCGCTCATAATGTTACTCTCCTAATTTCTTTTTAAATAATTGTCTAATTTTTAAAGATACTTCCTCCATTTTAGCAGTCCCTTGTGTCAGAAGAGCAACAATAGGAAATACTTCATGATGAGTATCACGCCAAACATGACCATATATTTGATCAGTTTCATCTCCTTGTTCCCATTGGTTAGCAGCTATCCATGCATTCCACATAGATAGATGTTGAGAATGTAGAGTATCTCTATAAGCTTGAAAGAAAGGATTAGAAGGAAGCTTAATAAATAACCATTCTACAGCTTCTAATAATTGTTCTCGTGTTAATTCTTGATCTTGATCAAAGATGTCATCGACTGTTCTTGATACACAAGCTAACTTCCATAAATAATCACGAGCTGCATAGTTTTCACCTGCAGCTTCTGAGATGATTAATAAAGTAGCTTCTTCGTAAACCTCACGTTCTTTCTGAGTGGTCATTTTCGTCTATAATAACGGGGTGAATAAGTACCTTCCCATGAGCATGATGTCAATGCCATAGGAAAAGGAGAGTTACTGAATACTCTTAATGTATAACTATCTGTACGTTGATGTATAGGTACAGTAAAGGTTGATTGTTTATCTAAAGGGACATCATCACTTAGATAATAATTAGCTTCTTGTGTAGGCAGTAAAGTGAACCAATTATCTACATATACTTCAATATCATCAGGTAGTGTTGCAATTCTTAATTGAGCGTTTGCACCACCAGTAGCAACAGTTATAATATCATTTATCTTATAACCTGTTCCAGATTGATTCACAGTAC
>Ga0098040_1001436_pt1 | contig 10295 bp, 18 predicted proteins | sample 7_EtaG_FD_75065 | JGI IMG/M metagenome (GOLD analysis project Ga0098040, IMG submission 75065) | Marine viral communities from the Subarctic Pacific Ocean - 7_ETSP_OMZ_AT15161 metaG | ecosystem: Environmental > Aquatic > Marine > Oceanic | place: Pacific Ocean | collected 2015-01-08 | reverse complement strand
TGGTTCTCTAAGAGCCGTCGGCGAATAAAAAAAGGAGGCCATTGCAGCCTCCTGAAAAAATTTAACCCTATTTTAAAGAGATTTTTTTCGTATACTAAGAGTCTTGTGCTAGTTTAGCAAAGTAACTAAGAGTATCGTCAGAATTAGAATCTGTCTCTGGAGTCACTGTATTCATATTAACACCTGGCGCAGAATCAATTTCTGGCGCTGGTGCTGTAGGACCAGCATCTACACCTAGTACCCTATTTAGCTTAGCTTTAAGTTCATCATAGGTTTTGTAGGATTTTGGATCTGTAAATTCTGATAAAGAATTAAGTTTTCCATAGATCTCTTCCAATCTTTCATCGTCACCATCAAATAAACTTGATTGAGATGAAAACTCAGATTTATCATAGTTAACCCAACCATCGACTTTTCGAATTTTAATCTTAAAGTCAGCGCCTTCCCAGAAGTCAAACGGATTAACCGGTTGTTCGTCTGCGAATGCTGGTTGCATAACATCCATGATTTTGTCAAAGATCTTTTTCCCATACGTATACATGTATACGTTACCTTCGGCGGCCGGATTTGCCGAGTCAGATACCACTAAAACATTAGATGTATAATGTAGTCTACGCTTACGATCGCGAGCAGTTTGTTTATCTTCTTCACGACCAGAGTTCCATAGAATAGAATTCATTTCTGAAACTGGATCGTTTTCATTAATAGAAGTTAAAGACTTCTCGATATACCAAAGACCAGTTTGGCCTTTAAAGCCATGATCCCAGTATCGAACCCAAGGTAGGTCATCACCCTCTTTAGCAGGCAGGAAGCGAATAACTGCGTATCCGTTGCCGGCTTTGTCTCGGGTGGGTTTCCAGAAGCGATCATCAACATAAGACTTTTTCTCAGCCTTTTCTGAAACTGCTTCTGCAGCTTGCACGAGTTTGTTTATAGAGCTCCCGCGCGAACTCTTTAAGTTTGCAAATGACATTGTATTTTCTCCGTATTGCATTGTATTACTGAATTATCCACATTATTCATAATATATAGTATATTATACCACATTTCTATGGTATTGTAAACCCTTTTTTGATAATATTTAAACATTTATCTTTTTTAAAGTTTACAAAAGGACTGTATTTAAGGATCTTTCTAGAAACATCCGGCCATAAAATGGTTTCGGTTATTTTCTTTCCTTCCTTCAATACAAATCCTGTCAATGAATTGAGAATGACAATTGTTTCTAATGTTATGTCTTCCTCCATCCATTTTCGAATCACTAACGGTGTCTGATTATCTACAGACTCCATTAGATTATCAAAATCATTATCTACTAAAGTATTTATATCCTGTTCAAACACACGATGGATAGATTCGTGTATTCTTCTATATTCAAGATAATTTGCTTTAGCCGTAGGATCAGTCATATCTCTAACATACTTTGTGTCATTGATAAACTGACTTACATAAAAGTCTTTTAGATCTTTAGGATAGTTCTTTGCTAATTTGGCAAAGAAATATTTATCTCTTCTTTTAAAGAAAGAGCTAGCATTAACTCTAGTTTTGTAATTATATTTAACTGCATCATAATCAGATTCAAAGTGAAGTTTTAATGCATTATATAATTTATAACTATCAAAAGGATCTATCATATAGGCAATGTATTCTTTTTCTTTGTTTTAACTAAATTTAATCCGGAAGCTTCTGCCGTAAGCTTTTCTTTTATAGAAGGAGATATAAGTTTTTTAACATTCATATAATCCATTCCTCTTTGTTCTATAATATAAGTCATGGCATCTATATAGCTCATTCCTTTTTGTGAAACTAAAACCTCTACAGCTATAGTAAATCTTTTTTTAGTCATTATTTTGTGTTCAAGTTCTTTTATCATCGTTTGTAAGATTCAACTCTTATTAAAATTGTATCTTTGTTTATTCTTCCTGTAGGTTTACCGATCTTAGTGGTAAATGTTTTCCATAAGTTATCGATTTGCTTTTCGGTTTTATTTAATATTTGAGGGAGCACTTCATCAGGCTTTCTCAGTGTAGTTATTCTACTTAATTCCTCATCCCATCTTTGTAGAGTTGAACCTCTAATCTCAAAGCCTTCGGTGGAAGAAGTAACGAATTCTGTTAGCTTGCGTGTTTTAACATTAAACATCCAAAGCTTACCTTCATTAGGTATAAGTGCCGGATGAATAGAAACAAGCTTGGCATCTACATCATCTTGTAGATATTTTAAATTTTTAACCTGAGCTTCTTTAGATTTAGGTTTCTTATTAGCCGTTCTGGCAGATTTTAATGAATCTCTAACTCTATCAAGTTCTTCAAAGACACCTTCCATAAGAACTAGCATCTTTTTCTTATCGCCTTTTTTAATATGCGCATAGGCTTCCATTGCTTGATCACATGTTCTATCATAGGCATCTTTAACTGGTTCGTATTCTTGCATCACATATTCTTTAAATATATTAATTGCAGATCCTTTTAAAGAATGTAATTGAAATAATTGATATGTCGGAAACTTAACTTCTTTTTTATCGAATTTACCATCCATCCATTTATCAATTACCATTTCATCCCAATCTCCTACAATAGTAGCTAAAACTTTTCTACGCGTGCGTTCGTGCGGAGATATAACTTGTTTTTTAGGTTTGGTTTCTTGTATTTCTTTTTTATCTTTTAGTAATATTAATCCTGCAGGCAAAAGAGTTTTTCTTAAATGGTCGTGATATTTATCAATCTCTTCTTGACTATAGTTCCATCCTATTTCTGTCATCTTAACAAAGGCATGATGTCTCATATAGACCTTCCAGTCTGGAAGACATTTCATTGCTTGAACTTCTTCCTTGGAATACTTTAGAACATCTTTACAATAGGCTATTACTTCTTTTGTATATAACTTTTTGTTTGTAAAATAATAATACCAACGAGTAGCATTGAAATATACTTTTCTTCTTTCTTCTGCATCGGTAGGAGGGGGATCCTTTCTGAAATCTGGTTCGGGACCCATATAATGTTCATCTAAACTTTTTATTCTCCTTTTCTTAGCCATTTGTTCTCCTTATCTTCTCAACTTTATATGGTTATAATAATTATATTGTGTTTGATTTTTAATCTCTTTATTAACAGATTCTTTAGGAAGTATATCTATAATTTCCCAACTAACTTCATCACCTGCTTCTAGAGCAAGTTTATTTTTATATTTTGAATTCTCAACCCAGTCCCATAAAACATAATTATCAAATCTTTGGCCTTGAGCCCATAAGGATATTGATACATTACCAGAAAGTTTATGCATATGTTTAAAATCCGTAACTCCGTGAATAGCATGTGTAGCATCCATTCCGAAAGCTTCTTTTAAAGTCTCATATTCTGGTGTGTGCCATTCTGGCATTTCATAGTCTGCTCTTAAGAGAAAGCTATTAAAGTTTTTATTCCACCAATCCTTTTTAGCTAGGCTATCAGCTAAATTATCGCGGTTAACGATAAATTCTTCTGAAACTATTCCTGTGTATTTTTCCATAATTAAAGGCGGCCGGAACGGAGCAGTTTGATAAGGAGTTTCTCAACCCTATGAAAGAGTTGAGAGATTACTCCGTTCCGACCTTTATTATATATACTCATTATTATTTTAAATCTTGTAGGTACTATTATACCACACTTTTTTGCACTTGTAAATCTTTATTTTCAACACTTTTTTGCACTTATAAATCTTTATTTTCAACACTTTTTTGCACTTGACTAGCCTTATATTGATAATCTGCTTGCCATCTAAAAAATTTATCTATTAAACTTTCTTTGCTAGTCTTTTCTCTATGCCAAGTAGTTTTACCGCCAGGTTTATTTTCTTCGTATCTAATATCGCCATTATTAAATTTTGTTTCAATAACACCATTCTGTGCATGAACATAATTAATTTTCTTGCCCCATTCTTCTGCTTCAAGTTTTAATTTATGTTCTTCAACTTCATCTGTATATTGTGTCATAATTCACTTATCTCCATTAAATATTTTTGAACTTCTTCTTCAGTCAAATGACCTATAACATCATTGGTTATTTCAGTATCGTATGTAAGTTCTGATCCAATTAAAACTCCTAATTCCCAAAGACCTTGTTCAAATCCGTAGGAATGTTCATGTCTAATGACCGAAGCTCCATATCCATTATCGAATTGATATATCTTTTGTATACCACCCAGACGTTTATGTTCTTCTTTTGGTTTAAATCTAAAAAATTTATCTATTAATGTACTCATCTGTAGTGTCTATGAAATCCTTCTAATATTCTTACTTTTTCATTTTGAACTAGTTCATCTAGCTTTCTATTCCATAAATCTTTCCATTCTGGATCTCGAGCATTTTCTGCAGCTTTGGTAAGAGCTAATTCTCTTCTTGCAAACAATTTATATGCAGGACTACTCATGCAGTATCCTCTAATTCCCATTCGAGCTCATCTTTTTCATTATCGATATCTCTTTTCTTATCTTCGAAAGGCTCGACTAAATTGTATATTGCTGATTCAAGTGTATTAACTGCTTCACGAACTTCATCGATCTTCCATTCAAGTTCTTGTTCATCAATACCATTATCTTCGGCTAATGACTGAATCTTCATATAGATATTACTAGGGGCATCGTTATATTTGATTGCCTTAGTTTCAGAATTAACATCTCTGATAACACATTCCATATCAAAAGATCTATCATCTAATAGATCTATTCTTTCTTTTATATTATTTGACATAATAATCTACTCCTCTAAAATATATTTGATTAAAATCCTTTCCAAGTGATTTGGAAATTCTATTAATAAATTTCTTTTTAGAAACTAGATAAACTAGGAAATCTAAAAAGGATACTCTGACACCTAAGTGTCTTTTTTTCATTGTTAAAAAATCTGCTATAAACATTAGTCCCAATCTCCATCTGCGAATTTGTTCGCATTAAATGCATCCATGATTGGACTATTTTCTAGAAATCTTTGAGTGTCTTTTTCAGAATAATACATATTTTCTGCTCTATTAAAATCCAAGCCACCTTTAGAAAGATGACCGGCTTTTTTGACTTGACCTGTAAGATCTTTAGCAATTTTGCGTTCTTCTTTTCTTCGAGCTTTTTCTTCGGCTTTGACTACTGCCTTACGGGCATCTAATTTATCACAAATTAGTTTTCCTTCATATTGCTCTAAAGTTAAACCAAGCTTTTTAGCTTCGGCCTTTTGAGCGGCTTGTTTAATCATTTCTAATCTATCCATATTAATCCCATTCCTTATAAAAGCCTTCGGCTTCATTATCGTTATAACCTTTCATGTAAATCTTTATTTGATATGGAGTTAATTCTGTAACCCTTTTACCATGATATGTCCCATGAGGAAAGTAGTGAGGATTTATGCCTCGTCTATAGTAAGAGTCACATGTACCTCTGTCATAGAGACCACCATTGACTGTATGTTTTTCAGGTATTCCTTCTGTATTATATGGACTCATTACGCTGTCTCCTCATAAATTTCTTCAGTAAACTGACGATTAAATTCTTCACCGCCAGGACCCATGTTGTAAGTAGTAACATTTTGTCCGCGAGGACCTTTATATTGCTTAGTGGCAAAATAAGTTCCGTCTTCACGACGTACGACACGGGTATCATAATAGACACCATCACCATAGCGATCTTCTTTTTGCCATCTTTCGAAATCAGAGCAATAGTCATCTTCTTCAAGATGAACTGCGATAACGAATTCCTCGCTAGCATCATTCTTGTAGTTGATGAGATTGGTAAGTTCGTTGATCACATCTTTGTGATTAATGTCACCGGTTACTAGGTAGGTTGAACCACCTTTGGATTTCCAGTACTGAGGGCATTCGCCTTCACCCGTCCAGTCGTGAGCACCGTAGTTCTCACGATACTGGGTATCAATAGCGAGTATCATTACGCTACCTCCAACATAGTTAGAGGAACGTCCCAAGATCCACCATCAACCAAGACGTTGGCTCTTTTGATTTTCATTTTGGTGATTTCACCAGTCATGACACCGCGTTTACGGCATGTGAAAGAAACAGTATCACCAACGCTTAAAGCTGCTTTTGCTGCAGCAACGTGGTTTCTGTTAAGGGTGGCACGTGCGATTTTTACCGCATTAATGACCTCATCTAGATCGGCTTTGTTGTCGATCAAGAGGATTTTATTGATTAAATTTTTCATATGACTCCTTATCATTTTTTTTAATTTATAGTGCTATTATACCACAGGTAGCCGGGAATGTAAACCTTTTTTTTCACTTTTTGGCGGTTATTTTCAGATGGCCGCCTCAGGAATACATTTATAAGCCCCAGGGACGCCGCCTGATACGTTTTTAATTTTTTTCTGATTAACACTGGCACTAAAATTTTACCATATCCCACGGGAAGGCTCTCGCAAAAAGTTCATATTCCATTTTTTGGGCTTCTTGCTCCCAAGATTGGTTTTTATATGGAATTTTCTTAGAAGTAGTAAAAGATGACAATTCACCTTTCATATATTGTTTGATATGAACCATCTCATGAGCCAATGTAATCATCTGCTCAAAATACGGTATTTTTTCACCATAAGAGGTTCTGGCTATCTCTACCTCACCCCAACGATGACTACCGCTAGCAAGTCCTAGGCATTCGCCTGGGAGCTTTGTTAAGAATTTGATAGTTAGCTCTGAAGCATATCTACGATGGATATTAAGAGCTTTCATAAGGTTCTGAATATATATATCTACAGCCTTTTTATGTCTAATCTGGCCTTCTATTACATAAATCATAGTTACTATTATACCACAGGTAGCAAGTAAAGTAAACAGTTTTTTTAGATTATTTTAATATATGTATATAACTTTAAGTTATATCAACTTTTCTAGGATGATATATGGTAATTGGCTCGTTTTTGCCTTTTACCTTGATAGTACCTATTTCATGAAATACAAAACCAGGAGACATGGCTTGTTTCATAGTTTCTCTAGAAATGATTGTCTTATAGTTTATATAATCGGCCCGACCGGCAGTGGCCTCGAGACGGGCTGCAAGGTTGACAGCATCTCCAATGACCGAATAATCAAATCTGGATTCAGAGCCCATGTTACCAACAATACAAGTCCCGGTGTTAATGCCAGTACCAACATTGATATCAGGAAGATCCCGCTCTTTGTATTCTCGTTTAAGTTCATTTATTGCCTCTTCTATTTCTATTCCACTCTTGACTGCCATCTCGGCATGATTCTCACAGGGTAATGGGGCGTTCCAAAACGCCATAATACAATCACCCATGTACTTATCTATAGTTCCGCCATTATTAAGAATGATCTTAGTCATCTTATCTAGAAACTCATTAACTAATTCTACTAGTCCTTCTGGATCATCGTTATTCTTATAATGTTCCGATATAGGAGTGAAACCACATATATCCATAAATAAGAATGTCATTTCTTTTCTTTCTCCTCCTAACTTTAGGAGACCTGGATTCTTTTGTAATTGTTTAACTAGATCTGGTGAAACATATGTACCAAATTGTTTTTTGATTTGTTGTCTTAACTTAAATTGTTTGTAAAAATTGTTAAAGGATGCTTGGGCAAAAACTATTATAGATACTAGTAGTGAATAAGTCCAATCAAGGAGATACATTGAATTCGTCCACTCGTAGGCAGAGAAACCAATCACAGATGAACCAACAACGCCGAAGACGCCTAATCCGATTAGCACAGGGAGCTTATAAACTCCTAGGATTATCAGAAGTCCACCCAGTACAATTAGAGCTATTTCCCCTAGATCTGCAATTTGAGGACGGGTTATCGAATCCCCATTCATTATCGTCTGCAGAGCAGAAGCCTGAATCTGATGAGGATATGCCGGTCCGGCCGGAGTCGAAAGAATTGGTTGAATGCCCTCTGCTGTCACACCAACAATCACTGTTTTCCCATTTAGATTCGGTAAAGGATCTGAATACTCAAATTGTTGAAATTGATTTGAGAAATTAATCCAAATAGAACCTGTAGAATCAGTTTTAATAGGTTCATAAGGTGGAATCATTAAATCTACTATTCCTATTTCATTAGCTTTTATTGTATAACTTTTCTTTTGTTGTATAGACCTTACAATTTCCATTGGCAAAGATGGATATAATTGTTTGTTTACTTGAGTAATTAATGGCATTCTTCTAACTAGATTATCAACTTCTGTAGTTGTATTAATCAGTCCTACGCCATCTGAGACGCTCTCTAGTGGCGGTATATTGGTCACCAGACTGTTATACTCATATACAAAGTTATATGGATCGCCTTCTCCTAATGTAGCAGTACCAACAAAAGGAGCCGAATCAGATCTTCCTTTAGAAGAAGGAGTCTGAGATAATATAATACCATTACCACCTATCCATGAAGCAAATACTTCATCACCACCAAATCTGTCTGGCTCGGGATACATAACAGTAAATGCTATTATTCCGGCATTTGCATTTCTTAAATCTGATATTACTTGTGCAAAGTATTGTCTCGGCCATGGCCATTGTCCATTCACCTCTAGGGCTTTTTCGCCTATATTAAGTAAAGCTATTTGGTCTGATTGTGTTTCTGGGATTGAATTAATTTTAGAATCAAAAGAGATTAATCTAACTCTTTCTACTGGTTCAGGATCTATAATCCTGACAGTGACTAATAATGTAAGGACAAGTATACATGCCCAAATGGAAGTAAATATTTTCATTAAAATTGTTTTACCAATTGAATTCCATTATTCATAACGACAACTGTAAAAACCCCGTTTAATATTCTTAAATTTCGTTTCCTTCCATCATCATCTAATCTCTTATCTATCAGTTTGTATAAGGCATAATTTCCTACTAATTTTAATGCTATTACTTCACCTTTACTAGGATAAGATCCTAAAATAGGATTTAGTTCTTCAATCGAACATGCTGTATGTTTTTGACAATTAATTGCTGACCAGGTTTGAGTAGTATCTATTAATTGTAGGGTAAGAAATGTTTTATATTGTGCTTTATTTTCATCAGACCAATCTTGATACGCCGCATCACAAGATCCTGCCGCAGATAAAAATAACGCGGTCATTAATAGCATTATGAGCTTATTCATATACTATTCATAGAATACCTAATCGTTGCGCCTATTAACCAGCCGCAAAAGAAAAGGGTGGCTGCCCACCCAGGGTATTCTTTACAAAATTGCCAAATATTACTAAATAACATTATCTCCCTCATATTAACTAAACTTCTTTTGAATTTTTTTGAATATTGCATATATAGTTAAACCATAAAATGCTAATACACTCATTGGTAGTGCTATATAAGCTAACTCCCAAGGGGATAAAAATAGTATTTCCCAAGTAAAATCTGATAATGCTTGTGCATCACCTGTTTTTGTTGATATACTACCGACCTCATTAATAATATCTACTTCATATTCAATTAAAAAATCACTCCACTCTTCGCTGGTGAAACATATCATATCTTCTGGACATTCTACCATTTAGATACCCTCATTAAACAACATTCTAAGAAACGCATAATTTTTGCTTTCATTGTTGTGTCACCGTTACTGAACATCCACCGGATGTTTGACAGTTTTGAGATAAGGAATAAGATTGTGCAGAACCTGCATGTTGTGTAAGATCTAAGTCTGTTCCATAACTTCCATTTAAAGTTATAGTAGCAGTATGTGATGCATTTCCATCTTGTAAATAATCTACTGTATTATCATCATTGTAAATAACTAAACTAAAAGTTTTTGAACTATCTGCTTTTTGTTTACCAAAAACAGAATTATCATCACCATAAATGTATATATTTGCTGTGTGTCCATCACAATTTCCTGCCGAACAGTTTCTTTGTTGTCCTACAAGAGTATTTCCAGTTCCATGTACATCTAAGGTTGCCGAATGGCCACCGCCTTCGGTATTATCTTTTGACCATGATGTATCTGTTCTGCTGGAAATCTCATATCCTTGAGCCCACCAAACCTTATTATTATCTCCATAAGAGATGTGAAATTGAATATCATTTTTATTACAAGAAGAACCTTTGGTACAGTTTTGCCAATATTTTATATTATGATCGTCAAAATCTATATCACCACCCCAATTAGCACCTGATCCCCAACCAGGAGAATCATTCACATAGCCTATTTCGTTATTATTACCTTCTTGCTTCATATCAATAACAGTATCATCAATATCACCTATAGAAAAGAATATTTTATTATTATATCCTATTTGTTCTATAGTAAGGTCCAGGTTATTACTACCTGTGACCTGATCTATTAATATACTGTTAGTATTATCCGC
>Ga0098040_1001435_pt1 | contig 10296 bp, 15 predicted proteins | sample 7_EtaG_FD_75065 | JGI IMG/M metagenome (GOLD analysis project Ga0098040, IMG submission 75065) | Marine viral communities from the Subarctic Pacific Ocean - 7_ETSP_OMZ_AT15161 metaG | ecosystem: Environmental > Aquatic > Marine > Oceanic | place: Pacific Ocean | collected 2015-01-08 | reverse complement strand
TCCTCTGGTTAATACATCAAACTGCTGCTTAACATATTTCTTATTTTGAGGTTTTACATTTCTTTTAAAAGAGTTCCAGGCCTGATCAAATTTGCCGCCTTTCCTGGTTAATGTACTATTTCTTTTATACAGATTAAATTTCATAATTTACCTTTCTAATCAAACTTCCCATCTGTGCAGCTTGGACTTGTATCAGTAAGTGTTAGGTTTTCGGTTAGCCAGTAATGGCTCTTCCCCCATGTACCCTCTATCGTGTCACCACTATTGTAAATTCTAACTTTTAAATAATCGTTTTCTTCTAAACAAACAAGCCCTGAATAATGATTACTTTTATATAAAACTCCTGAGAAATCAAAATTTTCAAATCTAGCAAAACCTAGAAATTCAGACCCATTACCTTGCACATCTAAATCAAATCTTCCACTCCCATAACCATTAACTAAAAGCGATAAATTAAATACTCTAGTATCGGCACAAGTATAGGTTAGATACCAGTTTGTGCTACTTCCTAAAGTAAAACAGCTTCCAGTATCAAATAATTCAGTATCTAACTGAAATACATTATTTGTGTTAGTGTAATCAGCTGATATATAGCCGAAAAATTCCATAGGTGTTGAACCACCACCAGCAGTTATAGTAACTGTTGAGCCAGTTGCACTTGTAGTTATACCACCAGAACCAACAAAGGTTACAGTATCGCCAGATGATCCAGCTGTAACAGTTCCAGATGTAGTATCCACAACACCAAATGAATTGCTTGGACTTGCTGTGGTGTCAATGTTTCCCCAAATGCCACCAGAGTTAACATATTGTACGTTTGTACCATTCCAGCGTATTGAACCAACTGTAGATGTTGTAGAGTTACCAAGCTGCACACCACCATTAATATTAAAATCTCCAGCACTATCTTTCATTATTACTGTACCAGTATGAGTTCCACCAACATCTTGCCAGTTAGCTATAACATCTTGGCTAAAAGCGTGTTGCTGTGTAAGTGTGTAGTTAGTTCCTGATTTAAGGGCCATATTGCCAGTAAAAGTACCAGTTGATGATACTGTACAGCTATCAGCACTTGCACAATTTGAACTACCTGGAATACTCATTACTAAAGCCATGATTGATAAAACCATAGCCAGAGTTACTATATTGTTTTGGCTAATATTTATATTTTTATAATTCCAATTTTTTATTCTGTTTAGCATTTTTATTACCTCATTATTGCTGGTAGTAGATCAGTATACGGGCATGACAATCGTGCCATTATTAATCCCAGTAATACTGATCCACTTATTATTATTATTAAATTTTTAAAACTTCTTGTAAATTCCATTATCTTCTGAATGGTAAAAATTGCAGTATAGCTGCTGCTGTTTTTATTCCAGCAAACATTATGTATGCACTTAATACACCAAGCCATACATATCTGATTATTCCGAATGATCCATTGTTCAACCATGAATAATCTAGCGTTAATGATTTTAACCAACTCATAAAAGTAAACGGCGCCATTAAGATATTGCCACCGAAGCTAGAACCGATTGGATTGTTTTCCCCCAGTTGAACATCTGACAATGATAAACTTGTAACTTGCATGGATTGATTTAATTGATTAGCACTATCAGTTAATCCAGTAGTTTGCATAATCATATCTATAAATGCAGCGCCCACAACAATAAGTGAGAAAAATAATATAGGTGTCCAGCTATTCATTTAAAATCCCTCACTTAAAAACTTACTTGATCCATACGTTGCCACCAAAATAAAGATAATTATTAATACATACCATATAGCATAAAAATTATTTAAATATCCTAAATACATAACAACACCATAACTAAATATGGCTAATGGTATGGTTCTGGTAGCCAGTAAAATAATGCTTGATACGATCATGGCCAAAACTGCAAACAATCCACCAAAGGTCATTTGTCTAGGTAACCCAGACGTTGTAGCAATAGAATTTAGCATTGGATAAAAAGGGAAGTTAGAATTTTCATTACCTACAACAGCTAAACCAGAACTTAATGTATTAACAACTTGTATATCAGCTTGTGGATTATCTACTAATTGTTGTAATCCAATTCCAGTAGCACTAGCAATAGTTATACTATAATTTTGTGGTCTATTTAAAGAATATGTAGCATGATGATTATTGTTAGATACATCTAAAATTGAGCCAGTATAATATGGTGTTAATGCTTCAAGTTCTTTAACATCTGTAGGATCAAAATTATATCTTAATTCAATATCATTTGTGGTTGTTATGTTTTTACTAATTTGAGCATTTAAAATTTCAACTTTTCGTAATCCATTACCCATTGTTATCTCTGAATTATAACTGCTCATACTTGCTTTAGTTCCAGTAGCTACTGAAACATCATCTACTAATAATGTTATATCTGGAGCAATATATTTACCTTTTAAATTGTATCTATTATTAAATGTGCTTGTACTTGCCCTAACCTTTGTATCTTCAATTTGAATGAAGTTATACATTACTCCTTGTTCACACTCAACGCCCAAAGCATAACCAGTATTGCTATCCCACCGATCAATTATAAAACCACTATCAGCACTTGGTGTGCCTAGTGGACAAGTAAAACCAGATGTACCAGTTAAAACAACGTCAGCTTCTAAATTAAAATTATCAGTTAAATTAAAATTAGCATTATTTGGAATAGTAATTACATCATCAGTTGATGTTGAATTATTGTAAAAATAAAAACCATTATCACGCCATGCTGTTTGATTAACATTACCTATATAAAATTCCATATTTTTTAAAGTAACTATTGGTAGACTTGGCATTACAAACCACCAACCAGCACTAGCTGTGCTGCTTAATGATTGGCTCATATAATTAATTGGATTATAAGTATCATCACTTGATAACGCTTGGCTTCCAAAATTATCTACATAATTTAAACTTGTCATACCCTCTGGATTAAAAGGTATTCTTACTGGAGAATACGTTTCACTTGCTCCATTATTTTGAATAGTAATACCAATCCTCTTGCAAAAATCACTTGGATTAACACTAGCACTTGCACAATTATTGCCATTGTAAAAAGCATAGAAAAGACAAAAAATAGCAAACAACACTAACACGCCATAACTTAGATATGGACTTGCTTGTTTAAGTTGTAAATTAAATAATTTCAATTTGGCATTTTCCTTGATATAAATATTACTAAACCAATCATTAATACAAATAATCCAGCAGCTATTTGAGTTAATATTTGTGGAGCCAGGAAAACACCAGCTATTAATGGTGTAACAAATCCTATAGTTGCTCCCATAAAATTACTTCCAGATAATAAATACATACCAGAACCAGTTATTAAACTCATCATAATAAATAGAAAACCCCAAAACAAATAACCACTCATACCAAAATACTGTTTGGCAACTTGATCCCCAGCTAAATAAATACTAGATGTGTATGTACCAGTATTGGCTTCTGATAATAAATCCCCAGCTAAAACTGGTGTTGAAAATGGAACTGGAGTACCAAAAATATTTAACAAACCAACAGCAAACAATTCTGGTATTACTTGTTGTAGTTTTGGACTGACACGCCTAGTTATATAAACTCCAGATCCAGTAACCTTGCCAGTATTAGTAATAAGCGTTTCAGTCGGCAAATTTGTATCTAGTTCAATATCAATTATTTGATCTTGTAGGTATTTTGTCATTCTAGCTTTATATGTATCTTCAACATCTACTACAGCTTGAGTTGAAATAACTATATCAGCACAATGAATACCAACATGGGTACTTAAACTATCAATACATATTTTTGACCCATCATCTGATAATTCTTGTAATGTTTTTCCATCTGGTAAATCATCAACATTTAAGCCAGTTAGCGTATCTCCAATAACTGTTAATGGTTCTGTGTAGTTGCTTCCATAAGTTGTACCAGAATTATCATAAATACCAATAGTTAATAATGTTGAATTTAAGGTATCAGGATAAGTACATTTAATTGTTGAAGTACCAGTTGTGGTTGTGCAACCAGTTATATCTTCTAAATGATTGTACCAAATGGATTGTGGAAGATTATAGCGAACAGCAAAAATATAATTTACGTTTGTTGGTGGGTCGTATATTTCTGTAAAAGCTGTGGCACTATCTATAGATATTGGAGTATCAGCACTAGCTAAATTTGGAGCATAAAAAGTAACAACTATTGTTGCTACAATCATTAAAAGTTTTTTCATTAATTCCTATGATTTTGTAAATACCAATTCCCATAACAATATTAATGAAAACAACGCTAGAGTAATACAAGCAAAAATGAGAATGGAAAATGATAATGTAGGAATTTTGCCTACTAGATCCATTGTTATTGTAAACACACTAAGTGTTAAAAATAATGAAAATAGTGAACTATATCCTAAATTAAGCATTTTCCATATCTCCTTTATAATGGACTGGTTTTAGTTACCAGCGCCACCTTTTTTAGCTGCAACGTAAGCTATCAATCCTGCGATCGAAACACCGCCAATTACTGCTACAAGCGGTATCAAAGTTATGATACTAGCAACTGCTGGGAATGTAGCAGTTAATCCAGCTACAGCTAGTACAGCTTGTGTAGAAGTTATGATTGTCGGGTAAATAGCCAAAAATGCGACTAAAGTGATGACCGCAAAGATCACCGCTGTTATATTTCTAAGCATAATTTTTTTTCCTTTTTGATTTGTTTAATGTTGTTTCAACCTAAACTTTACCAAGCACACCAGTTGTGCTAAGAAGCCACAACATACTTATAACAAGAACACCCAGAACAATTACCATCGGAATATACTGCATTACATTTGAAGTTGTCTGATCAACACCAGACGCTAAACCAAAATAGTTTATGTCAAATATATAGCTGGTACTAGCAGTTAACCCAGTTATAGTAATTTTAGTTCTATCGTTGTTCAGAGTAGTCTGATCTGTTCGATCTACTGAACTAGGACTTGTTTCTAGGACTGACCCACTATTAACTGATATATCACTATATTGTGATGTTTCAGTTAAATTAATTTCACATTGAGTAACACCAACACCAGTTGTGCAAGTTGAAACATTACTATCTGTAACGCTTCTAGTTCTTGCTGCTTCAGTCTGGGTGTTAATACTTGTCATTGTTCCAGTTGAAACAATTAAAGCTATCGCCATAAAACCGATTGTAGCCATTCCTTTTAATAACATACCAAATTTACCTCATTAATATTGTTAGAATTATATTTTATAGGTAGCCACTATTATTACAAGACACATCAGCAAATGTTAAGAATAGATAACCTATATACTACCCTAAAGGGTAGTAGTAGAAATATATATCAAGCATATGGTTTTTATTAATTAGTGTGCTAAGATTACTTGTGTATATATATCCCTAAGTATTAAGGAAGTTAATTACATGACTAGCAACTTTGGAAGCCCAGATGATCAAATAAATAGAGATATAACAGCTAGAATGGGCAACCCAATGTTCAACCAGTCTAATCCATTTGATCCAAAACTGTTTGTAACACCACCTAAAGATTTAATCCAGGCAGCTGTAATGGCTAATAGAAATCAAATGCAAGTAATAGATGCTTGTAACGTAATGGCTAAAGTTAATCAGAGAGAACTAAAAAGAATAAAACATTCTAATAAAAAATTAACTGGTAAATTAAACACCAGAAGCAAATCAGCTGCAATTATAAAAGAGTTTGATATTAGATCTAGATCAATAGATCATTTAGCTGTTAACTATGCAGCACAAACAATGACGTTTATTCCTCCCCAGCAAGATAAAAAGAAAAAAGACTTAGATCAATTATGAGCCTAACAACAATTAATTTTAAAAATGACAAATCAGTTGTTTTTAATAAATCTAAAATAATACAAAATCAATTAATTTTTATTGATGAAAGTCAAAGTTATTTTTTAGATATTAACCAAGTTGGTTTTTTTAATAACCCTATTGTTTTTGGATTGCTTGGAAAAAAGAAAACTACAGCAGTAACTATTAACAGCAATCAAGTTAATTTATTAAACCCCATAACACAAAGTGAAAATCATTTTGTGGTTGATAGTGAAGCCTTTGATTTACAAGATCATATAGAAGATAAGATTGTTGAAAATACATTAATGCAAACTGAAAAAAAACCTAAATCAGTTGATAAAATAACAATGTATCTTGGAATAGTTCTAGTTATTGGTGCTGCTACAGTAGCTATGCTTGGTTTGGTGGTGGTTTTCCCATATATATCCAGTAAGTTATGAAGTACCAAGATTATTTAGATGAATATATAAAAAAAGGTTCTTTTTTAAAAATACTAAATAAAAAAGATATATTTTTTAATGATAGTACAAGTATTGTTTTAACTGCTGCTATTGGATTAATGTTTTTACTTATTTTGCTATCTCTTTATATAACCCAGATCAGTATGATGTTTGGTAATATAATGCTTGTAATTTTCTTGGCCTTGTTTTCCTTAATTGGATATCTTTTTTTATCATCAAGATTTACAAAGGTTTTAATAGCTTATGAAAAGGAAAATGTTGTCAACTGGGAATTTATAATAATTCCTAAAGAAATTGATTTAACTATTTCTGAAAAACATTCAAAAATGATTGGAAAAAAATTAATTAAAGTTTTAGTAAAAAGAAACAATAATTATTTTGGTTATGATCCATATTTTTTTAATGATGAAATACCAGTAAACCCACAAGAGTTAGCAGCTATTACTGAACAATCTAGTATTCAAAGATTAACAACGTATGTAGAAACAAGCACTAAAAAAGAAATATTTGAAAAGGGATTATTGTTAATCATTCTTGGTGGAATAGGATTTTTAATATTTGTTTTATCTAGTGAAATTATGGCTAAAATTTAATGACAACAGATCACAGAGTATCCCCAGAGATACAAAAACTAATAAGCAAAAATACAGCTGCAACTGATTGGATACCAGCAGCAGTATTAAATCAATCATCAGTAGTTATTGTAAAAGGTGTCCGGGGATCAGGAAAAACATTATTTTCTGCAATTTGCATGTATCATAAATGGAAGTCTGGCTATAAAGTTTTTCATAATGGAGCGTTAAAATTCGGAGAAGAATTAGATATAGCTGATATGCTTTCCTATACTGTAGAAAATGATCTCCAGGACTGTTTTATATTTATAGATGAAGCACAAGTTGTATTTGACTCCTGGTCTGGTGGAGCAACCTATTTAAAAAAGCTAATTCACTACATAACACAATTAAGGCATAAAAACATTAATCTTTATATGACAACTCAATTTGTAAGTGATTTAACAGCTAGATTAAGACAACAGGTTGATTATGTTATATCCCCAGCTTCTTATATGAGAATTTATACAACTGGAGTAAAAAAGGGAATGATTAGAAGCCACAGAATAAACAGCTATTATACATCTACAGAAAATACACCATTCGGATTTTCACAACAATATTTACCAGTAATTTATAATGCAGAAGATTTCTATAAAATTTATGACACTATGAGTATGATAGATCACAGCGAATTAGAAGAATTTACTAGCGATAAGGTAAGAGAGAATATAGAAGCACAAAGAGAATTTCATGTACAACAATGGTTAAAAGAAAAAATTATTCCAGTACATTCTGGAAAAAAAGTACCAGTAATGGCTTTATGTAACAAATGGAATGAAGATAGTGGAGATATTATAGAAAGTAAGCATTTTGCAAAACTAATAAAAGCTATGGGTCTAAGTGTTAAGAAAAAAGGGAGATCACAACAGAACGCTATTCATTTACCAAATGATGTTTCAGATTTAAACCTAACGCTTTAACAACTGGAACGCTAACGGCGTTGCCCATTAATTTGTATCTAGCAGTATCAGATAAACCAGCTGTATAATTATCATTAAAACCCTGTAATCGTTCACACTCAACTGGTGTTAATCTTCTATACATATTATCAACTTCATAATAACCTTGTTTGCCACTACCACTTCCTGCCAATAAAGTTGTAGCTAAGCCTTTGTCAGAATAAATATTACCTGATTGAAAACCACTTGGATAAATATTGCCAACTGTAATTAAATTCCTATCTTTATAATTACCAGCTGAATGACCAGGAGATTGCAGTGTTTTTAAAATATTTTTGTTTTTTGAAAGTTGTTTTTTAGTAGACTTTTCACTTGTGTTGTAGATAGGTAATATTTTTGGTGTACTTGTTTCTGTAATATATCCGATAAAATATATGCGTTCTCTGTTTTGTGGTAACCACCAGCTTGTATTAATAAGTTGCCATTGTGCATTATACCCAATGTCGGCAACTGTTCTAAGTATGTATTCAAAGTCCTTTCCATTGTTAACTGAAAAAAGGTTTTTGACGTTTTCAAAGATAAAATATTTAGGTTTACACCATGCGATAATTCTAATTGCTTCATTAAATAAGCTGCTCCTGGCACCTGACAATCCTTTTTGTGATCCAGCAACTGAAATATCTTGACAAGGGAATCCGAATGTAACCACGTCAATTTTAGGTAATTTTTTTTCATTGATGTTGTTGATATCTCCCAGTTCAATGGAATTTGGGAATTGTTTTTTATATACTTTAATTGCATTTTTATCTATCTCACTAAAAAAGGTTTTATCAAATTTTATTCCAGCTTCTTTTAATCCAAGATGAAAACCACCAGCACCACTAAACAAATCTAAATAATTCATTTAAAAACTAAATAATTCTGGTTGTATTTTCATATCTATATCAATACATTCATAATTTTTATTATTCCCTTTAGGGTAATCTAAATGTTCATATTTTAAATCTTCTAGCATTGCTTTTTTTTCTTTTTTACTACCTAATAAATATAAATATCTATATGTTGGTTTTAATTTTTCTGTTTTTATAATTTTTCCTTTTGTGTGTATACCTCTTCTTACATCAAAAGTAGAACCATTTTCAAAAGTGTATTTATTTTTATTAGTAGATTTACCTGTATATATCCAATTAGTAGCCTGATATATATAACCATGATGATTATTGTTAGGATCAGCATAAGAAATTATAGCTAATGGTTTTGGTAGTAATTTTAAGCAGTTGCTAAGAAAATAACTTAATAAATTTTTTTCTTGATTACTATTTATAACAAGTCTGTTTAATTCTAATGTTCTAACTTTATAATTATTAAAAATACAATCCCCATTATTAAATTGCCTGTTCATTGGACTGCCAAAAGTAGCAACACCAAGAATATTGTAATTTTCATCAATTAATCCATAACCATAAGAAACACCCGAAAGCCTTTTAGCATAGTGTTTTTTTAATAACCATTTTCTATATTCATGATTTAAAAGTTTTCTAACTGTGTAATTTTTCATTTTTTTAACCAAGTTCTATCAGCTACTTTTTTATATTTAAAATATAGTTTTATTTTTTCAATTAAATTATTCAATATTCCACTTATCACTATTTAATTCATTTGTTTTCAAATATAGCTGCGTGATCACAATACTGGAATGGCCCAGAAAAGATTGGAGTTCATTTATAGGCACACCATTTAATAAAAAGTAGTGTGCTGCTGAATGTCTGAATGTATGACAACCTATATTAAATTTTTTTTCCTCATACCAATCTTGCAGTTTAGCTTTTCTTTTAATGTGTTGTGAAACAGCTTGTCTAGTTATTGGTAATTTAGTAATTCTGGATTTTAATTTTTTTTCTAATGTTTTATTAGTAATTCTTACAGCACGTGTTTTAGACCCTTTGCCAGTTAATACTATGCGTGGGTATGGTTTATTCTTTAAAATGGTGTGTTTGTGTATGTTTAACGCTTCTGACACCCTAAGACCACAATAAAACATTAGCATTAATACCAATTCCATATTCTCATTGTATGTAGAAGCTATTAAGTCTTTTATTTCACTATGTGTTAAATAATGATCTACTTTAATTGTCATTATGCTTATCTTTATTTTCAAGATTATGCAAGTAGTCTAAATCATATTTTACCATAATAAATTTTCTATAAAATATATTTTCATCTGCTAAATATTTAATATGTTTTTTTAATTCTCTAATTTCTTTTTCGTATTTTCTCATAGTTTCACAATGCTTATAAATTAATTGTGATTGATATTTATTTTGTTCTTCTAAATTCATTGTGCTTCCTTATTTATCAATTTAGTTAATTTCATGTTTTTTACTCCTCATTATAAACTTAACGTCTATCGTGCCATCATGATTTGGCTCATAAGCAAACTTACCATTAAATTTATATTTGAATGGACTTCTTTTTAGCCAATTATATAAATCTTTTTT
>Ga0098040_1001431_pt1 | contig 10305 bp, 8 predicted proteins | sample 7_EtaG_FD_75065 | JGI IMG/M metagenome (GOLD analysis project Ga0098040, IMG submission 75065) | Marine viral communities from the Subarctic Pacific Ocean - 7_ETSP_OMZ_AT15161 metaG | ecosystem: Environmental > Aquatic > Marine > Oceanic | place: Pacific Ocean | collected 2015-01-08 | reverse complement strand
GCATTTGTTGGTGGAACGATGTTGGCGGCGGGTGGAGCCCGTGCGCTAGGCGGTGGTGGTCTGGCGGCGCTGCGAGCCGGCAGCTCCATAAGCTCCGGATCTCCGACCCCTAACAACCACAACCAAACGACAGCCCGTGCCAATGGCATGACAGGAATTGGTGCCGGTCCAACCAGCGGTACGCCTGCCTATGCGCAATCCGGCGGCGATCACAATGTCGCGCCTGCCTGGGCACGACAGCTTCAACGCACGCAACGCCGGCGCGGTCATGCGCAGATGACGGCGCAGGCGATCAAAGAAGGCGACCGCCCAGGTCATGGCCTCGCACCCAGTATTCGCGAGGAGAAACCGTGATGATCTTCAAGCGCAGCATTCAGCGATACGGCCAGACGCCAGAGCCGGTGACGCCTTACCAGAAGGCGGCGCAAGTCTGGGACGAGCGCATCGGTTCAGCGCGCGTCCAGGCGAAAAATTGGCGGCTGATGGCGTTTGGCTCGCTTGTTCTCTCCTTCGGATTGGCCGGAGGCGTCTTATGGCAGTCGGTGCAAAGCCGTGTGGTGCCTTACGTCGTCGAGGTCGATCGGCTGGGTGGCGTTCGCGGCATCGGGCCCGCCATGGAGCCCTATCATCCGAATGATGCGCAGATTGCCTATTATCTTGCCCATTTCATCAACGATGTCCGCTCGCTCTCCATCGATCCCATTGTTGTGCGTAACAACTGGCTTGAGGCCTATGACTACGCCACCGACCATGCCGTGGTGTTTCTGAACGGCTATGCCCAAAAGAACGATCCCTTCAAGTCTGTCGGCGAGCGCACTGTGTCCGTTGAGGTCAACAGCGTCGTGCGCGTGTCGGACACCTCCTTTCAGGTGAAATGGACCGAACAGAATTATGACCATGATGCGCTCGCTAAAACCGAGCACTGGACTGCGATTCTGTCCGTCGTCACAAGGCAACCTTCCGCGGCTGATGTGCTGCGCAAGAATCCTCTCGGCCTCTATGTCAACGGCATCAACTGGACGCAGGAGTTGAGCGTCAGCGAAACGCCTTGAAGGAGAAGCATATGATCATCCCCAATCTCGTCGTTCTCTCGCTCTCCGGCCTGTTGCTCGGCGCCTGCGCCGAAAAGCCGTTGCCGGCGATTTCCTACGACGATGCCTCCTTCAAGCCCGCAACCGCGCAACATGATCCGAGGCCTGTTGAAAGCGCGGTGATGTCATCGCCCGCAAGTTTTGCCATTCCTCCGAAATTGCCGATGCGCGCAAATCGGAATGAACAACCACCGGCGGCGCGTGTCACGACCGCCAACAGGAAAGCCTTGCACGAGCCGCAATCGGAGGGGTTCGTCAATGCCGTGCAGGTCTATCCCTTCTCGGACAATGCGCTCTACCGGCTTTACGCCTCGCCGCAGCAGGTCAGCGACATTGCGCTTCAAGCCGGTGAAACCCTTTCCGCAATCTCGGCCGGCGACACAGTGCGCTGGGCCGTCGGTGATACGGCCAGCGGAAACGGGCCGGCACGACAGGTCCATGTGCTGGTCAAGCCGTTTGCGGCGGGTCTCACTACCAATCTGGTGATCTTGACCAATCGGCGGACCTATCATCTGGAACTGCAAAGCACCGATCGCACCGCGATGGCCGCAGTGGCGTGGAATTACCCGCAAGACAGTTTGATCACCGCCTCTAACGATCCAACCACGGCGGCAGCCACCGATACCATCGATACAGGCCTCTCGATCGAGAATCTGCATTTTCGCTATACGATCACCGGCGACAATCCACCGTGGCGGCCGCTTCGCGCCTTTGATGATGGCAACAAGGTTTATATCGAGTTTCCCGAGCGGATCGATCAAGGTGAAGCGCCGCCTCTATTCGTGGTCGGCGAAGACGGCAGCAGCGATCTCGTCAATTATCGAGTGCGCGGAAATTACTACATCGTTGATCGTCTCTTTGCTGCTGCTGAATTGCGTCTCGGCCAGGACAACCAGCAAGTCGTTCGGATCAGCAGAACAGACGGCAGACGGTCAAGCGGTCTGACGTCACTTTTTAATGAGTAAGTAGCGATGGCTGAAACCTCGCGCTCAGATTCATCCAAGCTCGATCCGGAATCGCTGGTGCTGCGCGCCAATCCGCGCGGTGTCATTCGCTTCAAACGCGGATTGCTGATCGGCATTGCTGCTTGTGTATGCCTTGTGATCTTCGGCGTGACGTGGCTGGCGCTGGACGAGGGCAGACTGAAACCCCGTCAGGCGGGCGACGAGCTCTATAATGTCGGCGCCAAGCGGCCACCGGACGAGCTTGCAGCGCTTCCATCGAGCTACGACAAGATCAAGCCGCTCGGGCCGCCGTTGCCGGGCGATCTCGGGCCTTCCGTCGTCGCACGTGAAAAAAGCCTTGGTCTTTCCAATGTGAGTCTCCGGCCTAATCCGGAAGATGATGCTGCCCGCGCGGAGCGGATGCGCCTCGCGCAGCAGGCCCGGCAAGCCAATGAAGCAAGCGTGTTCTTCCAGATATCTAAAACCGGCACCTCGGCAGCGGCCGCAACCGGCGGGACAGCGAGTGGTGGAACGGATACAGGCTCGTCAGGTACGAGTCTTGTAGCCAATACCGCGAATGATCAGCTCAATCTCGACCCGGACCGCGACCAGAACAATCAGCAGCGGAAGATCGACTTTCTGAGCAGTAAGGCGGAGCCGGCCATCTACAATCCCCATGCCTTGCAGCAGCCAGTCTCGCCTTATGAAGTCCTGGCGGGATCGATCATTTCAGCCAGCCTGATCACAGGTCTGAATTCGGATTTACCAGGACTTGCCGTCGCCCAAGTGACGGAGAACGTATATGATTCCGTGACCGGCGGTACACTTTTAATCCCGCAGGGCTCCCGCCTGATCGGCACGTACGACAGTGTCGTCGCCTTCGGACAGAGCAGGGCGCTTCTCGTCTGGCAGCGCATCGTCATGCCGAATGGTTCCTCCGTCCAGATCGACAACCTTCCGGCAACGGACAAGTCTGGATATTCCGGGCTCGGGGATGAAGTCGATTATCACACATGGACGCTTTTGAAGGGCATCGCCATGTCCACATTGCTGGGTGTCGGCAGTCAGGTCACCTTCGGTAACGACCGCAGCAATCTCGTGGAGGCCATCCGGCAGTCGACTCAGGAGAGCACCAATCAAGCTGGCCAGCGCATCGTCGAAAAAAACCTGAATATTCAGCCGACTATTACAGTGCGTCCCGGTTGGCCCTTAGCTCATTTTCCCATTTTCGTAACGGCAGATCGATGCGAACGACCATTTGTCGTCGCGAGGGTGAATGGCTGCCAGGTGGCATGCCATATGATCTGTGAGATCGACGCCGTCGAGCCTAGATTTCGTTACACGAAATGCTTTTTGGCTGTTGATTTCAACGCGTTTTGCGTCCATATTCCGTTTACACAAAGGCAAGTGCCCCTGTGGTCCTTGTTTTTTGGATGGCCTCGAAAACCACCAAATTGAATTCTGAAAGCCCTGCGTTTCCCGACGCGGGGCTTTCGCTTTTTATGCAGCTACCTGATCAATGCCCTGCTCGAGGATCTTCTCAACCAAGGCTGAAATGTTGGTAGGGGCCTTTTTCCTGAGCTTTTGTAAAAGAGCAGGGTCGATCCGCACGGCCAGCAAAACCCGATTAGTCTCGGCCTGTGGTCGTTTTTCAATGCGGCGCTTTTTTACAGTCGTGCTCATCATAAAAGCCCAAGTTGAATCATGTTATACAAGAATTGGTCTCGATCGCTGAGTCTGTCAAGCGCTGTCTTGCATCTAATTGTAATGACCGAATCAATTTAGTGCCTGTGGCGCAGTCAACTTTCTTTCCCTACTGATTCCAAAACCCAATAAAAATGGGCATCCGTGCGCCTGCTGATTTTTGCATCTGCGATGAAAAAGAAAGTTTTTTGACCCCAAAAAAAATTTCAGTCGACGGCGATTTTTCTAAATCTGATACCATCTCAACGGAAGCAAAGGGCATGGGAGTGCTCTCAGGGTTCATCACCTCGACGCTTCCGAAGGCCTGCCTGGGAAACTTGGCAGGCCTTTTTTAACCTCGTTCATCATTGTTGGTTGAAAGCCTCGTAAAAAATCCTATTATCATAATAGGATTTAAACGAAGGAGGGCGTAATGCTGCGATGAAAAAGAAACCGAAAAGGGTGGTGAGCTACACGTTGCCGCCTGAAGATATCGACCTGGTCTTGGGCGTGGCTGCTGCCCGGACACTCAAAAAAGGGGAGCTGATTTCAGCCTCGGCCGTGATCAGAGACCTTATCCAGAAAGCCAGAGCCCGCCTCGAGCGAGAGCTCCAGTAAAAGTGAAAGTGATGAACCCAACTCCCACACTCCCAACATACGACTGGCAGATCCTCGTGACGCCTGGTCACACGATCGCCGCCCGTGCGCGCCGTCTTTCGGTCGCGCTCGTTGCACTCAGCTTCATCGGCTTTGCCGGCCTCGTCTATTCGGCCGGACTTACAAATCCGCTGATGCTCTTCACCCGCCTCACAATGTCTTCGCCCGTCACCTCGGCTGCGCCGGACTGGACGAAGAGCTTCGTCAAAGACCCGCTGCACTTCTATCCGCTCGGTCATGTCGATGCGCTGTACCCGGTCGGCTTCGGCTTCCTGAACAATGCCGCCTCAGTCGGCGATAGCCTCGACTGGTATCGATCATCGATCGATTACCTGGCGCAGAAGCCTGGTCTGGGTTGGGTCTCGCACCTGCAGGCCGCGCCGTTTAAAGACCCGCGCCTCGACACGGCGGTTTTTCAGACCGGTGCTCGCGACGTGCTGCAGCAATATGCAATGCACGGGACGAAGGTTGCCGATTGGCAGATGCCGGAAGGCACAAAGCTGCATCCCGTCGTCACCAGCGTCGCCAAGTTTCGCGATCACCTAGGCGACCTCGATCGTGGCGTCGTCGTGATCGGCACGTCTCAATCTTACATTCTTGCTAACACCAAGCAGGGCCTGCAGGCGCTGATCCTGAGCGGATCGCCTGAGACCAACAACTTCAGCTGCCGGTCGCTATTCGGACAGGTTCCGCCTTGCTCGATCGTCTTCAACCTCAAAGGCGACGAGCTCGCCGACCTGAACAAGTGAGGTGTTTCCCATGAAACCCACAGAAATCATCGTCGAATACGGTCGCGGCGCGGCCTCGCTGATCAAGAAGGGCGCAACTGCAGCCCCGCGGATCTTCGCCTTCATCGACAAGATCGCGGACAAGCTTGCGCGTCTGCCGATCTCTCTCGCGAATTCCTACTTCGCCACGAGCTCAAATGACCTGCTCGCCGGTCGGCTCGAAGAATATGCTACGAAGCATTGGCCGAAAGAAAAATGGCCGACGGCCTGGATGGAAATCCCGTCCGACATTCGTCGACCCGTTGTCTGGGACGGCAAGCTGATTGGCGGTATCGATGTCAGCTGGCTCGCCAACAAGCACATCACGGAAGACGTCGTGAGGGAGTTTTCAGCCCGCGCGATGCGCTTTGCATTTAAAGGTTGGCTGATCTCTATCCTGCTGCTCGCGATCTATTTCACGATCGGCCGTACATCGATGCTGACGCTGCCCTGGCACGTCCAAGGCCATGACTTTCCTGCGTGGGCGTGGCATGTCGCACCTTCGGCCGTCGCGGGCTATCTCTTCGCGGCTGTCGTCAACTCGATCTATAACCTCGTCGGCTTCGCCTGGTTCGCCGTGATCGAGCCCTTGAAAATCGGTCTTTACTTGTTTTGCCCGGGTTCGCGCGCCAGAGGATCGCTCTCGCGGGTGCGCACCTCAGCCAACCGCGCCGCGTCCAGCCGACGTCATTCAGCCCGCCATCACCACCATCATCACGTTTTCAGTCAACGAGACGAAGCCCAGCGGCACGTTGGGGTTGCTGCCCATGCACGCATACTTGAGCTCACGCCTTTGCACGACGCCGACGCAATAAACCAACACGGTTCCTATCGCACCTGTCTAACCCAGGGATATAGCTGACAAGTGTGCTCAGACATGCCAAGGACCTCACGGCCTCGCCGCGGCATTTAATAGCCCTCGACAGCGTCTCATAGGCGGACGTGAGGAGCATGGGCATGGCGGTGAAAAAGACCTAAAGCTCTTGGCCGGCGCCAGGCAGATAGCCATGTGCTTGCCGCCATCACCACTCCTCAGAACCACACTCTCACGCCCATCAGGATCTGCCGGTCGGATACTGGTCGGCCGGCGGCGCGTGCCATTCCCGCCGTAGCGCCGAACTTGCGCACCCAGGAGTAGCCGATATACGGCGCAAACTTCCGGCTGAACTCGTAACGCAGCCGGAAGCTCAACGAGGCGTCAGAGACACCGGCCCCGAGATCGCGCCGCGGGTCGGCACGACCGTAAGCATTCAGGTCCAGCTCGGGAGTGAGTATCAGCTTCTGCGTGAACAGCCAATCCTGCGAGGTCTTGAGCCGGAACGCCGTGCGCCCCGACGGCCCCGCATAGGCTGTTGCCTCGAATTCGAACTCGTAGGGGGCGATGCCCTGGAAGCCAAACGCCGCCCAGTTTCGGGTAGGTCCGGTTCCCAGGTCGTGGCGCACGCCGGCCATCAGGTTCCAGAACGGGCTGACGGCATGCCCCCAAAGCGCCTCGACATCACCCTCTTCGATACGCCCTTTGGCGCGACTGCCCTCGCTGCGGATCCACAGCTTGTTGAGATTGTGCCCGACCCAGAAGCGACCGTCCCATTGCTGGCTGTTTGCGCCGTCGCTGCTGTGTGCGCTCTCGAGGTTGTCGATCTGCAGCTTGGCCAGCAACGGATCGTCATGCATGCGCAAGGTAACGCCATAGGCGGCGTAACCCTCCGGTGCCGCACCGTCACTACTCGGCAGGCTGCCGATCGGTGGTGCCTTGGACATGGTTTCGCCGTGCTTCATGTCCATCGGCATCGCCATGTCAGGCATGTTCTGCATGGCGCCCCTGTCAGCGAACTTTTTCGCTGGCTGCTTGGACATGCCCTTCATCGCGCCATGCGACATGGCTTTGTGGCCTTTTTTCGGCGGCATGGTTTTGGCGGCGGTAGTTGGTGTCTTGCCTTCCATGCCTTCCATGCCGGTACCGTGCTTCATCGTCATCGGTTGGCTGGCCGCCGTCGTGCTCGAAGCATGTGCCGGTGCATCTGTTTGTGCCGAGGCCCATGGCGAGACTCCCAGCAATGCCAACCCAAGAACGCCCGGAAGCAAGGAACGGCGAAGGGTGATCGGATTCATGGCCATCGTCCTGGTCCTCATGCCACCACCACCGCGCGGAACATGCCGCCGTCCATGTGATAAAGCATGTGGCAGTGGTAGGCCCATCGCCCCCGGGCGTCGGCATTGACCAGATAGCTGATCCGTTGTGCCGGGCGCACGTTGACCGTGTGCTTGCGCACCTGGAACTGCCCTTGGGCGGTTTCCACTTCGCTCCACATGCCGTGTAGATGGATCGGGTGATTCATCATGGTGTCATTGATCAGCACGATGCGCAGCCGCTCGCCGTAGTGGAACAGGATCGGCTTGGCCTCGGAATAAGGCACGCCGTTGAACGACCACAGATAGCGCTCCATGTTGCCGGTCAGGTGCAATTCGATCTCACGGGTCGGTTCGCGCAGATCGAGCGGGCCGCCAATCGTATGCAGGTCGGCGTAGCTCAGCACACGCCTACCGTTGTGCCGCAGGCCTGCGCCGGGATCATCTAGCGCGGTGGACGCCACCGCGATGCATTTAGTGTTCGACGGCCCGTATTCGGTCGCATAGTGGTGATGGATCGGCACCGTCTGGCCGCTGCCCATGCCCCCCATGTCCATGTCCATGCCCGGCATGGCTTTCATGCCACCCGCCGCCATGCCGGCCATTTTCGACATGTCCATGCCCATGTCCGCCATGCGGAGGCTGGGGACTGGGTCCATCGCTGGAATCTCGCCACGCATGCCTTCACGCGGCGCCAGGGTGCCGGCGGCGTAGCCACTGCGATCGATGGCCTGGGCGAAGATGGTGTAGGCACGGTCATCGCTGGGGGTAACTATCACATCCAGGGTCTCGGCCACGGCAATCCGGAACTCGTCGATCGACACCGGCTCCACGTCTTGCCCGTCGGCGGCGACCACGGTCATCTTCAGACCGGGAATACGTACGTCGAAATACGTCATCGACGAGGCATTGACGAAACGCAGCCGCACCTTTTCGCCGCGGCTGAAAAGCCCGGTCCAACGGCCTTCAGGAGTCACCCCATTGGTCAGGTAGGTATATGTGTAGCCGGTCACGTCGGACAAATCCCGCGGACTCATGCGCATGCGGTTCCAGGTCATCCGTTCCTTCCACGCCTTGGCAAAACCTTCCATGCCTGCCTGCTGGAAGATCTCCGGTGTAGTCGGTTCGGTACGGCTGTAGTAGCCGCCCATTTTCTTCAGGTTGGCGAATACCTGCTCGGGATCGGTGTCGGTCCAGTCGGACAACACCACCACGTGTTCGCGATCACTGGGAAAGCGTTCCGGCTCGCGTGGCTCGATCACGATCGCACCGTACAGCCCGGTCTGCTCCTGGAAGCGGGTATGGCTGTGATACCAGAACGTACCGGACTGCTTCACCTTGAAGCGGTACTGGAAGGTTTCGCCCGGCGCGATACCCGGGTAGCTCAATCCCGGCACGCCATCCATGTCCGCGGGAATGATCATGCCGTGCCAGTGGATCGAGGTGGATACATGCATCCGGTTGGTGACATTGAGTGTCACCGTGTCGCCCTCTCGCCAGTACAGCGTCGGCGCTGGCACCTGGCCATTGATGATGGTACCGATGGCGGGTTTCCCGGTGAAATTGACCGGGGTCTCGGCGATTTCCAGATCGAAGGTGGTCCCCCGCAGGACCGATGGCGAACGCCGCAGACCTCCGCTTTTGGCCTGGATGCCCTTGGCGATGCTTGCCGCCGGAATCAGTCCGGCCAGCACACCTCCCAACGCCAGACCGCGGACGAAACGGCGCCGCGAAGGGTCGGGCCCATGGGGCGGATCATTCGGAAACTGTATACGTGACATTTCAACCTGCATTCCCCAAGTGGCGTGTCGTTTGAGGTGAAGATCGCCTGTATCCGAGCGCTAGACAAGGATTTTCTGCCGCAAGCGGCACCTGCGGTCGCGCAGACTGCTGGATCTGGACGGATCAGACCGCGAAGCCGCTGTTTCCTTGCCCAGGGGCGGCGTTTTTCAGCGCAGCGGACAGATCTGTCCAGCCGCTTTCGTTCAGTTTGAGCGTGGATCGCGATCATGCGCATAGCGGTGGCGCTCGCAATCGGCGGATAGCGGCGAGGATGGCGCGTACCATCGTGCCGGTGACAGCGACCTCGGCCAGCTGGAAGGTGATGGTGCGGGCGTGACGGACCACACGTGCCCCGATCTTGATCAGCTTCAGTTGCAGGCTGGTCAACGACCAGTCGGCCATGGCCTCGGGCAGCTCGATGCAGCGCAAGAAGGTGGCCAGGTTGTACGCCAGGGCGTGCAGTTGCAGCCGCACCTCATTGTCGCGGAACTTCCGGCACGACAGCCGCGTCCAGCGAAAGGCGTATTTGCCCTCTTTGATGTGCTGCTCGGCGGTGCCGCGCTGGTTGTAGAACCGCACCACCCAGTCCGGCTCCATCGGCAGGTTGGTGACGATGAAGCCGACACGCGGGAACAGTTCGCCCGGATGCCATTCGATCTTGGCGATCACCCGGCGTTCCTTGTCCCAGGACGCCGCCTGATACTCGAATTCCTCGAAGAACCGCTTGACCTTGGTCAGTGACGGCCGCCCGACAGGGCGCGTTAGCCGATGCGCGATCTTGTCCTTGAGGACCGCGTTTGCGGGCAGCCGGATGGCGTAGAAGAACCGCGCTTCTTCCAATCGCTCATAGATCGCCGGGATCGCGTAGGCAGCATCGGCCCGGAAGAACCTGCCACCAAGGTCGCGCTCCGCGTAGCGCGCAATGACGGGGTCGAGAACATCACGCCAGCCATCGGCGCTGTGGACGTTGCCATGGCGCAGGGCGCAGCGTTCCAGCATCCCGAACTGGTTGAACAGAAAGTTGGGGTGATAGCAGCTACAGTCGAAATGGCCATTCCAGGCGGACCCTTCCTGGTCGCCATGGGTCGGGCTGACCGAGCTGTCCATGTCCAGAACGATGTACTTCAGCCCGTTACGGTCATGGAACCGGTCGATCCATTGCCCGTTCAGGTCGGCCAGCGCGGCACGGTTCCCGGCCAGAGCCAGCGTCTCGGTCTCGAACCGTCCCATCTGCGATGCCGAGGCCGCTTG
>Ga0098040_1001430_pt1 | contig 10306 bp, 10 predicted proteins | sample 7_EtaG_FD_75065 | JGI IMG/M metagenome (GOLD analysis project Ga0098040, IMG submission 75065) | Marine viral communities from the Subarctic Pacific Ocean - 7_ETSP_OMZ_AT15161 metaG | ecosystem: Environmental > Aquatic > Marine > Oceanic | place: Pacific Ocean | collected 2015-01-08 | reverse complement strand
CCCTACACGGGCGAAGAGGTGAAGGCCTTGCGCGCCGAACCTCTGGCCGATGTGATGGCGACAAGGGCACAGCTTATCAAGGCGCTTGAAGAAAAAGCGTCCTACTAATTACCCAACGAGGAACGACAATGACGATCAAGCTCTATCACTGCAAAGGCGCGCGCTCGGTGCGTCCGCTCTGGACGCTCGAGGAAATGGGCATCGCTTACGAGCTTGAGAGCATGAAGTTTCCGCCGCGCTTTTTCCGCGAAGGCTATCTCGACATCAATCCGCTGGGCACTGTGCCTGCGATGACGGACGGCGATGTGCTGATGACGGAATCGAGCGGCATCTGTCAGTATCTCGTGGATGTGCACGGGCCGAGCGACATCGGCCTGACGCTGAAAGACAAGGACTATGGCGACTATCTCAACTGGCTCTATCGCTCGGATGCGACGCTGACATTCCCGCAGACGCTGGTGCTGCGCTATACGCAACTCGAACCGGAAGAGCGCCGCGTCAAACAGGTGGTGGACGACTATACGCAATGGTTCTTCGCGCGGCTCCGCAGCGTGGAACAGGCGACGGGCGACAATGAATTCCTCTGCGCGGGGCGCTTCACGATTGCCGATATCGCGGTGGGCTATGCGCTTTATCTCGCCGATACGCTGGGACTGCGCGCAGGCTTCAAGCCCAATACGGAAGCCTATCTGAAGCGGCTGGAAGCGCGGCCTGCGTTCCAGCGCGCGATCGAACTGTAAGGCGATGCAGCTCGCGCTCGACCCCATTGTGGATTTCATGCTGCGCGGCGGGCTGGCGGCGATTCTGGCGCTGGCCGCAGTCCACAAGCTGCGCGACAGGGGGACCTTCGAAGGGCAGTTGCTGGCCTACGATCTTCTGCCCGAGGCGATGGTGCATGGGGCGTCACGCGCGATACCGCTGATCGAGCTTGCCGCAGCGCTCTTCCTGATGATGCGCTCGGCGCATGCGTCGCTGACGGCGGCGGCGATCTTCTTCATCTATGGCGTCGCCATGACCATCAACCTTGCGCGGGGGCGGCGCGACATCGACTGCGGTTGCGGCGGGCCGGACGGCAAGCAATCACTCCACCCTGCCCTTGTCGTGCGCAACCTCGTGCTGACGATATGCGCGCTCATGGTGTCATGGCCGGTCGCGGCGCGGGAGATGGGGTGGCTCGACTATGTGATCTCGGTGCTGGCCGTCGTTGCGGTGCTGGCGATCTATACGGCGTTCAATACGCTGATGGCGAATTTGGCGGGGACGCAGAGGTTGAGGTGAATGAGATAGCCCTCCCCCCTCAAGGGGGAGGGTTGGGAGGGGGTGTGCGGCGGCGATTGAGTTTGAGGCTTCACCCCCACCCTCCGCGCCCTACGGTCGCTCCTCGTTCGGCAGGAAATTGGTCCACCGGACCAATTTCTGATCTGCCTCACCCCCTCAAGGGGGAGGTAAAGAAGCGTCGCTCATCATTCAACAAAAATACAATCAGCCCGCACTACAGGAGGCGCCGCCCAGGACGCAGAACTGGGCGCAGAAGCGGTGGTTGAGGGCGACGGGTTTTGCGGCTTCGGCAAGCGTTGCGCCCATCGAGAAGTCTTCGTCATAGGGAAGCAATGTGCAGCTGACGACGCGGGGGGCGTCGGCGCCCTTGTCCTTTACGACCATGCGCGAGTTGGCGCACATGACGTCTGTCGGCGACTTATGCAGGATCGTCCAGCATTGCTCGGTGATTTCAGGTGGGTCACCGGCGGGGTCCATCTCAGGGAAGAGCATGAGGCGGGCGGGGTTTTCGACATCCAATGTAATGCCGAGGCTCAGGAGAAGTTCGCCATAGCCTGCGCGCGTCTCCTCGTCGTCCTCACCCCAGATGGTGCGACCGGCAATCGCGATGTCGAAGCCATTGGCATAGAGCCATGAAAGACCGTCGAGCGTCGGCTGCCAGCTGTTGGGGCCGCGCAGTTCCTCGTGCATGGTCTTCGTGTAGCCATCGAGCGAGACGCGGAGCGACATCTGACCGGGAAAGCGCGTCTGCAAATCTTCGAGCGCCGCTTTGACATGATGCATGGGCTTCATGGCGTTGGTCAGGATCAAGACGCGGAAACCTGCCGTCAGGCTGTCCTCGACCATGCCGATCATGTCGGGGTTCATGAAGGGCTCGCCGCCGGTGAAGCCGATCTCGACGGGCGGTTGCGGCAGCGCGGCGGCTTCATCAAGGAAACGGCGGGCCTCGGCGCGGGTGATATAAGCGAGGCGGTCGTTCTTCGGGCTCGACTCGATGTAGCAATTCACGCAGGCGAGATTGCAGAGCGTGCCGGTGTTGAACCAGAGGGTGTCGAGCTTCAGAAACGGCACGACAGCACGTTGCGAGCCGTCCGCCGTTACTGACGGGTCGGAAAACTTCGGCTTTGCGATATCGATCTGGTCCATCTCATTCCCTCTACCTGTCATTCGCAGGGTTGCCCACAAATGTTACAGGTCGAAGGGAATGCTAGCCCATCGAGGGCTCAAACCAGAAGGATTACTTACCCCGACCGTGTTCCTCGGCATATTCGTCAACGGTCAGATCGCGCAGTTCCGTCAGCGAAGCGTCGGTACCGGGGATCTCGGTGCCGCGGAGCGAATGGCCTGCCGTTTCGACGACGAAGATGAGGGCGAAAGCGCCGATGACGCAGGACCCCATCATAAGGTAGGCGGGCACCATGGCGCTGCCGGTGGTGGCGACCAGCCAGTCATTGACGGCTGGGGCGGTGCCGCCGAAGAGCGAGGTCGAGATATTGTAAGCGATGGCGAAACCGGCGAAGCGGACCTGCGTCGGGAACATGGCCGGGAAGGTCGCCGAGATGGTGGCGAGCTGCGGCACATAGAGAAGGCCCATGAGCGCAAAGCCGACGATGGCACCCAGGAGGCTTGTCGCCATGAGGTGATAGAGCGGGATGGCCATGACGAAGAGGCCGACCAATGAGAACCACCACATGGGCTTGCGGCCGATCTTGTCGGACAGTGCGCCTGCAAGCGGCACGAAGACCATCATGAAAAGCATGCCGATGATGGGAACCAGCAGCGCCTCGTCGGTGGAGAGACCCAACTCGGTCGAGAAATAAGTCGGCATGTAGCTCAGCAATGTGTAGTTGACGACATTGAGCGCGATGACGAGACCGCCGAGCGTAAGAACGGGCTTCCAATAGGTGAAGATGAGATCGCGGAACTCGCCGCGGACTTCATGTTCCTGAATGTCGCGGCTTTCGATTTCCTGAAAGACGGGCGTCTCTTCCATGCGCGAGCGCAGATAAAGACCGACGAAGCCGAGCGGGGCGGCGACAAGGAAAGGCAGACGCCAGCCCCAATCATGCATGGCCTGTTCGCCGAGCCCATAGGAGAAGCCGAGCATCAAAAGCGCGCCGAGGGAAAAACCGCCAAGCGTGCCGAACTCAAGGAAGCTGCCGCAAAAACCGCGCTTATCGTCGGGCGCATATTCGGCCATGAAGGTCGCCGCACCGCCATATTCGCCGCCGGTGGAAAAACCCTGAATGAGGCGCAGCATGATGAGGATCAAGGTCGCCCAGATGCCGATGCTGTCATAAGACGGGATGAGGCCGATGGAGAAGGTGGAGCCCGACATCATGAGGATGGTGAGCGCCAGCACCGTCTTGCGGCCAAGGCGGTCGCCCAGCGGGCCCCAGAAGATGCCGCCGAAGGGGCGCACCAGAAAGGAGATGGCGAAGGTCGCCAGCGCAAAGAGCGTCGCTTCCTGCGTGCTGCCGGGAAAAAGCGCCTTGGAGATATAGGCAACGCCATAGGCATAAATGCCGTAGTCGAACCATTCGGTCGCATTACCGATGGAGGAAGCGGCAATGGCGCGCGGCAGGACGCCGGGGGCGGTGGCGCCCGCCTCACCCGGAAGCGCCGCCTGCGTCGTCGTTTGTGTGCCTGCCATGTCGCTCTTGCCCTGCCCCAATTATTTTTGTCGCGCGATCAAGCGGCGACACATTCATGTTGTTTCGGTTCTTCCGAAAGGATCAGCGTGTCGTGCAACACGCGCACGCAGGCATCGAAGTCCTTCGGGTCAATGATGAGCTGCACGTCGACATTGCGGATCTGATATTGCAGCCCCATCACTTCGATCTTGGCGTCGTGAAGCGCGCTCAGGGCCTCGGCGACGAGGCCGGGGCGCGAGATGTCGCTGCCGATGATCGAGACCATCGCCACTTTCTGGCCGGTGATCGACGCGTTCTCGAACTTGTCTTCAAGGTCGGTGATGATCTTGCGCATCTGGACGGGCTTTGCCGCCAGATAGTGCGTGATCGTATTGGCGTTCGATGACTTGGAAACGATCCAGGCCTTGTGGCGCGCGAGAATGTCGAGGATGGCGCTGTCGAAGCCTTTGACGCCGACCATGTCCTGCTCGAAAAACTGGAGCGCGGAAACGGAGCGCATGCCGGTGATGATCTCGACACGCGGCTCGTCGGAGACATAGTCGCCGCAGATCAGCGTGCCGCCGTCTTCGCGGTCGAAAGTGTTGCGGACGCGCAGCGCTATATCGGCCTGACGCAGACCCTTGCCCGCGCCGGGATGGATCGCTTCCATGCCGAGGTTCGCGAGCTGGTCGGCGACGTCATAGTTGGTGCGACCGATCTTGCGCGCATTCTCGGGGCCGACGAGGCGCGGGTCGGCGCTCGACAGATGGAACTCTTTATGAATGATCGCTTCGCGCGCATCGGACAGGACGGCGAGACGCGAGAAGATGATTTCCGAATAGCCGCGATCATAGCGGCGCACCGTCCCCTCTTTCGAAGCCGCATAACCTGTGATGATGGGCAGCGTGTTTTCGACGTCGATGGTTTTCAATGCGGCGGTGATGCGTTCGTCCAGCGTCAGCTTTTCACTGTCGCCCCAGCCGGTGAGATCGACGAAGACGGCGTTGACGCCACGGTCGCGCAGAAGCAGCGCCGTGGAATGCGCGCTGTGGGCCTCGCCAAGGCCGGAAAGCATTTCACGCACGGTCGAAAGCGCGTCTGTCAGCAGGAACTGACCGTGGGCGCGCAGGCGCTCGAGGTCTTCAAGGCAGATGCGCATTTCGTCGATACGTTCGTCAACGAAGGCATTTGCTTCGTTGAGGCTTTCCTCATTGGCAAACATATCGGCGTTGCGCGTCTGCATGGCGTCGCGTACGGCGTCAAGCGCTTCGCCCCAAGGCGCGTCGGCCTCGTCGGAGGTGAAATGCGCAAAGACGCCCGGCTCGCCCGTCTTCTTGTGGTCAAGCAGCAGGTCAGTGATGCCCGCATAGGCGGAGACGACAAACATGCGGCCATAGAGACCGGCGCCCGTGCGACCGCCAATCAAAACATTGTCAAAGACTGTCTTGGTGGCGGCCATGGATGTGCCGCCGATCTTCTCGACGCTGTGTCCGTTGCTCATGAGATACTCTATTGTTACAGGAACAGGATTAGCTGGCGAGCTTGGCCGCCTCGGGATCGGCGGGATATGCACCCGTCTCGTCATGCACTTCATTGCCGATGACGGGCGGGTTGAAGACGCAGGCCGTGACGATGTCGGTCTTCGGACGCACGATGTGCTTGTCATGTGCGTTGAGCGCATAGAGCGTGCCGGGCTTCAGCTCGTGCGTTTCGCCCGTGCCGAGGTCCTCGATGGTGCCTTCACCCGAGATCACAAAAACCGCCTCGAGGTGGTTCTTGTAATGCATGTGGATTTCCTGGCCCGCGTAGAGCGTGGTGATGTGGAAAGAGAAACCCATCTGGTCACCCTTGAGGAGAACGCGGGCGCTCTCCCATTGCTTGGTGACGATGTTCTTTTCGGAACCACGAATTTCATCAAGTTTACGAATAAGCACTGGATATTCCTTTAGTCGGCAGCAACGTTGAAAGCGGGAGCGAGCGCGAGATCGACGCATTCCTCGAGAATGTCGAGACCCTGCGCAAAGACGGCGTCGTCGATGACGAGGGGCGCCAGCACCTTGACGATTTCATCGTAAGCGCCGCTGGTTTCGATGATGAGGCCGCGATCGAAAGCGGCGCTGGTGACGCGATCAGCGGCTTCGCCGGTCTTCATGTCGATGCCGCGCATCATGCCGCGACCACGCGTATCGAGACCGTGCTTTTTGGCCATGCGGTTCAAACGCATTTCGAGATAGTCGCCGCGACGCTTTACATCCTTCTGGAAATCGTCGGTGCTCCAGAAGTGACGGAGCGCCGCCGTGGCGGTGACGAAAGCATGGTTGTTGCCACGGAAGGTGCCGTTGTGCTCGCCGGGCGACCAGATGTCGAGCTCGGGACGGAAGAGCGTCAGCGCGAAGGGCAGACCCATGCCGGAAAGCGATTTGGCCAGCGTAACGATGTCGGGCTTGATGCCGGCTTCCTCGAAGGAGAAGAAACCGCCCGTGCGACCAAGGCCAGCCTGAATGTCATCGACGATGAGCAGCGCGCCATGGCGCTTGGCGATGTCGGCGATGGCGCGGAGCCATTCGGTTGACACGGTGTTGAGACCGCCCTCGCCCTGTGTCGTTTCCACGATGATGGCGGCGGGCTTGTCGAGACCGCTGGAAGGATCGGTGAGGCGCTGATCGAGCAGTTCGGCGGTATTCACATCGTCGCCGAAATAACCGTCATAGGGCTCATGCACGACGTGATTGAGCGGCACGCCTGCGCCGCCACGCTTGCCCTCGTTGCCCGTGCAGGCGAGCGAGCCCAGCGTCATGCCGTGGAAACCGTTGGTGAAGGAGATGATCTGCTCGCGGCCCGTGACCTTGCGCGCAAGCTTCAGCGCAGCTTCCACCGCATTGGTGCCTGTGGGACCGGTGAACATGACGCGATAGTCGAGACCGCGCGGCTTGAAGATGATGCTTTCAAGGGCGTCGAGGAACTCGGCCTTGGCGTCGGTGTGCATGTCGAGGCCGTGGGTGATGCCGTCGGCCATGATGTAATCGACAAGCGCCTGCTTGAGGATCGGGTGGTTGTGGCCGTAGTTCAGCGTCGAGCAGCCCGACAGGAAGTCGAGGTAGCGACCGCCCTGGTCGTCATAGAGCCAGACGTCTTCGGCGCGATTGAACTGACGCGGCATGGCACGGCAATAGGAACGCACTTTCGATTCCATGCGCTCGTAAATGGCAACGTCCGTTTTGGCGTGGCTCGGTTTGGGTTCGATGGTCATACTGCCTCCATTTGGGCCGTAGTGGCCTCGGCTGATTTGGCGGGCGCGGTTTCGAGCGGCTCGATGGTGGCGAGAAACTCGGTGTCATGCGCACCGGCAAAATGCGCGTCACGCTCGAAATGCGGACGCTTGTGAAGTTTTGCGCCATGGCGGCGCGCGAAAGAGTGGAAGAGACCCCATGAGGCGTCATTGTCCTCGGTGACGGTGGTCGTGAGCTTCGTCACGCCGCGAAAGGCGGGGCACGCCAGCAGCTCGTCCAGCATGCGGCGGCCAAGGCTCATGCCTCTGGCGCTCTCATGCACCGCGACCTGCCAGACGAAGAGCTCATCCGGGGCTGCGGGCGGGCGATAGGCGGAGATCCAACCGGCGAGTTCGAAACCCTTATCGGTCTCGCGCTCGGCCAGCACGCAGGTGTCGGCGAAATGGCTGCATTGCAGGAGATTGCAATAGGCCGAGTTGGTGTCCAGTGGCGGACAAGCGGCGATGAGAGCGGTCACAGCAGGACCATCCTCAGGCGTGGGCGTTCTGAATCGGATATTATTTTCCGCGTTATCGCCCGATTTTGCCGCTTTTCCCCTATTTCCCGAACCAGTACCGTCTTGACGGTGAATAGAAATTATTTCGTCCTCCGAAGTAATTTTAGTCGGGGGCAGGTGTGAACTGCCTGAATGCTGGGCAGGATATAAGGGAATTGTGACCATTTTTCAAGCGAGTGGCAGGAATCCGCCATTTTCCGGGGGAAATTGCTTCGAACATCGAAGTTTATGAGTCGGATTCACGCCACTCGTAATCCGTCTTGGCGGAACCCGCGCGAGAGGATAGTCATTGGCTTATGGACAGGCAGATCACGGACCAGACGCTCAGGGCGCTCAGGCGCATCCTCAGGGCGACCGATCAAGGCGGGCGCAAGCTCGCCTCGGCGACGGGTCTGACGCCTTCGCAGCTCATGGTGCTGCAGCAGATCGAGCGCCATGACGCGCTGACGCCAAGCGCGGTGGCGAGCCAGCTCAAGTTCGGGCAGGCGACGGTGACCAATATCGTGGACCGGCTGGAGAAGGCGGGGCTGGCGACGCGGCAGCGCGGCGAGCGCGACAAGCGGCAAATCCATCTGCATCTGACGCCAGCCGGACATGAGGTGCTGGATAATGCGCCGGACCTTTTGCAGGAGCGCTTCCGCGATGGCTTCGAAAACCTGCCGGCCTGGGAACAGGCGATGATCCTGGCCGCGCTCGAAAGGCTCGGTCATCTGCTCGATGCCGAAGATATCGACGCCGCGCCGCTGATCGACGCCGGTGTGATCGACCGTGCAGTCGACTGACAGCTTGTAAACGCTTAGCCCCCTTCCCTCTCTTCAAGGCGCTTCATGACAACTCAACAGGCCATCGCCTTCGCTATCCTCGGCCTTACGCTCGGCATGTTCGTCTGGGACCGCTGGCGCTATGACATTGTGGCGATGGGCGCCTTGCTTGCCGTGACGCTGACAGGACTTGTGCCTGCACGCGATGCCTTCAACGGCTTTGCGCATCCCGCCGTCATCACGGTGGCCGCCGTTCTCGTCATCAGCCGCGGGCTGCAGAACGCAGGCCTGGTGGAACTGGTGGTGAAAGCCATCGCGCCGTTGCGGGGCCGCGAAAACCTGCAGCTTGCGGCGCAGTGCATTATCATCGCGATCCTGTCGAGCTTCATGAACAATGTCGGCGCGCTGGCGCTGATGCTGCCGGTGGCCATGCGCAACGCCTATCGCGACGGCTATCCGCCGTCGAAGACGCTGATGCCGCTGGCCTTCGCCTCGCTGCTGGGCGGGCTCATGACGCTGATCGGCACGCCGCCCAACCTCATCATCTCGAGTTTCCGCGCCCAGCATTCGGGCGCTGCTTTCACCATGTTCGACTTCACGCCTGCGGGTATCGCTATTGCACTGGTCGGCCTGCTGTTCCTCATATTTATCGGCTGGCGGCTGCTGCCGAGCGGCGAACGCAAGAGCAGTTCCGGTCCCGCCTTCGAAATCGAAGGCTATATCGCGGAAGCCGAAATTCCCGCCGATGCCAAAGCCATCGGCATGACGGTCTATGAACTGGAAAAACTCGCAGACGATGCCGTGGTCGTCGCCGGTATCATCCACGACGACCTGCGGCGGCTGGTGCCGACAGGATATCAACGGTTGCGCGAGGGCGACGTGCTGGTGCTGCGCGGCGACACGGATGCGATGAAACTGATGATCGACGGCGGCGGGCTGAAACTCGTGGGCGACGAGAAATTCGGCCGCGACGTATTGAAGTCCGACGAGATCGATCTTGTCGAAGCGGTGGTCAACCCGGACTCGCGCCTGATCGGGCGCACGCCGAAGACGGCGAGACTGCGCACGGTGCATGGCATCAACCTGCTTGCGGTGGCGCGGCAAGGCAAACGCATCGCCGAGCGCATCGGCGATGTGACCTTCCAGCCGGGCGACGTGGTGCTGCTGCAGGGTCCCGGCAATGCGATGGCCGATATTCTGGCAACGCTCGACTGCCTGCCGCTGGCCGAACGCTCGATCAGCATCGGTCGGCAGAGGCGGCTGCTGCTGGCGGGCGGCATATTCGCGACCGCCGTGGCGCTGGTGCTTGCCGGCCTCGTGCCTGTGCAGGTCGCCTTCACGGGGGCGGCGGGCGCCTTCGTCGTGACGAATATCGTGCGCCCGACGGAGGTCTATCAGACCATCGACTGGTCGGTAATCGTGCTGCTGGCGGCCATGTTTCCGGTGGGCGCAGCGCTCGACACGAGCGGAGCGACGGGGCTCATCGCAAACTCGATCATCGACATCACGCAAGGGGCAGGCCCGGTCTGGGTGCTTTTCGTCCTGCTGGTCGCGACCATGTTCGTCTCCGACGTCATCAACAACAATGCGACCGCCGTGCTGATGGCGCCCATTGCGATCACGCTCGCCGAGCGACTGCATGTCCATTCCGATCCCTTCCTGATGGCGGTGGCGATCGGCGCATCCTGCGCCTTCCTGACCCCCATCGGACACCAGTCGAATACGCTGGTCATGGAACCGGGGGGCTATCGCTTTTCGGACTATTGGCGCGTGGGGCTGCCGCTCGAGGTCATCATCGTGATTACGGCGATGCCCATGATCCTCTGGATATGGCCGCTCTGATTTATT
>Ga0098040_1001429_pt1 | contig 10313 bp, 10 predicted proteins | sample 7_EtaG_FD_75065 | JGI IMG/M metagenome (GOLD analysis project Ga0098040, IMG submission 75065) | Marine viral communities from the Subarctic Pacific Ocean - 7_ETSP_OMZ_AT15161 metaG | ecosystem: Environmental > Aquatic > Marine > Oceanic | place: Pacific Ocean | collected 2015-01-08 | reverse complement strand
GTCTGCCACAATGTAGAGATCGGCCTCAGCCCAGTCGATTACGAAGAGGGACTTGCCTGTGAGCGTACCCTTTTGCGCTTTCACGCCGGCATCTTCGCGGATGCCGATTTTTTCCGTGACGGCCACGCCTACGACAATCTCACCCGCAGCGATCTTCGGAAGCCACTTTTCCTGCTGAGCCTCGTCGCCTGCGAGCATCAGCGCGAGCGGTGCCATGACGGCGGTCCCAAGGAAAGGCAGCGGGGCCACATGCCGACCGACCATCTCGTAAACGATCGCCGCGTCGAGAAATCCAAGACCCATGCCGCCAAAATCTTCCGGGATCAGCATTCCAGGGATGCCCATCTCGCTGGCGCCCGCCCACAGGGACCGCTGAACGGAATGCGTGTTCCCGGCGGCGAGCCGCACCTTGTCGAGCGGCGCATTCTGTTCAAGAAAACGGCGGACACTATCTTGCAGCATGCGCTGCTCTTCCGACAATGCAAATTCCATCGGATAAATCCCTATTTTGCCTGCTTCGGTTCGCGCGGCATACCAAGCCCACGTTCCGAAATGATGTTTTTCTGAATCTGCGCCGTGCCGCCGCCGATGATGAGCCCAAGCTGAAACATGTATCCCCACTGCCACGAGCCGTGGCTGCGCAAATAGGGGCTGTCATCGTAGAGAATGCCAAACTCGCCCATGACGTCGATCGCGAGCGCCGATATTTGATGGGTAAGTTCGCAGGATTGAAGCTTCACGATCAGACGCGCCAAGCCGGGATCCTCGCCCTTGCTGGCGCTGGTCAGCAGCCGGAGTCCATTGAACTTCATGGCGGCAAGTTCCGCCTGAAGTCTGATCAGGCGGTCCCGGAAAACCGGATTGTCGATGGCCCGCTGCCCGTCGACAATCTCCTCGCGCATCACGTCGACAAGGGCCTGGAACCTGGTTTCCATGGCCGCCGGATCGCCGAGCATTCCGCGCTCATGCTTCAAGGTCGCGTTGGCGACGAACCACCCCTGCCCGCGCTGGCCGACGATCTGCGTCTTCGGCACGCGCACATCGGTGAAGAAGACTTCGTTGAATTCAGCATGGCCCGTCATGGTGGTGAGCGGACGGACTTCGATGCCGGGCGTCTTCATCGAGAAGATCAGATAGGAAATGCCTTCATGCTTCGGCTTGTCAGGCTCGGTACGCACCAGGCAGAAGATCATGTCCGCCTCATGCGCGGTACTGGTCCAGATTTTCTGGCCATTGATGACAAAATCGTCGCCATCCACAGTCGCCTTGGTCTGAAGGCTGGCGAGGTCTGAACCTGACCCCGGCTCGGAATATCCCTGGCACCAGACCACCTCGCCACGAAGCGTCGGCTTCACCCATTTTTTCTTTTGCTCCTCGGTGCCAAGTTCCAGAAGCGTCGGCACCAGCATGGAGATACCCTGGTTCTGCAACGCCGAAGGTACACGAGCAGCGGAAAATTCCTCCGCGATGATGCGCGATTCGAGAATGTCCGGCTTGGCACCATAGCCGCCGTAGTCTTTCGGAATCGTCCGCGCGGCATAGCCGTGCTGGATCAGCAGTTGCTGCCAGGCACAGGCTTCGGGAGACGGGCGCCCTGCGCCGCCGAGACCCTTGGGTGCCTGATTTTTGTGTTTTGTCAGGAAAGCCCTGACCTCTTCCCGGAAGGCCTCGTATTGGGGACCGTATGCCAAATCCATTTTATATCTCCGATGCGTAAGATGGCGATTGGCTCTGTTTTTATTTCAGGCAGGTTTGAAACACGGAAGCATGAATCCGCCGATGTCCTTGAAGACAAGGACCACAGGCATGTCGAGTTCTACCGTCTCCGGGTCGCAGTCGAGCAAGCGCGTCGCCATGCGAACGCCTTCTTCCAATTCCACGACCGCAGCTATGTAGGGCACGTCGCGTGCGAAAGCCGGATGAAAGGGCTGGTAGGTCACCGTCCAGGAAAAAATGCGGCCGCGCCCGCTGCTCGGCATCCACTCGTAATCCGGCGAACCACATTTTGCGCACATGTAACGCGGCAGGAACCGCCAGGTGTCACAATGACTGCACTGCTGAAAACGCAGGACGCCGTCCTGGCAAAGTTTCCAGAACTCCGCGTCGACCGGATCGACGGTCGCGGGCTGAGGATATTTTAGTTGCTCAATTTCCATTTTTACCTCCTCAAAATCGCGAGGCTGCCATCGCCGAGATCGCCCCATCCGGTCACGAGTCCGATTTCGGCATCCGGAATTTGCCGCTTGCCCGCATCGCCGCGCAATTGGCGGGTCGCCTCAAGCACATGATTGAGACCCCACACATGCGCCTCGCTCAAAAGTCCGCCATGCGTATTGAGCGGGAACTTGCCGCCAAGCTCGATCTGTCCATCCTTGACGAAATCGAGCGCGCCACCCGGCTCGAAATAGCCCAGGGCCTCGAGCTGGAGCAGCACGACATAGGTGAAACAGTCGTAGACCTGCAGAAAGTCCATGTCCTTCGGTGTCACCCCGGCCATGGCGAACGCGCGTGGCGCGGCGTAGCTCAAACCGATCTTGAAGGGATCCGGCCGTGACGGAATATCGTCGGCAGGATAAGGATGGCCCTCGGCCGCGCCGGAGATATAGACCGGCCTGTGAGGCAAGTCCTTCGCCCGCTCGGCGCTCGTCACCACGACGGCGCAGGCCCCATCCGTTTCGAGACAGCAATCGAATAAACGGAACGGCGAGGACACCATGCGCGACCGCATGTAATCGTCCATCGTCATCGGTTGGCCGCAAGTCAGGGCACGATCGTTGAGTTGGGCATGCTTGCGGCACGCCATCGCAATCCAACCCGTCGCCTCGGGGCCGACATTGTAAAGTTTCGAATGCCGCGTCGCGAGCCAAGCATACATCTGCACCGGCAACATAACGCCATAGGGGAGATAGTAACCCCGGATGGTCGAGGTCAGCGTGTTCATATTCATCGGCCGGCTTGGCGGTACCCCCGCTTTAGGCCGCAGCGCCGAATAGCCGTTCCAGCCGAGCGTGACCAGCACGTTGTCGCAGACACCGGAAGCCACAGCCATGGCGGCATTCTGCAATGCCGTGGTCGGGCTCGCGCCTCCCATATTGACCGTCGAGGCATATCGCAGCACATCGACGCCGAGGTTGGCGGCCAGTTCTTCCGACGTCGTATAGACGGGCGGCGGCACCATGCCGTCAATGTCCCTAGGCTTCAGCCCCGCATCCGCGATGGCCCGCCTGGCGGCATCGAGCATCATGGCCACGGCCGTCTGGTCCGACCCTTTTACATAGCCGGTCTCGCCGATCCCGACGATCGCAGCCTTGTCGCTGAAATTCCTCACGAAACTGCCCTCATCATCATTGCCCCCCGCACGCAGCCATTTCGTTGAGCCGCCGCATGCTTCCGTTTGAAAAATATTCTGTAGACAGATCAAGTCACCGGAATGAGACAGGAATGGACGGATTCCTGCCCCTCGATCTGGCGCGCCAGCGTCTTGATCGCCAGTTCAGCTTCCTCAAGCTCGAAATTATGAGTATGCATGAGTTCAAGAGGATATTTGCGGCGCTCGATCATCTCGATCGCCTTCTTGTATCCCGACGACGTAACGCCGATCGCGCCCTTGATGGTGATTTCCTTCATGACGATAAGGTCGGACACGAAATCGGAGACGGGCTTGAATCCCTTGACGCCGGCAAGAACGACCGTTCCGCCCATACGGACACAATCCAGCGCATCACGGACCGGCTGAGTCGCGTAGGACGTGACCTCAACGACGACGTCCGCGCCCTTTCCGTTTGTCAGCGCCCGCACGCGATCGACAACATTCTCGTTCTGCACGTCGATAATGTGATCGGCACCAAGAGCAAGGGCCATCTGGAGCTTGTTTGAATCGGCCGCAAGCCCCGTGACTATGATCTTTCCCGCGCCGGCTTCACGTGCGGCAACGACGCTCGCAAGCCCGCGCTGTCCGGGCCCAAAAATCAAAACGGTATCGCCAACCTGCGTCTGCGGAATCTCCACCGCCCAGCGGAAGCCTGCACCCAGCGGATTGAACATGACCGCCAGCTCCGCTGGAAAGCTCTTGTCCATCTTGTGAAGGATCGTGTTGGGCGCGAGATACATATATTGCGAATAGGCGCCCCAGAGGCCCGGCGCCTCCGTGAGCGGAATATACGAGTAGATCTGGCGTCGGTCGCAGAGGTGATAATGCCCGCCGACACAGGTGTCGCAGCAATGGCATGACAACATCGTCTCGATGGCGACCCGATCACCAACATCGACGCCCCAGCGCCTGGCGGCCTTGTCGCCGATTGCCTCGATGATCCCGAGAGGTTCGTGCCCCGGAATCACCGGCATCGGAGTCCGCAAGGCCCCTTCGTATTGTTCGTAATCGCTGCCGCAAATGCCGCAGGCTTCGATGCGGAGGATGGCGCTGTCGTCGGCGATCTGGGGGATCGGCAAATCGCGGGCTTCGAGTTTGCGCGGAGCCGTCTGCACCATCGCCATCGATTTTTTCGGCAACATTTTCGACTCCCTGTTTCGTGTCGGCACCGACGATGCGTCGATAACACATATATATTTTTTTATCCTTGTATGTGTTATAAAGACCAAAAGGTAGGATGCGAAGCCCTAAACTTCCGACTTCGCCAAATTTTGGGGAGGACAAAATAATGACCGACGAAACGCCCAGGGTTCCCCTGCTGTCCGTGGCGGAAGCGACGGCCGCAGCGGCGAAAGTCGGCATATCCGAACAAATGGCGCCACTCAGCGTCTTCAGGGTCTTGCTCCGGCATCCCGATGTAGCGCGCGAGCTTGCCTCGACGCTGACCACCCTGCTTTTCCAAGGCAACAAGCTCGATGCGAGATTGCGGGAACTCATCATCATGCGCATCGGCTGGAAAACGAAATCGCTCTATGAATGGACGCAGCATTGGCGGGTCGCCCGTATGCTAGACATTTCGGAAGCGGACCTGGTCGCGACGCGGGACTGGAAAAATGCCCCCTGCCTGTCCGACGCCGACCGCGCCATTCTCGCCGCGACCGACGAGACGCTCGACGGCGGCATGATTTCAGACACCACCTGGGCCGCATGTGCGGCGCACCTAAAAACGGACGAAGAACGTATCGAACTGGTTGTCGCCATCGGCAACTGGACACTTTTCTCGCAACTGCTCAGAAGCCTGAAAATCCCGCTTGAGGATGGCGTCATTGCATGGCCACCGGATGGCAAAAAACCTTGAGGCGGACGAAAAGAAGCAATTCAAGAACAGGATCGAGACAATGAGCGAAAAAAAGACGATTTCAAAGGATCTGGTCGGCATGACGTTTCCGACCGTCGACGTGGAGTGGTCTGATAACGACGCGATGCTCTATGCACTTGGCGTAGGCGCTCGCCCCGTCGACGGGCTTGATTTTATTTACGAAGGCCGGGGACCGAAAGTATTACCAACTTACGCCGTCATCCCAGGTGGGCGAGGGCTCGCCGGGTTGATGAGTGGCGTCGAGATGAAGCTGGAAATGCTGCTGCATGGCGAGCAATCTGTCGAGTTGCTGCGTCCCCTGCCCTCATCGGCCAAAATCAAGGTAACGGGACGCGTTTCCGAGGTTTGGGACAAAGGCAAGGCGGCCGTCATCGGGGTTGAGAGCACAGGCTCCGACGAAAAAGGACCACTCTTCAAAACTCATGCGACGCTATTTGTTCGCGATGCCGGCGGATTCGGCGGAGAGCGCGGGCCGTCAGGCGTAGACTCGGCACCGCCGGCCCGGACGCCTGACGCCGTCGCCGAGGACGTGACTCGCCCCGAGCAAGGGGCGATCTACCGCCTCTCGGGTGACCGCAATCCGATCCACATCGATCCGGATTTCGCCAAGTTGGGAGGCTTTGAAAAGCCCTTTGTTCACGGGCTTTGCACATATGGCTTCGTCGGCCGCGCGGTCCTGAGCGAGCTTTGCGGCAACGACCCCGCCCGCTTCAAATCTCTCCGCGGGCGCTTTGCCGCTCAAGTCCATTTCGGCGACACCATCATAACGAAGATGTGGAAAGCGGGCGATGGCATCGCTATCGTGCAGGCCGAAACCCAAAACGGCAACGTCGTCCTGTCTCAGGCCAGGGCGACATACAAGTCCTGACGGACGGAAATTGGTCAAAGTGAAAAAAATATCAAACCACTTTGCTCATCTGCTTCAACCGCTCGATCTGGGGTTTACGACACTCAGAAATCGCGTGTTGATGGGATCGATGCACACCGGCCTCGAAGAGATGCCGGACGGCTTCGCGCGGCAGGCCAGGTTCTTCGCAACACGCGCCAAGGGTGGTGTCGGAATTCTTGTCACCGGCGGCATTTCACCGAACAGGGCGGGAAGGCTCGCAGAGCGCGCGTCGGTCATGACCGAAGACCTCGTTGAGGGTCATCGTGTGATTACACGCGCCGTCCACGACGAAGGTGGAAAGATCGTTCTCCAGCTCCTGCATGCTGGCCGCTACGGTCGGCACGCAGAACTGGTGGCGCCCTCCGCAGTCAGATCCCGCATCAACCCGCTTACGCCCCGCGCCCTGAGCGATGAGGAAATCCTTCAGACTATCGAGGATTTCGGCACCGCCGCGGCGCTCGCCCGCGAAGCCGGATACGACGGCGTTGAAATCATGGGTTCGGAGGGCTATTTTCTCAATCAGTTCACTGCGGCGCGTACAAATCAGCGCACAGACGACTGGGGCGGCTCGGCTGAGAACCGGCGGCGCTTGCCGGTTGAGGTCGTGAGGCATGTCCGCAAGCATTGCGGCCTGGACTTCATCATCGTCTACCGGATATCCGTCCTCGATCTCGTCGAGGGGGGAAATTTCTGGCCGGACGTCGCCGCCCTTGCAAAAGATATCGAGGGGGCTGGAGCGAACATCCTCAACACCGGCATAGGCTGGCATGAATCGCGTGTGCCGACGATCGCTCATATGGTGCCGCGCGGAGCTTTCACCTGGGCGATCAAGCGGCTCAAGGCGGAAGTCGCGATACCTGTGGTCGCTTCCAACCGAATCAATACGCCGGAGCAAGCGGAGCAACTGATTGCGGACGGACAGGCCGACATGGTTTCGCTCGCGCGTCCGCTATTGGCCGATCCCGATTTTGTCGCGAAAACGGCATCAGGCGCATCGTCGAACATCAATACTTGCATCGGCTGCAATCAGGCCTGCCTCGACAATGCCTTCACCGGACGGCTGACAACCTGCATGGTCAATCCTGCGGCATGCCGGGAAGTCGAATTCAAGATCGTGCCAGCAACCAGAGGAAAGCACATTGCGGTCCTTGGCGGCGGCCCTGCGGGTCTTGCCTGCGCTGTGACCGCTGCCGAACGCGGCCACAAGGTGGCGCTATTCGAAGCCGACATCGAAATCGGCGGTCAGTTCAATCTGGCGCGACGGATTCCCGGCAAGGAGGACTATGCCGAGACCATCCGCTATTTCAGAAACCGGCTCGACGAATTGGGCGTCGAGGTTCGTTACGGCAAGTCGGCTTCGCTCGCCGATCTGGAGAGCGGAGGATTTGACGAAATCGTCGTCGCAACCGGCGTTCGCCCACGCCACCTCGACATTCCAGGTGCGGATCACCCGTCGGTCCTGACCTATGTAGAGGCGATCACAAATCCCGCACGCGTCGGTGCCGAGGTTGCCATTATCGGTGCCGGCGGCATCGGCTTCGACGTGGCGGCGCTCCTCTCGCACCCGCATGGCGCGCACGATCCGTCACAGCCCGACATCGAGAGATTTTCCTCCGAGTGGGGAATTGATTTAAGTTATACACAACCGGGCGCATTGCTGGCTGCCAATCATCAATGGCCGTCTGTCCGCAAGGTTCATCTTCTCCAACGCAAGGCGCGCGACAGTTTCGGCGCTGGCCTGAGCAAGACACGGGGATGGGCAAACTTCCTGGAGGTAATGTTCCGCGGCGTTACGATGACCGGCGATGTAACCTATCTGAAAATCGACGACGCCGGGCTCCACATCAAAGCAGGCGGCAAACCGCAGACGTTGAAAGTCGACACGATTGTCGTCTGTGCCGGGCAGGAGTCGGCGGACGACGCGTTGTCGTTCGCACGGTCCCTAGGCAAACCCGTTCATGCAATCGGCGGCGTCGATAAGCCGCAGCAACTTGATGCGGTCAGGGCGATCGAGGACGGCACGCGCCTCGCACTCTCTCTTTGAGAAAACAAAAGAAAAAACGAAGGCGCGGCAAGAGACCATATGAAGTCAGGGTTGTCGCATGAACGCTAACGTCCTCAAATCCGAACTGCCCTCGGCCGCAACGGTAAAATCCGCGACCCGCGTTCTGGAGATTTTCGAGTATTTCGACGAAGTCAGACGTCCAGTGACGATTCAAGACGTGGCGCAGGCGCTGAGTTACCCTCATTCCAGCACCGCCGCCCTTCTGAAAAGCCTCGTCAGCCTCGGCTATCTGGAGCACGACGACCGGGTCAAGACTTTTTTTCCGAGCATCCGGATATCCCTGCTGGGAAACTGGGTGGAAGCCGAGGCGTTACCGATCCGGAATGTCCAGCGCCTGATGAGACGGCTTTCGGCCGATACGGGATGCACGATCATCCTGGCTACGCGTCTGGGCGCTTATGCCCAATATGTGAAGGTGATTCAAGGTACGTCGCCCATTCGCTTTCATGTCAAGCCAAGCACCCGGCGTATGCTCGCTTTTTCGACGATGGGCCGTGTTCTGCTGAGCGAACTCCCCTTGCCCGAAGCGAGACGTTTGATTCAGGATGCCCTTGCCGCCATGCCGGAGCGGCGGGGATCGATGCAGGAGATCGAAGACGAACTGCAAAGAATCAAAAAACGCGGCTTCGCGCTTTACAGCGATCTCGTGACGCCGGGAGCCACCCTGCTGGCAATGCCCATTCCGATGGGTCCGTCCGGACGCCCGGTCGCGATCGGGATAGCCGCGCCCAACGAGTATTTTCGCAATCGCAAACAGACGTTCACGGAGTTATTGAAAAAGGCCATCGCCGAGCACATCTCACAAAACGGTCAAGGCTTCAAGGAGGCCCTCGACGACGAGGAACGACTTGAAATAGACGACGATATAGCGCCGTAGTCATCCGAGCTTTGTATCCAGGAAGCGGGCCATCTCGTCGATCGCCGCCCGGCCTTCGCTCAAGACCGGCGCAAACCAGTGCCAAACATGAATCATGTCCGGCCAGACATGGAGATCGACGGATACGCCGACCTCTTTCAATCTGTCGGCCAATAAGTGGCTATCCGAGAGCAAGACCTCCGAACTGCCTACCTGAATCAGGAATGGCGGCAATCCCTTGAGATCGGCAAATACCGGCGATGCCAGAGGCGTCCTGCGCGGGGTTGAAGTTCCCAGATAGGCCGCCGTCCACAGCTCAAGATCGGCATGGCGCACCATCGGGTCCACATTCGCTTTCGCGCTGTAGGATGCGCCGATATTTTCAAGATTGGCCCAGGGCGAAATACAAACGGCCGCAGCCGGAAGTCCGAGACCGGCATCGCGCGCCGCCAGAAGCACGGCAACCGTCAGGCCGCCGCCAGCCGAATCCCCTGCAACAGCGAGCTTGGCCGGATCGACGCCCGTCTCGATCAGCCAGCGATAAGCAGCAAGCGCATCATCGACCGCTGCCGGAAATGGATGCTCCGGAGACCGCCTGTAGTCGATCAGCAGAACCCGGCCATTCAGGGCAAGAGCTGTGCGCGCCGCAAGATGGCGATGCGAGTCGAGAGAACCAAGCGCATAGCCTCCTCCATGCAGATAGAGCAGAACCCGCTTGCCGGCACCGGCAGCCGGCGCCAGCCATTCGCCGGGAACCCCGCCAGCGGAAACCGGCGTGACCGTTACGCCTTCGGGAAGACCGAACGCCTTGCCAGCCTCGTCATACGAAGTACGAAAATCCTCAAGAGAACGAGGTTCCTCGGTCACAAGGCCCGTAAGCAGCTGACGAACGACAGCAAGTTCCTCAAGACTCATTCTTCACGCCCTCCTCAGGCTGCCGCGCCATGGCGCAGCAGACGGCCCGGCAAACGACCTTCGGTGCCCAACACATCGACGCCATTGCGCCGGATCAATGTCCCGTTGACGACGACGGCCGAAATGCCCGAGGCATCGGAAATCAGCCGGTCTTCGCCAGCAGGCAGATCATAGACCCTGCGAAGGGAACTTGCGCCAACCGTTTCGGCGTCGAAGATCAGGACATCGGCGGGCATTCCCACAGCGAGGCGACCGCGATCCTTGATGCCGAACACCTCGGCGGGCCGCGATGTCAGCATCCGGACCGCCTCCTCTAGCGTCAAAACGCGCTTTTCCCGG
>Ga0098040_1001428_pt1 | contig 10316 bp, 8 predicted proteins | sample 7_EtaG_FD_75065 | JGI IMG/M metagenome (GOLD analysis project Ga0098040, IMG submission 75065) | Marine viral communities from the Subarctic Pacific Ocean - 7_ETSP_OMZ_AT15161 metaG | ecosystem: Environmental > Aquatic > Marine > Oceanic | place: Pacific Ocean | collected 2015-01-08 | reverse complement strand
GCTGTAGCCCAAGTAGCGTTGGGGGCAACTGTACCAGAAGCAGCAATTTGAATTATATTTCTTGCTGGTTCTGTAGTGATTGCGATATGTGAACCTGCTCTGAAAGTTAAAGTATCGGTTTGGCTTGAAGCTGTTAAAACTGTTGCACCTGTGCTAGTTTCTATTGAGGCTGTAACCCAACCAACATTAGGAGCGTTTGTACCAGAAGCAGCAATTTGAATTATATTTCTTGCTGGTTCTGTAGTAAGTGCAACATTGCTACCTGCTCTGAAGGTTAAAGTGTCTACTAGGCTTGAAGCTGTTAAAGCTGTTGCACCCGCACTAGACTCTATTGAGGCTGTAACCCAACCGGCATTCGGTACATTAATAATTGCATTAGTTAAATCTACTTCTGAAACACCATTTGACACCCAATAAGGTTTACCATCTGCTTTAGTATAAAGGATACCACCATCACCAGAAGAAGGTGCTGAAGGTACCGCACTTTCTGCTGAAATATGAATTGCCCCAGAAACTTCAAGTTTTTGATCAGGATCTTCAACTCCGATTCCAACATTACCTGAACCTGAAATTACAAATGCATTATATTGATCGTTTGTGTGTACCCCAAATATCTTGGCATCGCCTGAGCCTGAAATTTCAAGTCTGGCTGCTTTAGTAGATCCTGAAATTACTACAGTACCCTGAGAACCAGTAAAAGTATCAGTACTAGCAGAAACAGCAATTTGAATTATATTTCTTTCTGGTTCTGTGGTAAGAGAAACATAAGAACCTGCTCTAAAAGTTAAAGTATCGGTTAGACTTGAAGCTGTTAGAGCAGTAGCTCCTGCACTAGTCTCTATCGAGGCAGTAACCCAACCAGCATTTGGGTGAGCAGTTATCAAGCCTGTTTCTGAAATATCGTTTGATACCCAATAAGGCTTTCCGTCTACTTTGGTATAAAGAATACCACCATCACCGGCTGATGGAGCAGATGGGACTGCACTTTCTGCTGAGAGATGGATAGCACCAGAAACTTCGAGTGCTGTATCTGGATCTTCAACTCCGATTCCAACTCTTCCTACCTCTGGTGTTACTTCATTTGAAGATGAGACAATAAGTATGCTTGAATGGGTACCAACTCTAAAAGCGATACCTTCAAGACTTCCTGATACATCCAATACCGCTTGGGGCGAAGAAGTGCGAATACCTACTGAATTATTAACACCACCAGCATTAGTACTTTTTACATAAAGATTATACCCGTAACCGGCTGTTGCTGCCCTGAAGTTTACGTGGCCCCCGTCTCCAACAACTACTTCAGAAGAAGTACCATTTTCATCTAGACTTAATAATCTTTCTCCTCCGGCCCAAAAATTAACTTCATCAATGGTTGAAAAATCAATATAAGTAGCTTTGTCACTATCTCCATAAATTTTAGAACTGTGATCCCCTAAATATAAATCACCACTTCCACTTATATCACCGACTACAGAAAGTGTGTGTGTGGGATTTCCTGTTCCAATACCTACTTTACCTGATCCTGAAACAGTAAAGATATTTGCATTTGAATTTGAGTGAACACCAAAAATTGAACCTTTAGAATCAGATCCTGTTACTTCGAGTCTTGCTGCTGAACCTGAGATTTTAGCTGTGCTAGCAACTAATGAAGTAATCGTGCCAAGAGATGTAATTTGAGTTTGTGCAGCATCAACTGCAATCACTGAATTAGTTGCTGTTAATCCTGTTCCAGCAAATAATGAAGCTAAATCATGAACAGCTTCTTTTGCGTGAGTTCCAGTTGCACCACCATCTAAGAATAAAATATAATCACCATTTGCAATTGTTGCTTCAGCAGCTTCTGTTAAATCAACATCAATAGTTGGAGTAGCACCTTCTCCACTATTATTTTGTAAATCAATTAATGCACCAGCAGTTAAACTAGCTACATAATCACCTGTTGTATGAGTGCTTAACGTTATTAAATTATTTAATGTTGTAGTTCCAGTACCACCCCGATTAACTGCTATTGGAGCACCGTCCCAGGTGCCAGAAAATGCTGGTGCAGATATATTAGCTGAAGAACTTAGTTCTCCAGTAAGAGATATATAACCTGATCCAGAAACAGTTAGAATATTTGCATTTGAATTTGAGTGAACACCAAAGATTGAACCATGGGCATCTGATCCAGTTACTTCTAATCTACCAAGAGAACTGGATATCCTAACAACACCAGCATTATTAATTCTAAATTTTTCATCACCACTAGTAACAAACCTCATGGAATCAGTACCGTGATGATAAAGAATTTGGCCTCGTCCAGTTGAGCGATAAGCATATTCAGACATATCATCAAAATAAACGTAAGATGTATCACTAGAACCACCTGATCGAATTTGAATGCCAGCGTTACCGTCACCTGAGCCTCTACTAAATTGTGCTATTAATTCAGCATCACCTTCAACTGCAAGACTTGCACTTGGTGACTCAGTACCAATTCCGACTCTTCCTGATCCTGAAACAACCAAAGCGTTACTTTGTGCATTCGTATGAACACCAAATATCTTGGCATCACCTGATCCTGAAATTTCAATTCTGGCCGCTATAGTAGATCCTGAAATTATTATAGTGCCTTGAGAACCAGTAAACGCATCAGTACTACCAGAAGAAGCAATTTCAATTATATTTCTTGATGGTTCTGTGGTAAGGGAAATATTCGAACCTGCTCTAAAGGTCAGAGTATCGGTTAGGCTTGAGGCTGTTAGGGCTGTTGCCCCTTCACTAACCTCTATTGAAGCTGTAACCCACCCTGCGTTTGGAGACTCGCCGCCACTAGCAAGATCTGTTTCAGAAAGATCATCTGAAACCCAATATAGTCTACCATCTGCTTTAGTATAAAGATTACCACCATCACCGGATGAAGGGGCAGATGGGATCGTGCTTTCTGCTGAGAGATGGATAGAACCGGATACTTCGAGTTTTTGATCAGGATTAGAAACACCGATTCCAACGTTTCCATCAACATTTGCTACTATAATATTATCTACTAGACTAGATGATATTTGTAATGCAGCACCACTAGTAGCATCAGTGCTAACGCTTATTCTTTCAAGGGTACTTGAGTCACCGTCAGGACTAATAACAATACTACCGGTTACATACTGTATGCCTATAATATTGAAACGACTTGGGTTAAACCAACTATGGCTCATTCTTAATTACTCTCAGTTTTAATTGCTTTTTATTTATCAAACCATTCTATACTTCTTTCGATAATAAATAGAAAGATTATCACTAATATACCCATTCGAGTTAGCAATGGCTACTAGTTATTCGCTCTTAATTTTAATTGCTTTTAATTCATTAAGTGTGGCAACCTCATTTACAAGTTGAGTGGTACTCATAATCGTTGTTTTTTTACTACAATTGCTGTAGTATCATCTTCAACTTCTTGTATTATCACATAGGTTAACCACCTTCGGCTCCATCTGATCTTTTTGTTATACCAACTGAGCCTGATAAGTTAAAAGATGAACGAATAGGAGTAAGTTCGGCTAACATTTCAAAAGAACCAGTGTTGCTTCCGCTTGCTGCACTTGAAATCCATACCTGGCGACATTTAACTGCGAATGTCATAGAGGTATCTTCACCACTAAGAGTGATATACCGTCCTTGTTGCATGATATTGTTTGTTTCTTTTCGACTTGCAAAGTGAACAACTAACGGGACAGTACTACTTTTATTAATAATTGTTACTGATTTGGTCATTGTGGGAAAATTAACTCTAAACCCGTCAATATTATCATCTGTTTGGTTGAAACTAGCACCAGTTAAAAATGGCGTACCAGATACTTGATATGCTCCAACGCTATTTATTCCTACTGATCGATAACGAGCTTCTACCGGTGAATCACCTACACTACCTGTTAATGCCATATTTTATCTCCTGCTTACCTAAATAAGTAGTTATATTATATGCAAATTCCTGTTCAATGTTTTGCATATTTACTTTTTCTGTTATTCCTTTTTTGAGACTTGATTTCTTCAGCCCTTCGTCTTCTTTCCGCCTCTTTTCGTTTCATTTTTTCTTTAACCGATTTTTTATTATATCGTCTTGTATTACCTTTTTTAAATATTTCCTCTAATATATTTTCTTTCTTACATATTTTAAGAAACCTTCTCAGTAATGATTGTTGGGATTCTCCTTTCCGTAAAAACACAGTCACAAGTGCAGGTCGTCCATTAATCATAAATTATTTTCCTTTCAATATTGCTTTCCATGTATCACCCATAACTTCTGATAAACCATCTATATTTATACCTGGATCTGATGGATCAAGATCTTTCATGGCTCCATACCTATTTCCTCGTGAAGCTGGCCCTGGTGCTGGGGTTGTTCCTTCAAAGAGATCTACACCTTTAAACGAATCTTGTCCAATTTCATCCATTAATTTTTTCTTTGCTTCATGTAATCCTGCTAATTTTTTCTTTGCTTGAATATTAACAGTATTATTTCTAATTTGGTTATTGTTTTCTACAATTGGTTGTTGTTTTGATACTCCAATCATGACTTCTGAAATAATTGTGGACAGCATCCCTTCTTTTAAGAGAACCTCACGGACACAATCTTCTACAATAGGTTTAATTAAATTTTTTAATTCAGCCTTTTTCATTTAACACCTACAATATCGTTTAAAATACGATTTATTCTATCAGATTTTGTCAAAATATTTGTTTCTTTATGTTCTTGCATCATATAAGCCCCTGCTGTTGAAGGCTCAGATACAAAATCAAAGCAAATAAGATTGAAATCATCTTCAACAACCGTTTCTCCGTTGCTTTCATGTACCGACCCCATGCCTCTAGAGGAAATTCCCAACTTAACACCTCCTTCTACAAGAGATCTTAATATTTGTCCTGAAGGCGTATTAAGAATTTTAACTTTTCCTATCACATCATTATTGTCCCACCACATACCTGTAACCATATGTGAGGCATTTTTAAGATTTACTACTTGATCATCTGGATGATCTAATTCTCCGAGAGCACGACTTTCTTTAATAAGTTTTTCATAATTTTTTACTTCTCTTGTCAATACATTCCTGGGATATACTCTGCCATTGCCATTTTTGGCATCGGCGCGTTGCATAACGCCAGTAAGATATAGAGCATTGTTATCTCTAACATCCATTTTTTCTTGCTCGGATAATAAATCTTGACAAATACCATCAGGACATAATTCATAGTATTCTCTAAGTAAATATTTTTGACTCATTTATCACTCCTAAATTAGCCCCTTAATGGGGCATCGTATGCTTCCTTTGCAGCATCGTCGAACAGGCTGTAACATCCATTTCTTCCTAATCATTTTTTTTCCTCGTTATTGATCCCAATATTAAAACCGTTATCACAAAATAACATATTTAATACATAAGAAGTTCCAGAAGATAACCAGCCAAGTAGCATTGCATTGACAAAATTATATTCATAGTTAAATAGTTCTGTTGAGGGGTTTATACAGAATAAAAATATGCCAACCCAGAAGCCCATACACATTGGACAGGAAAAAATATAATAGGGAGGTCTAATTTTATCAAAAAATTTTGCAAAACATAAAATTTGAGTTAGACCATAAGAACAGAGAATAAAATAAATTAAAGAAATCATCAATTATCCTTTGATTCATAAATTCTATAACCATTTTCCCCACCACCTTTAGGCATTGAACCTTTTGTCTTTTCTTGTGGGTATTCACCGTATTCTGTTGTCTCCTCTTCGGCTGGATCGGTCCACCAATCTTCTATAATTTCTTCTTGAGCCTGACTCCACATGTAATACGGCTTTTCTTCTTCTAAAAATTTTCCAATAGTAAAAATTGTCACTTGAGAATGATCTTTACCATTTTGTGAGGCAGGATACAGCCCTTCCATTGAAGCATACACGTTGCCTCCTCGAACAGATTCTGGTAAAACAACTCCTTTTTTCACCAAATAATCAAATAATCGTGATTGAGTTTCGTATACTTCATCTGACATTTCATTTTTAGCTAATACAAGTACTTTATTTTGTTGAGGCATAACCACTATATCAATATCAACATGATCATAGATTGCCAGATTACCATCCAAAGTCTTCCTGGCATTCATTTGCATTGATGCTTGTGGGACTTTTGGTTCTTCTTCTGCGGGACCAAAATCGTCTAGAGGGGTGCCGACAGTTACTTTAATTGCCATCGTTTTGAACCTCGTCAGCAAGAGATTGGATGTTTAATAATTTTTCAATATCATTTTCTGTTAATTGTTTTTCTTTAAAGCTATCAAGAAACTCTAGTACTTTATTTGTTTTCTTAACCATATCTGAATCTTTTGTAATCTCATCAAGAGTTAATGAACCCTTTACAATTTCTCGTAATCTACCAATTTCTTCATTTAAATATGTTTTAAGGCCAACACCATTATCAGAAAATGAAAAAATATAATTGGTAACTAATTGTTTCTGTCCTTCGGTCAAAATCTCACCATAGGATTTATTGAATTTTTTAATAAATGTTTTAAATACTAGGTTGTCTATGTTGTCTAATGTATCTTCTTCTTTTATCGTTTTAGATTGCATACTGTTCAACACAAGCTGTTCTAAAAAAACTTTATCTTTTATATTTGCAGAAGAGTTAAATATTTGATAAACAGTTGCCAAACTTTTATAATTTGGGACAAAGCTTGAAAACACAGAAGAATTAAAAGAATCGTTTATTTTAGTTATGAGCCTTGTTTGTTCATTAAAAAGCTTTTTTTCATTAATTTTAGCTCTTGAGGTTTTAACTTCTAATAAAAGCCTCTCAGATATTTTGTCATTTAAATCCGTGGTTTCAGTCAAAGCTTTATATAGCTGTAATTCCTCATATAAACAAGTATTTTTTTTAAAATAATTCTTAATTATATCAGTTACCAAAATTTTAGCATGTTTGTCTTTAGCAACAACAGCCCTTGTCATCTCACGTATCAGAACTTCATAAAGAAAAGCGGTATTTCTTTTCTTATTATGTTTATTTTTCATTTGTTTTTTTCTCCAAGTCAGAAATTAATTTCTTCACTTCATAACTAACTTCAAATAATTTTCTTTCTTCCTCTACTCCATAACTAGTATTGTTATCCTCGTAAATTCCCCTAGATAAACTTCTTAAATCTGAATAACCTTTAAATAAGTTCCGGGGAGTGTTCTTACCTGCTTCTCTATTATATTTTCCATGCATACTTCTTTTTCTTGCACCCATTCCGCGTGAATCTGATTTGACAGGAGAGTACATCTTTCCTTTTGATCTTGGAGTGGTAGTCATTTCTCTATTTGCTGGTGCCGCCAATAATGAGGAGTCGAATCCTCCGGGTTCTTCTGATGGCCCTTCATCAGATATAATATCTTCCAAGTCATCATCTAGATCTCCCTCTGCTTCTCCAAAGTCGCTAAATGCGTCGGCTTCACCAAATCCGCCGCCTTCCATTCCTCCTTCTAAGGCACCTAAAGACGCAGCCAATTGGGCATCATAAGACATTTCTCTTTGCATTCGCAAGAATTCTTCATCTGATAAAGAGAAAATGTTTTTAGCAACCCATCGCTTGCTAAAATATCCTTCTGTTGCTGAAGCTGCAACATCAAATCTAGTTCTTAAGTTCTCAAGTTGTTGCAATTCAGCAATTTGTGATGGATTGTTCAGAGTTAATTTAAAATTAATTAAATCTTCAGAGCGAAAACCAAGTGTATATAAATGAATAATTCCAACTTTTTCTAATTCTGCAACTATTGATCTCTGTAACCGCTGAATGGTTCTTGCAAAACGAATATCTTTCTGTGCTAATGTGGTTTTATCTTCGTCTGCCCCTTCGCCGCGAGATAAATATGATTGAGGTACTTTTAACGCTGAAAAAAGCTTATCTCTTAAATACTGAATATCCTCAATATCTCCAGTAAACTGACCTCCTGGTAAGGTTTCAATTCTAGTTCCAGTACCCGCTCCTCGAACTGGTAAAAAGTAATCTTCATCAACAGACATAGGGTTATATCTTAAATCAACTCGTCCTGTATCTGGATCTACTACTTGATTTCTTTTCATGCCACCCATTACTTTAAGCATATATTGTTCAACATCTTGAGGAGCAATATTTCCAACGTCAACATAAAAAACTCGTCGTTCAGGAGAACGAACAATCCTATATGACATCATAGCATCTTCCATTAATGAAAGTTGTCTCCAAATTCTTCGGGCGGGTTCTAATACTGAAGAGCCATAGGGTGCATACTTATCATGACCTAAAATTCTAAAGTGTGCAATCTGCCAATTTTCAAAGGTTAGACCTGCTGAGTTCCACTGAAATTGAACATAGTTTGGGTTCTCTGGGTCTTGTCCTTCAATCCTTTCAATTTCTTGTGGGCTAAGGCCCATAGCATATTTAACCCCCATTGTCTCATCAATATCAATATATAAAAAAAAGTCTCCAAATTTACACATAGTTCGACACCAGCCAAATAAATTAAATTCTATATTTAATACGTTATAATACAAACTATGTAAAACAGATTTAATCTCTTCATTTGGGCATTCAATGGATATAAGTTTTTGTAATTGATTTGAGGTAGTCATTTCATCTGCATAAATGTCTAATGCAGACGCTATCTCTGGTGTATATTCCATTTGATCAAAATCTTTATACCTTTCCCCTCTATTCTGATTTGCCATATGAGCGGAACCAAGAGATTCAAATGGATTATAGGTTGTTTTCTGAAATTGCTTCCCAGCTACAGAAGTAAATCGAGCCGCGTAATTATCTAATGCTCTTCTTTTAAATCTTCTTTGTTGTTGCTTGCGGTAATTTACAATTGGGCCAGAAAAAAGCCTTGTTAATCTTCTAAACAGTGGACTTTCATTATTCTTAGGATTATTATAATTATCTGCCATATATTTTAACCTTTAAGTATCCAATCAAACTCTTTATACATTTCTTTTGCATCACGAGTCATCTGTTCTTTATCATATTCTACCATCCCTGGTATACTAGTGTTAAGTGTAGTTTTGCTTACTATAATTGAATTTAAAAATGCTTTTTTGTAAGCCAAATCTCGTTGATTTGCGACCAATGCCGTATCTCTCACCCAACAAGCAATAGCCATTGATAATACTAAATCATCATTATACCCTTTCATAGCCTCGGGTTTACCATTATTCCAAATAAAGGTCTTTAGCTCATTTAATAACCTAGTGGAATTAATAGTAATTAGTTGATTTCTTATAAACTCTTCTAATTTTGCGATAATCAATGGTCGTGATTTCATAGATGTAGTAAATCCGGGAATAGAATTAGACATACTCTCAGCCAGAATAGGATCTACATAGTCATTTGATCCCTTTGTAGAATAAAATAAGTTTGAATATTCCATATCAGCCAGTTTAGTTAAAACAGAATAGCCAATATTATTGTTTTCTACAACTAACATACAACTACCGTATTCTTGTCCTGCATCATATAAAACTCTAGCATAATGATCTAAATCTAATTTACCTTGATATTCAGCTACCTGGACCATGTTAGTGACATCAATCATTTGGAAAGCAGAGTAATCTCTGCCATCGCCACGAGCAACATCAGCAACTAAAAGATAAGAATTCTCTGGATTGAATTCCTCCCAAATATAATAATTTCTATCAAACCCGGCTCGATACTTAGGGGCACATACCCTACTTTCCAACTCTATAATATTTTGCGGGTCTATAACAGTCTCACCAGACATATTAAAGTTACACTCAAGTTCTTGAGCGATTTGTCTGCGAGACATATTCTTTGTTTCTTTTTTAAACCACTCAGCATCGCGATCTGGGTGGACATCCCATTTAAGCACTGTTGGATAAAAATCATTTTTACCATCCAAAGAATCAGTACAAGTTTGGTGAAACCAGTTACCCACACCATTTGGAGTTGATAGGGCAATGCATCGACCACCAGTTGAAAGTGTGCTGTATAAGCCCGTCCAAAGCTCTTCTAAGTTATCAACGTGAGCTGCCTCATCTATAACAAGTAGAGATAGTGCTTCGGAACGACCAGCATCTGCACTAGTTGATGTTGCTTTAATCTGTGAGCCATTTGAAAGCTCAAAGGATGAGCGGTTATCAACACTAATAGACGCAATGGTCATATAGTCTGGTACACTCTTAACAATTGCTTTTACTTTTCTGACTAGGTTTGTAGCTGTACCAAACTTAGTTGCCATTACAAGAACATTCTTATCTCGATGAAACATAATCATCCATGCAATATACCCAGCAGCGACTGTTGAGATACCCAACTGTCTTG
>Ga0098040_1001426_pt1 | contig 10323 bp, 12 predicted proteins | sample 7_EtaG_FD_75065 | JGI IMG/M metagenome (GOLD analysis project Ga0098040, IMG submission 75065) | Marine viral communities from the Subarctic Pacific Ocean - 7_ETSP_OMZ_AT15161 metaG | ecosystem: Environmental > Aquatic > Marine > Oceanic | place: Pacific Ocean | collected 2015-01-08 | reverse complement strand
CCTTAACCAAGGTGGTTGGCAAGGAAAGCGCCCGAAGAATGATACACGCAAAAAAGATGCATGAGTTTTCAACTAGACAAAAAACAAAAAGTAAAAGAGATTTTAAAGTGCGGTAAGGATCCTGCTTACTTCCTAAAGACATACGCCCGTATATCTCATCCGATGCACGGGCTAATCTTATTTGACACATATGATTTCCAAGATGAGCTACTTCAAGATTTTAATGATTATCGTTTTAATGTTATTTTAAAAGCTCGCCAGCTTGGTATCTCAACGATTACAGCCGGCTATATTGTATGGTTGATGCTATTCCACCGCGATAAGTCGATTCTCGTTATGGCAACCAAGTTTGCTACAGCAGGAAACCTTGTAAAGAAAGTAAAGGGTGTGATGCGCAATCTGCCTGAATGGCTGAAGATTGCAAGTATTGATGTTGATAACCGCACATCTTTCGAGCTTTCTAATGGTTCAACCATTAAGGCCGCTTCAACCTCCGGCGATGCTGGTCGTTCCGAAGCACTCTCTTTGTTGGTTCTTGATGAGGCTGCCCACATCGAAGGCCTTGAAGAACTTTGGACTGGTCTGTATCCAACACTATCGACAGGTGGACGATGTATTGCGTTGTCAACACCTAATGGTGTGGGTAACTGGTTTCATAAGACTTGTACAGACGCAGAAGCTAACGCAAACAACTTCCATTTAACCACCCTCTCTTGGGATGTCCATCCAGACCGCGATAAAGAATGGTTTAAGAAAGAAACTAAAAACATGTCCAAGCGTCAGATCGCGCAGGAGTTGCAATGTAATTTCAATACTTCTGGCGAAACTGTTATCGACCCTGACGATATGACATGGTTGCTTTCGAATGTTTGCGAACCAAAGTATCGCACAGGGTTTGATCGCAATTTTTGGATTTGGGAAGAGTTCGACCCTACTTGTAATTACCTTATGTCTGTTGACGTATCGAGAGGCGATGGAGCCGATTTCTCAACGTTTCATATTATTAAACTAGAGACATTAGAAATCATTGGAGAATATCAAGGCAAGCCAACTCCCGATATGTTTGCTGTAATGTTGAACCAAGTAGGACGAGAGTTTGGAAATGCCATGATGGTAGTAGAGAATAATAATATTGGTTATACCGTTTTAGATAAGTTGACAGAATATGCATATCCCAATGTCTACTATTCTATTAAGTCAACTCATGAGTATGTGGAACAACACGTTGCAGAACATAGGACATCTGCAGTCGCTGGTTTTACCACCAGCATGAAAACGCGCCCTTTGATTGTTGCGAAATTAGAGGAGTTTATAAGAAATAAACTAATTAAAGTATATTCTTCACGAACAGTGAATGAATTTAAGACGTTTATTTGGAGGAACGGAAGGCCCCAAGCAATGAAGAGCTATAATGATGATCTAATCATGGCTTTGGCGATTGCTTGCTGGGTTAGAGATACAGCTATTCAGGCAAATGCTCGTGACTTAAATTATCAAAAAGCCTTTGTTGACGCAATCTACACAGTTAAAACCACTATGAATACACAAATAAAAGGCCAAAATGGATACAAACCCAACAATGCAACTGATATAATGTCTGAAGCAAAGTCCTATTGGGACGAATATAAATGGATTATAAAGTGAGGAATATAAATTAAATGGCACAAAGAAAAAGAAATCAGGGCCAAAACCCAGCAAACAGAGATACTGATCTATTCAAAGCCCTTACGAGATTGTTCTCGGGCCCTATTATTAATTATCGCTCACAGACCGGCCGCCGAATCCGTCGCCAGCATCTGGATAAATTCTCTTCACGCTTTAAGTCTGCGTCGGGCCAACAGTTCAAGAAAGCCCAGTATAACCCGCTTGATACGATTGCTACACAGGCAATCCAGAATCAGCGCCGCTCCGAACGCTATGTTGATTTCGATCAAATGGAATACATGCCAGAGATTGCCTCCACAATGGACATCTATGCAGATGAGATGACAACTTATTCTGACCTTCGCCCGATGCTTAATGTGAAGTCTGGTAACGAAGAAATCAAAGCAGTCTTAACCACCCTTTACGATCAGATCCTTAATGTTCAATACAATCTTTTTGGTTGGTCGCGTACAATGTGCAAGTATGGCGACTTCTTTTTGTATCTTGATATCGATGATAACTTTGGTGTTAAATCTGTCATCGCGCTTCCTCCTATGGAAATCGAAAGATTAGAAGGACAAGACTCAACAAACCCGAATTATATTCAGTACCAATGGAACTCTGCGGGCATGACCTTTGAAAATTGGCAGGTCGCCCACTTCCGCATTCTTGGTAATGATAAATACGCTCCCTATGGAACTTCCATCCTTGAGCCCGCCCGTCGTATTTGGCGCCAGCTTACACTTATGGAAGATGCCATGATGGCCTATCGTGTGATTCGTTCCTCCGAACGCCGCGTATTTAAAATCGACGTTGGTGCTGTTCCGCCAAACGAAGTCGAACAATTTATGCAAAAGACAGTATCGCAACTGAAGCGCCATTCTGTGGTAGACGCCAAGACCGGTCGTATTGATCTGCGTTATAACCCGATGGCTGTCGAAGAAGATTACTTTATTCCTGTCCGAGCAGGTTCTGTAACAGATATTCAGAATCTTGCCGGAGGACAGAATACAACACAGATCGATGACATTAAGTATCTTCGGGACAAGCTCTTCTCTGCGTTGAAGATCCCCCAGGCATATCTAGCGATGGGTGAAGGCGCCGCCGAAGACAAGACAACCTTGGCTCAAAAGGATATCCGTTTTGCGCGCACTGTCCAAAGGCTCCAGCGAGTTATCATCGCAGAACTAGAGAAGATTGGAATCATCCATCTTTATACTCTTGGTTTCCGCGGCGACGATCTGTTGAGCTTTAAGTTGGCTTTGAACAACCCATCGAAGATTGCAGAACTTCAAGAGCTTGAGCATTGGAAACAAAAGTTTGATATTGCAGGCTCGGCGACAGAAGGCTACTTCTCACGTCGTTGGGTCGCCGAACACATCTTTGGTATGTCTAATGAAGAGTTCATTCGGAACCAACGCGAGATGTACTATGATCGTACTCATGATGCGGAGCTTCAACAGGTGGCAGAAGCTGCTGCTGCAGCCGGCGCCGGAGGAGGCCTTGGTGGAGGCCTTGGTGGTGACCTGGGCGGAGACCTTGGTGGCGATCTAGGTGGGGACCTCGGAGGAGACCTCGGAGGAGATCTTGGAGGCGGCCCAGAAGAGATGCCAGCGGGAGAAGCCGCAGCAGGCGACGAAGCCGCAGAATCCGCCCTATTGGCAGTCCCTCCTGGTTCGCGTGATGTCCGCACTTATAAGGGCGGCGCAAAGTACCGGCCCGTTAAGACAGACACTCGTCCAGCCGGCGCCAGAAGTCGTTCTTTTGCCGCAGCAGGCAACAGAGAGAAGAGTAGTTCAACGCCCCGAAACGTCTTCCCGGGCAAGACCGATCTAGACACCCTGACAGGAATGCACGGTTTAGCAAGTCTTTATGAGCAAGATCAATCTATTTATAAGTTGAAAGAGGATGAAGAAGAGAGCAAATTGTTTGAACTCAATAATTCTATTCGGTCTTTGATCGAAGGTCTCGAAGAAAAAGAAATACTAACGGAGCAACAGGATGAAAATAAAACACAATAAAAAGCGTAATACAGCATTCGTATTCGAAGCCTTGATACGCGAAGCGACCGTGGCAATTATAAAAGAAAGCCATGACACTAAAGAAAAAGTTGTTGCAATTATTAAAAAGCATTTTGTTCCAGGATCTGTACTATACAAAGATCTGCAGAATTATCGATCTCTATATGAGAATCAGAGTCTCCCAAGAGAGATAGCAGAGAAGATTGTAAAGGAAGCAAAATTGGCCAGTCGTCTGTTGGATACAGAAGGTTTGTTTTTAAGCCAAAGTGATCTTATTGCAGATGTCAACAAAGAGTTGACCCCGGCCGTATTCAATAATTTTGTTCCCAATTATAAGACGCTAGCATCGATAGCACAGATGTTTTCTGATAAGCCCTCACCAAAGAGTACTGTTATTCTTGAGAGCAGTATTATTGAGAACATGATGTTATCGGAAAACAAACAAGAGACAATGGAACCTATCGACAATATTATCATGACATCTTTTGTTAAGAGATTTAACGAGAAATATAAGGATGGTTTACTAGAGAATCAAAAGGCGCTCTTGAATCATTATATTACTTCCTTTGTCGATAACGGTGTTCAACTTAAAACATTCTTAAATACAGAAATCACATCCTTGAGGGAAACACTCGTTTCGTCTTTAGCCGGTGATATTATTAGCGCCGATAAAGAACTATCAGCAAAGACAAGCAAGGTGATCGAGAAGTTGGATAGTTATCGCACCAGCGGAATTGAAGAGAATATCGTATTTTCTATATTGAAAACACAAGCACTTGTAAAGGAAATTATTAGCGATGGCAATTAAGATCACAATCAAGAAGGGAGATACATCTTCTGTAGTCACACTGGAGATGAACGTTCGTAAGGCTCTTAACGGTGACCTAATGATTTTTGATCACGGGGATATCGATATTGTTCTATCTCCTACCACAAACAAGGTTCTTGCTTTTCCAAAAGAATCTTTAAACGATTTAGTATATGGCGCCCAAAACCGATTGTTCACGTTTCTATATAAGCGTGGTGTCGTCCTTCCAGAATCTATTCAAGCCGGCGCGTTCTTTGGTGCTTTGGTGGCAGATCTCCAGACTCCTTTTAAGGAAGGGATTGAGTCTGCTCAAATGGCCCTTGTAAATATCTCTAGCTTTATTGATGAAGAGCGACCATACTTTGAGTCCACCGAGGCAATCATTGCTATGGACGATGAAGCGCTGGTCCATCCAGATAAAACCGATTCTACAGAGCTTGGCGAGGTGCCCCAGAGAGATGAGCAAGGATCTATTCGACCTGGATATATAAGAAACCCATACGCTTTGAACTATCTGTATACAGTTTAGGAGAATGAATGGAACTTTTAACTTTTATCTTGGCAGCCTATGGGCTCACACAAATTCTAGTATTCAGCGAACACCCTGTTCTTAAAAAACTAAGACCAGCGAAAGACTCACTACGAGGATACGGAAAATTATTTAATTGTCCAATGTGCATGGGATTTCATGTTGGTTGGTTTTTAATGCTACTTTCTCCGTACACCGAACTATTTAATTTTGACGTTAGTGTCGCTAATTTCTTTATTCTCGGCTGGTTATCCTCTGGAACATCTTATGTTTTGAATATGGTTTTTGGAGATACAGGAATTCAACACTCACCTAAAATGGAGATTTCAAATGAACAACACATGGACTAGGAAGTGGATGCTTCAACCTGTCAGGCTTTGTAAGTCTGGCTGCTGACGCGCGCCGGTAGCGCCGGCATCTTAATAGGAGCAATGAGATGAAAATCACAAAGAAACAACTTAAACAAATCATCAAAGAAGAGCTTGCGACTCTGCAGGAGTTTGATCAGGCTGCATTCGACCGCGAGCAACAACAAAACATGCTCAAGGGCAGCCCAGATAAGTTTTCATTTATTTATAAATATATAAAATATATTAAAGGTGAATCTAGGTCCCGTAACAACCAGCGTAAAGAGGCGTTTTGGAAAGAATACGAGAACTTATATTTAAATAAGCCCGAAGGTGTTGCAGAGGAGTTTTTGTCCAAGGTGGAGGCCAATGCCGCCAACGGGGGATACCCACTTGAGGGTCAATCTTTGCCATCATTACAAGATCTTGCAAGACAGCGCCAACAGCGCAGGAACACCCAGCACGACCGCCGCGCTGCACAGTACCATGCGGATAGTGACCGCGCTCGAAGGGATGCTCAAGATGCCGCTGCAGCCCAACGACAGACCGACCTCGATGCTCAAGATGCTGAGAACGCACGCATCCGCGCAGCAAATGTGGGTCGCGAACCCGCCGTACCAGACACTCTTTCACTTTCCGACTTGGGAACAGGCCCATGGCAGCCCCGACCAGAAGACTCCCCCGAAGAAAAGGCGCGCCTTGCTAAATTCTGGGCTGATCAAGAGGAAGAAGACAAAAAAGCCGCCGCCGACCGCGCCGCTCGTACAGCAGCGACAGATCCGAATGGGCTTTCTGCCAGTGGCCGCGCCCAACGAGATGCATGCAGCGCCCGTGGTTTACGTCCCGGTTCACGCGATTGTAAAAACTATTTGGCTGGCTTACGCAGTGTTGGGCGAACACCCGGCCAGTATGTTTCAGAGGATATTGACCTCTACGGCATTATTGAAGAAGAACTCCAAGTAGTTTTAAAAGAAAGGAATAAGCAATGAGTAAAGTACTTTTACGAGAATATTATGAACTATGTGACGGCGGCGTTTGTCAAGATCTTCTTACCGAAGACGAAAAGAAATTCGTGACAGATGGCGGCATGATTCTATCTGGCATTATGCAGATGGCTGAAACTGTTAATGGAAATGGCCGTGTTTACCCCTCGTCGGTTTTAATGAAAGAAGTAAAAAACTATCAAAAGCTTGTAAAAGAACGCCGTGCATTAGGTGAGCTTGACCACCCTGAAGATTCCGTAATCAACCTCAAGAATGCCTCTCATATTGTGACATCTTGTTGGATGGAAGAGAAAAAGGTGATGGGCAAGATTAAAGTATTGGACACCCCCTCCGGAAAGATTTTAAGGTCTCTCGTTGAGGGCGGTTGTGCGATTGGGATCTCCTCTAGGGGAATGGGATCAGTAACGGAGAGCAACGGCCAGACTATTGTAGAAGACGACTTCCAGTTGATCTGTTTCGATGTAGTGTCCGAACCTTCTACCCCTGGCGCTTTTATGATGAAAGAGGCCAAAGATTATAAGAATGAAGTATTCACCAAGTCTGACCGCATTTATCGTTTGTTAAATGAGGTCTTGGACGATGAGTGACGAAGCTAAAGATTTTCATGATGATTGGCGCGAGTTCCTAAACGAAGAAGAGGAACTTGAAGAACTCTTTGGTCGAACCGCCGGCGCACAGATGCGTAACCTTCGCAACAAGGCTGCTGGAGGCCTCGACTCCGCGTGGAAAGGCACAAAGAAGCAGTTTAGTGATGCCGGCAAAACAATGGCATCTAAAGTCGGCGCAGGCGCCCACGGTCAACTTAGTTTTAAGGACCAAGAGGCCGCCTGGAAAGGGATGTCTAACTTGCCCGATTGGACAAACGATCCGGCAGAGGTCAAGAAACATTCTATGATGGCTAACAGCAAGAATCTTGCTCAATTAGGTGGCCTAGCCGAGTGGTATTTGACTTTAGAGAAGCTAGCTAAAGAAACAGAAGTTACAGCCCCGCTGGAAGCAATGAATAGTTTGGCATTTTGGTGGCTTGGTCGTAATGCGATGAGCAAAGCCGATGCCGAGCGCTGGGCTAGCATGGAATACAAGGCTAAAACGTTGGCCCAGGGTTGGCCCAAGGATTCAAATGAAATTGAATTAGATGAAGATGGAAAATCCGTCGTTTTCCGCGCGCCAATTCCGAACCCTAGTTTCGCCGGCGCCCCAGATATAATGGTGTTGCATTATTTAAACAATAGATATGTTGGCAAGTCATATGCCGAAATCGATGAGGACTGGCCAGAGGGCAAGAAAGCTTTGATAGCAGCCCTCAAAACCGGCCCCCTGAAAAGTCTCGAAGATTACTCGCAATCAAAATATGAAAAAGATCTCGTTGGCCTACGAGCGCTAGGCACCGCCGTTTATAAGGGTGTTAACTCGTCAGTCGTTCCCGATTTGGTGGCCCCAGAGTGGCCCCCATCAGAAGCACCCTCTGAAGAAGAACCCCCCGAAGAGATCGACCTGGCAGCAGAAGGAATTGGAGATGTTCTAGAGCGCGAAGCTGCAGAATTACTCATCTCTGAATCTAGATTAGCCGAGTTGAGTTTTCCGAGTCTTCGCCGCGGCACAAAAAAGAAGTGCCCCAAGACTCCTGACGAGGTTTTAGAACATGATTTTGTACTTTCGCAACCATTAGTAAAAGTGCGCACGATAGAACATATGCCGGCCCGAATGGGTGATATAGATGTAATCCCCTCTTTGAAAAAAGGAATGCAGGCCATGTGGGACTCCCAAGGACTAAACAATGAACAGAGACTGGAGGTCGAAAAAGCGTACAATATTTGGCAACCAAAGTTACAAATAGCTTTCGAAGGTAGCTACGATAAATATATAAAACTCCTAATTAAATTATGGAAAACGCGTCTCGACGAGGTATTCATTAGATATAAAAAACTACGCAGAAAGGCAGACAAATTAAAATGTAAGCGTGAAGCTGCCGGCGAAGGTGGTGAGGGCGACGCGCCCACACCCGAAGAAGTACCTACGCCGACCCCCGTTCGAGAATCAGTTGAAGATAGATGGAAGCGTTTAGCTTTATTATAAAAAAGAGGAAATATGAAAAAGACAGAATTAAAACAACTTATTAAGCCTTTAGTAAAAGAATGTATCCACGAAGTCCTTATTGAAGAAGGTCTTTTGTCAAATGTGGTTGCAGAGGTTGCTAAAGGAATGCAAGGAAATCTGGTAGTAGAAAAGACTCAAAAGAAGAAAGAGAGTCTATATACAGAAGACTTGCAAATGAAGCGTAAGTCCGCAGAAACTAAAGAAAAAATGGATAAACATAGAAAGAAGATAATGGAGTCAATGGGAAAAGGCGCCTACAACGGAGTAGATCTCTTTGAAGGCACTGAACCCATGAGTCACAGAGAGCCCCAATCAGGCCAAGCAGACTTAGGTAACCCTAGTGATTCTGGTGTTGACATCTCTTCTTTGGTGGGCGACGCTTCAAAAATCTGGCAAGCGATAAAGTAGGATAAAATGAAAAAAGCCAATGTTGTTGTTCATGCGCGCGAATGTCGCGGTAATGCAGAGAAGATGATTCGTAAATTCATCAAGAAGACTAAAAGAGCCCGGATAGTCGAAGAAGTAAAAGACCGCAGATTTTATAAAAAGCCTTCTGTAAAGAAGAAAGAAAAGCAAATCCGCGCCGAAAGACAGCGCCAACGTGACGAAAGAAAAAAACAAAGAGCGCTCGAAAGACGCAGAAGAAGAAATTATTGACTATTTATAGTTAGTAAATAAAATTGGAGGTTTATAGCATGGCTATATCATGGAAAATGGATGTGGGAATTAACCACGTCCCAGCATATCAAGCAAGTGGTCGACCATTTGCCTCTGGCACTATCAACGCAACAAATGCAGTGAAGGTTACATTTCCGTATGTAACACGATGGATTTACATCGTCAACAACGGCGCCGAACATGTAAGGGTTGGTTTCTCTGAAAGAGGAATCAGAAACGACTCGGTGATGGGAGGAGGGTCAAATTACTTCAAGGTGAGTAGGCTTGACAATAATAAAGCTAGCGTCTCTCAACGACTTGAGCTTAAGGTTACTGAGATCTGGCTCTCTGGATCACCAGATGTTGACATTGTTGCAGGTCTTACAACCATTCCAACTGATCGATGTTCAGTGCCCGATGGGCCTAGCTGGTCTGGGTCTGTAGGAGTAGGCTAAGGATGGCGACGTTTAACTGGGCGTACATAACTCCTGATGACCATGGCGCAGCCTTTGGTCCAACGGGTTCCGTGCAGTTTATGTCAGGAGCCAGAGATACATCTGGGTCTGTCAATTTTATGTATCACACTGCCGCAGTTGGAGAATTAGCGGCCAACACCCTAGTATTAACTGGGACACTGGTGGTAACAGGTACGATTAGTGCTAGTCATTTTCATATAGAAGATGTAACTAAAATTGATTCTACCGGTTCTACAACATTCGGTAATACTAACGATGACAGCCATATCCGTACCGGAAGCATGTATGTCGGTCGATCATCGCCGAGTACTAAAAATCCCTTGTTTGAGGTCAATGCAGAAACTCGCCAAATTATCTTCAGCGGTTCTGGCCATCGGGCAAATTATGATAAAGTTTCCGTGGCCTCTTATACCACGACAGCTGCGAGTCACATCTTGGGAGTCTCCAAAACAGGTAATGTGGTGATAAGTCTCCACAGTGGATCCGTAGGCGGAGACGGCCAGGTTTTGGTGATTAAAGATGAACTTAGCTCAAGGAGCGGCATCATTACTATTTCGGCCTCTGTTCCAGCCGGCAACTTTAGCATCGAGGCCAATAGTTATTACGAACTATCTGGCACAATGCCGGCAATCAACTTATATACGGATGGAACGAACTGGTTTGTGTATTAATACTACCTATGTATATAAGGGGAGCACAAACAAGTGGGCTATAATTCACTATCGGGTACAATTAATGTT
>Ga0098040_1001421_pt1 | contig 10345 bp, 13 predicted proteins | sample 7_EtaG_FD_75065 | JGI IMG/M metagenome (GOLD analysis project Ga0098040, IMG submission 75065) | Marine viral communities from the Subarctic Pacific Ocean - 7_ETSP_OMZ_AT15161 metaG | ecosystem: Environmental > Aquatic > Marine > Oceanic | place: Pacific Ocean | collected 2015-01-08 | reverse complement strand
GGTATAGCCTTAACAAATTCAAACCCCATTTCCGCAGCAAGCCATTTTTTGGCTTCGGATGGTTCTTCGCTTTCTCGACTTGACCTGATTATCTGTGTGAGATGGTCTACTGTAACCCAGCTATCCCAGTTGGATAGACTACGAGATTCAATTTCTTCTTTAAGAGTATATTGACGCCAGTTTTCAAGTAATAGTTTCATTTAAATCCCTGGCACTTCTTTGGCGGATGAAGTTTGGCTTGTTGTTTTAATATCCTTTAATAAAGGTGTTATATCTTTGTGCATCTTATCAAAAAATGCTTTCATTGCTTTAAAGAACTCTTCTCTAGACAGTTTGTCAGGATCGATATCGTCCCATCCATAAGGCTCATCGTAAAACCAATCGCCCATCGCATCTTCTAAATAATCTCCTGCCTTGTTCTTAAATTTGTGCAGATCTTCTTTGGATTCTTCTTCATATTTAGCAACAATGATTGCAGCTTCAGGGGGGTGAACGAGGAGTTCTAACGGACCCTCTTCTGCATCGCCCTTCCAATATGTATTCGCCCAACGCCTTGCACTATCTTCATCTTTATATCGTTGATATGCAATAGAGGCTTCTGTCCAATACTCAGAGTTAGTTTTAAAAATCTTATATTCTCCTCGAAGCTGGACTTGATAAGTTTCCCCATCTCCTCTAGCTGGATAGCTGCAAAAACTGTCACCATCCCACCCTTCGACATTCTCGCATAAATATACGCAGTTTAATCTGCTCGGTCGGTCTGGAAAGTTGGCTTTTCTTACTTCTTCAAATATTTTTTCTAAGGGCATATTGAATACCTTGGCTTGGGGCACATGGGTAGTTCCAAAATCAATTTGACTTTCGGCTTTCCATGGGCCTCTAGTTTGCCAGAAGTAAGTCACACCTTGCTCCTCGTTTAAATATTTACGCCAGTTTTCAAGTAACAGTTTCACTAATTTTTAACCTTTTGCTGTGGAATAAATAGTATCGGGAGGATCCATTTCATCTAACAAATTATCAAGAGCGATTGTTCGAGCTTCCGCGCCCCACTCTTCGACTTCCATCACCTCTCCTTCACCAATCCAAATAGCATAGTGTAGTCCAGTTCCCCACTTAAGGATATCTCCCACTTCTAAATTGTCTTCAGAAGTAAAAGGGCGAGAAGGCAGATCACTAAGTTTTGGAATTCCAGTCACCGTCTGCACAAAGAGCTTGCAATTCATGTAACCGCAAGCGCTCTTGCCAGTTTTGATTAAAGAATCCCGCATGCTTTCATTTAGATATCCACGCCAGTTTTCAAATAGTAATTTCATTTTCTAATTCCTTTATTCTATCAACATTTTTTAAAAGATAACCTTCCGGATTGATTTTTGATGGGTTGTTACCTTGACTCACTAAATCCCACCATGCACCCCACGTATCGTCTCCTGCTTTGTTTTTTATGTGATTGTGAGTAATAATAATAGGAATATCGACGTTCAATATTTTTCCGGCCATCACTCTATGATGGCCATCTCCATGTGCAAATGTTCCATCCATAAACACGGTGATTTCTACAGGCTCATCTAGATTAACGGTTTCGGCCCATTGGTCTTTCTCTTCATCACTTAGTTTGGAAAAATTTTTCCAATGGGGTTCGGTACGATATTCACCCATATGGGATTTAAGATATCTTGCTGGAAACATTATAACTTCTTTATCTTCAGCAAGATATCTTTTCCAATTTTCAAGTAGTAGTTTCATTTTTCAATCAATCTCGCCGGCTCCGCATCCCTTAACTGTCGTAGTGTATCAGGAGCTTTCGTATATCTTTTGCTTAGAGAAGAGTTGTGCCAATCACGTCCCGCGGCGGTCCTCGCGGCCGTTTGGTTACAATTATCTTGCTTGTTGCGCTTTGTTAGCTCATTATCTAAGTTATCAAGCTGGCTATTATTAACATCATTAACACCGCTTCTATTTTTTAAATAGAAGTCCCAAACTGCAAGTGCCTTTTTAGATACCCTAGTGCGATCCGGCGTCAATCCTTGTCCGCCATTTTCCGTTGCCCACTCAATCGCAACATCATATAAGAGAGGTCCCCAGTATTTGTCTGCCTCTGACCACAAAACAACCCATGCACCGTCGCAGGGTCCTTCCTCTACTCCTCCTAACAGTTCTCCACCTGCTGGATTTATTTCAATATAACCTAGACCTATTTCTTCACCATCGCTATTAGAATAATAAAATTTTATGCCATCACCTTCTCTCTCACTGCGAATATAAAGATCTTCATGATCTTCATCTTTAAGAAGATCTGCGGGAGTTTTCATTCCTTCAGATAGATACTTGCGCCAATTTTCAAATAGGAGTTTCATCTTTCTTCTCCTCGAATCTATTCTTAATTAGTTCATTAATAGGAACTGGTTCACCATCTCCGTCAATTCTTACAAATGTCATCTCAGTTGAACACACAACTTTTTGTGATCCATTGTAAGGAGAGTGACGACGGGCTTCGAGCTTGATTGTAACAGAGGAGTTGCCAAACCTGACAACATCCCCGTATATCTTGATTATTTGTCCTGGGCGAACTGGTTTACGAAATATAACTTCAGCTATTTTAACTGTAACCATTCGCGGTGTTCCACACATTTCAGCAGCAAATGCGGCGCCGGCTTCGTCGAGCCAGGATAACATTACACCACCAAATAAGTTGCCATGAAAGCCAACATTTTGTGTTTTGCAGACATGGGTTGCTATTAATTTCATTTTTTACCTTTTTGTTTAGCTACTCTTTTTATCTGTTTTTTCAAGACAGTTATTTCTTTTTCTAGATCATCAATTCTACTTTGTGTAGAATAATAGAAGGCGCCGAGAGTTGCAGCGATTGTTAATAAAGTTATGAGTGTCTTTATATCAATCTTAATATCCATGTTAGTAAGTAGCTACTTGGTGTGCTTATCGGCAATAGTTGTTGCCGCAAATGCATCTGGCTTGACTTTACACTCAAAACCAACACCTTTTGCATAGCCCACTAACATATCTGCGAATTTGCTGGACCTTGCTTTATTATCGGATGGAGAGACGTCCAAATGCAGTTCAATATCGACTTTTGGAATATCTTTTAACACCTTCATTGCAATTGAAATAGATTTCTCTACTTCTGAAGATATTCTAGATAATAACGAAGGAAACTCTTTTGCATTAAATTTTATCTTTCGTATATAATAACGGCCGCCTTCTTGATTTTTGGCGCCGTGTAGACATATGGCTGTAGAAAATATACACTGATTTTTGATTACCTGGCTGTCAGTGCCAATATACACCTTGCCATTTAAATTAGCGTGATTTTTAATATCAACAACAATATCAGTAAACATTGTTGTATTTCCTTTTCCATTGTACCAATTGTCCATTTAACCTACTATTATGTTTGGTGGAGATGCGGGGAGTCGAACCCCGGTCCTAAACACTTCTGATATTCTGTGTTTTACAAGAATAAGATAAAAGCCCGCCCAATTATCAATCCCACTTAATATACAAAGTTCACCTGTTCGGTTTGAGATAAACTCAAATTAAACAGTTTTGCTCTTATAAGGCGGCAAATTCACCTTTTGTAGTTTTGGTTAATAAGGTAACTACAACCCCATGATTAAGCAGCTAGTGCGTAATCAAAAGCAACATTATTGTTAGCAATTATAATTTCCGCGTTTTTACAGAGCCACGCAGCCCTCTGTCTTGCACATGTTATAATCGATGTCTAGTCAAAACCAGTTCATCCCCACATTTTAAAGAGCGTACTAATAAGTATAAGAACATTTTTAGAAATGTAAATATTTAATTTTCTTTTTTGAAGTACTCTTTTATCTTGAACTTTTTCAAATATCGATTATAATCATTTTTTGATATTCCTAAAAAAGAAGCGGCTTCACCATTTGTTCTAGCAGCTGAGTAGGTATATTTAAGTACAGCATCTTTAATAATATTAGGTAAACTGAGCCATATCTTAAAACCAAATAATTTATGGTTGACAGATTTAGCGGCCAGTTCAAGTCTGAGACCTATTAACTCCTCGAAAGTTAAAGAAGAAATCATAATTTCAAATTCATCAGTAATTTTTTCTTGACTCTTTAATTTATTTATGATAGAATAATACTCATTAACGTTGTTAACGTTATTATATCTTCTTCTTTTTCTTTTCCACATTAACTTATAATAACTTCATTAACTAAATTATTTAATTAAATTCTTTAAAGAACTTATATCTAATTTAAATTTAATACTTTCTTCTAAAGGGGCCGGAGCTGCTGATGGGGCAGGCTCACCAACTGCTTTTTGTTGTTGGTAGATTTCCGATTCTGGTTCTTGTAAATCATTTTGCATCTCAGCTTCAAACTTATCAAAATAGAGTTTAAGATTAGCAATTAAATAATCATAAAATATGTTCTTATCAGCTTCATTAGCTAGGTTATTATAGGCAGAAACTAATTGATTTTTAAAAATTTGATCAAACGTTTGTTTTGCATTAATACGCCCAGTATCATCTAATCCACGATCTTCTAATCCTTTTCCAAAGTCTTCCATTTCCTGATCTTCTTTGGATTTTTTTGGATCTTCTTTATTTTTATCATTCTTTCTAGGAATATCAATAAACATAGGGTCATTTTCAGGTGCGTCTAAATCTTTTTCATTATCTCCAGATGTATCGATTGACATACTGACCTTATCTTCTTCTAAATCTTCTTTTAATTCAAAATCTTCTTCACCAGCTTCAGCATTTAATTTTTCAGGAGCGAGTGTTTTTTCAACGTTGTGGAGAATATAAATTCTAAATGCTTCTCTTTGGGCCGGATCCGTTTTTAATTCTTTGTAATCATCTTCTAATGTTTCAATTGCACCATGAAGAAATTTAGAAAGCTTTGCAATACCAGTAGATCTGTGATTTCCAGACGGCGCCATTTTCTCATTAATTAGCATTTTCCTTATCAGTTTGCGAAGTCGGGATTCGTTAGTAATTTGAGCCTGCTCTTCGTCAGTTTTTCGTTCTTTGATAACATTGATACCTTTTCTAATGATTTTTCGAAGCTTCATTTCTTCGAGTAATTGTTCTCTTTCAATCGTCATTTTAAAACTCTCCAGTCGATAGTTTGTGTATTATTCTTTCAATAATATCGTCTTCTTCTCTAATTAGTCCGTTTGGCTCGTCTTCGTCAACATTTCCCCCGACTCCACCAATTGCAACATTTCCGCCTCCCATTGAGGATGCTTCATCGATATCTTCATTTTCTTCCACAGGTCCGGTCTTCGCCGCATATTCATTACCAATAAGTGAACTAAACTTATTAAACGTCTCGTTAACTTCAGATTCTCCTACAACTAACCTTAATATATCATTAATTTTGTCAACTGCAGGCGATTGCTGTTCAAAAAAACCTTTCAAACCTTCTACTCCTGGACCGAATTGTCCACCTCCACCTAAAAATTCCATTACTGCTGGAATTCCGCCCTGATCAAACGTTTGTTTAAATCCATCTTTTGCCTGCTCAAAAGGAATTCCAGGCTCAGCTTGCTCGACAAGTTCTTTTTTAGGATTTCTTGTTTTAGTCTTTTGATATTGTACTGCTAATTCAGCATCTCCGTCGTTATCAAACGTTAGAGGCATTCTCCTATCTCGCACTATCTTTGGTCCTTTTTCTTTTTTCTTCTTTGTTTTCTTTTTCTCGTTCATAACAGATTCAACCAAAGAAAATAAATCCGTCAAACTTAGTGCTTCTTTCATCGTTTTTTTTTGCTCTTTATCGTAGTCTAAAATCTGTAAAACAGCATTTAAATATTCGTCACCTGGAAGATGTAATTTAACCATATCTAAATCATTTTCGGCCATAGCTTTTCTCATTGTAGAAGCACTTAATTGTATACCGTCTCTTTCAAATACAGGAGCGACAAAGGGTGGTGGCGCAATATTAACATCTTGCAAAGCTGCACCTGTTTTATCAAAATAGTTCACAAATTCTCGTACCCTCTTATCATCACCCCCTTTAGAGCTGGCACCTATTGAGAATATCGTATTTGGACCATATTGTACAACAAAACTTTCTTCCTTCATTAGTTCATAAGCTGTCGCCAAAGGAGTTTTTTCTTCTTCTCTAGAAATCATGAATTTAACGTTATTTGGAAAACCACCATAAAGTTCAAATATTGCTTTAGATTCTGTATTAGTTATTCCGTCTCTGTCTTTTGGACCTTGGATAACAACAACTTCTTTTACTGAAGGATGTTGAGCATATTGATTAATCATGTTGTAGTGACCAGCAGTAGGAGGCTTAAACCCACCAGGAATCATAACAACATATTGAGCTTGCATTTCATGCTCGAAAAGAACATTTGCATAATACCTAATAGCTCCTTCAATAGCAGCTTTGCCTTCTTCTTCAGTAAAATCTTCGGCCAGTAAATTATCTAAAGAAATATTGTTTTCGATAAGTCCTTCGCTTAAAATGTGACTAAAAGCTGGAACAACTTCATTATTTGATAATCTAACTTCTACAAAGTCATTATCTTCGTTAATTGGATTGTTTGTCATACCAAGCCACTTTTCTAGAGTATGATAGTGTGACATATTTCCAAACTTAATTGCAACCTTTTTCTGTAATATGTTTTCATTTAAACTTTGCAACATTTCGTCCATATTTTCCTCGTCAACAGGTTCAATCGAAATACCTTTTCGACCATACTTAAATAACCCCAAGATTTGGTTGATAGGAGCGAAGTTGCCGGTAAACTTATAGGTAACCCCATCATAGTCGAATACAAAGCCTTCTGAAGCCGTTGTGACGTTATCTAGGACTTTTAATTTTCTCATTTGCCGTTGCAATATAACCATGGCTTCTTGAGAGCCAGAAGCTTCAATTGAACGAATAGCTCTATCAACTTCAGCTTTTAAGCGCTCAACTTCTTTTGTGTTATCTAAAACAAACATACTTTCAAAATGTCGAAGCACTTCTACACTAAAATCATGTACAATATTTTCAACTGGTTCAATAGCTCTTTTTGCAATGTTCGCGGCGTTCTTAGCCAAAGAAGTGATTATTTGTTTTTGTTGTGGCGGAAGATTCCTTTTGATATCATTGATTTTAATTCCTTTATAACCTAAAATCTTTTTTAGTAGCATTGTTTCATGCTCGGGCGATAAATCAATTGATTTTCTGATTACAGGCAATATCCTGGCCACCAAAAAGTCTCCAACGGTGTCTTGATCGCTGATTCCTGCAGCGTTGATTGCTTTCTCTAACAAATCTAAGGCTTTGCGAGCAGGTTCCTTATTCGATAAACTTTGCAAATTTCGAATTGCATTCATTTGAATTCTAAAGTTATCATCTTTTACAGAGGCTTGCATTTTGTTAAGAACACCTTCAATATACGAGGCTTCTTTCGACAAATCAGCTGATTCAATTTCTCCTGTCATTCCATTGTATTTTACATGACCAACTCTATGAATATTTAAAGTTTTTGTATCATAGTTAATTACATTGGCGTTTCTAGGATCTTGTATCTCTGCATTATAATAAACTTGGGATTCGGGCCCTTCTGGTTGAAACAATACTCTTTGTTCTTCTATAGACAAAGAGCTAACGGCTTTTTCGAAAATAGAGAAAGCTTCATTAAAAGCAGCTTCTACTGACCCACGACCAGCAAATTTTGCGGCTAGACCTGTTGCGTCTAATCCGCCAGATCTCAAATTGCCTTTATTTCTTGCAGCCCGAGCGCTCTGGCTTTCTAAATCATAAGTTATAAATAAATTTTGACCATCTGTCTTTTCAGTGCCTTCTAACTTTCCTTCACTAGCGGCGATGATCACTTCCTTCATCTTACTAAAAGTAAGATTTGGATTATCATAAAGATGATTCATATGTCCAGCTACACCGCCCATAAACTTTCCTTTGTTATTTTAATTTAGATTTGATGTTATTTTTAAGTATTTTTGTTTGTTTTAAAACAATATCTAATTTCTTGACAAGAACTTTCATTCTTTTCAAAAGTTGTATTTTACTAAGCTTGCACTCCGTAAGCTTCTTTTGTTCTTCTAAAATCGCGCAATTCTCTTTAAGAAGATCTTTTAATTTCTCAATATTATCGCTACACGCTGTCAAAATTAACTCCCACAACTTATTAACAATAGTAATTAGTTGTTTTTATCCTTTAGTTACTTTATAAGAAGTATTTCTTGAACGCACGTTAGATACACCAGGAATTCCCATTTTAAATAAAGTCTGGTCACCATTTTTTGCAAATTGTCTTCCAAAAACATCAGAATTATAACGGTTTATAATAAATTCGTCTTTATCAATGAATTTAGCTGGTTCTGCTTCTTTAGTTGCATAAGCGCCATTTACAATAAGATAAGGGGCCGCGTAATTTGCTGATACGATTCTAGAAACGGAGCTTGTGTCTGAAGGCGCCGAATTCGAAAGATCGTGAGTAAAATCTAAGATAGCTATCTGAAGGACTTTATTAGCTTTAGCATCTCTTATCGCATTAGAATTTAAAGCAACAGTATTGGCATTCTCTAAGAGAACGTGTCCAGCGCCATCAGAATAAACACCTAATGATGTCGTTGTTATTGCATCAAAGTCTGCAGCACTCAAAGCATCATCAAATGCTGTGCTTTGTATAAATATAATTCTATCACCAACATATCCGGTAACACCACCAAAATGAAGATTTATACTAGATATATCGTCGACAATAAAAGAAGAAAAGGAGAAATGCATAAATGCTCTTCTTATTATATAATCCCCACCACTTGAAACAGCTTTTATTTCTAAATAATTGGCAGAAGTATCAGTATCGCCAGATCCGGTACCTCCAGATGCTGCACCTTTAGCTGTAGCCCAATCTGAGTTTGTAGAAGTTAAATAACCATCCGTATTCGCAGCTTCAACTTTAACAATGTTGGGATCCATTTACTTTGTCCATTTTTTAACGAGATTTTCGAAAAGAGTATCATTGTACCACTCTTTATCATTTCGATTATCTGCATTATTTTTTGCTTCTCGTATATTGAGTCTTGGATTTGCCATCTTTTCCTTTTCAGGCTTACCGAAAATGGGATCATCGGATCCATCTGTTGCCATCATACTTTTTGGACCTTCGCCTTTGTGCGCCTTTGGGGCATTAGCAATCGTCGTGTCTAGTCCTTTAAGGGCTACATCAAGTTCTGGAGAAACAGCTTTAAATCTCTTAGCATTAGCTGCTCTTCTCTCGGCCGGCGAAGCGTTTGCTCGATCCAACATACTAGACATTCTATCTGATTTTTTTCTATCTGCTGCCATATCGGCTATTCTGCTTCTTTCTCCGCCGCCTCGTAGGTTTGGTATAGGCTCCACGGGTTTACGTTCCCGTTCTCCACCGTGACCAACGCCAGCTACTCTTACTTGACTAGAACGTCCTTTTCGGTTTGCTTTAACCCAATCTCTACGTGCTTGGACCGCGGCTTTTGCTTCTGGATTGCCTTGTTTAGCTAATCGCATTTGTTTTCTAGTTAATCTTGGCTTTGGAGCACCACGTAAAGATCTTATCCTTTGTGGTGGAAAATTGATACGCTCTACTGATTGTTCTTCCATTGCCTCATCTTCATAACCATCTTCTTCTATGGTTTCCATAGTATCAATATACTCATTGATAGTTTCATTAAGCATATTTCTAATCATATCTTTTAAGTTGAATTTGTTTTCGTTAGTTTTCATTTTTGATTTCCTCATATCTTCAAAGTCGCGAAATAGCAAACCGTTGCCTAGTAAATAGGCTTCAGCTTCCAATTTTCTTAAAAAAGGATTTTTTTGTGCATACCCTTCTCCTGTAGAATCTAAATTATCAAAGTCTCCTCTACAATTTTGTGAATGATGCACTAATTCATGTGATAAAGAACGTAATATGTCTTTTGGATGTCGGCCATCAACAAATATATCAATAGTCATGTCGGAGGGACTATATTGAGCTGTTTTTCCAAAGATGTTCTTGCTATTTTTGGGATCAGACAGCAAATTAATGATAACTGGCTTATCAAAACCTAATTTTTCCTTTGCATAAGGATAAAATTTAGTTATCTCACCAGATAGAGCGTTAACATCCATATCTGTATGGTTGTTGATCTTGAACTCTTTATCCATTTTAAAATCCATAACTATAAATAGTTTGTTTTATATCAAGAACCCCCAAAACCTGCAGGGGCTGATTTAGCCTTTATTAGCTCTGGATCTTTGCTATATGGACCACTATCAGGGGTTTTAATGCCTGCAGAGTGCCCTAAATTGGCTGTTTTCAGCCTTTCGTGGCGCGATTTGACCCTTTTGACCCTTTTTTGGTACTT
>Ga0098040_1001420_pt1 | contig 10352 bp, 19 predicted proteins | sample 7_EtaG_FD_75065 | JGI IMG/M metagenome (GOLD analysis project Ga0098040, IMG submission 75065) | Marine viral communities from the Subarctic Pacific Ocean - 7_ETSP_OMZ_AT15161 metaG | ecosystem: Environmental > Aquatic > Marine > Oceanic | place: Pacific Ocean | collected 2015-01-08 | reverse complement strand
CGGCTGAGACCTCTGAGGTCTGATCTGCCGATTAGAATTGAGCGATAGAGAAGAGTTTCGATCATGTTGCAACCGAAGCGCACTAAGTTCCGCAAGGCCCATAAGGGCCGCATCCATGGCAATGCCAAGGGTGGCACGAACCTCGACTTTGGGGCCTTCGGCCTCAAGGCCCAGGAGCCCGAGCGCATCACGGCGCGTCAGATCGAGGCGGCTCGCCGCGCGATCACCCGCCACATGAAGCGTGCGGGCCGTGTGTGGATCCGCATTTTCCCGGACGTACCGGTGTCGTCGAAGCCGACCGAAGTGCGAATGGGTAAGGGTAAGGGTTCGCCTGAATATTGGGCGGCTCGCGTCAAGCCGGGTCGCATCATGTTCGAGGTGGACGGCGTGCCGATGAAGGTCGCGCAGGAAGCCTTGATGCTTGGTGCGGCAAAACTGCCGATCAAGACACGTTTTGTTGTTCGCCCCGGCGAACACGCTTAAGGAATAAGCCGCTCTCGGGTGGCGCTACGAAAGGGTAAGGCCATGAAGGCCAGCGAAGTTAAAGACAAGACTGACGACCAGCTTTCGGATGAGCTCCTGAAGTTGAAGAAGGAGCAGTTCAACCTGCGCTTTCAGGGTGCCAGCGGTCAGTTGGAAAAGACATCGCGCATGAAGGCCGTGCGCCGCGACATCGCGCGCATCAAAACCATTCAGCGCCAGCGCGTTGACGCGACGGCGAAAGGCTGAGGATAGATTATGCCTAAAAGAATTCTGCAAGGCGTCGTGGTCAGCGACAAGAATGACAAGACGGTTGTGGTGAAGGTTGAGCGTCGCTTTTCCGATCCCGTTCTCCGGAAGATCGTGCGTCGTTCCAAGAAGTATCACGCGCATGATGATGCGAACTCGGTGAAGGTTGGAGACATCGTGAAGATCCGCGAATGTGCCCCGATCTCGAAGCTGAAGAAGTGGGAAGTATTCAGGGACGAAGCCTGAGCCCATCAGGGTTTGAGGGTTTTGTTCCAGCAAGGCGGATGAAGTCATGATTCAGCAAGAGACGAACCTGCAGGTTGCCGACAATTCCGGTGCGCGTCGTGTGATGTGCATCAAGGTGCTCGGTGGCTCCAAGCGGAAATATGCCTCGGTTGGCGACACCATCGTCGTCAGCGTCAAGGAAGCCATTCCGCGCGGCAAGGTGAAGAAGGGCGAGGTGATGAAGGCCGTCGTCGTGCGCACTGCGAAGGAAATTCGCCGCGCCGATGGCAGCGTGATCCGCTTCGACACCAACGCGGCAGTGCTCATCAACAACCAGGGCGAACCGGTTGGCACGCGTATCTTCGGCCCGGTTACACGTGAACTGCGCGCGAAGAACCATATGAAAATCGTATCGCTCGCGCCGGAGGTGCTTTGATGTCGGCGAAGATTAAAAAAGGCGACAAGGTCGTCGTCCTGACCGGTAAGGACAAGGGTAAGAAGGGTGCCGTTCTGGCTGTCTTCCCGAAAGAGAACCGGGCGCTCGTACAGGGCGTGAACATGATGAAGCGGCACACCAAACCCTCGCAGACGTCGACGGGCGGTATCGTGTCCCGTGAGGCTCGCATCAATCTGTCGAACCTCGCGATTGAAGATCCCAAGACGGGCAAGCCGTCGCGGGTCGGGTTCAAGACACTTGACGATGGTCGCAAGGTGCGCGTCGCCAAGGCGTCGGGAGAAATGATCGATGGCTGAAGCACAGTACACTCCGCGTCTTAAGGCGCAGTATCTGGAAAAAATCCGTCCCGCGATGCAGGAGAAATTCAGCTACGCGAACATGATCCAGGTGCCGCAGCTCGAGAAGATCGTTCTGAACATGGGCGTCGGCGAAGCCGTTGCCGATAGCAAGAAGATCAAGAGCGCCTTTGAAGATCTCCAGGCGATTGCCGGTCAGAAGCCGGTCATCACCAAGGCGAAGAACTCGATCGCGACGTTCAAGTTGCGTGAAGGCATGCCGGTTGGCGTGAAGGTCACCCTTCGCAAGGATCGCATGTTCGAATTCCTGGACCGTCTGGTCACGATCGCGCTGCCGCGCGTTCGAGATTTCCGCGGTCTGAATGCGAAGAGCTTTGACGGTCGTGGCAATTACGCCATGGGTCTGAAGGAGCACATCGTGTTCCCCGAAGTCGATTACGACAAGGTCGATCAGGTCTGGGGCATGGATATCATCGTCTGCACGACTGCCAAGACGGATGATGAAGCACGTGAGTTGCTGCGCGAGTTCAATTTTCCTTTCGCGAAGTAAGATTTTCTGTGGTCTGCGAAGGACGTAGACCCGACGGAGGTTTGGATGGCTAAGAAGAGCGCCATTAATAGAGACCAGAAGCGGCGTAAGCTGGCGGCACAATATGCGGCCAAGCGCGCGAAGCTCAAGGCAATGACGACGGATATTACTATTCCGGTCGAAGAGCGTTTCAACGCGCAGTTGAAGCTCTCGGAACTTCCGCGGAATTCGTCGAAGACCCGTATTCACAATCGCTGCGAGCTTACCGGCCGTAGCAAGTCGTATTACCGCAAGCTTCGCATGTCGCGTATCGCGCTCCGGGATCTCGCTTCCCGTGGTCAGATCCCCGGCATGGTCAAGTCGAGCTGGTGAGGAGACATTCGTAAATGACGATGACCGATCCACTGGGCGATATGCTCACCCGTATTCGCAATGCCCAACTCCGGGGCAAGAGCAAGGTTGTGTCACCTGCTTCCAAGGTGCGCGGCTGGGTGCTTGATGTTCTGGCCGATGAAGGCTTCATCCGCGGCTATGCCAAGGTTGATTACCCGAACGGCAAGAGCGAGTTCGAAATCGAACTCAAATATAATGAAGGCAAGCCGGTCATTGAGTTGATCGAACGTGTTTCGACGCCGGGTCGTCGTGTCTATTCGGGCGTTTCGACGATCCCGACAGTGCACAACGGCCTGGGCATCACGATCCTTTCCACGCCGAAGGGAATCATGTCAGATGCCGCCGCGCGCGAACAGAATGTTGGTGGTGAGGTTCTCTGCCGCGTCTTCTAAGACGTGAGTATGGACAACACCGGGATAGAGACGACGGAAAGAGACTGTCATGTCGCGAATTGGTAAAAAGCCCATCGAGATTGCCAAAGGGGTCACAGCGACCGTCAATGGCCAGGAAGTGGCTGTGAAGGGTCCGAAGGGTGAGCTCAAGTTGACGCTCGTCGATGACGTGACCGTGTCACAGGGCGAGGGTGGCATCACCGTGGCGCCGCGCGAAGATACGCAGCGCGCCCGTGCGATGTGGGGCCTCTCCCGCACACTGGTCCAGAACCTGGTGACGGGCGTTTCGGAAGGGTTTACGAAGACCCTCGAAATCAACGGCGTTGGCTATCGCGCCGCCCTTCAGGGCAAGAAGCTCCAGCTCAACCTGGGTTTCAGCCATGAAGTGCTCTATGACATTCCCGAGGGCATCGAAGTCAAGGTGGCCAAGCCCACCGAAATCTCGATCACGGGTATCGACAAGCAGAAGGTCGGTCAGGTTGCGGCAGAAATCCGCTCCTATCGCGAACCCGAACCCTATAAGGGCAAGGGCGTGAAGTATGCCGGCGAATTTATCTTCCGCAAGGAAGGCAAGAAGAAGTGAGCGGATGGCTATGAGCAAGTTCAAGAACAACATCCAGCGCCGTACGCAGCGAAATCGCACCAAGCTTGCCAAAGCGGCAAACGATCGTCTGCGTCTCTCGGTTTATCGTTCGTCCAAGCATATCTATGCTCAGGTCATCGACGACAAACAGGGCGTTACGGTTGCTGCGGCTTCTTCGAAAGAAGCCGATTTCTCGGCCAAGGGCGGCAACAAGGATGGCGCCGCGCAGGTCGGAAAGCTTGTCGCACAGCGTGCGGCCGAGAAGGGCGTCAAGGACGTCGTCTTCGACCGTGGCGGTTACATTTATCATGGGCGTGTTAAAGCGCTTGCAGAAGGCGCCCGTGAAGGCGGCCTGAATTTCTAAGGCCCTGCCTTTCTATTTAAGAGGAATTATCTGTGGCACGCGAAAGATCACGAGACCGGGAAGAACGCGATAGCGAATTTGTGGACAAGCTTGTCCACATCAATCGCGTCGCCAAGGTCGTCAAGGGTGGCCGTCGTTTCGGCTTTGCAGCGCTTGTCGTCGTAGGTGACCAGAAGGGCCGCGTTGGCTTTGGTCATGGCAAGGCGCGTGAAGTGCCGGAAGCGATCCGCAAGGCAACGGAAAGCGCCAAGCGCGCCATGATCCGTGTGCCGCTGCGCGAAGGCCGTACGCTGCATCACGACATCGACGGTCGTCATGGCGCCGGTCGCGTCGTGCTCCGTGCAGCGCCTGCCGGTACCGGCATCATCGCCGGTGGTCCGATGCGCGCCGTCTTCGAGACGCTGGGTGTTCAGGACGTCGTCGCCAAGTCGCTTGGCTCGTCCAACCCCTACAACATGGTGCGTGCGACTTTCGACGCGCTGAAGAATGAACAGAGCCCGCGCATGGTTGCAGCGCGTCGCGGCAAGAAGGTTTCCGACATCGTCGGTCGCCGTGCCGATGGCGCCGCCGATATCAGTGCCGAGTAAGAACTGAACTAGAGGAATCGGGATATGTCAGCGAAAAAGAGCGGCGGCCAGACAGTGACCGTTCAGCAGACCGGCAGCCCGCTTCGGCGGCGTCCCGATCAGCGCGAGACGCTGGTCGGACTGGGTCTCAACAAGATGCGCCGTACGAAGACGCTGGAAGACACGCCAGCCGTTCGTGGCATGATCAAGAAAGTGGCCCACCTCGTCCGCGTCGTGGACGAAGCTTAATCTGTATTGGGCATAAGGCTCACGAGGCATTCCGATGAAACTGAACGAAATTATCGACAATGAAGGCGCCCGCCGCCCGCGCATCCGCGTTGGCCGTGGTATTGGCTCGACAAAGGGCAAGACCGGTGGCCGCGGCGTGAAGGGTCAGACCTCGCGTTCCGGTGTGGCGATCAAGGGCTATGAAGGCGGTCAGATGCCGATTCATATGCGCTTGCCCAAGCGTGGCTTCAAGAACATCTTCCGTCTGAACTACAACGTCATCAATGTTGGCAAGGTTCAGGACGCGATCGACGCCGGCAAGCTTGACGCCAAGTCGCCGGTCGATGTCGAAGCTCTGGTGGCCGCAGGCATTCTGCGCCGCGCCAAGGACGGTGTCCGTCTGATGGCTTCCGGCGAAATCAAGGCCAAGGTCGATTTCGTCGTTGCGGGTGCTTCCGAAGCCGCCAAGGCCGCGGTTGAAAAGGCTGGCGGTTCGGTCAAACTGATCGAACGTAAAGCGCCGGTTGAAAAGAAGTCGGCGGCGAAATAAATCCGAATGAGGTACGGCGGGGCAGGTGTCCCGCCGGTCTTTATGCGGCGTACGGGGTAGGTTCCTATGGCATCGGCGGCAGAACAGCTTGCAGCAAATCTGAATTTCTCTGCCTTTGCGAAGGCGGATGAACTCAAGAAGCGCATTTGGTTTACGCTGGGTGCGCTGATCGTCTATCGCCTCGGCACCTATATCCCCCTTCCGGGTATCGATCCTGCGGCGCTCGCCCAGGTTTTCAAGCAGCAGCAGTCGGGCATCCTGGGTGTCTTCGACATGTTCGCCGGCGGCGCCGTTGGCCGCATGGCGATCTTTGCGCTGGCGATCATGCCGTATATCTCGGCATCCATTATTATTCAGCTTATGACCTCCGTTTCCCCTCAGCTTGAAGCGCTGAAGAAGGAAGGAACGCAGGGTCAGCAGACCATCAACCAGTACACGCGCTACGGCACGGTGTTCCTCGCGGCACTTCAGGGCTACGGCATCGCCGTGGGGCTGGAAGGCGCACAGCACGTCGTCATTGATCCGGGCATGTTCTTTCGCGCCACCACTGTCATTACGCTGGTCGGCGGCACCATGTTCCTGATGTGGCTGGGTGAGCAGATCACCTCGCGCGGCGTCGGCAACGGTATCTCGCTTATCATCTTCTCCGGCATCGTGGCGCAGCTGCCTCATGCCATCGCCGGAACGCTGGAACTGGGCCGTCAGGGCGCCATCTCCACGGGGATCATCCTGTTTCTGATCGTGATGATCGTGGCCGTGATCATGGGCATCGTCTTCGTCGAGCGCGCCCAGCGCCGCCTGATCGTGCAGTATCCCAAGCGCCAGGTCGGCAACAAGATGTATGGTGGCGACAGCTCGCATCTGCCGCTGAAGCTCAACACCTCGGGCGTTATCCCGCCGATCTTTGCCTCGTCGCTGCTGCTGCTGCCGATCACTGTCGCCAATTTCACAGCCGGGCAGGGGCCGGAATGGCTCAATACCATCACCGCATTGCTCGGTCATGGTCAGCCGCTCTATATGGCTTTCTATGCCTTCGGCATTGTCTTCTTTGCCTTCTTCTACACAGCCATCGTCTTCAACCCGAAGGACACGGCTGACAATCTGAAGAAGTACGGCGGCTTCATTCCCGGCATTCGTCCCGGTGAGCGCACAGCGGCCTATATCGATTATGTGCTGACACGTTTGACGGTTCTGGGCGCGATCTACCTCGTGCTGGTCTGCCTGCTGCCCGAATTCCTGATCTCTCAGTACAAGGTGCCTTTCTATTTCGGCGGTACATCGCTGCTCATCGTGGTTTCCGTGACAATGGATACGGTGGCTCAGATCCAGAGCCATTTGCTGGCGCACCAGTATGAAGGACTCATCAAGAAGTCGAAGCTGAGGGGAGCGCGTCGATGAAACTCATTCTTCTCGGGCCGCCTGGTGCCGGTAAAGGCACTCAGGCCGAACGCCTGCAGAAAACCTATGGCTTTATCCAGCTGTCGACCGGCGACATGCTGCGCGCCGCCGTCAAGGCTGGCACGGAGATCGGCAAGCAGGCCGAAGCCATCATGGCGCGTGGCGACATGGTTCCGGACGAGGTGGTTGTCGGCATCATTGCTGACCGTATCGAACAGTCGGATGCCGCCAAGGGCTATATCCTCGACGGTTTCCCGCGCAACGTGGCCCAGGCCGAAGCGCTGGACAAGATGCTCGCGGGCAAGGGCGACAAGCTCGATGCCGTGGTCGAGCTCGAAGTCGACGACAAGATTTTGCTCGGACGTATCGAGACGCGTGCCGCCCAGACAGTGGGTGGACCCCGTGCCGACGATAATGCCGAGGCTCTCGCGAAGCGTCTCGCCGTCTATCACGAACAGACGGCGCCGCTGAGCGCTTACTACAAGGCCCGCGGCGTCCATAAGGGCGTCGACGGGATGAAGGATATCGATGACGTGACCCGCCAGATCGAGGCGGTTCTCGGATTGGACAAGAAATAGGGATTTGGCTTAAGCGGTTGACGGAGCGGGGTTAAATCCTATAATCCCGGCCTTCGTGACGGCATTGTTAAGACATTGACCGGTATTGGGCCAAAAATTGGCGGATTTCTGCCAGTTTTTAAGGGGTTCAGCCGGGTTTTGACGTAGCTGTCGCATAAGCGATTCCCTCATGTGTGACGTGAGGCTTGCGCCGGAACAGGGTTTCAGGCGCTGGAAGCAGGAGAATAGAAGTGGCTCGTATTGCTGGTGTCAACATCCCGACGAATAAGCGGGTCGTTATCGCCCTGACCTATATTCATGGCATTGGCGATGCCAAAGCGGGTGAAATCTGCGAAAAGGTGGGGATTCCCGCCGAACGCCGCGTGAACGAGCTGACCGACGCCGAGGTCATCCAGATCCGCGAAACTATCGACCGCGATTACCTCGTGGAAGGTGACCTGCGTCGTGACGTCGCAATGAACATCAAGCGCCTGATGGACCTTGGCTGCTACCGCGGTCTGCGTCATCGCAAGGGCCTGCCGGTCCATGGCCAGCGCACGCATACCAATGCGCGCACCCGCAAGGGTCCGGCCAAGGCAATTGCCGGCAAGAAGAAGTAATTAGACGATATTTTGCCAGGGCTTACGGGCTTTGGCGCATTTAAGGTTTGAGACGTATGGCCAAGGACAAGACCCGCGTAAAGCGCAAGGAACGTAAGAATATCTCATCGGGTGTCGCCCATGTGAATTCCTCGTTCAACAACACCATGATCACCATCACGGACGCGCAGGGAAATGCGATTTCCTGGTCGTCGGCCGGCATGATGGGCTTCAAGGGCAGCCGCAAGTCGACCCCGTTCGCCGCTCAGATGGCTGCGGAAGACGCGGGCAAGAAGGCCATGGAACATGGCATGCGCACCCTCGAAGTTGAGGTCACCGGCCCCGGTTCGGGTCGTGAGTCCGCCCTTCGCGCGCTGCAGTCGGTTGGTTTCACCGTCACCACGATCCGTGACGTGACGCCGATCCCGCACAATGGCTGCCGCCCGCCCAAGCGTCGTCGCGTCTAACAGGTTCGCCTGAATTCAGTGACCGGTTCGCCGGTCCCGTCGGCTCGCACGATTGGATGGTGGGGCGGACGTTAAAGAGAATAGCTGGCGGAACTCTCCCGCCCGGTCGTCTCAAGCGGCTGTAAACGGCACGAGGTACTAAATTGATCCAGAAGAACTGGGAAGAGCTGATTAAGCCGAACAAGCTCGAAATCAATCCGGGGCATGACGCCGGTCGTTTCGCGACGGTTGTCGCCGAGCCTCTCGAGCGCGGCTTTGGCCTGACGCTTGGCAATGCGCTGCGTCGCGTCCTCATGTCCTCTCTGCAGGGTGCGGCTGTGACCGCCGTGCAGATCGATGGCGTGCTGCATGAATTCTCGTCGATTGCCGGTGTCCGTGAAGACGTTACCGACATCATTCTGAACATCAAGTTGCTTGCCCTTCGTCTTCATGCTGAAGGCCCCAAGCGCATGACGCTTTCCAAGACAGGTCCGGGCGTCGTCACTGCTGGCGACATTACGACGGGTGCCGACATCGAAGTCCTGAACCCCGAGCTGGTGCTTTGCACGCTCGACGAGGGTGCGGACATCCGCATGGAATTCACCGTCGCGCTCGGCAAGGGCTATGTCTCGTCGGATCGCAACCGTCCTGAAGATGCCCCGATCGGCCTTATCCCGATCGACAGCCTCTACAGCCCGGTGAAGCGCATTTCCTACAAGGTCGAGAACACCCGCGAAGGTCAGATCCTCGACTACGACAAGCTCACGATGCAGGTCGAAACCAATGGCGCGATCACGCCGGACGACGCAGTGGCCTATGCCGCGCGCATCCTGCAGGATCAGCTTCAGGTCTTCGTCAACTTCGAAGAGCCCGAACAGAAGCATGTTGAAGAGACCCGCCCTGAACTCGAGTTCAATGCGGCTCTCCTCAAGAAGGTCGACGAGCTCGAGCTTTCGGTTCGTTCGGCCAATTGCCTCAAGAACGACAACATCGTCTATATCGGCGATCTGATCCAGAAGACGGAATCGGAAATGCTCCGTACCCCGAACTTTGGCCGCAAGTCGCTGAACGAGATCAAGGAAGTTCTCGCCCAGATGGGTCTCCATCTTGGTATGGAAGTGCCGAACTGGCCGCCGGAGAACATCGAAGAACTCGCGAAACGCTACGAAGACCAGTATTGATATTGAACGCCGCGTATTGATACGCCGCACTTGAAGTAAGGAGACAGGGTCATGCGTCACGGTAAATCCGGCCGCAAGCTCAATCGGACAGCCAGCCACCGCAAGGCGATGCTTGCGAACATGGCGATTGCGCTCATCAAGCACGAGCAGATCGTCACGACGCTGCCCAAGGCGAAGGAACTTCGCCCCTATGTCGAGAAGCTTGTGACGCTCGCCAGGGTGGACACGTTGCACACGCGCCGTCAGGCCTATGCGCAGCTCCCCGACAAGAAATGGGCAGCCAAGCTCTTCGACGTGCTCGGCAAGCGCTATGCCGAACGTCCCGGTGGTTACATCCGCGTTCTCAAGGCGGGCTTCCGCTTTGGCGACAACGCGCCGATGGCCGTCATCGAATTCGTCGATCGTGACGAGAGCGCCAAGGGCCAGGACTCCGGTCCGGTCTATGTCGAAGGCGAAGAAGAAATGATGGCGACGGCCTAAGCTTTCGCAAGATTTTGAATTTCGAAAAGGCGGTCCTTCGGGGCCGCCTTTTTGTTTGTGGCCATCCTTCGAGACGGACTTTGTCCTCCTTAGGATGAGGTCCCCAAATATTTGATCCTCGTCCTGAGGAGCGGCGAAGCCGCGTCACGAAGGATGGCCGCAATCTCCGTCCCTGCCACAAATTCACCTTAACCATGACGAAGCCGTAACCTGAATGTCGCCAATTCATCCTTGCCTCGACTGTCCATATCGGGACAATTCAGGGCTGGGGCTTTGAGCCCGTCCACGTGGAAGTCGCGGGACGTGCATGATGGTGATGGAGTTGATGTCTCAATCGAATTTTGCTGGCGGGATCGCCATGACTTTGGCGGCTGCCGTT
>Ga0098040_1001419_pt1 | contig 10355 bp, 14 predicted proteins | sample 7_EtaG_FD_75065 | JGI IMG/M metagenome (GOLD analysis project Ga0098040, IMG submission 75065) | Marine viral communities from the Subarctic Pacific Ocean - 7_ETSP_OMZ_AT15161 metaG | ecosystem: Environmental > Aquatic > Marine > Oceanic | place: Pacific Ocean | collected 2015-01-08 | reverse complement strand
TTAATTCATATGCTTCTTTAATCTCATACTCTGTATCTTTAGGTTTAAGATTATTCATTTCAAGTATAGCTGCGTAAGTTGAGTATATCTCATCGCTAAACGTATCTTCTACATTTACTTCTTTTTCTACCTCTTTACCATCCTCAGTAACTTTTACTTTCTGTTTAGCAGCTTTCCTTTCTCTTGTTACTCTATTACCTTCAGCATCCTCACTAGCATACTTCTCTACAACAATCCCATTTTTCTCAGCTATTTCTATAAGCTTCTGCATGTCCCTGCTTGTTTCATCTACTCCTGTAAATCCACGTCTAATAGCTGTGTGTTCATTAAATAAAGCTCTATAAAGAGCAGCGTCTACAGCAGTATTTGTTTGGTTAAGCCATGTATCTACTTCACCAAGTTCTTCAGTATATGTATATGGTCTATCATCAAATAAATGTTCTATTTTACCAGTTTTTTTATTAACATATTCAAAAGGCTTACCTTTCTTTGTCATAAACATACCAAGAGCAACATTGAATATGATATCTTCTAATGGATATCCATCTTGAGACATCATTTCTATACCAGTCCAATTAAATGCTAATGCACCAGCCAACATTCTACCTGAACTACCAATTAAATCACCAGGAATCTCTTTTAGAAACTTAGGATACCAACTCTTATACAATGCTGTTTCAATATCCATTAATGCATCTTTTACAGTCTTAGCACCTTCTTTTGTTTTAACTAAATCATCAATATCTGTTTTACTATTAATAGGAATTTTATATGACTTTCCTTTAACTTGCTCAACTGTTTTCCTTAGACTACTCATTGATTTCTTTTTCATGCTAAACATACGCTTAGCTTCTTCACCAAGGAATAATCTGTCTGCTTCATCAGCAACATTATAAGAATTATACCTACGTCTTGTCTGTAATGTTTTAGTAATCCTGTTCCAAGCAGGTCTTAGAATACCATAATCACTACCACCCGGGATGAATCTTATCATACCAAGAGCTGAACCTAATACAAATGAATGAGCAAGAGTTCCTCCAAAATCAAAATCTACTTCATCATTTGCAAGTGAATTCATAAAATTCAAAGGCAATTCAACTGCCGAGAATAAGATTGATTCTTCTAATGCATGAGCAGCTAAGTTTCCAAGCTTACCATTTCCCATATGACCAGCTAATACTTGATGCATTTGAGTCATTGGGAATTTAAATGTGGACCCAGCATCATCTATAACGGTACCTAACTTTTTAGCAAGATCATCACCTAATGTTCCAGCAATTCTAGCAGCATCATCAGCTGCATACCCTGCATCTTCAAATGTTTTTCTTAATATTCTTGGTGTATTATCATTAAAATTCTTAGCGAAGTTCATTCTATTCTTAGCTGTCCTAGCAAACATTGCTTCGCCTTCCCTTGTTCCTAGGCCCAATAATGTATCTTTTCTATCTTGAACAAGACTTGATAAGAAATCATCAATACCTTGCTTACCACCTTCTACTTCACCATTTCTTACTTTCTTGTTGACCCATCCCATAAACTCTTTATCTTTACGCATCATCTTAACAGCATCATCAGAATAAGATTGTGCAAACTTTTTAACACCAGATGAAGCAAATGCCTTAGCTCCTAAATTTAGAGCAGTCCTAATTTTACTCATTGGAGCTATAAAACCAACAGCTCCGCCAATACCAGTAGCTACTCTCTCTCCAAATGTTTTAGGTTCCATTGCTGCTGCAAAATCATCAGAGATAGACCTGCCAATAAGACCAGGGACACCAATTAATGCTATATCAAGAGCAGTCCATGCACCTTTACCAAGAGCAGCAAGCATACTTGTATCTTCATCTTCTATTGATTGAGTCATCCAAGTAGGAAGTTCTTTACCTTGGGCTGATTGCCAAAGAGAACCACCTTCTTGAGCTTTTAGATTAGATGTAGGTGGTTTAGTAGACAGCTTTGTTCTTTCTTCAAGCTGCCTTTTAAATTCTAATGTAAGATTATCAGGCATCTAAAAATTATCTTAACGGCTGAAATAGATTAGCTGCAACCCTCTCCTGTTCAACCTGAACAACAGTTACTTGTATATCTTGCTGTTCTGAAATTAATTTATTTAAGCTATCTATCTCTGATTTAAATAGAGATTCCATTTCAGGTGCTCTTACCATCCACTGTTCTTCCTTATCTGATAATTTTAAACCTTTCCTGCTTTTTGCACTAAGATATCTTAGATTCAAATCTAAACTATTCAATGATTCTCGTTTCTGCTTTATATCACTTTCCATAGTCTCTATAGAACTTATAGCAGCTTCCATATCTTCTTCTGGTGTTGGTATTATACCAGGAATACCCGGTTTCTCAGTAGTAGCTAGGTCTTCAAGAGCTACTTCACCTTCTTCAGATTCAAACATTCCAATAGGTCTTTCTATACCAATATCACCTTCAGCTCCATACTCCATTATCTCAGCAAGTATGTCACCCCTATTCTGCATAACCTTCTGTATAGAACTCAAGGATTTTAAACCTTTTTCAGGATCAACACCAAGAGGTGTACCTGTATATAATGCCTGTACAAACTTTTTATCAGACGAAGAAAGTGGCTCCTCATCATACGCCTTTCGTACAGATGACGCTAAATCACTAGCAATCCCCATAATACCAGATGTATTCTTAGCTTCATAATATCCATACAAAGCAGAAGCTACCCTATTAGACTGATTTTGACTTAACTTATATTGACTTTGTAATTGTTCAACAACTTCTTCAAGACCTCCCTCCTTTTCATCAATATATGATGCATACACAGCCCCAATACCTGTATTTGATATAAATTCTTCAGCATGAGATTGCATTAATTGTTCATTAACTTGAGATAGCATCTGTAGCCTTGCTCCTACTTGTTGGAATTCTGTCTGCTCTTGTAAAGCTTTCATTTGCATTACAGCTAATGAGTGACTTCTCCTAGATGCTTTATCTTCTCGACTCTCAGCTCTTAACTCACGGAGTGTTCTTAGTACTTCTAATTCACTTGCCATTTAACCTAATCCTAAAAATCTTTTATCTGCTTGTGATGAGTGAAGCTTCCTTTCAGCTAATAATCTACGCCTTTCAGCTCCAATTCTTTCATCCTCACTTTCAGCCCATCCTTCTATCTCACCCATCTTAGCTCCTAACCTTGCATATACACTGTCTTTACCTCTTGAAAATGCATTTCTTATACCAGCCCATATCCTCGATTTCTTTGTTTCTGCTGTGCCTTGTGTAGGCATACCACTTTTAACTATCATTTGATCATATGAATCTTTTAGCTCCTGCTCACTTTGGCCAGTTTGATCTTGCAAACCTTGAAAATCAAATTGAAACTCAGCTTGAGCAGCCTTTCCCTTAGCTTCTTTAGTTTCAGCTAATTGGCTCTTTGATTTATCAAGAGCTGATAACGATTGATCAATCAAACCTACTTGAACACCAGCTCCTTCTCTTTTCTCTTTAGAAGAAGCATACATACCATACAAACTGACAAAACCCATTCCTAATGTAAATGGATCAACATATTCCCTATTACCTGTATATGGATTGATAGTACCTGAACCTCTTTCTTTAACAGATTCTTCACCTTTCTTACCAAAAGCATCAATCATGCTTGCTTCAACAGGATTTACATGAGACATCTCTCCATCAACAAGGCGGTATCTATCATCACCTCCTTGGCCTAAAGCAGCACCTGATAAATGGTTATTTGCTAATGTATTATTCATTATTGATTAAGAATACCTAATGTATTAGGCATAAGACTTTCAATAGTTAGTTCATCAGAATCACCAAATAATTCTTTGTATTTAGAAGCTCTTATCTCTTTTGATTTTCCTTTCATTGAAGGGTCTGCCTCATATAATTTTAAATTAGCAGATTTTGTTAATCCTCCCGTAGCAGTTTGCCATTCTTCATATAAGTTTGGTTTTGTATCTGTTGTACCTGATACAGCCTTATAAGCCTCATTGGATAATGGACTTGTACCTGTTGTTCCTGTTGTAGGGTCTTCAAAAACATCAAACCCAGAAGTATCACTTACATCAAGGTCTCCTGCAATATCTTCACCAGCAGAAGCAACAGTTGTATCTGGCATTAATGATTCAGACCCTTTAGTAGAACCAAATCCTAAAGTACCCATTAATTCTTTATGCTCTTTTTCAGCTCTTTTTTCATCTCTATAGGACCTAGCTAATCCAATAGCTTCAGTTATAGCTGATGTAGTATCCTGTATACCTTGGACTCTTTCCTCTGACAACATAGATTCAGCCGTCATTTCGCCTCGTATCCCTTCTTGTTTATACCAACTACCTTGATATTTCCCTGCAGTTGATCCAGCAGCCTTAAATGTGCTATATAAATCTTTTGACACTATCTTAACCTATACTTATACATTACAAATTTAATATTTATATGCATATTATTCAAACCATTCATTATAGCTTATCAAACTTCTCAATTAACTTATGCTCTCTAAGAACATTAAGTATAGCATTTAGCTTATCAACAATAGTAGCAACAGCATTTTCAGCATCAGTTACACTTGCGGCTGCGGCTAAATTCAATGGAGCTGCACCAAAATTAGCAACCGTATTACCACCTGATGTACCTCCTGTACTATCAGTTAAATCCCTAATAGCCTTTGATGGAGGACGATTATAAACATTTTCAACAACAGCACCATTAACTTTAGTATACTCAACAACACCTAAACCATGAACATTCCTAACTTCAGAAACTCCTTCTTTTAAATCAGATGATCGCGGAGGGCCTGAACTAATACTTGTTCTTTCTTGCTTCTTATGTAAAGCAATCCGTTGTTCTCTTGTCATTGGCATATTATTTGATATTCTTTAATCTGTATACTATTGATATATCATTAATCTCAAAATCAGACTCAGCCGTTCCTCCTAATCTTAATTGAAAACTATATACATTATTAATAGAAGTTACTGGTCGTAACTCTGCTAATATCCAATCATCTGTATTTGAATCTAATAGTGGTGTAGTATCTGAATTAGTTTTATCAGAACTCCCATCAGCATTAGTTCTGTAAAAAGGAGCAACTGTATCAGTATCTCCATTAATAGCATATTGAACTGTTACACTATCGCCATCTCCTTTGTATGATATATAAGCTTTATATATCTTTTTCCTCTGTCCTGGCTGACCAAAATCTATATCTTTAGTATGTAATTTATAAGTACCTGTACCTGAAACATCAGCGTTATCATCCCAATAGACAATATCAGCTATTTCAAAAGGAGTAGCTTGCTGTCCAATTACTAAGTTATTATTAGCATCTACAACAAAATTTGTTTGCCTAGCTGAATCTGTAAATTTAGAATCACCAGTTGTCCAACTTTGAGTAACCATATCAAACAAATATATAGCAGAGTTAGTAGCTTCAGCTCCAGCAGATTTTAAAATAATCAACTGCCTTTTATTAGGAAGATATCCAATCACAGGAGCTGCCCCAAGAAACGATGCCCATGTACTCTCTTTAATTATCTGCCTTCCTCTTTTCTCAAGTAAATCTGTTACCTTTTGTCCATCATAGAGATAAGCACCATTCTCATTAACCCAAGCTACTCCATAATCAGTCTTAACAGCAGCTGATGAATGAGCAATGCCTTTATGCATAAATGTATCTTCTAAGAATTCTAAATTCTGTGATACATTAATAAGATGCATCTTCTTTTTCTTAAACTGAAGTATTCTATCTGCGTATTCTTCAAGCTTAACTATCTCATCACCATCTTGGATAGAAGCTTCTACAATTCTACTTAATGGAAAATTATCAAATTGGTTAACTGGCGATTTTAACATAGCATCGCCTTTTCTTTCAGTAGTTCCAATTTGACCTTCTTTTTGAACTTCTATATTTCCAATATAAGCCATCCTATTAGTTACAACAGCAGTCTTGAATTTAGAACTTATACTTACTTCTTCTTCATTAAATCCACTATTAATCTCATATGTTGTAATCTTTGAAGGGCTGACATTATCAGTATTAGGTATCTCCCAAAAATAATAATTTTCATTTGACTGAACCTGATAACTAGCATTATACTTTTGTTGAGTACTATCTAATGTAGCTTCACCTTTTATTAAATCAAAACTTGCCTGCAAATACCAAGGTTCTGTTGTACTAGAAGTAACATCTTTCAAATATAAATTAATGCTAGTTACCCTCCTATTCCAAGTAGGAAGATTATCAAAATCACCAATATGCAATCTGTATCCAGGTGATTGGGTAGCTGTAACAGCAGCTGCTGTAACAGTAGTAAGATTAACATCATCATGTTGTGTTAATGTAGTTACTTGACTTTCTTGCTTTTCATCATAAACAAAAGAAACTCCAAACATAAATTTCCCAGCAGTCGTACCATCACACCATCCCACTCCTACATCACTAATCCAATCAGTCATAAGAAAAACATTATTATCAGCAACATAAGTTGATACATCAGGAACAGTATCATTAGCCCAAACTTCCATCTTAGTAAATTTAATCCAATCTACACCATTTTGGCCCTGAATAGAGGCTCCAAAATATTCAGTATCACCATCAGATCCTCCCCAATGATCAGAATCGCCACTACCGTCTTCAGTAGTAGTCTCAGTTGGATCAAAGAAAAATTCATAAGTACCTTCTTCCTTGCCCTTTTCTCTATATTGATCTATAATACGAACATTGCCAAACCTTTGAAATACTTCAGCATTAGTTGGATCAAAACTAAATGTCGAACCACCTGCCCCATAAGTCCCACTACTTGCTTCGGCAGTACCAATTTCTACTCTAACATAAACATCTCCTGGTGTATCTACATAATACGTAAAATATAGTTTAGCTTTAGATACATTCGCCATAGTTCCGCCTGACCCAGAAAGCCTTAATGCGTCTCTAGTAAGTCCTATATTGTTCCATAGACTACTAGTACCATCAATACTATTCTTATTACCATATAGCTGAGTAAAATCAACATCATTTTGAAATGAAGAAGGTCTTGGTGATTCGCTCTTAGAATAGCTAAGGTACCACTGGTTAATAGTATAACTTGGTTCAATATTTTTAAATATAATCCTATCTATATACCCATACCACTTATTAGCATTACCTCCTCCAAATTGACCATCACTTATCCTTAGAACCCCATCAACAATATAAAAAGTAGGCTTCATTCCAGATGTACTTCCCATATTAATAGGGGCCATCCATGTATCTGTAGTAAAATTATATATCCATATATTAGCATGGAGATCAGCATCAGCTATTACCAAATAATCTGTTGGCTCCTCATTAGCTACAGTACCTGAACCTAACTCAGCTCCAGCCCTATCGTGACTAAATGCAAATAAACCATAGCCTGGTTTAATGGTTACATAAGGTCTTGTATTATTCCCAACTCCAACTGAAGCAACATGAGCTGTAGTCCCTCCCATATTTCTAATTTTACCTAAATCAGATACAACAGCATCTTGTATATCAGCTAACTCAGCATCAGAAATATCTCTTGCATCAGATGAGTTATTAAGACCTCCGTGAAATTCCTGTATCTTATGTATTTGCTTTGGCATTGCCTTCTTCGTAGTCCATATCTTCTAAAAGCAACGACTGTGCATGTTCAGGTAGATCGCACACACAAGGCAATTCTTCTTCTGGATCATCATGCTCAAATAAATCAAAACGGAGCCCGCCTTCGGCTCCAAGTATGGCTCCACCTTCTGTGGATTCGCCTATGTATCTTTCGTTCTGTTCGCTCTGTCCGCTTCCACGTCCCTGAAGGGAATCAATGTATTCAGATATTGTTTTCTTTTCTCGCATCCGCCACACTCCTTTATTTTGCCTCTTGAAACTGTTTTAATAACTCTTGAAACAGTATCACCAAGCCCTTTGTCATGCCCAAAAAGATCAACTCGTTTACCTGACATTACTTGCCTTCATTATGTAACAGCTGCAGACTGCTTAATACCTTGTCCAGGATTGTACCATGACCTTGTTTGGATAACAGGTTGACCAATTATATTAGACATAGGCTGCTGTCGTTGAGATAATTGTTTTATTTTTAAAATAGTCTTTAATTGTTCATTCTTGACCATAGTATTATATAAAACTTCTAAATGATTCATAAGCTGCTTTACTTCAGGCATATGCACAACTAACTGTACTTTCTTCGATGAAGATTGCTTATTTTGAGACTTCATTTTCTCAGCTAAAGTCATTTAATATCCTTTTGAAGCCTTTCTTTTCTTTTTTAAAGGAGCATTAGCAGCTTCAGCTCTATCCCATCCAACCATATCTTGTTCTTCTTTTGAAGTTGTGTCAGGCTTTTGACCCGGATAACAAAGCCTATGTGCTTGTTCAGGTGTTTTACCTTGCTTAATTAATTTGTCTACGCATGCTTTTGGCATATTATGACCTCTTTTTAAGTTGCCTGTCTTTAATTTACTACCTTTACCTGTATCTTTGGAAGAAACATCTGATAACCCAATAACATCAGCCATTATAGACTTGCAATATAGACTTCTATATCAACATCAGCAGTATCTGCTTTTGCAATACATTTAGTTAATGTTGAAGCGCTAAAATCATCAATATCAGCTTCATTATCTACACTTGATACATCACCAAACATTAATGTCTTACCAGCTTCAAGTTTTAATTCCCAATGATGCGAAGACTCATCAGTAAATTGTATAACAATAAAATTAGTATCATCAAGATTTGTTATCCTACAATACTCAAAATTACCTCTTACAAAAGAACCAGCCCCAGGATTAGAAGCAGCAACATCAAATATTCCTGTTCCATTTGTAGAACTCTCGACTCTCATTATCCTATTATGTATTTCACCTATTGAGGCAATAGTCATACTTGTTGCAGAGTTTCTAGCTACTCCATTTAATGTAATTGTTTCTGATATATCAACAGTTAAAGTTGCCGCTGTTATTGTAGTCGCCATTACTCAAACTCAGCCATAACTTCTTTAATTTTAGCAACCATTTCATCATCTTTCTTAGATGGCGTTGCCTTTACAATCATATCAAGAACCTTCAATATAAAAACTTTTGCACCTTTTTTCTTTACTTGTCTTTTTACCCAACTTGATAGCATACTCATTTAGAGTCCTCCTTTTTTAAAATCTTAGTTAAACCTTGCCAAACAACATCCACTAAGATATCATCCTTCTCAGATGGACTTAGCTTCACAATTTTCTCCAAACAGAAAAAAACCACAATAACGATTTCCCAATTTGCTGACAGCCATTCCATTTATGACTCCTTTATCTTTTTAATTTTGTATAGTAAATAAACAATATTGAGAACCAACATAATAACAGCTAAAGTCCAGGGAATAACATCCATCCAATATATACCAAGGTTAGCAGTACTTATTCCAGATACTTTTAAACTGTCCATAATCATTTCCCGTTTATTCTACTAACGCTACCTTTAATTTCCATAAGAACATCACTCATATCATTAATCTCTTTTATCATATCTTCATGCCGTCTGTCTCTTGTTTCATCAGACCTGTTCCATCTGTCTAAGAATTTAAGCACAATAGCTTCAATATTCTCAATATTTTTAGACTGTCCTTCATTCTCGATTTTAAGTGCTTCTATAGATTCAGCTTGCTGTTCGCTACGCTTAGCATTCTGATATACCATAAAAACAAACATACATCCAACGACACCAATCATGCCGTATTCTGCATATAATGCTAAAAATTCTTCCATTACTTTTTCTTCCTCTTACCCCAAGACAATGGATTAATATTAAATTCTTTTTCGTAAAAAGACACTTTATCCTCTAACTCTTCTCTTTTAATTTGTTCTTCAACCATATGCTTTGAAAGCAACTCCTCAATACTATTATCTGCATGCAACATACTTTCTTCAAGATTTCTAATTCTATCTTCAATTTGCCAATAACCATACACTAACGCTCCAACAAGAGCACAGATTTGTAATGCCCATTTAAAATTAATAGTGATTGCCATTGAATCACCAATAACTTCACCTCTATAACTGCGTGCCCCATTGTTTTCACTCACTTCACCTCCCATCCTACGATTGTCCAACCAGAGTCACACCCAGTAAAACTTACAAAAAGTAGAATAATAAGTAAAAATGCAATATACCCACCAAGTACTTTAATCTCTATTTTTGACATATTTGATTTCAACACCATAAGGAGTTACACTGCTTTCCCATATAAATAATTGATATGTATGACTCAACGATTGTACTCTTTTTACCTTAATATATTGCAATCTTGGTAATATTTTCATAATGCCATCCACATAATTATAATTACTTAGAACC
>Ga0098040_1001414_pt1 | contig 10384 bp, 14 predicted proteins | sample 7_EtaG_FD_75065 | JGI IMG/M metagenome (GOLD analysis project Ga0098040, IMG submission 75065) | Marine viral communities from the Subarctic Pacific Ocean - 7_ETSP_OMZ_AT15161 metaG | ecosystem: Environmental > Aquatic > Marine > Oceanic | place: Pacific Ocean | collected 2015-01-08 | reverse complement strand
GAGTATTGCCCGAGCGAACACAGTGGAAGTTGTAGTACCATCGCCAGCCGATGAGTTTGTTGATTCGCTGGCTTGTTTAATAACTTGAACGCCAAGATTTTCAAAAGGATCATCCAGATCAAAAAACCTTGCGACTGTTACGCCATCTTTTGTAATGATTGGTTTTGTATTGTGTCCTTTTAAAATAACATTGCGCCCGCGTGGTCCTAATGTTGCGCCGACAGCATCAGCGAGCTTGTTAGCACCAGACATAATTTTCTCATTAAGCTTACGACCAGATTCAAATTGTTTCATAGAGGAATTTTATCACTTATAAGTCAATTTGTCAAGTGATTTCTTTTAATATTTTATCTAACTTAAGGCCAGCACAATCAATTTTGCGCCTGGTTATGTGATAATGATTTACAACGCCCTCGAATGTTCCCTTTTGAACATCGGGATCTACCCCCGTTAAAAGTTCTTCACCATCCATCGGAGCAACCAAAGGAATATCATAAGCATTATGCAAAGCTTTCGTTAAAGCTTTCAGTGCATCAAGTTGCACATCATAAAAGCCAAGAAAAGGTTTTAATTTTTTTCCATGAACTTCCACATTCCGCCACGTTGGTCGTGGGCCGAACCCTTTAGTTCTATAAAGTTCTTGATATTTGGGATAATAAGCATCAGAAATTTCAACACCAATGCTGTTATTATTAACTTCGCGGTTTCCAGCGTGCCAGCCTATGTCATTACAATCCATTAACTGATAAATTGTTCCGTCATTATCAATACAAAAATGAACAGAGATCCCTCTTTTCTTTAAAACATTAAAACACGACTTAGAACTTAAACACACGTCCCAATGTACCACAAACATATTTGGTTTACGTTCATCTTTAGATTTACGATAACAATTGGGTGGTAATTTAAAACCATCTACTTCTTTAAAAAGAACAACCTTGTCCCAATTAATATCAATATATTTATCATTACAGATAATTGCATTGGGTGAGCGGCGCTTTCTTTCCGCATATTCTTTGAGAGCGACAACAAGACCTTCACGCTCAGTTAGCTTGCGTCGATATGTCGGTGTGTCCACAACTCCGGTGGCTGTCAGTATTTCGTATTTAAGCTGAAATCTTTTAATAGATTCTACAAGTTTCTGATCAAAAACTTTGCACCCGAACCAGGATGGCTCCCAGCCTAACTTCTCAGAAGATTGCTTATTTTGAGCAATTTTCGTATTAAATCTATTATGTGCTGCGAATGCAGAACATATTCCTTTAAACCACTTCATCTGCGATACCCCATGCGACAGCTTGTTCAGCGTCGAAATAAGTATCTGTCTTTTTACGAAAAATCGCTTTTATTTCTTTTTCGTCCAATTTTGTTTCTTGAGCTAATGCTTTTGCAAATTGTGTTTGATACCATCTAACTTCTCGTATGTCCACTTCAAGTTCTTTTAACGAACCGAAGTGACCGCCCGAAACAGCGTGAAGCATTAAACGACAGTTTTTCCCAACGCGACGTTTACCAGGAGTTCCGCCAGCCAATAACAAAATACCAGCGGACATTACTTTACCAACACCAAATGTATTTATTTCGCATGTGTTTCTTACATCTCTCATACAATCATAAACGGCGAACATGTCGGTAACACTCCCACCTTCAGTGGAAACAATAAAATCAATTGGAAGATATGAAGTTTTTACTTCTGGTTCTTTTTCTTTATCTTTTTCGTCTGGCTCTTCGACTTCTTCGACTTCCGCAGTATCTCTAAAATAATATAAACCGGAAACCACAGTTTTACAGTGTTCTTCGTTTACTTCCCCATAAACACCAAGAGCGCGAGATTTTGTGTCTGACTCGCCAGTTGGAAAAATGATTAGTTCATTTAGTTTTGGTTCGGGTTCTTGTTTTTCGTCTTTTTTTGTCGTCATTTGGGATCTCGATTACTTCAAGAGAACCATCTTTCCATTGTAAATCTACAATACCGGCGATATATTGACTCAAAACTCTATTAAATTTGCCCCATTTTGTCTGAGACATCTCGTTTTTGGAAGCTGCATCCAAACACCACCTTAAAACTGAATTAATAACAAAAGCTTTTTGTGAAAAAATAACATTCCCATCAGAAGTCAGAAGATCTTTCTTTCTAATGAAATCCAAGACATACTCGTGCTTGCGCTTTTCGATGTCGTGCTGAATGGGATCGCCAGTGTTCACAATTCATACCTTTTTCTCTTTATAAATATCTGTCAGTTGGTCCATCATCCCATTCCAGTCGTCAAATTCTAGTTGCCACTTATAAGTTTCTGGATAATTTTCTTTGAATTCCTCAACAATTTCTTTTTTCCAATCCTCAAATTGCCGCTGATGATCAAGACGTAACTTCTTTGCTTCTTCAGTGCTTCCTATTTTCTCTAAGGCGATAGCACATAGCTGATCAACATATGCCATTTTATAAACGGAAGTTCCCAACAACGCTAAAGACTGATAACCAATTTTCTGAACAAAATGGGCTGTCGCGGTAAACGTTTTAAAACCATTTAACAAAGCTTTAAAAATATAACCCGATGTAAAAGCCAAAAGTGCCACTAGTAATAGTTCTTCGTTCATGTCTAATAGTATATATCAAATGGTAGAAGAAATCAAGAACAATCTTGAAGAGCTAATAAAAAAATTAAAGTAGTGATAAAGCCGCCAAGTTGAAAGCCTAACGAAAAGAATACAAAAGTTTTACTTATCTTTTTTTCGTCGCCAATCATCTATTGCTGCTTTGATGGCGTCTTCAGCGAGAACCGAACAATGAACTTTTACTGGAGGAAGTGAAAGCTCTTCTACAATTTCTTTGTTGGTAATTTTTTGAGCATCATCAACAGATTTATTTTTAACCCATTCAGTAATCAAAGAAGAACTAGCAATCGCAGAACCGCAACCAAATGTTTTAAATTTGGCTTCTTTAATAATGCCTTTTTTGTTAACCTTAATTTGAAGGCGCATTACATCGCCACATGCGGGCGCACCACCAAGCCCGGTCCCAACTTCGGGATCGTCCTTATCAAGTGTTCCTACATTTCGGGGGTTTTCGAAGTGATCAATTACTTGTTTTTCATAAGCCATGTGTACTAACTATACACTAGCTTTATAAAAAAGTCAAGGAAAATTAACGCCTCTTGCGTCGTCTTCGTGGTGCAGGCTTATTGTTTTCCTTGAGAAGACGATTTACAACTCGCTTATAAATTCGACCCTTAACCTCTTGAAGTAAAGCTTGTGCTTGCGCAGCTTTATCATCGACAAGAGTAACGTTCAGACCCTTGAGAGCGGCTTCATAAAGATCGTCTTGCTCTTCATACATGCCGCGATTTCCAGGCTCGTCAATAACCTCTTCTTCTGCACCCATTTCCATCTCGCCGCCTGGACCTTCCATTTCGACTTCTTCTTCGGCTTCAACTTCTTCACCGCCACCGACAGCATCCTTTAGCTTGTCAGCAAGATCGATAATGTCTTGGGCTTCTTCGTCTGTAATTTCGACTGAGCCTTCTTCTGCGGGCTCTTCAACTGGTGCTTCGGCTTCAACTTCCTCTTCAGCCTCAAAATCCATTTCCTCTTCTTGCTCATTAACGTAAGCCTTGTCGCCCTTTTTCTCACCACGACCACCAGACTCATCATCTTTAAGCTCATCATCCTTCTTGGTGGTATAGTCCTTTTCACCGAACTTTGCGCCAGACCACTTTTCAGTGATAAATCCATCACCAAGAGAATCCATATTTGCAAGTTTCATCATGCGACGGACTGTTCCTTCTTGTAATAGGGGCTTTTTGTTTTTTGCCATTTTGCGAGTTCTCCTTAACTTATTAAAAGTCTTACTCGTATAAATAGTAACCTAAACAACAAAAAGACACGCTATAGGATATTGAAAATAGAGTTTAATCTAAGGTGAAGTTTTTTGAGTGCGGCTGATTCAATTTGCTTTACGCGAGATGGTGTTAACTTAAGTCGATCACCTATTTCACGAAAAACTAACTTGTCATTTTTTTGAACCGAAATCTCTGTGCAGTTTAAATCTTTTGGATAATCTATCCATAGCCGACATTCCTTAACCTTACAAGATTTCTTAGCTTTTTTACATTCATCGTAACAACTCATAAGTCTGGATGCTCCTTTTCTAGAATGTCAAAAATATTATCTACTTCGTCATCACCAAGAGCAAATTTCTTTTTTGTCTCTGTTGCCTTTTTAATATTTCTAGTGATTTTATTTCTTTGGACGCCGTTTTGTACACCAATTTGTTTCTTAAACTTATTGATATAGACCATTAAATCTGAGTCTTTGTTTATGTAGCCGTCCATAAGCGCACTAAAAAACTTTACTTGCGTTAAGCTATCGTATTGTAGCTGAAGTTTAAAATCTGCTTTGATTCTCGGACTAACCGAGAACATAATTTTTGCTTTTGTCTCGCTCATTCTCGCTCCAATGTTTGAACAATTGGACCTGGGCCGTATTTCCATCCACCGAACACAACGACGACAGAAGGAAATGGAGCCGCATTTAATGATTGAGAACCATTTTGAAATTTTAATCTGCCTCGAACAAAATAAATTTTTGTCGCAGCTTTCATTACATAGTCATGCCAATATTTAGTATCGGTGCGGGCTGGAATCAACAACGCAACGATTGCACCATTCTCTGTTGACTCATCATAAGATTTCTTAACCCACTTGGCAATATCGCCATAAGGGGGATTTACAAATACTGTTTCGTTTGCCCAGCTTTTGGACAATCCATCTTCTTTATATGTGTAATATTTATCGCACTTGTGGTTGTCAGGACTACAACACGGATCCAGTGTAAATTTTAGATTTAACCGTTTAGCTATATTATTATAAAAAGCTTGTGGCGTTCCCCATTCATTAGATTTTGAACTAAACATTACTTCTTGAGTTTGTGTATCCATCTTTAATTTCCTCTATTAATTTTTTTGCTCTTTCCCAGCATTCAGGACAATAAAGTCTAACTTTATCTTCTTTAACAACAACGCTCCAAGTCATTACCATATCTTTATTTTTTTTATCAAAATCTTTTTGGCAGACCAAACAATTATTTTCTAGCTTACCAAAAAGTCCAACCTTTTTCTGAAGTTCTTTCTTGGCTTCTTTTTCTTTTTTGCGCCGGAACTTTTTAGATAAACTGCTCAATATTATTTCCCTTCCAAAATGTGCGTGTTGCTTTCTTTACAGCTTGCGCTAGTTTGTTGTATAAATGTAGCACGTTCTTGAAGCTGTGTCAAGTCTTTTGCACCACTATATGAAAAACCAGAACGAATTCCTATCTTTAGTTCTTCCAAAGTAGTTCTAACACTTCCTTTGTATGGAATATGAGTTGAAATGCCTTCGCGTGAAGCCACTGAACCTTTCCATTCTCTTTGTGCTTCTTTAGAAGCCATGCCTCGATAAACCTTAACATTGCCTTTTGGTGTGGTAATCATTTGTCCTGGTGATTCATCTGTTCCCGCCAAAAGCGAGCCAAGCATAACAAAGTCTGCGCCAGCCGCCAAAGCTTTTACAATATCACCAGAATTTTTAATGCCACCATCAGCAATAAGTTTAGCAGTTGGATGTGCTCCTCGACAATCCATAATGGATTGAAAAGTAGGAACGCCATGACCAGTTTGAATTCTAGTGGAACAAATGCTGCCACCACCAATTCCAACTTTAACACTATCTGCGCCCCAGTTGCCCAAATCTTTAAAAGCTTGAGCAGTCGCAACATTTCCTGCCATGACGTGTGCCCAACCAGGCAACTTTTCCTTAAGATTTTTCAAAGCATTCTTCATTAAAATATGATGACCGTGTGCAACATCAACACAAATAATTTTTGCGCCTGCTGCACATGCAGCGACAGCACGCTCAAGGTAGTCACCTTGCACACCTACAGCTACACCAACTGGAGCAGCAACAGGCCAACTAGCATCTAAAATATTTAATTGTTCTTCGATAGTATTATAACGATGAATGATTGCTGCACCACCCAAAGCAGTCATGGCGTGAACCATTTCCGATTCGGTAACAGTGTCCATCGGAGCAGAAATAATTGGTAATTCTAAACGATAAAAGGTGTCAGCACCTTCTTGAAAGATGTTCCCAATATCGATTTCCGTTCTGCTTTCAATTTCACTATATTTTGGTTGAAGCAGAACGTCATCAAAACATAATCCAGTTTTCATTCTAAGCCTCTGTTTTTTTATCTGTAGAACCTAACGCTCCGTCGCCGCGATCTGAAATAGTAATTGGATACCAATCATAAAGATTACCGTTTCCAGTTTCAACTGCTCTGAAATGAACAACCGGAACCATCACAGCTTGTGCAATTTTTGTGCCAGGTTCAATAAGTTGAGTTTCTTTTCCAACATTATGAAGGTTAACAAAAACTTCCCCATCGTAACCGCTATCGACCACACATGCACCCACAATTAGTGAACGCTTCGCGGCAACACCAGAACGATTTTTAATCTCTAACATATATCCGTGCGGTACACCAAAGCGATAACCTGTTGGCAATACTGCACATTGGCCTGGTTCAATATAAACACTATCCAAATTAGGGCTTACCAAGATTCCTTCCGGCTCAGGATTAAAAAACAAATCTAATCCTGCATCACTTGGGTTTGCCCTTTCGGGGGCGCGCACTGTATCGCGCATTCTCACATATTCAATAATCATTCTTTTGCTCCTTTAAAGTTTGGGTGTTTAAAACTAAGCCATTCCCTTATCACATCACCTTTATTATTGGTTTTCTGATAATGAAAAACTTCCCATCCCAATTTTTGATAATCCCACGTAATAGAACCATCTTCTCTTAAAATTTTTTTCCATTCCGGCTTTACTTCTATGTCAACACCTCCACGCCGATCTTGGGATGTCCAACTTTTACTTAATCTATCATTAAAAATTTTCATCAACTGTGGCTTGGTAGCTTGTTTGCGCTCAGGAATTTCTATATCTTCTATGGTTATGTCATAATCTTTATAATCGTCCATCAGAACCACCTTTCACACATAAAACTCATTACCCAACAACCAGACAAAGGATCTTTCACAACGTGAAAATCCCTCACAAGTTTATGATCTTTCCCTAATCTATTCCCATGAATTGCAGCCCTTCTAATCAAATACTCAGAAACAGTTGCTTTGGCTTCTGATTCAATTTCTTCTTCGGGCACAACCAATTTGTGCATTTCTAATGTAATATCATCATCCATTCTTTCATCCTACTAATTTAAAATTCCATTTGATAGAACGTGTAGAGAATCCCCACTGAGGATCATATTCAAGTTTGCTTACATAAGGACGATTCAAATGAACCTTTTCATTAGGTCGAACATTCCAACACTTAATGTTGGTTGTTTGACATGTTTCATCAATTGCGTTAATGATCCAGAATGTTTTTCCGTTCCGCGTTTTCTTTGGAATAATCTCACGCGGGATAAACCAACAGAGCTGTAAGTCTTCATCGTATTCCGCCAGCGGTGGAACCTTAAGATAATCGAGCCTTTCCTTTACTTTGTGATCCAACACCAATTCAAATGGGAAAATGCCTGTTAAATTTACAACATTTTCAATCTTTTCTTCTTCCGAAAAGTCTGACTCGCTTCGATATTTCTCAATGTTTTCTGCAAGCTTCTTGGAATTCTTGGGGCGATCACTCGCCACTGAAAGCCACAAGTGTTTGCAGTGTTTAAAACGCTGATCTGAGATGCTATCACACGCGCCAGATCTAACTAGAACATCCAAGCTTTTTTTGTTAAGCTTAGAATAGCTTATGTTTTCGTTAAACAATAGCTCTTCGACATTTTTGAATGGGCGGTGTTCAATGATCTGATCCATCGCTTTATCGCCCAAACCTTTAATTGATGTTAGAGGCTGGACCAGGCTTCCATCTGGAGCAACATCCCAGTTTCTTCCAGACAAATTAATATTGACTTCTTGGATATTATATCCCAAATTCTTAACAACATTAATTGCTCGTTCTTTTCTGGTTTCCGGCTCTTTATTTAAGAAAGCCGACAACCACTCAGCTGGATAATAATTTAAGAGCCAAGCGCACTGATAAGATAAGATAGAATAACCCACAGCATGAGATTTATTGAAACCATAGCCACTAAAATACTCAAACGTGTCCCAAAGCTTCCCTGCTGCGGCTGCTGATATGCCCTTATCTCGACATCCTTCAGTGAATTTATCGTGAATTCTTTGTTTTTCTTTGGCACCTTTGCCCGTTCCTTTCTTAGTCAATAGCTTACGAAGCAAGTTGCCTTCATCTAATGAAATATTCTTTCCTAATTTATGAGCCAAGATTGCAATCTGCTCTTGAAAGATTAGGAATCCATAAGTTTCTTCCGTTACATCCTTAACAATTGGATGAATGTATTTTACATATTGCGGATTGGTCTTTGCCTCGACATAGCTTTTATCAACCTTTGCGCTCAATGGTCCTGGTCTAAAGATTGAAGTAATCGCTGCAATATCAATCAAGCTCGTTGGTTTTGCACGCTCACAAAAACCTTGTGCGCCGCCTTCTGTAAATTGAAAGACGCCAGCCCACTTTCCTTTTTGAAAGATATTCTTATACACTTTCTGATCATTAAAGTTTAGCTTATCTGGATGTAGGTTCTTGTCGTAGAATTCCTTCACATCCTCGAAAGTCGGATCTCCACCTTGTTTCTTAAGGATTCTTAGAACAGCATCCTCAATCATACGCAACGTGCTAAGACCCAAGATATCAAACTTAATGAATCCCATGGGCTCAAGATGGCGAACGTTTTGCCCTTCAGTCCATGGAGTTTGTCGAACGCCACCAGAATAAATTAATGGCATGTATTTGTTTAAGTCTTCGCCAACAACCAAACCGCCAGCATGACGCGAGCATGAACGCACTTGTCCACGCAAAGTCCTAACATGAGTTTCGACTTGCGGATATTTCTTAAGGAACTCTTGAAGACTTGGGCTATACTTCATCAACTCTTCAAAGGTTGGATCGTAAACCCCAGCTTTGATTCCATGATCTTTCTTGGCTGGACCAATGGCTTCAAATGTCATCTTTTTGGTTACAACATTAACTTCTTGAAATGGAATGTCATAAAACTTTGCGATGTCTTTGATTAATGATCGAAGCTGCAACGTGTTCCAATTTGAAATTGGGACAACATTATCTTCGCCCCATTCCTCAACAAGCTTTTCCTTTAATGTCATAGGATCACTTACATCATAATCAATATCTGGATAGTCTGTTGCATCAGAACGCAAGAATCGGCTGAACAGCAATCCATATTTAATTGGATCAACCTGCGTAATTTCTAAAGCATAAGCAACAAGCGAACCACCAGCAGAACCGCGTGATGGTCCTGTGATTTGCATTGAAGTTGCCTTGTCTGCAATCGCTTTCATTGTTAAGAAATAGCGACTGAAGCCACGATCTTTAATAACTTGCAGCTCACGCTCAAGACGATTAATATATTCAGGCTGCGTAATTTGCTTTGCCTGAAGTCCGTTAATCGCGGCTGTGCTTAACGCATCATCTTCGGTCATTCCTTCAGGAATAACAAATGATGGAAGACGCACAGTATTGTCTGGATAAAACTTATCAATTCGATTATGGGCGATATGATGAGTCCGCGCAATTGATTCCTTAATCAAGTCATCATCAAACTTTTCGCCAAGCTCTGACGAATACTTTTTATATGACGCGAACATCTGGTCGCCGTTCTTAGGATATAGTTCCATGCCAAACTGCTCAAGGTCTTCAGCCATTTCGCCAAAGAATGCAGTTGCGCCAGGTCTGAAGCGCTTGTAAAGCTCGCGATCACGCCAGACTTCTGGATTAAAATAATGAGAGTCAGCCGTTGAAATTAATTCTAAACCATATTCTTCAGCAACCTGAATGATAAAATTATTTAACTTCATCTGCGTTGGATGTTTGAACCATTGAAGTTCCGCATACCAACGGTCACCGAAAATACTTCGCATATTTTCAGTAGTTTTGCGCATGGCATTGAGGATAGCCTCGTCACCATTGTCCAGGTTTTCCCAGAGATCTCCTGCATATATGCCACCCAAACAAGCAGAGGAAGCGATTATGCCTTCGTTGTGTGTGCGCAAGAGATCATAGTCAATGCGCGGAAACCTATAGAAATTCCCTGGTTTATAAGATTGTGAAACAAGCTTAAATATATTATTTAATCCAGTTTCATTTTGAGCCAGCAAAACCAAATGCCGGCGACGATTTAATATATCTTTGTTCGATTTGGTTTCGGCTTCGTCTTCAAGCGAGAAGCCAGAACTTGCTTTTTCTTTTTTCTTTTTCTTATCCGTTTTGCTTTGTTCGTAAGCTTCGGACCATTCGGTCAG
>Ga0098040_1001410_pt1 | contig 10403 bp, 16 predicted proteins | sample 7_EtaG_FD_75065 | JGI IMG/M metagenome (GOLD analysis project Ga0098040, IMG submission 75065) | Marine viral communities from the Subarctic Pacific Ocean - 7_ETSP_OMZ_AT15161 metaG | ecosystem: Environmental > Aquatic > Marine > Oceanic | place: Pacific Ocean | collected 2015-01-08 | reverse complement strand
GAATCGCTCCGTCAGCTTTTCGGACAAAGCAGTGAACAGAGGTATGCATGTCGCTGCCTGGAGTATGCTTGACTAGCTTCCAATAAACTCGACCTGCGTCGACGCGAATTTCTTGTGGTGTCAGCGTAGGAAAGTTATCGGCATAATGATCGGCAACGAGTTGTTGAAGACCTTCGAGAAACTTCTCGAACCCAAAGTCAATTTCCTCTTGAGTAAAGTTTCTATCATAAATGGGAAGTGCTGGCATAATCTCTCCTAAGTCTCTTTATCTTACACGGCCAATATAGCACAGTGTAGAATGGTTGTCAAGAACTTTTTAATTTATTTTAACCGCGATACTCAGCCGGATCAAAACCGGGAGCAAGAACAACAAGATTAATAGTAGGACGATCTAAATCCTCAGTAGCTTCCGACTCCCAATAAGACCAACCATAAAAATCACGAGTACCGGCGAGCGCACAAGTATAATAACAACGACCGCCCCCCTCATAAGCAACAGAGCGACCGGCGAGATCGACAACTGGAATAGAGACAGGAGGCTCGCCAACGAAAGCATCAGCCGGAACTAAAACAGCACCGGACTCTCCGAAATCATCTGGAACAAACGTATAATCTGAAAATTCTAAAGCCAAGGATTTTTCCCCTTTTAAATATTTGAAAAGTGCATGGAGTTCCCAGCTTCTCCATACTAGACACGACCTAAAACGCTTACGCAACCACGAAGACAGCATTGGTCATTAACCCTTATCTACTGCCAAACTCTGGCTCGTGTCTCCCACGTTTGCAGCGTCTCTGAGGACGCCCGCCTTCCAGTTTCATTTAGCAATGGGGGGAGTCGAACGCCCCAAGCAAGATATCTGGCGGCGGCAACCGCCTTCTATCCTTATTGCTCAAGCCCACAAGATTGCCGTCCTGTTGCTTCATCGCTTGTGTTTTTAAAAGAACGAAGTGACTGAGAGTCGGGTTGTTAACTTGCCCTATGACGGGGGCACTCCTCTCAACCAACCTACATATACATTAAACCATATCATAACGAGAAAGTCAAGTCTTTTCTCATTTATTTTATATTTTTTTCAAATAAACTTGGAAGCATTACGATAAGCCCAAAGCCAACGCATACCAAAATAAACAACACTGCGTCACTCCACATTTTTTTCCTCCTCATAATAATGTTCGCACCAATCTGCTCCGGAATGGAGTTTCGGTCCACTTCGCCACGGACTGCAACAGTCTATATATGTGCACCGACCAATTGCCTGTCCTCTGTGGGCACAAACGAAACCATCTGGACAACCTGCATCAGATACACAGGTTGTTCGTTTTTCCCACGGCTTTTCACACAGCGGGTGGTCACGATCTGGCAACCGGACATGTCCACAGCCAGCCATGACAATTAATAAAATTGTACAGTACTTCAATATAATATGTTCTTTTTAGTATTTCTTTCGGGTTCTAAGAATATGGTCCCACATTGGAAATAGGACGCACCAGTTAAGATCTTGATTCTTGCCCATGTGATGATCGAAGTGCCAAGGGATCCATTTGCGACCCCAGTCTGGATCTAAGTGTGACTTGCGGTGAATAATAAAGTAAGCCATAGCGTATATTCCAATCGTAGCAGTGAAGTATGGATAAAACCAAAACAAAGGCGCATGCAATATAAAGGAAAGAAGCAAAGCATATGCCTCTTTTGATAACGGAAGCAGTGTTTTATAATCTAAATCATAGCCATCAGACTTGCGTGTTGATTGGTGGTGTGACCAATGAAAGCGTAGGAATTTTTTCTTTTTGCCAAGCTCGTGCAAAACATATTTGTGAGCCACCCATTCAAAAAGGTTAGCATACACAACAGCAAATAATATCTGGCTAACTATCCCAAGCTTCTGTTATTTCACTCCTTCTAATTCTAACTAGGGAGGACACACAATTAAAATGCTATTATTTCTCATTTACGTCAACGATACTCACTTTATAACAAGTTTATTGAATGCTTCAGCGCCGCCAGGAATAATGTTCCGATCACATTTGCGGATGCCCGTCTCTCCCAGACCCTGTACATAGCCACTCCCGGTCCACTGCCAAGCTGACCATTCTTTCCAACCGCATGTGCTGTCGGGTTCATTCCGACTGTTGGTATAGTCAGCAACCCATAGTGGGTAGTTTTTGAGTTCGCCTATGTCTTTTTTTAAATAAGCTCCAACATACCATTTTGCAGTATAGACCGCACATCGAAGCCCTGTCTCATCTTCGAACTCTTGAAGAAACTCTAACGCCCATTGGCGATTGTGGTCGGGATCGCCCTTGACCCCTGCCTCCAAGTCCAACACAGGAAGCATATCTCCCGATTGCATCGGTCCCAGTGCTCTGAGGAATTGTTCTACCTCACGTTTTGGGTCCTGGCTTCCTCCGAGATGCGGAGAAGGGAAATGGTACCCGCCGACCGGGATGCCATTAGCACGGCAACCTTCGAAGTTGTGCTCTCTTGATTTGTCATACCAATCAACACCTTGCGATACCTTAACCCAGGCGAACTGGCAGAAGTCTTGATCGACGTTCCCCCAGCGCACGTTTCCATTCCACCGACTTACGTCCAAGCCGTGGTATATGGTCAAATTCATGTGAGCTAGTGTCTGACGTCCGACGACGCCATCAACACCAAGCTTATTGTCAGCTTGATACCTTTTTACCGCCTCTTCGGTTCTTTTTCCAAAAACCCCATCGGGCTTGACGCCCACCTTTTTCTGTACTCGCCGAACTTCCTGTCCCTTGTCTCCCTTCCTGTAAGTTCCTAGTTTCAATTTCTGTTTCCTCCTTATTATCATCTAGGTGTGTCTGAGCCTTCTTTATTTTTTCCATCTGCGACTCAACCAGTCTCTCGCTCAAGGAGACCAAGTTGCTCAATTTCTCCAAACGCTGTGCAACGTTTGTCTGTCTTTTTTTAGTTGACTGTCTCCACTCTTCCGTTGTAATGGGAAAATCATTTCTTGCGATCTTTAGCACCGCCTGTGCAACCTCACGCAATTCGGGCAAAGCCTTCTCATCATCTACGCAGTTTGCGAAGCGAAGAACATCCTTAAGGTTGGCACTAGCGCAATACTCTATATATACATTCTGTGGCAGCACTGCCATAGCTTGCTCACGACATATTCCAGCTTCCACCATGTGCTTGTAAAGTCTTAACGCGCTTTCATGAAATAGGGATAGAGCTTTCGTTGCGCGGAAGACGCGGAACCTTCCAAGTTTTACCCTATCTTGTAAAACAGGATTAATAATTCTTGTATCGAATCCATGCTGATTTGCTTCACGATACGATCCAGGCTCGTAGAATTTAGTAGCGGCAGTTGCTTGATATTTATCAGTTTCATTGCAACTCCAACCGGGCATAGCCATATGCTCCCTTGCAACAAACAAGGGCGCACGGATTTTGAACATAAGAGTGCAATGTTCCAGAGAGCCATTTTGATCCTGTTCTATCAGATGCCGTATTTTAGGCGCGGCTTCAGCGCCCAGTTCTGTGTTGTTAGATTGATAACCCAAGAATACTGCTGGGCTATTGAAGACAGCTAAGTCATTGCCCACGAGTCCCGCCAACTCAACATAACCTTGGTGGTCTCGAAAGATGATATTTTTATTTTCCATATACTCATAATAATACATATAAGCAATAATGTTAATCTAGTTTTGAAGAAATTACTGCTAATACTTCATCTTCTTTGACTGTGTATACCTTTCCTTCATACACAACTTCATAGATCAGAAAATCTCTTCCAGATTGAAAAACTCTCTTCTCAGCTTCCTCGTACCAAAAACAATTTAGCACATCCCTTTTAACAATCATTCCTATAATCTCTTCTCGAAATGAATTATTCCCATTATACGCCCTAAACTTAACCAGATCACTTACTTTATACCTATATTTTACGACGTCAATTACCACCCTTAACGTCCCTGACCCCTGTATTTCTTTCTGTATTTTTTACTTCTGGGGTTGTGAGGATACTTTGTTCCCTTGCCTCGCCCTTGGGAAGTTTTTTTGCCCTTCATTCTCTTGTGTTTGCTTTCGGCGACACCCGCACGTTTTCTAGCCATTTTTGCTCTCCCTTGTCTATCCTTTAGATACACACTCTAAAATATTTATTGGTACCCATGAGCATGGAGTTCCGGCTTCTGCATAATCACCCGCGATCCAGAACACTCTCGCGTGATGCTGCTCGCTTGGAGTCCAAGTGTCAGACAATTCTAAAATAAATCCCAAATTGCTTTGTGCCTTCTCTATGCGAATCATATCCCCCACACGCAGTCGTATTTCTATTTGTCTTTTCTTTACCATTCGTCGTCGGCGTCATCGCCCTCGTTATAAGCTGGCTCTTCTCGTTCTTCTCGCATATATTTTTCTTCGACAAGTTCTAAAATCCATTGACAGGCAGCAGCGTATCCCTCGTTATAAGCAGACACATCAGCAGCATCACAATCATGAATTTTATCTTCTAACAGCGCCATTAATTTCTTAAGCATAAATTATTCCTCTCCTTCTTTATCTGACGGACTGTACAGTATACTGAAGTTCTCATTTACAGCAAGCCACTCTATATCTTCACTGGTAATTACCTCGCGAAATCCTTCCGTCCTATAAATTTCATAATTCCAGAACACTTCTTCTGAAACTTCTCCATGTATATCGCATTCAGACACTGCCGCGAAGACATCAACGATCATACCAACGCACTCATTTGGAATTGCAGAAGTAATTCCAACTGGTGGCTCATCTTGAGCGACGCTGTATATATCTAGGTATCTAACTAACGCGCCCACAACAAGGCGAGAACATATATCTCCAATGTTCATATTCGTTCCATCTCGACGCAATCATTTATCCCCCCGAAGGCTTTCGACATAAGACGTATTCTTAACTAGATCTGCCATCTTATAAGTATAAAGATCAACAAGATCTGACCGTCTTCTGCTTTTTGCATCTTCAATAAATAGGCGTAGGCTTCGCACTGCCATCTCAGAATTAATAAAAAATTCCAGGGCACAAAGCACCACCTCCGCCATCGCTGCAACCACCGATTTGTTATAACTCCGGAAAGGTATTACTCCACCAGTCCCATTGTCAACCATCAGACAGGCTTCAGCACCTGCCGAAGCTCCGCTCTTTCCTCGCTGTATTAAACGATAAAGATCAGCGCGGTCAACAAAAATATAGAACTCTTCTACCTTCAACATCGACACAGAAACGCAATCGTCAACATATTCTAGCATTAACGCTTTGAACATAGCATCGATTAAACCTTTTCCCATGCCGGTGATACTTTTCTCTTGTGGCTTGTTTATAGAGTCTGAAGCCTGTAGTTTAAATCGTACTTCAGTTCCGCCTGATTCTTCTAAAATGTGCAGCCGCTCATAAGAGAAAGAGATATAACTGTCACCTAAAATATCTCTAATCAGAAGTAAATTCTTCTGACGCTGTAAATCTTCCTGTGTCTTCTCTCGCATAAAAAACCTGCCTTCTTATTCTCTCTGCCATGGCGACACACAGCCACGCCAACATGAGCCCAGAAAGCACATCAAACATATAATGTTGCTTTAAAAGCACGGTCGACATGGCTATTAGTATAGCCCATAGTAAATAGGTCAGTCCAAGCCACTTCGTTCTCTTTATACAATTAGCTTTGCGAATAGAAAGATATATAATCCATGAGAATGTGACGTGACCAGAAGGAAACGTGTTACAGGCTGCGTCGATTGATCTTGTTATATTGACTAACCATGAAGACAGACAACTTGCTTCTATTTCTTGGCGCGGATAGAATGAGGGAAACAATATATGACAGATTGACAAAAATATAACAGCAATGGTTAATGCGATAATTGTATTATAAAATACATCGCGACGCTCCATAGAAAATATTGTTGTAATTACGATTACGGGGATTAATGTGTGATATACCCATATAAATTCAGGTACAAACGGAATCACATTATCGAGCGGTGTCATAAAAGAATAGCTATGAGTTACCGCAAATTGCACCAAGAAGTATAAAGCACTAGTTGCCGCCAGCCAAGTCAATATATATTTTGCTTTGGTGTCTCGGGGCACTACTAGACAACCTCCTTCGGTATGGTATGACGTTTACTTCATTGGTTTGAAGGGTGCGTAAATACTTACGCACCTATAGTAAATAAGGTCGTAAAATGCCGAAAGGAGGTTTTCTTATGCGTTTTTTATTTTTTTTTGTAATTTGCTAGAAGCGGTAGCACTTTTTACTACCTTTATACGATGGGAAACACCCCAGTCCTCTATGATTTGTCTCACCTCTTTAAAGAGTTCTGGACAACCAGACGATATAACAAAATATTCCACAGCTTGTGTACCTCCACAAATAATCACTCGGATTAAGTAGAGGGTTACAGCCTAAAAAGCACGCAAATTATGTTCTAAATCTTCGATTTCTTGTTGATTTGTGATTTTAATCACATCGTCGCGACCTTGAAGTAGGTTAGTGTCGCGTCCTGCCTCGGCAGATGCAACTGCGATGCGCTCAGGAGTGCCTCTTTCTGCATGACGCTTTTGCATTTCTGCTTCGCTCGGCGGTGCAGTGTATACCAACGTCAAGCGGTCGCCAGCCACTTGCTTAAGTTTGTCCAGGCTGGTTGTATCTGTAAGCATCACGGCTGATCCTGGCTCGTTGAGATCATCGACATGAGTTCCATACCAATGTCCTTGGTATTCGTTTGTGTTGACAAGTTTGCCAGCGTCCATAAGTTCTTTGAATTCTTCTTCGGACCAGAAATTATATTCTTTGTCCTCAACGCCTCTTGGCGGGCGGGTGGTGTTCGTGCGGATCTCTCTCCAGCCTTGGTCTACGAAATATTTCTTTGCGTGACTCTTCCCAGACCCAGAAGGTCCGAAAAATGCTACAATGGTATCTTTAGCTGCCTCTGCCAAGAAGCCTCCTTTCGTTTTAGATGCGGGGTCTGTGCTATTGGCAAAGCCATCAAAGCCAATCTTGTCACGGGTATCCCGAGAGTAATGACCATTTTGGTTGCCAGACTTAACTGTACCATCTTCGTTCAAAGTTGTCAAGAACTTTCGCCAGTTTTCCATTAAACATTTCATGCTGTTATGTTCCTTAGAAGTGTCTCTATGTCCTCTGGTTCGTTTTGAATTTCGCCACTGTGAATGGCTCGCAATATCTCTTGCTGTGCCTGCCCAATCTGTGGTCCCTTCAGTCCAAGAGACATCAACTCTTTTCCACCCACTGCCAACTCTTTAGGGGTCATTGGCAACGAAAGCGCTTTCTCTACATTTGCTGCCGCTTCTTTATCAAACGATTTCAATACCTGAACGATTAAGGGTAACTTGTCTTTGTCCTTGCCAGCGTATTCCCACACAGCCTTTTCACCACTCAAAGCGGTTTGAGCTATTTCCAGATGTTTCATCATGTCGTTGCTGGGCTTGAGCGATGACGGATCCCCGCCGAGCAAAAAGAAAGCGACAAAGTTTCCATTGACCAGTTGCTCGCCGTTGCCTGAAATCTCTGCGGGTCTTGGCTGAAAGTCTGGACCAAAAAGAGTTTCACCTACGCCCAATTCTTGAAGTAAATTTATAAATTGTGCCGAGTTTCGTTTGCCTTTAGTCCAGGCCTTTTTAAATTCTCCCAGTACTCTTTCAGCCGAAATAGTTTTAAACTTCTCAGACAGCTTTTTGATCGCATCCGCAGTCTTTGGCTCAATCGTGAAATCAAAGCGAACAGCAAACTGCAAAGCCCGGAGCATGCGCAGCGGGTCTTCACTGAATCTCTCTGTCGGATCTCCCACTGCCCGAATGATTTTATTCTTAATGTCCTCTTGCCCGCCATACAGATCAACAATATTGCCCTGCGAATCCTTTGCCATGGCATTCATCGTAAAGTCGCGACGCTGAAGGTCTGATTCAACAGGGGCGTTGGGATCCGTTGTCACATCAAAATCCCCGTGGCCTTCTCCTGTTTTGGTCTCGCCGGTTCTCGGGATGGCAATATCAAAGTCTTCCCCGTCGATATTGGCAATGACGACCCCAAAGGATTTGCCCACTTGATTTATCTTGCCAAGTGGAGCGAGGACTTGCGCGATCTTGTCAAGCGGGATGCCCGTTACGATAAAATCAACATCTTTGGATTCTGGTACATCTGGCATCAAGCTATCGCGAACTGCACCGCCCGTGATATAAGATTCCCCTCCCGCCTGAGTGATAGCGGCTTGGATTTTTTTAATGGTCGCGGGATTTGCTGACTCGTGAAGTTCTACAAATCGTCTCCAGTTTTCCATTAAGTGTTTCACTGTATTGATTTCTTTCTCAGCCATTGAACTCTCTTCACTTGAATGCGGCAATAGTTAATCTGCTTTCTTATATCATTCTGCAAAGGGTGTTGAGGGTTGACCCGTTTTAACCTGATCTCTGCCTCTACAAGTCTTGACATCGCTTGCATATACTCTACCGAGGCTGATAAATAATACTCTTTTTGCACCATTTCATCGCCCTCGGTAATATACTTTTGTGAATCTTCGACGAGAGCTACTGCACATTGTTCCTCTGTTTTGCCTGTGCAATCAAGCTGGGGCTTACAACCTTCTTCTGGCATTACAATCTGTTCTTCCTCGCCGTCATATGAATAGGTTACTACAGTACTGGAGTTCGGATCTGCCACGAATTGTGCTGCGCATGCTGCTGTTAAAAGCCAAACGAACACTGCAATGGATTTAATTTTTAATTTATTCATTTCCCTAACTCCTTCTTTAGATTTCGCGTGAGCTTGTTCAACCTTTTGATGTCTTCTTTCAACTTTCCAGACTGTTGCTGGACGTCTAACACTTCAAGTTCCACTGCCTTAAGACGAGACTCCGTTGTATAATAAAACCCAGCCAGCGTCAACGACGCAGAAACTATTAACACCAATGTCTTAAGATCAAGACTCAGTTTCATCTTTTTCTTTCTCCGCATCAAGCGTCTTCTTGCTCTTTTTTTCGTCAGGCAAAAATTTCTCAATCCTGAATTTTAAAATCGGCTTTCCATTTACGGTTGGCTGACCCAACTCGTCTTCGCCAATGTCCTTGACGACCATTCTTTTATTTTTATATTTCCCACCAAGGATTACATCGCCTACTTCAATATCCAAATCAATCATCTCTTTTATATACCCTCGCCAATTATTAAATATTTCTCTCATATTTGATTGTCCTTCAATTTGACTAACCAGTTTCTTCCGGAACTTGTCCAGTGTTTTTGGGTCGTCCTTAAATACTTTCATGTATCTCTCGACAACAGATGATATCTCTGGGTACTGTTCCAAGTTGTCTGCCGACAGCTTTCGGATTATATCCAGCGCCTCTTCTGGCGAGTGTTTGTCCAACAGTTGTTCTGCTGCTTCATGGGCATATGCATCTATCTCGTTGTGCAAGCCAAGATAAGTCTGCTCTTCACCATCTTGTGGCAATTGCTTTGGATCCTTCTCAAGCTCTGCCCAAGCTTCTTCGTCGCTGATCCCTTTGTTTGCAGCTTGTTTTTTAAGCTGGTAATAATGCACAAGCTCGTGATTTAAAGTCTGAGACAACACCTTAACCAGTGCTTCGGGATTAAATTTATCCATCTCAAAATCTTCAGACAGTGGGCGAAATTGAAACCAAACAACATGCTTGCCTTTCTGCGGTCCCTGATATGCACCCTGCATCAGCCAATTGTCTGGGTAGCCGGGGTACGGACTATCCGGTCCCAGTGCGTATTCTTCTTCGTTGACTGTTGTAAAAAGAAAATATATTTCTGTTCCCAGAGCCTCGGCAGTATCATTCAAAGAGTTCGCTAAGGATTCAACAGCGGGAGTGGTAAGTTCGTCTGCTGGACCCATGTCTATTTCGTCTTCAGTGTGTGGCAGCGCCCAGAACTTGGAACTGGTTATGGTATCCTTGAAGGCTTGCATATGTTCCGGGGGAACAGTGGTCGCCTCGTTCAGATGGCGACGCCAATTTTCCATTAAATGTTTCATCTTTTGTCCGTCCATGGACCAGCTTGACCGCTTTTCACGCATTTGATCATAGTCTCATTGGCAGTATATTCTTCGTGAGCTTCGGGCTGGAATATATCATAATAAGCTGCTTTAGGGATACCTTCCTTCCCTGCGCCTAGACTCGTTTGCCAATCAAACACCAAGTCGCCCTTTTCTACCCAAGCATGAAGATAACTCTCGCCGCTAAACTTATCTGTGACTCGACCATGCACAACCTTAAACTTAGACAAGTCGTTGAACTCTTCCTCTGTTGTTGCCTAATCAGATATCAAATTTAATGGTACTAACAAATTGGTTATTTCAGACACCAATTCAAAACAATCAGTTAAGTATTTCTTTGCAGATAAATCAGTAATTGTT
>Ga0098040_1001408_pt1 | contig 10427 bp, 8 predicted proteins | sample 7_EtaG_FD_75065 | JGI IMG/M metagenome (GOLD analysis project Ga0098040, IMG submission 75065) | Marine viral communities from the Subarctic Pacific Ocean - 7_ETSP_OMZ_AT15161 metaG | ecosystem: Environmental > Aquatic > Marine > Oceanic | place: Pacific Ocean | collected 2015-01-08 | reverse complement strand
AAGACTGGGAGAGAACCATCGAAAGCGCCATCGCATGGCTCTTCATCGCCCACATCCGCATCGTTACACGACGATTGGCAAGACAATGAAATAATTGCCGCCTTTTTGATTCAGACTCTTAGAAGCCTCTCAGGCGGAGATCTTTCAGCTCACCACTGTCCTATAGCTTTGATCGACGAGGACGGCGAGGTTGTCGCGAATCGTCGCCGCGGGCTTAGCAAGGCCGCTGATGTGACCTCCGTGCTCTTCCCGTTTGCGGGCATTTCTGAAGCTCAATTGCGTAAGAATAACGACGGAAAAACCCAGCGCCTCACCATCCGGACATTTCTTCCTATCATCGTTGTCGATGAGGTGTCCGTGATCGAGGAGCAGTCGCCGGTTCTTGGGGGGGAGGGTTACGACGACACCGCGCGGAAGCGCATGTTTGCCTACATGCTTTCGGGCAAAGATGATTCGAGTGTTATTGCGACGGAGAAGAAGGCGATTGCTGCGGCCCGGCTCAACGCGCAGGTGACGCTAATCAATGACCTTCTCGCGCCGCTGGAACAACGTCTTCAGAGCAACCCGACAGACGGGACTGAAGACTCTATCGACAAGATTGATGAGGCAATCGCTCGGGTATCTGATGATCTATTGGTGGTCGAAAGCGAGCGCATGACGCTAATGCAAGACCGAGATGCCGCCGCCGATATTAGGGTGAAAGCCGAGACGCAAGTGCTGGCGATCGACCAGTTGCTGACAAGATATCAGCTTCTCAGTGAGCACTACACCTCGGATTTGAGCCGTTTGGATTTTGTATCGGAGGGAGCGCATTACTTCGACGGTTTACAGGACGTTGACTGCCCGCTTTGCGGTCAGAGCATGGACGAAGAGCACGTTCACAAGGCCGCTCAGTCCAGCGCAGACATCTACACGGCAGCCCGCGCAGAAGCAGCTAAAATCCTCGCACAGCGTCGCGACCTTGATGATGCAATCGCCAGCTTGGAGCGACGCCGCGAAGCGCGGGATGTCGAGCGTTCAAAAGCGCATGAGACGGTCCATTCCGCTGAGCAGCGTTTGGCCAGTATCGTTCAGCCTGCAATTGCGAACAGCACTACTCAACTGCGGCGTCTTAACGCGCGACGACTGGAGTTGGAGATCACCCGCAATGATTGCGAACAAGCGGAAAATCTCCGCTCGCTCAAAGCACGGATTGAGAAGACATCTACCGACAGCAATCTTGGCAAAAGGCAATGGGAAGAACTGCCGAGCAAGCCCCTGACAGCCTTCTGTAAGGAGATCGAAATCGTTCTCAAGGAATGGAAATGGGACGGCGAAGGCCGGGTCGAGTTCGATGAAAAGGCATACGACATCAAGGTGGATGGCCAGACCCGACAATCTCACGGCAAAGGCGTGCGTGCTGTACTATATTCAGCTTTCGTGATCGCCCTCGTTCGGTACTGCCAGAGGGAAGGTCTGCCCCATCCAGGGTTTGTCATGATCGACTCTCCTCTGACGAGTTACAAAAAGCAGGGAACGGGTGTCCGTGGCACGGACGCGGCTGTGAGCCAGGGCGTAGAGGCTGCTTTTTGGAAATCGCTCACCAGCATCTCCAACAACGTTCAGGTCGTGATCATCGAAAACAAGGAGCCCCCGTCCGATGTAGCTAGCGCTGTTAATTACGAGTGGTTTGCCGGGGATGAAGCTGGCCCCGGAGACAGGGTCGGGTTCATACCGGAATCGGCAGCGGGATAGCTTGATGATTACCACCGACTATTTTTGCTCAGTCCCATCGAAGCCCGTGGGCAAATCTCCCCACTGAACGGGAATAGGCTTCTTCCAGACTACGTATAGTGGCGCAAAAATGAAATGCGCCCCTCCGAATTCTTCGCGGGTTTCATCCAGCTTCACCGTTTTGCCATCCCGCAGGATTTCAGCCCGCAACAAGATGGGCTCGCCATCCCTGGAGACGGCTGTCGCCGTTAGAAATTCCTTACGGTCAGGAGAGTCGGCCGCGCGCATATAGGGCTTGTCCGGGTTTGCGGGCGCGCTCCAGCTTTCACCGATCAGAACCGTCGCATCGGCCCCGATCTTTTGCGCCTCCTGTGCGAGCGCTCTCATCATCATGAACTTATGGCCGTGTTCCATCGGCCGCAACTCGCGCATACCTACGGGCCGACCGTCACGCAGCAGAATAACGAGCGTGATGTGGTGACCCTCCTTCTCGAACATTATGCGGGCGGCAGCGAAGAGCGACCGAGCGTGATCCTGAGCCTTGCCGCTTGCAGCATACATTTTAGCCGGATCGATGCCGTACCGTTCTTTGAGTTCAGGAGCCTCAGCGAGATTTACTTCTTTGCGAATTTCCTCAAATTCCAACGGCTGGCCATTCGCCAGCCAGACATCGAGAGTCCGAGCGTCTTCATGGCCGATCATGCAGGGCAAGCGGCCGTCCCTGAGGCCTTCAGGGTATTGCTCGCCGGTATCGACATTGGTTGTTACCGAACCGAGCAAGCCAATCTGAACGTGAGCGGAGTAAACGAGCTGAACAAGCAGCCCATAGGCGGTGGCGACCGCGTCCAAAAGTTCAAAATCGGGAAGTGTATTCTCGATCCACCGACGGCGAATTCTGAGTACGCCATCCTTCTTGATGTGACCGCCCACCATTGAGTCCGGAATGCTCTTTACCAATTCCAGTGGAGCATCCGTCAGTTTCGCCGACACCTGAATTTTGGGGCCCTCGTCCAAGTGTGAGGCAACAATCTCTGCACTGATGAAGCTATGAGCCTCTAGGTCGCCTTGCTTCTCTATGCGGTTGCGGGCCTCAACCATCCACTTCATAAGCGGGATGGCAGCGAGCCTTTCTTGCCAGCCTCCATACCACCTATCGAAGTCCGGGATGACGGCCTTATGTTTTTGCAGCACGAAGGTGACCTGGCGGGCGGTCTGGATCGCGGCCTGGATCGACACCCGGAATTCGTCAGGGTCGAAATAGGCACGTTCAGCCTGATGCCAGAAGCGATGAACATCGCCAAGGCGTCGATCGGCTGCTGCCAACGGACAATGATTTTCGTCGTGATCCCAAGCCATGGGGCATTCTATCGACTTAAGCCTGGTTCCGATACAGGCCGTCGAACCTAAGACGGGTTGGTAAAACTACTTTGTCGGCATCAATCATGTTGAACAAATCACCGCCGTCACGAACGGTTGAGCCCCGATCGCACGTCTAACGTGGAGCGCAAAGCGGTCCTTCCCCAAATTCCCACTCGACTTCCTCTGCTAACAGAGCGTTGCTGTGGGTGTCCGGTGCCAAAGAGCACCCGACCTAGACCCGCCCCGCGGCACCACAGCCACCCGGGGCTTCTGACAGTGACGGCATAAGCCGTCGCCAACGAAGCCCGAAGGAGGCAGATCATGAAGCCGCAGAGCAACAAAACAACAACCAGCAAGCCAACTAAGAAGACCGCACCGCAACATAGTGGGCGCTTGAAGCCAACCGCTGTTGAGACAAAGCCTAAAGCGAACGTCCGCGCGACAACCCGATCATCAAAGCCTTCAGAGACAGCGCCACGCCCACCAAGCAAGCTCAACATCATCATCGAGATGCTTAAACGACCAGACGGGGTGACCATCAATGATCTCAGTGCGGCAACTGGCTGGCAGACGCACAGCGTGCGCGGCTTCCTGTCCGGAACGGTGAAGAAGCGCCTTGGTCTGACACTGACATCGGAGACCTCCGACAAGTCGGGACGGCGCTATCGCATCATCGGAGCGTAGGTCCATGCCGGCGACTTCTGCTAACGACATCGAGATCGAGATCGATGGCCTGGGCCATCTCGATCTCGACGCTCTTCGCCTGCGCTGGCGCGCAGCATTCCGCCGAACAGCACCAGCACATCTACCCCGTCACCTTCTCCTGCGTCTGCTGGCCTACCGCCTGCAGGCGCAGGCGTTGGGTGATATCAGCAAGGAGACAGAACGATTTCTTGATCATCTCACTCGGCAAACCAAAGGCGGCGGTCTTTCCAAAGGAGACACATCAGACAGCAACAGCATGATTGTTCCGCTGCCCGGCACAGAGACGCTGGTACCCGGCACGCTTCTCATCCGCGATCATGATGGAGCACGCCATCAGGTGATGGTCCTCGAGGGAGGCTTTGCGTGGAGCGGCAATGTCTACCCAAGCCTGTCAAAGGTCGCATTGGCAATTACCGGCACCAACTGGAATGGGCCCCGCTTCTTCGGCCTGCGGGACCAGAAGGGAGCCAGGTCATGAAGCAACCCCTTGTTAAAACACGCCGCTGTGCCATCTACACCCGCGTCTCCACTGACCACGGGCTCGAGCAGGACTTTAACTCACTGGATGCCCAGAGAGAGGCAGCAGAAGCCTTCATAAAAAGCCAGTCCCATGAAGGCTGGCGGCTCATACAGGCAGCCTATGACGATGGTGGGTTCTCAGGTGGGTCCATGGAGCGACCTGCCCTGCTCCGGCTTCTGGATGATATCCGCGCAGGCCTCGTCGATGTGGTGGTTGTCTACAAGGTCGACCGCCTCACTCGGTCTCTTGCTGACTTTGCCAAGCTCGTCGAGCTCTTCGATGCTCAAGGGGTCTCGTTTGTTTCCGTTACCCAAGCCTTCAATACGACCTCAAGCATGGGACGACTGACTCTCAACGTCCTTTTATCATTTGCCCAGTTCGAACGTGAAGTTACCGGTGAGCGCATCCGGGACAAGATCTCGGCTTCCAAGAAGAAGGGCATCTGGGTTGGAGGTGTTGTGCCCCTTGGATACCGGGTCGAAGACAAAAGACTTCTGATTGATGAGGCCGAGGCAGAGACTGTTCGCATGATCTTCGAGCGCTATCTGGCTCTCGGCTCCATGCTCCCGCTTCTCGCAGAACTCCATGATCGTGGCGTTAGAACACGAAGACGGGGCCTCGCAACAGGTCAGACAATCGGTGGCATTCCCTTTACGAAAGGGCCCTTGGCGCACCTCTTAAAGAACCGCACATATATTGGCGAGATCAACCACAAAGGCATGAGCTATCCTGGCGAGCATCAACCGATCATCGATCCAACTCTGTTCGAAGCGGTCCAGGCAACGCTTGCCAAAAACTTGCAAGTCCATCATGCGACGCGGTCAGCATCCGAGGCTCTATTGCTAGGCCTGCTCGTCGATGATCGAGGCAACACCATGACACCGTCCTATTCCAACAAAGGCGGGGTCAGATATCGCTACTATGTCAGCAGGGCCCTGACGGAAGGCCGCAAGAAGAGCGCGGGTTCAATCGCCCGGGTATCGGCCCCAGAGATCGAAACGCTTGTCAGCAATGCTCTGCAGTCACTCGAACAGGTCAGCTCGGCGGACCAACCGAGCGACGCGCCGCTTCACATCAAACAAATCGTCGATCAAGTGGTCATCGCCAAAGGCGAGGTCACAATCAGGCTGACTGATGAAACGGCTGAAGCCACCGGACAGAAGATGGTCACACTCCCTTGGTCCCGTAAGCCAACCCGCGTAAGGCGCGAGATCATCGCGCCCGACAGAGTGGATCAACGGCCGATCCGTTCAGAAACAAGAGCGACTCTCGTACTGGCCATCTCAAAGGGAAGATCATGGCTCAATGAACTTGCGTCCGGCGAGATCTCGGATACAGACGCCATCGCCGAACGCGAGGGGCGCAGCAGACGATCCGTCCACATGATGCTCTCTCTCGCCTTCCTCGCGCCCGATATCGTCGAGGCCGCAGTCTCCGGCACTCTGCCTCGCGGAATTGGCGTCACTCGTCTCACCGACTTACCGTCAAGTTGGGTGATGCAACGCGAGAAGCTTGGGCTGCCAGCGAGGGCATAGTGGCCCTTCTGTGCGCCCCAGAGACCAAATCAAATATGGACTGCACGGTTCGATCCGCCGTCATAGGAACTGCAAACCCGTCTCTGCTCACGTGCAGTAATAATTCCGGGAAACGGTTTGGAGCGACCAGAGACACGGGCTACAAATGCACCGATTGAACGTCTGCACACGGCCTCTGAGACTGCAATTTTGCACGTCCGCGCAGCTAACCCTCGGACACGTCGCCACTTTCTGCGACCTGCGAAAATCATCCGGTTCGCAAGAAGCGCGTGGTGGGCCCGGCAGGACTCGAACCTGCGACCAAACCGTTATGAGCGGTCCGCTCTAACCAACTGAGCTACAGGCCCCCGATGCGTATCTCGCGCCTGCCATATAACAGATTAATGGCGGCGGCTGAATGAAGGATTTAGCCTGAAGCCTCGCTTGAGACAAGATGGCCGCAATTTAGTCCCATTCCATAGCGATGCTGCCCCCATGGGTACATCGAATGGGTACGTCAACAGGAGAACTGGAACATGTCCCCCCGGAATTTGACTAAAAACCGCCCCGCCGCATCGCTGCTGGCGCTCGCCCTCGCCTTCGGCGCCCTCGTCGGCATGGCGAGCATCAATCCGGCTCTGGCCGACGATGCGAGCCCGCAGCGGAGCATGACGGTGACCGGCACGGGCAACGTCAGCGCCCGCCCCGACATTGCCTATCTGGAATCGGGCGTGGTCAGCGAAGGCAAGACGGCGGCAGATGCACTGAGCGAAAACACAAAGACCATGAACGACATCTTCGACGGTCTCGCCAAGCTCAACATCGACAAGGACGACATTCGAACCTCGCAATTCTCCGTGAACCCGCTCTACAACCAGCCGCCGGTTCAACCGGACGGCACACGCGAACCGCGCAGCATCCGCGGCTATCAGGTGACGAACCAGGTGACGGTCACGGTGCGCAAGCTCGACCGCCTCGGCGACATTCTCGACAAGCTTGTTTCGCTGGGATCAAACCAGTTGAACGGCGTGCGTTTTGAAATCGAGAACCCCGAACCCCTGCTCGATCAGGCGCGCGAAGCTGCCGTGCTCGATGCCTTGCGCAAGGCCAAACTCTATGCCAATGCCTCCGGCGTGGCGCTGGGTCCGGTTCTCACGATTTCGGAAAACGGCGGCTATCAGCAACCGATCTATATGAAGGCAGCGATGGCGGTACGCGATAGCGCGCCGGTACCGGTGGCGGCGGGAACGCAGAACCTTTCGGCAAGCGTGACGCTTACGATCGGCATCGAATAGGCGTCAGCCTGCGCAGGCGCAACCCTCGCCCGAGCCGAGACATTTGCACTCGGGCAGGCCCGCCGCGCAAACGGTTGACAGGTAGTGATCGAGAGCGGCTGACATCAGCGATTGACGGCTCACCTGCAATTGTGCGGCGGCAACGCGCATCCGGAAATGCTGCGCTTCGGTGAGCTTGAGCGCGACCTTGACCGATGGTTCGGAATGGTCGCGCGCCGCAATCGGCTGAGGCTGAACAGCGGGACGCACCAGAACGGGCGCTGACACAGGCGCATCGGCGACGCCCCCTGTGCCTATTTCACGAGGCATGGGCGGCGGTTCGGGCTTCCAGCGTTGGGCGATGGCAAAGCGATCGGAGGACGGCCCCGCCTCACCTTTCCGCGTCAGAAGATCGCCGGTAATAGAGGCAAACTTGCGGTCGCTCATGGCATTTTCTCCGTGGCATGGCTCTCCGGCACATAGGGCGCACGCGGTTCGCTCCGTCTACGTCCGAATACGCCGGGACGACGCTCGGCGGCGCGCGACTCCGACGCGGGCCCGTGCATCGACACAGACTGCACCGGCATAGGCGGCGGCACCCGAACGTCTTCCGGCGGACGCGTCAACTGATAGGTGATGGGCAGGAAATCGTGGCGTAAATCCATCGAAGGATCGACCGCAAAGGCAACGCTCGCCCCTTCGCGAATGGCGACCGAGAAATCTTCGTCGTCTTCCTCGACTTCGTATTCTTCTTCGGCAAGAGGCGCAGGCGCCGCCGCGACGACGACTTCCGGTTCCGGTTCCGGCTCAGACACGATCTCCGGTTCCGGCGCGGCGACAACTTCCGGCACGCTTTCGACTTCCAGCTGCGCCAAAGGTTCAACAGCCGCAGGCACTTCCGGCGTCGGCTCGACGGACGCAACAACCTCGGGCTTCGCCACAACAACAGGCTCAGGCGCGGGCATCACATCATCTTCGTCGGCGCTCGAAGATGAAAGCGGCGACAGGGCTTCAAGGTTCGTCGAAATGCGCGGCGCTTCGGTAACCGACGCTGGCGTTCCCTTCAGACGCTCGAGACGTCCGGCGACATATTCCCAAAGACCTGAAACTTCCTTCGCGGATTTGCTCTTTGCATCGCTCTCGCCAATTGTCTTGCCATTGACCATGCTGGCGGCGAAGTCGACGCGGTGATGCAGCGTCACCGGCGCGACGGTGCCATGCTGCGAAAGCGCAACGGCGCTCTCGCCGGTAATCCGTGCACGGGCTGTTGCGGCATTGATGACGAAGACGAGCGGCTTGTTGAAATGTTCGACGATGTCGACGGTCGCACCGACGGCACGCAAGTCGTGTGGGCTGGGACGCGCCGGGATCAAAACGAGATCGGCATGCGCAACGACGCGCGCAATCGACTGCGTGATGGCGGGCGGCGTATCGATGACGGCGAGTTTCACACCCATGTCGCGCAACTGAGAAAGACAATCGTCGAGGTCTTCGATGGCGACGCGCGCAAAGGCCGGCGTCTCGGCGCCGCGCGCATTCCACCAATCGGAGAGAGAACCCTGCGGGTCGGTATCGATCAGAACGACCGGCCCGAAACCCTTGCGTTCGGCTTCGACGGCGAGGTGCCCGGAGAGCGTCGTCTTGCCCGATCCGCCCTTCTGTGATGCCAAAACAACGACCTGCATTTCCCCACGACGCTCCAAAATTGAATCGGTTTTCGATGGGGATCAGGATGCGCCGGGGGGCTTTAAGGGAGCGGTAATAAAAAAGTTCAAATTGTTAAGACCGCTCGATTTCAGGCTCGATTGGTGAGTGTTTCCTGCCGGAATTCGAGCTCTTTCCTGTCAAAATCGAGCGCGCCACGTCGAGCCGCGCAAAATGGGACGCGCGGGGACCGGAACGGGACACTTGTCCCCGGTTGCCTTCGCGCGATTTCCCCGAAAAAAACTTGTCCCGCAAAAGCGGCGCACGCCCTCGCCCGCGCCTTATCCTCTCCGGCGATCAGGCGTTTTCGAGAACACGATTCTTCGCGTCGAGCTGAAGCACGACGGGACGATGCGCCCGGGCTTCGGCTTCCGACATCTGGGCGTAGGAAATGATGATGACAAGATCGTCGATCTGGGCGAGCCGCGCCGCCGCGCCATTGATCCCGATGATGCGCGACCCGGCGGCCGCCTCGATCGCATAGGTCGTGAAGCGCGCGCCGGTGTTGATGTTCAACACATCCACCTGCTCATTGGGCAGAATGCCGGTCGCCTCCAGGAAATCCTTGTCGATGGAAATCGACCCTTCGTAATGAAGGTCGCACTGGGTCACCGCGGCGCGATGGATCTTCGCCTTCATCATGGTGAGATTCATAAGGGACTCCACAAGATCAGAGCCGGCACGCCGACGGGAATTTGCGCGGCGGTTTTACGGGATGGGGGTGGAGGCGTCTAGGAGATAAACACCCGAGTTCCTCGATAATTGCGTAGAACTAATTTGGAAAACCCGACAACACAGAAACATCTCGAAACAAAATGCAAACTCTCTCTATCATCGCCCGAACGTCTCTATCCAACTGTAGTCTCGGTCCTAAACTATCCTTTGCACCGCGTAAAATCCCATTCATATCTTGGCGCAAACGATCAACGGTAACCCCGGCATCTCGATAGTTTGGAGCCCAAACACGTCTCTCAAGGCGATAATTTATTTCATTCCGCAACTCAGACATCCAACCGACTTCTCGCCCAACGGCATTAGCAGCTCCCAACCATTTCCGAAAGTCTTCAACACTTAAGATGGCTTCAGCTCTTTGAATCGCTGTAAAGGGCCTAGATGCACCTACCCCGCTACTAATTTCATTTGCAAATTCACTCGGGCATTCATCTGCATATCGCCAGAATATTCCATGAAATCCACCACCATTTTTCTTCTTCAAATCGACAGTTGGCGGCGAGCCCAAGCCTATTGAAATAGAATAAACTCCCTGCTCAAAAGCGGGCGTCACTCCAATTGAATTCGCAAGAAGAACGCAATCCTTCTGCGGAACATACATCAATCCACGCCCCATCAGCCTCAGCAAGCCAAGCATCAGATAGAAACCCGCGTAGTATGCCGACACCGAGGCCCAACCAATCGAACGATTGTCGTAAACACTTGCCCCTCGGGGTAAGACGCTTTCCCTGGCCGCTGAAAAAAAACGCATGACATCAATGCCATTCGACACAGCCCAGCTGTCATCTGTAGTCAAAAGGCTCAAGAACTTTTTTCCCGAGTCTGCGACCGCATAGCCTCCGCCTCTGAAAAGCCATTCGCGCATTGGTGCCGGGGCCCAAGGACCGTCACCCGAATAACGACGTT
>Ga0098040_1001407_pt1 | contig 10428 bp, 9 predicted proteins | sample 7_EtaG_FD_75065 | JGI IMG/M metagenome (GOLD analysis project Ga0098040, IMG submission 75065) | Marine viral communities from the Subarctic Pacific Ocean - 7_ETSP_OMZ_AT15161 metaG | ecosystem: Environmental > Aquatic > Marine > Oceanic | place: Pacific Ocean | collected 2015-01-08 | reverse complement strand
TATCTCCAGAACATGGAATCAGGGAGATCCCTGCGAAGTATTTTCTGTTTTTATAAATATAGTCTGCAATTTCATCCCACTCATCTTCTTTGACATGAATTGTGTTGGAAACATTGTGGCTCAACCATGGTTGTGTACAAAGATCTTTATTGATTCCATAACGAACCCAATTCTGCTGTGTTAACTTCACACTTTCCAACAACTTTAGTGCATCAATTTGATTCTTTGTCTTAGCTCCAACTGGAACTTCACAAAGAAAAGTAATAACTTCTGTGACTTCGTTTGGATCCCACACTGAAACTTCAACGGCTCGGGGATTATATTTTTTAAAATGTTGAACTGGGTTCTCTTGTTTATTTGCCTGTACTCTTCGGAAATATCTCTTTGCATGATGGGGGTGAATTCCGCTGGCGGTGCCCAAGATGCAACTTGTTGATCCTGCCGGCTTTACACAAGTCGTTCTTGCCGCTTGGTTAATCCCGATTATTGAAGCGACATACTTATTAACTTCTTTAACGATCTTGGCACCATTTCTTTGAACCTGTGGGTCAAATAGAAGTTCGGCATTATCCATCATGCCAGTGATAGAGACGCCGAGCAACGCTTCCCTTTTTGTTATCTTCTCGGTTGTCTCCCCTAAGTACGGAAAGCTCGTATAGGAAGATTGAAGTGTTCCAATTATGGCAGCCGCTCGACAAGCTTTATAAAAGTTCTCTGGAGTATTTGCCTTCTTCCCATTAATCTCGGCCAAGTTACAAAACTGCCATCCAGGTTTGCCTGTCTCCACATCAACTGGATAAAGGCCAATTTCGACACAGGGGTTAAATCCCATCTCTGTACTCTCGGCCCACACAAAGGCCGGTTCTCCAAATTCTCGCACCCACTCCATCAACTGATTAAACTCTGCCTTTGTGGTTTGATCGCGGATAAGAAGAGCACTGTTGTTTGATCTTCCTCGCTGAGGGTTTTCAACAAACCAGTTACCCGTCTTTGCTCTGGCCATCTCTTCATCATCGGGTGAAAAGAGTGCAATAGTTGCAGATCGCCTGACACCACCTGAAATGACTGCATCGGCGGCGTGCATAATAATATCATAAACATCTATGGGCCGCATGCGGATATGGTTGCTATCTCCGAGGCGTGTCTCAAACACTTGTCGGATCTTCTCAATAGACCTCTTCAGTCCGTCCGGGCCCGGTGCCTTTGCGCCGGAACTCAAAGGTGCTCCCGCTGGTCGCACTTCTGAATAATCGAAAATAACCCTGTGTCCAATGTATTCATCAAACTCTTGATTTCCGCCGAAGTAGCTTGTCACCAACACACCAATAGCATCTGCCCAGCCCTCAATAGAATCTGGAACGACAAAAACTTGGGCGCCCGTTGTGCCATCCGGGCGACTAACGGGAGGAAGGGAGGCAACGTGGTGCTTTTGAATAGAAAAGCCAATACCACAACCACACAAAAGAAGATACATCAGTTCTTGAAAAGCTCTGGTGCGGTTGATGTGACCAAAGCCGCAATTGTATACACGTGCATTGTGCTTAAAGATTGGATCTCCTCCGAATTGAAGAATTCTTTGAGAGCCCAGTACCTCTTTCTTGTGAACCGATGTTTCGGCTTCGCCAATAAGAGACATAATTTCGTCATTGTCCTTGAATCTTTCTCGGTGCATATCAAAAACTCGGGTAACCTGTTCTTTCCAAGTCTCTCGTCTTTTTAATTCTGGCAAATACTTTGCATATTTTGCTATTCTCGTATATTCTTGTAGTGCGTTGATTGACATTAATTACTTTCCCCCGTTTTTTACTTTTTTATATAATGTGACCAATTTCTTTTCTTGTCTTTTCTTAGCTTCTTTTTTAACGTCTCCAATGGTCTCACCCGTTGAGGATTCAACTCTTATTGTGACATTTGCTGTATCCATATAGATCGGATAGATGATTCCATCCATGCCATTTCTATTTTTAGCGATAAAGATGCGGCCGGAATTACTCAATTTGTCTTCCGACGTTCTGGATATTGAAAAAATAAAGTCTGCGACAAAACACTTATTAAAAGCCTCACTTATGGATTCCATTGTAATAACTTCGGCATTTAATCCAGAACGATTCGTTTGGGATGCGGTCCATACACAACAATTGTGTATTTGCGCCAGTGCTCGTAGCTGTTCATAAATAGTCTCCAACTCATGCCTTTTCTCTTTTAATGTGGAAATTGGGCGCAAAAGATCCCCGTAATCTACCAGTATCACATCGGGTTTAAAGCCGCGATTTATTAATTTTTCGAGGTGATTTTTTAGTGTGTTCACACTGGCGGATTTTGTCGGATATTCCTTGATAACAAGCTTTCCGTTTAACATTTGGACCTTTTCATAAATCTCTTCTTTGAAAGAGCCAAGATCGTTAAGGGGTACATTTGTTATACAGCTATCAAATCTGGATCCCACAACTGTATCTGCCAATTCGAGAGTATAATACACCACATTTCTACCAGCCTTTAGGGCTTCTGCTCCGAGATGAACAAGTGCCATACTTTTCCCGGCTCCAGTTGGGGCGATCACCACTCCAAGTTCTCCCTCTCCCAACCCTTGGTGAGTTATGGTATCAATTTCTGGCCAACCAGTCGGAGTGGGGTTTCGAGACTTGAATAAAAACCGCTGCTCAAAGTCTTTTACATAGTCATGACCAAAGTTAGAATCTGAACCGAGCTTTAGGGCATCGTTGATAACCTGAGAAATTTCATCAAAAGAAGAAGTCTTAAGAAGTCGAACAGATTTCAGCATTGCCTCTTTTAACTTTTGTTTGCGGCAAAAATCGAGAGAAGTTTCAATAATATATTCAGAATCTTCTATCTGTGTTTTAGATATTCGTGCGAAGAAGTTTCTAATTTGTTGCTTAACAGAGTCGTTATGTTCTTCTAATTCTGTTCTCAGAATAGATGTCATAATCTTTTCTGTCGGGTGGACAGAATACTTCTCTCTATATTTTTTGACCAACTGCACAAAAACCTGGAGATATTTAAGCTCCAGAAAATTAATATTTAAAACCTCGAACATTTGATCTGCGAATGGTCTATCAACCAAAATCAAATGACACAAGCTTTCTTGAAAGTCTTTGCCGTATTGGCTAAAGTCTTCCTTCGGCATTATTCCCCCCCATTATTTTATTATAACACCTAAGATTCGTCTTGTCAAGCCTTACTTGATATTCTTTTGAAAGTAGAAAACAGGTCTGATGTATCCCAGTTTCCAAAGCCATCTTCGGCCATGCGTTTAATCACTTCTGTCTTGTTAAACTCTGGCTCGAAATTATCAAGAGTGTGCTTTACCCTGCTTTTGTCATTAATTGACATAGACGGGGAGTAGAGTTGCATGATTTTATAATTTTCTGTTATAATTTCTTCTGCTTCACAGATTGAAGAGAAGGCCTTCAATCCTGTATTGTCGTTCTCGCAGAACTCTATGAGTGCTGGAATAGTCACGGACTTCTCCTCCGCGAAAAATGGGAGGCGCTTAGAAATGGTTCCGAGGCCGACTCCCTTAACTCCCGGAAGGTTGTCGCTTGAATCGCCTGCCATGGCGCGAGCTAAGGCAAAATTCGTTGGGTGAATTTTAAACTCTTCCAGGAGCCTTGGCTTGTTCATGAATTTCTTTTGAATTGGTCGATAAAGAACCGTCTCATCATCACACAATTGGAAGAAATCTTTGTCGCTGGATATGATCACCTTCTGCCATCCCTTATACCGTGGAGACTGCGAGATAAACGAGATAATGTCGTCTGCCTCAACACAGTCTGCCATCAATTGAATAACTGGCATAAAGTTTAGTATCTCCATGAGCCGGTATTGCTGCCAAACTTTATTTTGCATCTCCTCATCTTTAGTAAGGACACGGACATCGCGGTTGAGTCGGATGGGCTTGCGACCCTCCTTATAGTTCGAGTTAATCTGCTTTCTTCGCAGGGAACCACCAGCCCCGTCCCAAGCTATAATAATTTCATCAGGCTTCATCTCTCGGCAAAGCTTCTGTAAGATCCCGAGGAAACCTTTATATCCTCCGATCGGCTGGCCATTTTTGGATAGACTGGGGTTAACAATATATGCCCTGAAATATGCATTCAGGGCATCGATGACCATTACTCTCTTCATTTTGACCTCAGTGGTTGTGAGAATTGTGAGGACGCGGGCTCGAACTGCGAGATCCGTGGGATCTGTGGGATCCGTGGGATCTGTGGGATCCGTGGGATCTGTGGGATCTGTGGGGTCTATGATGACTATGGGATCTGTGCTGTGAGCGGCTTCGATTTGTTATAATATTAACATGCGGAAAAACTCGCGGGACATAGACCCGAACGGAAGTTGTGCGGCGTGGGGGTGGCGGGGGGCACACCCTCTTGTCAATCCAATAGCCGTCAATCCAATTTGACCTCTCATATGGTGTTCCACGGTAGGCGACGTGCCAGTATCCCGGTTTCCAAGCTGTTTGCAGGTAGCATGTGTCGTGTGCCTCTGCCGTGCTTGAAAATAAAGTTAAAAGTGATGTGATTAAAAGTGTCTTTAGCATTTTTCTCTCCTGTCTTAGTTAGACGTTTAGTTATTAAGTTTATTCATCTTCTTTGTCGTAAAAATCTTCTGCTTTTCCTTGCCGACTATCAAATTTATAAATTACCTCTTCATCGATGATCTGATAGACTCTTTGGCGAAACTTATCATCTTGCATTTTCTCGACCCACTTCGTTGCCTGAAACTTTTCAGTTGAGCCATCTTCGAAAATCATGGTATACCAAGCACCTGACTGGATGATGTTATCCGATCCCTTTATCGCATCAAAGAGCGACTCGTCATCTTGAATGGCGACATCATCACCGCCCCAAAGGATGCGGAAATTACAGCGTCTGCCCGAAGTTCCAAATCGGGACTTTTCAAGTTTTACCTTGACCTCGGACCCAATGCGAAAGCCGTTGTCATCAAGAACAAAACTTGCCTTGGCTTTGCGGCCGGTTAGCCAAATGCGGAGAGAATAAGCATAAATCATAGCTTTCCCGCCGGGAGTTACATATGGGGTGGTCATCGCCTCTGACGCAATGCGAGTAATATTCGTCTTTAATTGATTTAGAACGAGGAATGTTGCTTTGGCATTTGCGATGGGTAGGGCCAACTTTGACATAGCCCTCGCAAGAATGCGAGCCTTCATAGCCATTTGCGACATCGGATCAAAGCTGCCTTGGACCTCGCTAATGGCCGGTGTTAGTGCCAGCGAATCCCAGATAAAAAGAATCTGATTTTTGGATCCGAGTAGCTCTTCGATAGTTTCGAGAACAAATTCTACGGACTGGGCCTGGATATATAGAAGTCTTCCTAAGTCACACCCGGCATTTATAAGAAATTTTGGATCGATGGCAGATTCTGAATCGAAATAAACAACATCCATGTCCATCTTTTGAGCATTGGCGGCGATTTGTGCTGCCATATAGGATTTGCCAGTTGCCTCTAAACCTGCGATTTCCGTAACTTTTCCTACGGGGATCCCAGACAACTGCCCTCGGCAGATAATGGAATCAAGCCAACGTGAGCCGGTAGGAATCCACTGGGTAACCTCTGTCGGGTTTGCCTCATTGAGGTCGTGGGCGACATTCATTCCGGCCTTCTTGTTGATAAGCTTCCGCATCTCAGACATTGAAAGTTTGCCGGTTGGTGTTGGTTTTCTTGCCATAAATTAATCCCTCGAAATAAAAATGGGAGCACTTATTTTAAACCGCGTGCCCCCAAACGGTGGGGGGGATTGTTAGTTTCCAGTTAACTCATTGAATGCAGCAACAACATCAGGAGTTGTATTCGATGGAGTAGGAGGAGTGAAAGAATCGGATTCATCGCTCGTGCCTTCCAGAGAATTAATAAATCCGTCCAAAGCTGCTTGAACTTCTTCAAGCGTCTTTTTGGGGAAGAGACCATCGATGTTAGGGATATTATCCATAAGTCGAGTGCACTCCTCATCTCCTCCCACTGCTTCATCACAAAGCGGAGAGGTTCGTCGACGCGGTGTCAAAGTGGTCTTGGGGAACTGTGCTCCCGGCGGCTTCCCGTAGGTCATAGTAAGATCGGTTCCGTCATCGATCGCAGTAATATCACCATACTCGGGATTCAAAACCAAGTTGAGGAGGGAAGTATAGGCTTCTTTACCATAGCCCCAGATACGAATTCCTTCTGCCTCTTCACCACGAACCATTACGGGTGAGAAGAAGCGCTGACGAGGGCTCAAGTCCTTAGCGAGTTTCATGGTATCAGGATCCTGATTCCCATTAAATTCCTTCCAGAGTCGATCCTTAAAATCACAGATGGGACATCCTTCCCCATGATTTTTCTTAGGACAGAGAAGGCCTCCTCGCTGATCTGGGCCCAAGTTATAGTGGAACCAATAATCCTTAAAGGGATCGCCGTCAGCAGTTGGAACGATGCGGATTGTCTGTGTGCCGTCTTTTGGACGCCAAAAAGACCCTCCTGCCTTCCCGTTGTTTTTAACGCTATCGAGCCTTGCTCGAATTTTTGCAATATCTAGTGCCATGTTAATTTTCTCCTTTTATTATTGAAATTGTGCCATTGGCTAAAGTCAAGACGACAAATCTCTCGTCTTGCTAGTTTGTTTTGTTGTTTACTCAAAATTACTAATGAGTTCGAAGTTCTCAAGACTTTCAATATTGAAATCCTCAATCTCCCCTATAATCGTGTTTCTGTTAAAAACACGAAATCCTTGTTTATCCAAATCCCAAACAAGATTGCTCCCCTCTGCAAGAGTTCTCTTCTTGCCGGTGCCCTTTGTTTGAGAGATAAAAAATCCTTCTGGAAGGTTGTCCAGTGTTATAAATCTCATTGTTCGTAGACTTCCGTCTATTTTCCTAAATGTTCCTGAATGTGCTTTCAATTTATTTCCTGTAATTGGATGTTTGGTGTTCTTTCTATAACATAGCCGAGATCATAGTCGTAATTGGTTGAATACACAGCGTATGTTATATTGAGATCTTCTGTTGTTTTTGATTTCACTTGCTTTTTCAGCTTGTTGAATAAATCGCTATCGGTTCTTAACTTATCTTCGTTTATACTATAAATATAACATCTTTCGCGGGCTTTGTCAAGGGAAAAAAACATTTTTTCTTCATTTTTTTCCGCGTCGAAAAGGCCGATCGTTAATATGCGGTGTGTTTCCTTGGGTTTCCCGATTTTGCCAATTACTGGTTTTGTATTCTGGAATACATTTATCATATGGATCGTTGAAACTAAAACTTCATTTAACTTATCGTGATATCCGATAATCGGGGCACTCCCCACAACAGAATCAAGTTCGGTATTTGAAACTATATACATCTTCTCAAAAACTCCAGATCGTGCGTACTCTTGCATCACACCAAAAACGAGTCTTTCACGCATTTTTTGTACTTTATTGAGCAACATCATGTCTGGTTTAATATAAAGAACAGAAATTGGCAAATGCCTAATGTGTTCCAATATTTTTAAAGAAGCACAAGATATTTTTCCTGAACCTCCAATAATAAAAAGGGTCTCTCCCTTTGTTCCCTTGAAAAATGTTTTGATTTTTGGGAGATCCACGTTCTCGTATTCCTCTGCTGTCTGACACTTTAATACATTATAGCACCCTTTTCCCTCGATGTCAACATTTATTTTAAATATTTTATACTGAGGATATTGATTAAAAGCATCTGCAATATTACACCCAGCATCCCCTAGACCTATGATATTCAAATTATACCCCCAGTTTCTCTAGTTGGCCAAAATTTTGACCTACTCTGACATTCACCATAAATTTACCAAGGGCCGTATTAGAAAAAATATCTATGATTTCTGGCAATTTTTCTTTGTCTTCTTTAGAAAGGTCAAGTACAATAGAATCATGGATCGGGAAAGCAACATATGATTTACATCCTTTTAGGTAATTAGATACTTTAATCATTTGTCTCAAAACATTTTCGGCACATGTTGATTGAATAATGTAATTCAATGCGGTTCTCTCCTCTGACGGGATCACCTTGTCCCAAAAGGTTTTCACTTGGCCCTGTGTGAAGTACTTTTGTACCACCGACTCCCTGTTATATGTATGCTCGCACCGGTGGTCCTCGCTCTCGGGATTATATAACCATGCGAAAATTCTTTTTTTGGCCTCGTCCCTCGTTATTGAGTCTTGAAATATATTCTTAATGTTCCATTCGTGTATATCGCCGATCGGCTGAGACTTCCCCTGCAAAGCAAGCAAAGTTCGTAACTCCGCAGCATTAAAATCAAGCTCAACAAAATAATCATTATGAGGTTTGACCACACAGCGAAGCTCTTTCTTTAAAGTTAGAATTGGAAAGCTCTTCGGCACTGTTGTTAGGCGGCCCGTCTTTGTTCCGTGAATATTAAATTTGCACGAATGTTCAATCTGATTTAAATTTTGTGAAAACTTTCTATGATCTGCCTTAAACATGGAAAGATTCTTGGGATTCAAATTTAAACTTCTATATTTTATGTCTTCGATTATCTCAGTCAAAGAAACAAGATAATCATAATTCTTTGGCCTTTCATAATTCTCAAAAACGTGCTCACAAATATAATTTTTGACTTGACAGAACTCCTCAAGGAATCTTTGAGGCACTAAATCAAAAAAACAGTTCTCATCGAGCGATACACGAGCCGTCATAAAAGATTTGACGAAAGCCCTGAGTTTGTCACTGGATCTCTTGTAACGGTCTTTCAGGGCCTCTGGACATACCATATCGAGGGTTTTTCCTCCACAATAGAGTTTTGCATACTCAATCTCCCTTCCCTTGAGAAATCCCGAATATGACCATGTATGACTCAGATCATCTGGTAATTCTTGGTTGAAAAGAAGTTCACCATAATAGATTCCGACGCAATCTTTTTTATCGTCAAGTGTTTGAAATAGCAATTCAGCCTCAATAGATCGTTTCAGATGATCTCTTTACTATCATTTTAACATATTCAGAGAAATTGTCAAGAGAAAAGTTGTCAATTCCTTTAAAATATTTTTTAAGTCGGCTATAGGTAAGCGATCCCTCATAAAGAAAAGGTAAATTAAATTTTTCATTTGCATATGAAATTCCCTTTCCCTGTCCCTTGGAGCCCATAATATAAGCGGTATTAATAAAAATTCTTTTTGCTTCGTATTCGGTATAAGGGTGTCCCTTCTCCATATTTTTTAACTGAATATATTTTTTATACCAATAAAATAATGGCACATCAACAATCGAAGTTTGAAAACTTAAAGAAGCCGGGTCCGGGCGCTCCATTAAGCACCCTTTTTCATTCTGATAATACCTATTGGCTTTTACAAAATCAACATAACCATCATAAAGTGCTGCCTGGAGGGTTGGAACATCGTCGCTGGAAACAAACGAATAATAATAAGTGAAAACTTCTCGTGGTGCTCCTGTATATGCGGGGATTTTCGTCCCCAACTGCATTTTAGTAACAGACGAAGACAGATCAATATTCAGTCTCCATGGAATATTTTTATCTATTATAAATCCTGCATTAATGGCAGCTTGGCGATAAAAAGAAAAATTGGGATCATTAATAAATTTTTCTTGTTTTTCTCTATCAGAAGATGGATCGAGATCGGATATCTCTATTGAAAGACCGCCAACAAGTGCAGAAAGATTAGAGCCCAAATAATAAGAACTTTTAGTTATAATTGTGTCAGACATATCCTTTAAACAAAAATTAAAAAACATTTTTACATAATCACCAAAATTCTTAATTTTCGCATATCTTCCCATTTGTAATATGTGGCCATTATATTTTCCCACAAAATCTTTTATAAATTGTAAATATAGAAGATCTGCATTTTTATATGCTGCATATGCTTTTGGAACATAGAGGTAGGAGCTTTTCGCGAGCTTGCGAGTCCTGACCGCACCGTCAAAAAAATTACAAAATTTTGTAAAGGCTTCGGTCACAAAATCTACAGCATATAAATCACCCATTCCGGTTTGAACTAGTTCTTCGGAAATCTTAGATAAACTAGTGGAAATGACTTTAACTGGCGTCAGGTGTGGATTTACTTTTCCATAAAGAATGTTTTCAACAAACCAAAAATTCTTAACACCTGCGGGGAGATCTTGGAGGATCTTGGAGGGATCCTCGACTGTATCGGTGTCATATGCGTAGGCTTTGTAAAAAATTCTCTCTAAGTAAAGACTTAAAGCATCCAAATCATTTGTGCCATTTAATTTACGAGAACTCATGAGTCCGCTCCATATCCCGTAGTGGAATCAGGCGATTGAGTTGCACACGCATTTGTTGTGGCAGATACAGAATGTGGATTTCTAAATTGACCAGATCCGTTAGTTTCCCACCTCGCAGTCAATTTTGTCTCAAACTTCCCATCTTGAATTTTTGATGTCACTTTTGTTATAAGGT